>Ga0256839_1000758_pt1 | contig 41267 bp, 37 predicted proteins | sample 354166metaG_FD_185968 | JGI IMG/M metagenome (GOLD analysis project Ga0256839, IMG submission 185968) | Hydrothermal vent microbial communities from Mid Atlantic Ridge, Atlantic Ocean - 354-166 | ecosystem: Environmental > Aquatic > Marine > Hydrothermal vents | place: Atlantic Ocean: Mid...
GTTGTAAAATCTGCTTTTCCATTATGCGCACATGCTTTTCGGTGATGGCGCCATCAGGTTCTGCCTGCGGGTTGGCGGTAACCGTTTCAAATTCAACGGTATAAACCCCACGCTGCTGCCGCTGTAACCAGGTGAAAACTACCGGCATATCATATATCCTGGCATATTTTTCTGCCCCCAGGGCCACGGCCGTATCCTGGTTCAGGAAAGTAGTCCAGTAAATGTTTTTGCTTATCGCGGGCGACTGGTCAGCCCCGAAGATAATCGCCCTTAGTTCACCGGAGCCTTGTTTCATATTTTCGGCAAACGCTCTCTTGGGAATCATCTCCGAACCAAAAGTAGTGCGCATACGGTAGAAAGCTTTGTCAAAACTCTTGTTGGTCAGGGGGATATAAATAGTTGCCACCCGGTGCTTCACAAAAAGGTTAAGGGATGAAAGCACCATCTCCCAACTGGCATAATGCCCAAGGATTAAAATAACGCTTTTCCCCTGGTCGTAGAATTGGTTGAGTAGTTCAGGGTTTTTAACGATCAACCGTTTGCGGATACGCTTTTCTGTCAGGCTGAAACACCAAAGTATCTCCACCATCAACCCGGTCAGATAATGATAGAAGCCAGCCGCCAGCCGGTCGATTTCAGTTGCCGGCTTATCCGGAAAAGCGTTACGCAGGTTGGTAAATACCACCTCCTTACGGTACCCAAACACCTTATACACCACCAGGTAGGCTAAATTTGCCAGGCCATACAGCAGCGGCAAAGGCATTAAGGAAAGTGGCTTTAAGATTAAATAATACAGAATTTGGCTCACAGGTAGTTTTTTTTAATCTAGGCTGCAAGTTAGCCAGATTTTTGTTTGATCTCTGCCGTATGCAGGCGAAAATACCATTCCCCTCCAAAGGTAATTATTGCCGGCAAATAAACATATCTTGGTTACCTTTGCACCATGGCAATCGTTAGACTTACAAAAACATTTACGTTTGAAATGGCCCATGCCCTGCTGAACTATGACGGCAAGTGCAAGAACATTCACGGGCACTCCTATAAGCTGGAAGTTACCATTAAAGGCGAACCAAAAGCCAGGCATGGTGACCCTGCCGATGGGCTGCTCATGGATTTTGGCGATTTGAAAAAGGTGATAAATGAAGAGGTGGTTGATGTTTTTGACCATGCCCTGGTCATCCAGAAAGACTACCCGGCTGACTTGCTTAAGGTTCTGAACAGCAACTTTGCCCGGCTGATTTATGTTAGCTACCAGCCTACCTGCGAAAACCTGATTGCTGACTTTGCCGGCAGGATTGAACATGCCTTGCCCCCGGGTATTGTTTTGCACAACCTGGTGCTGCACGAAACCGCCACGGCTTACTGTGCATGGTTTGCCGATGACCAATAGTAGGCTTACCCTTCTTTGGTAGCCGGATTACGATTGGGTAACGAGATAAAGATGGTGGTACCCTTTTTTACCGTTGACTCGAGGCGGATACTGCCCTTGAGGTGGTTAATGGTTTCTTTAACAATAAACAGCCCCATACCTGAGCCTTGCGAGTCTTCCGAGGCACGGTAGAACATATCATATAGTTTGCCCAAGTGTTCTTCGCTGATGCCAACGCCATTATCGGCAATCACTAACTGCAGGTCACCCTCCTCAAGCCAGGCTTTAACCTCAACAATGGTTTTGTCTTTTTCTTTATCGCAGTACTTAATGGCATTGCTTAACAGGTTATTAAAAATAACCTCCATGCGCCAGGGGTCAGCCCATACTTGTTCATTCAGGGTAATTTCTTTCTTGAAAACAACTTCGCGGTCTTCCCCGAGGTAACGTACCTGTTCACTACATTTATCAATTAATTCGGCCAGGTCTATTTGTTTAAAGCTAACCCTGGTCCTGGAGTTACGGGTATAATCAAGGATATCTTTGGTGTACTTATCCAGCTTTACTACACTGGCCTCTATCAGGTTTAAGTAGTTGTCGGCTGCATCTTTATCTGCCTTCATCAGGTTAATAAGGCCCTGGATTGACGATAGCGGTGACCGTATGTCGTGAGAAATGGAGTAAACAAACCTGTCCATTTCACGGTTTGCCCTTTCAAGTGAGACTGTTCTTGATTTAACCGCTTTTTGTAACTGCCGGTTATACATTAATAAGCCCAACAGGATGGCGGCCGCCACCGCAATAATAATGGCCGCCATGGTAATTACCTTTTTGAGCTTGCCCGGGTCAACAGTGGTCGTGGTAAAAATAAAACCTTCCAGGTTGCGTTTGCTACTGATGATACCAAGATCATACATTAAGTCGGCCATCTGCTGCCATTTACTGAACTGCATATCGCCAACATCATAAAACCGGGGTAAAACCAGGGAGTGGATAATTATCTCGGCCTCACTGCTTAATTCTTCCCGGGTAAAATCAGGATTGTATTTATCCAGGATCAAATCAATTATTTCATCCTGATGCTGTACGGCATATTGCCAGCCTTTGATGGCCGCGTCACGTATTTTTTTTGCCTGCTCAGGATGTTGGGTAACCCTTTGGCGCCTGGTGAACAAACATTCGCCATAAAAATTCACTCCATACTCAATGGGCCGGAAAATATTAAAAAGAAGACTGTCATTACCCAGGAGCTTAGCCTTGTCTGTCATAAAGTAAGATATAGCATCATACTTCCCTGAGATCAGGTCACTAAAGCGGCTGTAATTTCCATGAAACTTAACCGTATGCAAGTCCACCCCGGCACTGGCCAGCATAACAGCTATTTCGGTTCCCCCGATTAAATCAGCACCATTCAAATCACGCAATGTATTGATACCCCGCGACTTGAGGGCCAGCAATGAAACCGGTGATTGCTGAAAAATTGCTGCCAGCACAGTAATGTCATCGTATTGCGGGTGGGCCAGAAGGGTTGCCCCGGTAGCAACGCCATAGTCAAAATCGCCATTGATAACGGCCTCAATATTATCCTCCCCGGTTTCCGGTACCAGGGTAACATCAAGGCCAACCTCGGAAAAATAGCCTTTTTCAATGGCCGCATAATAACCGGCAAATTGAAATTGGTGCGTCCAGCCAAGGTACAAGGTTACCCTGTCGTTTTGATTACCCGCATCTTGCCCCTTAGCCAACAGCCCGGCAAACAACAAAATAATCCCTGAAATGTAGCCAACAAGAGATTTCATATAGAAGTCGGTGCTTTACTAAAGTAAAGAAAGGACAATAATAAGACCTATTCGGGGAAATAATTTAACCGTTAAACATATTATTTAGCAACCGGCAGCGAGGGCGCTTTTAAAGCAAACAATAACCAACTATGCCTGAAAACAGAAAAACCGTCCCGGAAGCTCCAAATCGGCCTCATATCTTTATTCTCGCCCGACAGGAGAATAAATTCCCTGCCGGGCAACGAAGTGAGTTCCGCTCTGCTTAGGTAGCCCTACAGTTCTAATGTCCAAATAACGGCACCTACCCTACCACGTTAGCGCAATCAATTTCTCGCGAAGCATCAATCTCAGCCCTTTCTTCCCGGTAGTCGTTTTCAACTACTTCTCCCTTCGCAGGGCATCATATTTGTTGCTGTAAAATTCAGTGTAAATAAGTTCCAATGGCCGCCTGCCTTTGGTACTCAACACTTTACCGTATCTGTGCTCATTTAACCTGCGGGCAAGATTTGTGCTAAAGCCAACATATAAATCTTTATCGTAGTGGTTGGGTGTAGTTTGAAGAAGCGACTCCCATTTGAATTTTTACCAAATTTTGGTAACTTTGAATTGTTGAAAGAATTTGAAATGAAAAATACATCCATATCACTCGGAAATTATTTTGACCAGTTTGTTAGTAGGCAAGTATCTTCTGGACGATATAAAAACGTTAGCGAAGTAATTAGAGCTGGACTTCGACTTTTGGAAAATGAAGAAAGCAAGGTAATTGCCTTAAGGAATGCTATTCAAGAAGGATTAAACAGTCCAATAATAGAGGATTTCGACTTTGACGAAAATCTTAAAAGATTAAAAGCTGAAAAAAGAAAGAATGGCTAAAGTTGTATTAAGACAAGAAGCCATTGACGACCTAAATGATATTTGGGACTATACATTTGAAAAGTGGTCGGAAAATCAAGCTGACAAATATTATGCAACAATAAAACTCGCTTGTAATGGCATCGGGAAAAACCCAGGCGTTGGAAAAGAGTATTACGGAATAAGCAAGGACCTACTCGGAATCAAATCTGGAAAACATATAATATTTTATCAATTAATATCTGTAGATAAAATTGAAGTTATTAGAATATTACACGAGAGAATGGACTTGAAAAATAGAATAACCGAGTAAAAAAAACTACACCCAACAATCGCTATGTAGTCATGCCGGCAGTAATGTATGGTGACAAATCGTCAAAAAATATTAACTTTATTCTTCCGGGGACAGTTACGTAGGTGTTATAACCGGCAGGCCTTCATAGCTAAACCCGCTGAAAAGCACATAAACACAATAAGGTAAATACATGCCTGAAAAACAGAAAAACCGTCCCGGAAACTCCAAATCGGCCTCATATCTTTATTCTCGCCCGACAGGAGAATAAATTCCCTGCCGGGCAACGAAGCGAGCTCCGCTCTGCTTAGGTAGCCCCAAGCCAAATAATAGCACCTACCCTACCTGGTCAACGCAATCAATTTCTCGCGAAGCATCAGTTTCAGCCCTTTCTTTCCGGTAGTTGTTTTTAAATACTTTTCCCTTCTCAGGGCATCATATTTGTTGCTGTGAAATTCAGTGTAAATAAGTTCCAATGGCCGCCTGCCTTTGGTACTCAACACTTTACCGTATCTGTGCTCATTTAACCTGCGGGCAAGATTTGCACTAAAGCCAACATATAAATCTTTATCGTAGTGGCTGAAAAGCACATAAACACAATAAGGTAAATACATGCCTGAAAAACAGAAAAACCGTCCCGGAAACTCCAAATCGGCCTCATATCTTTATTCTCGCCCGACAGGAGAATAAATTCCCTGCCGGGCAACGAAGCGAGCTCCGCTCTGCTTCGTTGAGCCCCCAGTCGGATTCGAACCAACGACCCGCGCATTACAAGTGCGCTGCTCTGGCCAACTGAGCTATGGAGGCTTATATTTCTACACTTTTTAATAGAAGAAGCCATAGCAAAGATCCTTGCATGTATCCGGCACTAAGGCACTCTCTATGCGCGAACCCTGCTTAATGGCGTGACAAAAATATAGCGTTAATGCGTATAAGCCAACAAACCATCAACTTTTCTCCATTACCTGCTGCACAAAGGCCAGTGCCCTGCCCTCCATCCACGACTCCCGCAATGAGCCGTTGACAAAGCCTACATGGCCACCGGTTTCCGGCACTTCTAAATGTAAAAACGGGTGGTTTTCTGCTATGGCATACGGGTAACAGGAAGCCGGCATAAAGGGGTCATTTTTGGCAATAAGCAATAAGACCGGTAGTTGCAGGGCATGCAGGTGAGCCTTGCTGCCAGCGAGGGCATAGAATTCAGCCGGGGTACGGCAATTATTCAGTGGGGCGGTAAACCTGCGGTCGTATTCGGCAAAGGTGGTGATCTTATCCACCCCCGTAAGATCAATCAGCTCCGGAAACTGGACTGCTTTTTGTTTGATGCGGGCAATCATTTTTCGAAGAAACCTCCTCCGGTAGAAGATATTTTTCCCTTTCTCCAACTCGTCTGCACTGCCGCCAACATCTACCGGGGCTGAGATGGCCACCGCAGCCGTTAGTTGGGGCGGATGGGCCTCCGGCATTTTGGTAAGGTAATTCAGGGTAATAGCCCCGCCCATACTAAAGCCTATCAGGGCCAACCGTTGATAAGCACCCGCAGCCAACACATGCTCCACCACACAACGTAAATCAGGGGCATCAATATGGCTGTAAAGCCGTGGCTTTATATTCATTTCACCCGAGCAACTGCGGCAGTTCCAGGCCACCACATCCCAGCCGTTGGCAGCAAATAAATTGGCTGTACCGGTAATGTAATGCCGGTGGCTGTTGCCCTCCAGGCCGTGCGACAAGATAACCACCTTATCATGTTGGCCACTCAGCCAGTCCAGATCAAGAAAATCCCCATCGGGGGTGGTAATCCGCTCGCGGGTATAGGCGGACTTAACCTTACGCAACATACTGGGCAGAACAGTGGCCACATGGCCGTTGCGGTAGCGAAATGGCGCTTTATATTCCGATGTAATGATGGGCATATGCAGACGGCTAAACCTGCAAAGCAACGGCAAATCCGGCTTACCACCAAAATCAGGACTTGTGTACTACTTTCAGGGCGCCAATAAAAGTTTGCATTTCGGCCAGCGTGCCGATACTCACCCGGCACCAGTTACGGTTGGCAAACACCCACGCGCGTACGGCCACCCCTTGCGCCTGCATCTTTTGCAGGTAGGTCTCCGGCTCCATGCGGATGGGAAAGATCATAAAACTGGTATTGGAGGGTACAGGCGCAAAACCGAGTTCTTGCAGGGCGGCAAAGGTATAATCACGGGCTGCGCGGTTTTTCTCTTTGACCATCATCTTAAAATCTTCATCCGTATAGCTGGCCATAGCCGCATGCAGCGAAGGCCCGCTAACCGTAATCAGCCGGGTGGCATAGGCGGTAATGCGTTTGGCGGTTTCGGGTTGGGCAATACCATAGCCAATGCGTAAGCCGGCCATGCCATGGATTTTAGAAAAGGTACGGGCAATAATGATATTATGCCCCTGATGGAGCAGGTCAATCATCGATACAGCCACCGGGTCATCCATAAAATCGGTATAGGCCTCATCAATAAACACCGGCACCCTGGCACTCACCTCCTTACAGAAAGATCGCAACCCAGCCCCATCAACTACAGTGCCGGTAGGGTTGTTGGGGTTGCAGACATACACCAGCCGCGTGGCGCTGTTAATGGCCTGTTCCATACCCGGCAAGTCGTGTTTCAGCTCGTTATCTACCGGCACTTGCTGCCAGTCACAGCCAATGCCCACGGCCGTATCAAGCATGGTTTTAAAGGTAGGAAAAGCGCTCATCAAAGCCCCCTTAGCCGCCCCGAAAGCCAGGCCGGTCATGGTAAGGATTTCAGAAGAGCCGGAACCCAGGAAAACCTGTTCCGGTTGCACGCCCTCCTCTTTGGCAATGATGGCCTTCACCTCCTTTGCATAGGCAAAGGGGTATAAATTACCTTCGACAGCGGCTGCCCGGAAGGCCTCCAGGGCCCTGGGAGACGGCCCATAGGGATTTTCATTGGCATTAAGCTTGGCCTTCAGGCCTTTGGCTTCCCCGGAAAATTCATATTCCCCGGTGAACCGGTTATAGCCGGTGGTACCCGCCAGCAGGCTGCCCGGGCTCAGCACAGCCCCGGCCCCCAGCATCAGGCCAGACTTTAGCCAGTTCCTGCGGTTTAATTTGATGGTTTTCATGGTTAGGGTTTATTCGGTTGCCATGAAAGTAGTTATTCCTGCGCTCTTCTCCTATAAATCCTTGATGAGCGGTCAGGCAATTTCTCCCCCACAGGAGGAACCGGCCCCGGCCGTACAGCCGTAGCAATGCTGCCCCAGCTTAATTTCACGGTTAACCAGCACCTGCTTGTTAAAGTTTTTAATATGCTGAACAGCATGGGTTTTCATCTCCAGCATCTGGTTGAAATCACAATCGTACAGGCTGCCTTCCCAGCCAACCGACAACATATTGCGGCACATCACCGACTCCACCGCCCGGTAGTTGAAATTATTGACCAGTTCCTGCATATAGCCCTCGTAATTGCCACTCGAGAGCAGAAAGTCTAAAAACCGGCTGATCGGCATATTGGTGATGGCAAATAAATTATTGAAAGATATCCCATACTGCCGCCCGAGTCTCTCTTTATAATCGCGCTCCAGCGATGCCTGGGCCGGTGGCAACAGCGCCCCGGCCGGGTTAAACACCAGGTTCAGGCGCAAACCGGTACCTTCCAGCCCATAGCCCACGGCATTAAGCATCTTCAACGCCTCAATTGATTTGGCAAAGACACCATCCCCGCGCTGGGCATCAGTCCGTAATTTTGAGAAATGCGGCAAGGAGGAGATAACTTCAACTTTATGGCGTTTGAAAAACTCCGGCAAGTCGTTATACTTCGGGTTGGCCAGGATGATGGTGAGGTTGCTGCGCACCATGATATGTACCCCACGCTTTGCCAGGGAAGCCACAAACCAGCGAAAATGCGGGTTCATTTCCGGGGCGCCCCCGGTAAGGTCAACCACCTTGATATTACCCTTATCAATGGCGTCTATGCACCACTGCATAGTCTCCCGGGTCATAATTTCCTGGCGGTCGGGGCCGGCATCTACATGGCAGTGCCGACAGGTCTGGTTGCACATTTTGCCTACATTAACCTGCAATATATCGATACCGGTTGGCTTCAGGGGCAAAAAACCATAGGCCGCTATTTTTTCGGCAAAGGAGGTAAACAGAGGTTCTTCGAGCACCTCAATTTGCGCTGCCGAAGCCGCGAGCCGGTTGTGTTGTCTATTCAATGTGGCCATTTACATGGTAAGGTCTTTGGTCTTGTTCATCATTTGTACGCCATGCACTAAGCTGGCCCCGCCCCGGATGGCCGAGGCCACATGCACGGCCTCCATCATCTGCTCTTCATCGGCACCTTTTTCGAGGGAACTGCGGGTATAGGCATCTATACAGTACGGGCACTGAATAGCATGCGCTACGGCCAGGGCAATCAACGATTTCTCCCGCTGGGTCAGGGCACCCTCCGCAAAAACGGCATCGTACCAGGAAAAAAACTTCTCACCCAGTTCCTGTTGAAAATCCTTTATCTGACCAAATTTGTTCAGGTCTTCTTCTATATAATAAGGTTTACTCATACTACTGCTTTTTCCATCAAAACTAAGTAACTAATCCAGGCTAAAGTTACAATTCTACTAAAACCTGTAAATTTATCCATTTTATCCCCGGCATTTGCTGTAATGATTCTCCCATACAACCGTATATTTGCCAGTAAAATTCCATCTATGCGTATTTTATTGTTGTTAGTTATTCTGGGTTTGGGCAACACGGGTTACGGGCAAACCGGCAATGCGCTTGACGAGCGCAACGGCTTTAAAGACATAAAGCTGTTATCTGATGTGACCTCTTACCCCGGCCTGGCGTTTTACAAAGAAATCAAAGGCGAAGCCAACCAGGCCCTCTACCGGGCAACCAAAGGCAGCTACACCCACATTGGTGATGTGGAAATTTACAAGCTGATAGCGTATACCTACCGCCAGCAGATTTACCAGATTGAAGTGACCACCGAGAAAAGTGAAAAGCTGTTTCGCAGCTTAGAGAAAGCCTTCGGCAAGATCAACAGTTCGTTGGCTTCGCAAACCTCTTATTGGGATGGTGAGAAGGTACGGCTGACGTATAAAGTTGAGGGCGCCAAAAAAATTAAACTTATCTATTTAGCCAAAGACATCAAGAAGATTATTGCCCTGGACAAAAAAGAGGCAGTAGATAGCCTGACGTCTGAGTTTTAACCCTATTTTTATTAAAATCATGATAAACAAAATAGCAGTAATTGGTTCCGGCACCATGGGCAATGGCATCGCCCACGTATTTGCCCAAAAGGGTTATTCTGTTAACCTTATTGATATTTCCGCTGAGGCCCTGGAAAGGGCGCTGGCCACCATTGGCAAAAACCTCGACCGCCAGATTAAAAAGGAGATTATCACCGGGGCTGACAAGAACGCTACCCTCGGCAGGATAGCCACCTATACCGAAATCAGCGAAGGGGTAAATGATGCCGACCTGGTAGTAGAGGCCGCCACCGAAAAGGTTGACTTGAAATTGGCCATCTTTAAACAGTTAGATGAGCTGTGTAACGATGGGTGTATCCTGGCCTCCAACACCTCCTCTATCTCCATTACCAAAATTGCCGCAGTAACCAACCGTCCCGGCAGGGTAATCGGCATGCACTTTATGAACCCCGTGCCGGTGATGAAACTGGTAGAGATCATCCGCGGGTATAATACCACGGATGAAGTGACTGCTACCATTATGCAACTGGCCGAAAAGCTGGGTAAGGTACCGGTAGAGGTTAATGACTACCCGGGGTTTATTGCCAACCGTATCCTGATGCCGATGATCAACGAAGCCATTTATTCGCTTTATGAAGGCGTGGCCGGGGTAAGCGAAATTGACACCGTTATGAAACTGGGCATGGCCCACCCTATGGGGCCCCTGCAACTGGCCGACTTTATCGGGCTGGATGTGTGCCTGTCGATTTTAAATGTGTTATATGAAGGTTTTGGCAACCCTAAATACGCGCCCTGCCCCTTGCTCGTTAATATGGTGGCAGCCGGCCATTTGGGGGTTAAATCAGGCCATGGCTTCTATGCATGGGGCCATGGCACCAAAGACCTTGTTGTGGCGGCAGGATTTAAAAAATAAAGCAATTGAAAAAAGTAATATTTAGCTTCGCAATACTCATCAGTACCCTTGGCCACAGGGTATCGGCACAAGCACCTGCAATTCCGCCTCCGCCCCAGTTCGACCCGGAAGTAGTAGCCCTGGTGGACAAGGCCAAAGCACAGATGGAGGCCGGGGATTACGAAGGGGCCAACCGTACTTTCAGGAAGGCCCTGGCCACCAAACAGGTATTACCTACCTCCATGTCGTACTTTTTTGCCAAAACGCTTTACGTCATCCACCAAAACCAGAATGCCAAGAATTTTGTTGAAAAGTACCTGCAACTGGCCGGCCGTAGCGGTGATTATTACGAAGAGGCCATAACCCTGAAAAAACTGATTGATGATCAGTTTGAGGCCATAAAAAACTGTGAGTACTGCAATTTAAGTGGGTATCGCTATGTTGTCTGCGATAATTGTAATGGCCTCGGGGTTACGGTAGAAACCTGTTACAATTGTAATGGCAATGGCTATGTAACCTGCCCGAAGTGCCTGGGCAAAGGTGTGCTGATTACCACTACCCCTTTTGGGGAATTATTATATACCAGCTGCGACCTGTGTGACTCCAAGGGCTATATTGTTTGCCCGGTATGCCATGGCGAAAAAGAACTCTCCGGCCGCTGCCCTGTATGCCTGGGCTCCGGCAAAAAAGTCAGCAATATTATCTGTAATCATTTACCTGAGCAGAAGTGAAAGAAGGACCGGTTAGTGTTGCTATCCTGACTATCGGTGATGAAATCTTATACGGCCAAACCCTGGATACCAATTCCCAGTGGCTGAGTGCCGAACTGGATACCTATGGTTTTTCGGTGGTACACCGGGCCACAGTAGGCGATAATGAGCCGGATATCCTGCAAGGCCTGGCCGATGCGGCTGCCCGTGCCGGTATCATCTTAATTACGGGAGGCCTGGGCCCCACGGCCGATGACCTGACCAAACCCTGCCTGGCCAACTATTTTAAGGTGCCCCTCAAAGCAAACCCGGCTGCCCTGGAAGACCTGAAAGCCCTGTTCAGGCAGATAAACCGGGAACTGACCGAAACCAATATCGCCCAGACCAACCTGCCGGCCAATGCCGAACCTATTCCCAATAAGCTGGGCACGGCCCCCGGTATGTGGATTGCCGACCAGGGTAAAATTTATGTGTCGATGCCCGGGGTGCCCCATGAAATGAAAGGCATGATGACCGGCTATGTTATCCCGCGGTTACAGGAAGAATTTCATCTGCCTGTTGTCGTCCACCGGGTAGTCAAAACCATCGGTATCGGGGAATCCTGGCTGGCGGAGAAGATAGCCCCCTGGGAACAAAAACTACCACAGAACATTGGCCTGGCCTATTTGCCCAGCATGGGACAGGTAAAACTACGCCTGACCATGATGGGCAAAGACCGCCAACAGCTTGCCAAAGCTATTAACGAACAAATTACCGCCCTTCAGCCCTATGCCGGCAAGTATATTTACGGGTATGATGATGATGAGATAGAACAGGTAGTGGGCAGGCTTTTACGCCAGCAGAACCGTACCCTGGGCACAGCCGAAAGCTGTACCGGGGGCTACCTGGCCCATTTGATCACCAGCGTAGCCGGCAGTTCCGATTACTTTAAAGGCAGTATTATCGCCTATGCCAACGAGGTTAAAGAAAAACAGTTGGGCGTAAACCCTGCCACCCTGGCTGCACACGGGGCCGTAAGTGAGGCCACCATCAAAGAAATGGCGGTTGGCGTATGCCGCGCCCTCGGTACCGATGCCGGCCTGGCCACCTCGGGCATTGCCGGCCCGGGAGGCGGCACCACAGAAAAGCCCGTAGGCACTATCTGGATAGCCGTAGCCCTGGGCGATCAGGTGAAAGCAAAGCAATTAAACCTGTTTAAAGACCGGCTGCTGAACATTAAAACTACCGCTATGGCCACCCTGGCAATGCTGTGGAGAATTTTAGCGGAATAAGCAATTTTCACCTCCTTTTATCGTATTTTTGCCGCTGAAAACAGGCCTGAATCAGGCTTCCGGTACATTCCGGCATGAAATGTAAAGTTTTAGACAATATCTAAGAAAAATCAAGGGGTTATGGCAAAAGTAGAAATGGTAATGCCAAAAATGGGGGAAAGTATTATGGAGGCCACCATACTTTCCTGGCTGAAAAAAGAAGGTGATGTTATTGAAGCCGATGAATCGGTTCTGGAGGTTGCCACCGACAAGGTTGACACCGAAGTACCGGCCACCCATGGCGGGGTGTTAAGCAAAATACTGGCCCAGGAAGGCGAAGTAGTGCCCGTAGGCCAGGCGATTGCCATTATCACTACCGATGCCGAAGATACTACCGGCAGCAATGGTGCCCCGGCCGCCCCGGAAGCAGCTTCACCCCCCCTTGCGCCCGAGCCGGAACCCGTATTGGCCGAGGCGGCAGCAGCACCTGTTACCGATGGCCCGGCCAAATTGGCCCAGCCGGTAAGTGGACGTTTTTATTCACCCCTGGTACTCAATATTGCCCGCCAGGAAAACATCAGCATGGCGGAACTGGAAACCGTGCCCGGCACCGGCAAAGAAGGCCGGGTGACCAAAAAAGATATCCTGGCCTATGTGAAGCAACGTAGCGGGGCCCCGGCAACTGTACAACAGCCGGTTTCCCCGGTGGCAGCACCAGCCCCTGAGCCGGCAGCCGCTGCGCCCAGGCCGGCCCCCAAGGTTAGTGTTTCACTGGGAGCCAACGATGAAATCATTGAAATGGACCGCATGCGCAAAATGATTGCCCAGCGCATGGTGGAATCGAAGCATACTTCACCCCATGTTACTTCTTTTGTGGAAGCCGATGTTACCAAAATAGTTAACTGGCGTAATAAGGTGAAAAATGAATTTCAGGCCCGCGAAAACGAGAAACTCACCTTTACCCCGATCTTCATCGAGGCGGTAATCCAGGCTATTAAAGACCTGCCGATGATCAACATCTCGGTAGATGGGGATAAAATTATCAAGCACCGGGATATTAATATTGGCATGGCCGTAGCCTTGCCCACCGGTAACCTGATTGTGCCGGTAATCCACCAGGCCGACCAGTATAACCTGACCGGCCTGGCCAAAAAAGTTAACGACCTGGCCAACCGGGCGCGTATTAATAAGCTGGTACCCGATGAACTGGCAGGCGGAACTTTCTCGGTAACCAATGTCGGTTCGTTTGGTAATGTAATGGGCACACCCATTATTATGCAGCCGCAGGTGGCTATTCTGGCGCTGGGGGCCATACAAAAGAAACCGGCCGTAATTGAAACCCCGGAAGGGGATGCCATCGGCATCCGCCATAAGATGTTCCTCTCGCACTCCTACGATCACCGGGTGGTTGACGGAGCCCTGGGTGGTATGTTTGTACGCAAAGTGGCCGATTACTTAGAGGCGTTTGACGTAAACCGGGCGTTGTAACGCAGGGCAGATAGTTCCTGTGCCCGATAGCGGATAATTAGTGAAATCAATAACCTTACCTAACGATGGCGGCTTCGAACGCCAGCCCTGTCTGGCGTCCGGCAGGCTTCGCACTGCCCGCCTCCAACTCCCGGCCACACAGTTCCCCGGTACTATTTTGTGGCAATGCACTATCTTAGCCGCGTGGAAGAGTATTACAAACTGCTGATCCTGGTGCCGGTGGGGGTAATGGCCGGCTTCATCAACACGGTAGCCGGGGGGGGCTCCCTGTTGTCGTTGCCGGTACTGATTTTTATGGGCCTGCCCACAGCCATGGCCAACGGCACCAACCGGGTAGCCATATTTTTGCAAAACGTTTCGGGCATTGCCGGTTTTAAAAGTAAAGGGGTTTCAGTATTCCCTTACAGCCTGTGGCTGGGGATTTCGGCCCTGCTGGGTGCCATTATCGGGGCGAAGATATCGGTAAACCTGGACGACAAGACCTTTAATCACATCATTGCCCTGGTCATAGTCGGGGTGGTTTTGTTAACTGTATTTAACCCGCACAAGAAAACCAACGGTACTGATGAAGACCTCAGTCCCAGGGCCCGGATAATTGGTGCCTTTAGCTTTTTTTTTGTAGGTATTTACGGAGGGTTTATCCAGGCGGGGGTAGGGTTTATCATTATGGGAAGCCTGAGCTACATCAATAAATTAAGCCTGGTAAAAGTTAACAGTATTAAGGTCTTTGTGGTGTTTGTTTATACCATTTCAGCCCTGGTGGTGTTTATCCTGGAAGACCAGATTAACTGGCTTTATGGCCTTGTCCTGGCCGGGGGCAATATGACCGGGGCCTGGATTGCCAGTCGTTGGTCGGTGGAGAAGGGCGATAAATGGATAAAACGTTTCCTGATGGTAACGGCTACTGCGCTGGCGATTAAGTTATGGTTTTACGGTTAGTCGTGCTCTTCTTCCCCATGCCCTTCCTTAGCGTTATCCCCACCCTGGTAGCCTAAGCGCTTTCGGGTAGCTTTGGCCCAGCCGACCAGGGCTTGTCGCTGGGATTCCGTCAACCTGGCCTCGGGGTGCACAATATCATAACCGGTCAGCGGCATTTCCCCTTCCGCCACTTCTTCCCCCAGTTCTTCCAGTTTATGATCCTGTTTCTTCGCAGCATAACTACCCCAGATTGAAAAGTTAAGTTCTTCCCGGCCCTCATTTATATGGTCCTTCACCCACCACGATACCGGGGCCACATTGGTGTACCACGGATAGCCGGTTTCATAAGAATGGCAATCATAACAGGCATTCTTCAGTATCTGCCTGACTTCCGGGGAGGCCTCAACCTGGTTCACCATATCCAGGGCCGGGTCAACCGGGGGATTGGTTTTATCAATCCGGAAGAATTGCATCAGGACAAACACGACCAACAAACCAGGAATTATTTTCTTTACCAGCGACATAGTTCAAGCAAGTTTTATTTAACCTCCCTAAAATTATATGGATTTGTTATAAAGGCGGCACCATTCATGTAAATAGAAAACAGCTAAACTAATTGTCTTTCTTAAACAAAAACCTGCGGGCAACACCTACCCCTACATAGCCCTGGTCCATATCCATCAGGCCGGCTGTCACATCCAATTGTGTTTCGCTGTTCAGGGCAAAGGTAAGGCCGGTATTAAACTGCGTATAGGCGTTTTCGAAATACCCCTCCAGGAATACCCCGAACTTATCGGCAAAGCCATAGCCAATGGCCAGGATGCCATAAAATTGCTGCCCATAGCCCAGGTTAAGGGTAGCCGAAAACCGGGCACTGATTTTCTGCAGGATAGCCACCCGGTAATCAGTTACCCGGCCACCGGTTATATCCAACTTCAGGGCAATACCCGGACGGTAGTTTTTGGCTTTCAGCAGCTTTACCTTGGCCCCCACGGTAACCAGGGGCGAATCATAATAGGTGAGCAGCCTTATTTCACCCAGTTCCGAAATTCCCAGGCGGAAGAAGCCGTCCAGCACCACCGTATCGGTAAAGGTAAAGCCCTGTTCAAACTGAAATGAGTTGGCGGGCAACACCAACGAGCCAATCGACTGGGTAGGCCGCTCGGTAGCTATGGGGTCAACCTGGGCAAAGAGCAGCGGGCTACTAAAAAATATAGTGGCCACAACTAAAAATAAAGGTTTTCTATCTCGGTAAATTCTCATGAACGTGGCATTAGCAGGAGCGCAATTTAGTAAAATAGTTGCTAATATCCGCAGGAAAACACCTGCCGGCCGCCCACCCCGGCAAAGCAAGGTTATTCGTCCCTCAGGGTATAGGCCGGGTTGGTCGTGGCCGCTTTCAGCACTTTGCCTCCCACCGTGGCGGCAGCAATGGTAACCAACACCAGTACAGCCCCAATAAAAGGCCCCGGGCCAATAGGCAAATAGTAGGTCCAGATACTGGCCAGCAGCATTTCCGCCATATAATATCCCGCTACTGTGCCCAGCACCGAGGCGATAAGCAGCATCATAGCATAACGCTTGTTAATGATATGAATAATATGCATCACCGAAGCCCCCAGCACTTTGCGTACGCCAATTTCTTTCATGCGTTTGATGACATCCAAAGACACCAGGCTAAACAGGCCTATGGCCGAGAGGATAGTGGCCACAATACCCAGAAAAACGAACATCACCTTAATATTTTTATTCACTTCGAGTGCTTCCACCAGCATGTTGTCCATATACCCAACATCGGGCAGTTGGTCTGGAAACACCTTTTTCCAGGCCGCCTCCATGTCGTCATGCACAGCATGTACATTGTCACTATCGGTTTGGGCCACCAGAAACCGGTAGTTCTCCGGCCCGGTATAACGTAACATCAGGGGTTTTACCGGCTGCCAGAGGCCGGTGAGGTAAATATTCTTTACCACGCCAACAATATACACCGCCAGGGTATCGCGCAGCATGAGCCTTTGGCCAACAGGCTCGGCCAGGCCAAGGGTTTTCACCAATTCCTCATTAACAATTACCGCGTTCTCCTTATCGGTTTGGCTGTCTTTGACAAAATTCCTGCCTTGCAACAGCGTGGCCCCGGTGGCTGTCAGGTAGTCTTCGCCAATATCGAGTAAATCCACATCCAGTTCCTCGCCCCGGTAGTTAATCGGGTCGGTGTACCAGGATGCGGTAAAATTATGCCTGGCCCCGGCAATGGCAAGTACCCGCGGATTTTGCTGCAGTGCCTGTTTCAGAGCATTATAACCGTCTTCATCTGCTACCCGGGCATACACCCCGGTTTGGTGGCTGAACCCCATGTCGTAGTCCTGCTGGTAATTGGCATTCAACGAAAAGATAATCCCCGAAACAATGGCCACGAGTGAAATAGCAAACTGAAAAACCAGCAGGGTGCGGGTAAAGATGCTGGTACTGCCATAGTTAAGGGTACCCCGAAGGATTTGGGTGGGCTTAAACCTGCTTACGTAAAAAGCCGGATAACTACCGGCTACCAGGCCGGTAAACAATAACAAAGCCAGCAGGAAGCCGAAAAACCTGATATTCTTCAGGTAATCAAGAGTAATATCCAGAAATGGCCACATCTTATTGTATGCCGGCACCAGAAATTCGGCAAACAACAAACCGGCTATCAGGCCCAGCAAGGCCAGCAACATATTTTCACTCAAAAATTGCGCTACCAATTGATGGCGCTGTGAGCCCAGCACCTTTCTGATACCGATTTCTTTCAGCCTGCGGTTGGCAATGGCGATGGAAGTATTGGTAAAATTAAAGCATGCCAGCAATACCAATAACAGGGCCATGACTATCGGGGCAATGACGGCCGGGGTAGGTACGCTAAAGTGAAACCAGTGGTTCCACAAATCATCCCGCTCAGCCCGGAGGGCCATCCCTTTAAACGGGTCAAGGTAGTAGTTGTTTACCTTATAGTCTTCTTTGGCACGGTTTTGTATTTCCACGTATTGTTGCAGTTCTTTTTCCACTTCATGGAAAACATGGGGGCTATGCAGGGTAACAAACGTAGTATTAAATTCGGCCCAGTTGTTCTCCTGCCAGCCGAAGATGTCATAAATATTATCGTAATTAACCAGGGCATCAAAGTAAAAGCTTGAATTAAGTGGCATTTTTTCAAACACCCCGCCAACAATATACTCCTGCCGCTTGTCGCCCATTACGTAGGTCACCAGTTGGCCAACAGGGTCGGTATCGGGAAAAAACTTCTCTTTAATTTTATTGCTGATGATTATTTTGCCCTTACCGGCCAGGGCAGATTTGTTGCCTTGCAATAACGGGAAGGTAAAAACATCCAGGAAATTGGCATCCACAGCCGCCAGGTTTAACCTGAACAGGTCATCCTTAACCTTAAAACTGCCCCCCACAGGATAGTAGCGCACTACCGCATCAATACCGCTGATTGAACCCGCAATAGCTTTCGCCAGCGGTTCGGGACAAGAACCGTTTTTTACCGGCAGGCCATTGGTAATGCGCACAAAGTTAATCCGGTAAATGTTGTTAGCATTTACATGCCGGGCATCGAAATTATTATTAAAATCCCAGCTCAGGTAAGCCACAATGGCACAGGCCAGGGCAATACCCAGCCCCATTACGTTGATAAGAACAAAAACCTTGTTTTTTAGTAAGCTGCGGAAAGTTATTTTGAGGAAATTAATGAGCATGACCTGGTTTGTCTAGGGTAAGATAGCCGCCCGGCCCGGGGCGGCAAGGTATAGTGTTTAGGGTTCAGCCTTTTGGCCACCGGGCAGTCAGACATGAAATTGTTCTTTGCTGTTCCCGGTAACTACTTTGCCGTCAAACAGGTTTATAATCCTGTGGGCATAGTTGGCATCATAAGGCGAGTGGGTAACCATAATAATGGTAGTACCCTGCTCGTTCAACCGGGCCAGGAGTTTCATTACCTCTTCGCCATTGGTAGAATCGAGGTTACCGGTAGGTTCATCGGCAAGGATCAGCCTGGGGTTGGCTATAATCGCCCGGGCAATGGCTACCCGCTGTTGCTGCCCGCCCGAAAGCTGCTGCGGGAAGTGGTTGCGCCTGTGCCTAATGTTCATCCGTTCCAGCATCTCCTTCACCTTTTGCTGCCGCTCGCTGGCGGGCACCTTCAGGTAGAGCAACGGCAGCTCCACATTTTCAAACACGGTAAGTTCATCAATCAGGTTAAAGCTTTGAAAAACAAACCCAATAGCCCCTTTACGCAACTGCGCCCGCTGCCGCTCAGAAAAGCCCGACACCTCTTCTTTCCCGAAATAATATTCCCCGGCGGTAGGGCTGTCAAGCAGCCCCAGAATATTCAGCAAGGTTGATTTGCCGCAGCCCGAAGGGCCCATAATGGCCACAAATTCACCATCGCGGATCTCAATAGTAATATTCCTGAGGGCCGTGGTTTCTACTTCATCGGTAGTGTAAAGCTTGGTTAACTCTTTTATTTTAAGCATTGTTGTTATTGGTTATCGTATTGCTTGTCGATTATTTACCACTCCAGCACTTCATTGTCGCCAAAATTGCTGTAAGAAGAGATGATTACTTTTTCGCCCGGTTCCAGGCCACTGAGCACTTCAAAATTTTCGGTATTTTGCCGGCCCAGTTTAATCTGCCGTTTTACGGCCTTGTTTTCTCCTGGCAGCAGCACAAATACCCAGTTACCCCCGGTATTGTTAAAAAAAGCCCCCTTGGGCAGCAGCACCTGTTGGGAGGAATTGCCCAGGGCAATACGCAGGCGCACCGACTGGCCCCGCCTGATCCCCAGGGGTTGCTCCCCGTCAAAGTCCATATCCACCTGAAAGCGGCCGTTGGCAATGGCCGGGTAGATGTATTTTATCTTTAATTTATACTCTTTACCGGCAAATGTAAAGGTTGCCCCCAGCCCTGTAATAATACGCGGCAGATAAAGTTCATCTATCGGGCAGCGCACCTTATACTCCCCCACCACATCTACCTGCCCCAGGCGCTGGCCGGCCGTAACCGCCTGCCCCACTGCTAATTGCGGGGTAGAAAGCTGGCCGTCAATAGGCGCCCGGATGATCAGGTTATCCAGGATACGGCCTACGCCCTTCAGGCTGGTCATCATCCTGGCCTCGGAGGCATCCAGTTCTTTTAACTGGCCTACCCTGGAGAGGGAGTCCACTTTGTAGGAAGCATAGGTGATTTCTTTGATTTTAAGCTGATATTCATAATCGGCTTTGGTATCAAGGTAGGTTTTTTCCGCCACCAGTTTCTTTTCATATAAATATTTTTGCCGTTCATATTCCGGTTTTAGCTTGGCAATCATGTTATCTATCTGCGCCAGTTGCTGTTGCTGCTGCAAGTCGTTCCGGCTCAACTGCAGCCGGGTTTGCCGCACCCGGTTGATGCTCTCATTAAGCGAAGCCTCCTGGCTGAGGACACTCAACTCCCGGTTAAGGTTGGCCAGTTCCAGGATAATATCGCCTTTTTTAAGGATGGCCCCGCTCTCGGCCACGATACGTTTTATCGTGCCCCCTTCAATGGCATCGAGGTAGCGGGTTATCTTGGGTTGAATAGTACCCGTTTGTGGGATAAACTCGGTAAACCCGCCTTGCTGCACAGTGGCAAAGGTTATCTTATCCGGGTCAATATTCAGTTTCGGGCGCTTATCGCTGAACCCTAACTGAAAGATGATCAAGGCTGAAAGGGCGGCACCACCGGCTATCATTGCGACCCGGTTAAACGTCCACTTTTTCTTCTTAATTTTTCTGTCCATGTAGCTGCCCTGGCATAAAAGGTAAAACCTGTCTCCCCTTTTGCCAACACTATGCCAAACAGGTTATTTAACTTCAGGCCGCTTTTTTTGGCGCCAGCAGCTTGCTATTGCGTTCGTTCATGAACGGGGGTGTACGTAAGTGAACGTGCACCTGAACTTTTACCTAATGCCCCCTGTCACCCCAGGCTAAGAAAAGGTTTCCACTCCTCGTATTTAAAGCCGCTGAAGTCGCGCAGGAACATCAGGTAAGAAGGCTTAAACGGCTTTTGCGCCAGGGGCATATTGGCCTCTTCGGGGGTATTGTCGCCTTTACGGGCATTACAGGCCTTGCAGGCCGTTACCAGGTTTTTCCAGTTTGAAGCCCCGCCCCGCGAACGGGGAATAACATGGTCGATGGAAAGGTCCCGGGACGTACCACAGTATTGGCAGGCATAATTATCGCGTTTAAAAATATTGACCCGGCTAAGCTCAACCCCACGGTAGGGCACATGAATATATTTCTGCAGGCGCACTACGGCCGGAATATGGTAGGCTTTGTCCACCGTATGCAGCTTATGGCCGTTAAAAGACTGTACCATTTCTACCTTATTCATAAAAACCAGTACAAAGGCCCGCTGAATTGAGCAAACCGAAATCGGCCGGAAATCCTGATTTAAAACTAAAGCCCGCACGTTATCAAAATTTAAAACCCAAAAATTACACTATCTCAAGTTAAAATACGCACATAAGCCTATTTAATTATCCTGCGCAAACAGTTCAGCGTATGGGATTTAACCCCGGTATCTATATTGATGATCCCTTCCTCAGTAATTTTATCTACCCTTACATGGCCCGAAGCATGGATAACGGTACTGTCCTCCAACAAAATGCCGACATGGTTGATTTTGGTTTTGGTACCGAAGAAGCACAAGTCCCCCGGCCGGGCCTCGGCCAGCGAGGCCACTTTACGTCCCTGGTTGGCCTGCATAGGCGAATCGCGCTCTAACCGGTAGCCGCAGATTTTAAATACCATTTGCGTAAAGCCCGAGCAATCGATACCAAATGGGGTTCTGCCCCCCCAAAGGTAAGGGGCATTCAGGTACTTAAAAGCCACCTGCTTCAGACGCTCAAAGGGCCACACTTCACCCAGGCTTTTTGCTTCCCCGTTAAAGGCCAGTTGTTCTTCTACTTTAAACAGCTCTACCGAAGCAATGGGCAAAATGCTGCCCATAAGGATGTTCAGGGTATGTTTTTTGAATAAGATGGTGGTGGACAAATCCAGGCAAACCTTATAATCGGCACTGTTGATCTGCGCAAAGTATTCATCGGTAATGGCATAATGTTGCTTTTTGTCTATCCAGCCCTCATAGCCATCAAAATAAACTTTTATCCGTACCCACTTGCCCCGGCTGTCCTGCTCCATAACACTATAATGGTCGCCAAACAGTAACTGGGTTACCATTTCCGAAGACTCCAGTGGCCTGGTCCTCACCGGCACAACACTCAATCGGCATACGCCTTTTTCTTCCAGTACGGGCATAATGCTAATCTAAATGTTTTAATTCACGTTGCAAGTCCTTTTCCTTTATCGATTGCCGTTTATCGTGTATTTTTTTACCCCTGGCCAGGGCAATTTCCAGTTTGGCCAGGCCGCGGTCGTTAGTGAATAGCCTGACGGGAATAATGGTAAGCCCTTTTTCGGCAGATTTTTGTTTCAGCTTGCGGATTTCGCGTTTATGCAGCAACAATTTACGTTCACGGGTGGGCTCATGGTTGAAATGGGTACCTTGCTTATACGGGCTGATGTGGATATTCCTGACAAAGACTTCTGCACCATTAAAATAGCAGTAACCATCCTGCAGGTTTACTTTGCCCTCACGGATGGACTTTATCTCGGTGCCTTTGAGCATGATGCCGGCCACGTATTTATCGAGGAATTCATATTCATACGAAGCCCGCTTATTGCGGATATTGACAAAACTTGCAAACCTATTTTTCTTTTCCGCCATGGTTAATATTGCGCAGCAAACCTGCTATTTTACTTTTCTTCAATATCTTTTGACCGGTAACCCCGGTGGCAATCAGGCGGTCGCCAACCTTTACCTCAAGGGCACAAAGTATTTCATGGCCGGCAAGCGATTGCACCCGGGCCTCCAGTTGCAACTCCTCGCCCGCCAGGGCCGGTGACAGGTGCTTAATACTAAGTTGGGTGCCTATGCCCTCCTCGTCCTCATCCAGCATCTCCAGCACAAACAAGCGCGAGGCCCACTCCATCTCCCGGGCCAGGGCAAAGGTAGCGCACACGGGGTGTACCTGCCCGGCCGCAAAGGTAGCCAAATCTGCCGTAGTCACTACTTTGCGGTAGTATTTTACATCGCCTGGTTTAAAAATATGTTTCATTAGCCGCAACTACTAAATTAGTGGCATTCTGGCCAAAGGTGCAATATCCAGGCTAACAAATTCCTGCTGCCGGTATTTATAATAACCGGCCATGGCAATCATGGCGGCATTATCGGTACAATATTCGAAAGCCGGAAAAAAAGTGCGCCACTGATGTTGGCCGGCCAGGTCTTCTATCGCCTGGCGCAAACCGCTATTGGCCGACACTCCCCCGGCAATGGCAATATCGGTAATCCCGTAGTCGGTGGCAGCCAGCACCAGTTTTTCCGTCAGCATTTCCACAATGGTTTTCTGAATGCCGGCAGCCAGGTCATGGATATTGTTTTTAATAAAGTCACCGTCTTGTTGCAATTGTTGGCGTAAAAAATAAAGTACCGAGGTCTTAAGGCCGCTGAACGAATAATCATAACCCGGAATTTTGGCCTTGGCAAAGGTAAAGCGCTGGCTATCCCCCTGGCGGGCGTAGCGGTCAATCAACGGGCCGCCCGGGTAGTCTAACCCCAACAACTTGGCCGATTTGTCAAAAGCCTCCCCGGCAGCATCATCGCGGGTTTCCCCTATCACTTCCATGACAAGGTAATCTTTTACCAGCACAAGCTGGCTGTGCCCGCCACTCACCGTAAGGCATATAAACGGAAAACCGGGCATTGGGTCCTCAATAAAATGGGCCAGGATATGGGCCTGCATGTGGTTTACTTCAATCAACGGGATGTTGAGCCCCAGCGACAACGCCTTGGCAAAAGAAGTGCCCACAATCAGCGCCCCCAGCAAGCCCGGCCCCCGGGTAAAAGCAATAGCCGACAAGTCTTCTTTGGCTACCCCGGCCGTTTTAATGGCCTCGTCCACCACAGGAATAATATTTTGCTGGTGCGCCCGTGAGGCCAGTTCCGGCACCACTCCGCCAAACGCCTTATGTACTTCCTGGGTGGCAATACTATTGCTCAACACCCGGCCATCTTTCAGGATGGCAGCCGAAGTTTCGTCACAGGAGGATTCAATGGCCAAAATTATGATGCTCATACAGCCGTAGTTGCTTTTGCTGATCAATAATCTGACAAAAATCGGCAATTTGAAATTATATCAGCATAATCCCCGGGATTTTGCTGCCGGGAGTTATCGCATCCGGTATTCCTGCTAAAAACCGGGAAACGGCACGGGTTATGTTCAAATTAATGCCGGAAAAGGTTTAAAATCAAGATAAAATTCTTATATTTAGGTAGTTGGACGATTAGCAGGCAACTAGCACAGCCGGAAAGTCTGTCCGGCATATGTAAACATAGCGCCATGAAAATAAAATCTTTCCTCCTGTTTTTTGTCCTCTTACTGTCAGGCACCCTAAGTTTCGGGCAGGCGAAAGATACGTTGACCATCAAGACCAACTGGCTTGCCGGCCTTACACAAACCACGGCACCCCGTTCTTTTGCCCGCAACCTGCCGCCCGTTTACTCCCCCGTGCTAACCGCCACGCTTGCCTACCTCAAAGTACATGAGGTTAAGGTCTATGCTATGGCCGATTTTCTCATCTATAACGGCCCTAATACAATACCTCTATGGCAAGTAGAAAGACACCCTGCCCCCTACTACCTCCGGCAACAAAAACTCCTGGTGATAAAACAAAAAAAGGAGCAGCAGCGGCCCGAATAAACCAACCCGGAAGGAGGGGCGCCCTGTCAAACCCGCGGGGCAACGGCCAAAAACAGGAACCCATACAGCCGTAATTGCCTTGAGATTAAATAATTTAGCAAAAATTGGCAATTTGCCGGCAGCCGGCAGCCGGCAGTTATATCAGTATAAGCGTATTACAATTTGCAACCCAAAAAGAAAAATAGGTTTATTAAACTCTTTATCTGGATAACCCTCATCATCCTGATTAACATTACGGCCTTTCTGGTGCTGGTAAATATTCCGGCCGTGCAAACCGAACTGGCACAGTACCTGTCCCGCAAATTATCCCATAAAACCGGCTTTGCCATCACAATCAACGAGGTAAGTATTGCCTGGTTCGACAGGTTCAGCCTGCAGGGGCTGACCGTGACCGATGACCGCCAGCAGGAGCTACTGGCCCTTGACAAATTGCAGATAAACTATAAGATTGTCAGTGTTTTGCGCGGAGAGGTCAACCTCGATAAGGTAACGGCCGCCAATCTCAACCTGTACCTGCACAAGCAGCCCCGCGACACCCTGAATATTTCCCGTCTGATCAACCGGCTCAATAAAATTTTTAAAACAAAAAAGAAAAGGGAAGGCCGTAGCAGCTTTAGCATTGACGAAATTTACCTGACCGGCAGTAATTTTTATTATGTAAACGGCCACCGCTCGCTGGCCGGCAGTTATTTTAATCCCTATAATTTCAGTGTCCTGGATATTGAAGGGCAATTTCGGGCCCTGATGGTGGTTAAAGACAGTTTTATGGTGGATGTCATCAGCCTGCAAGCCAGGGAAAGTACCACAGGGCTGGCCGTACAGGATATGCAAACCAGCTACCTTATCTCCCCCCGGCAAATGCGCTTTGACTTCCTTAACCTGGAAATTGGCCACTCGGTATTGAATAAGAACCTGGTATTAACCTATAATGGCTATGCCGACCTGAGCACATTTATTGACAGCGTCTATATCGAGGCTGAGTTTGACCAGGCCAGGGTCAGCAGCAAAGACCTGGGCCGCTTTAGTACGTATTTCAACAACATTACCGATAACTACCGGCTAAGCGGTTTGTTTACCGGGGAAATCGCAGACTTCAGGGTGAAAGATATGGTACTTAAGCTGGGTACCGGCAGCACCCTGGCCGGCACGGTCTATTTCTCGGGCCTGCCCAACATAAACGACACCTTTATTGATATCCGGTTAGAAAATTCCACCATTAATGAAAAAGATATTGAGCAGTATGTGCCATCAGAAAAGTTTAAAGCCTATAACCGCTTCCGCCATGTACACCTGAACGGCTCGTTTACCGGCTACCCTACCGATTTTGTGGCCTATGGCCGTTTTGATACCGACCTGGGCCGCATTAGTACCGATATCAACCTGAAGGTTGCCCCCAACCCCGAATACACGGCCTACAGTGGCAAATTACAATTGCACAACTTTGATATTGGGCAGTACCTGGAAAACAGCCTGGTAGGTAAAACAACCGTCCACGGCCGTATCAAAGGCCGGGGCATAAAGATGGCCAATGCCAATTTTACTTTTGACGGCACTATCGACAGCCTCTGGCTTAATGGTTATAATTACACCAATATTACTACCAATGGCACATTTGAACACGAATTTTTCTCCGGATTACTGGCCGTGGACGACCCGAACCTGAAGCTGCACACCATCAACGAAATTGACCTGCGCCACAGCAGGAACAAGGTAATGATCAAAGGCGAGCTGGCCCTGGCCAACCTCAGGCAACTTAACCTCACCCAAGAGGCGGCCAGCATAAAAACAAAAATAGAAGCCGATTTCCGCGGGTTTGCTATCGACAGCATTATTGGCCGTGTTTTTCTGGAAGATTTCTTTGCCACCCACCAGGAAAACAAATTACTGATCAAAACCCTTACCCTGTCTTCATTAAAACGCGGCCGGGAGCGTGAAGTGGAGCTACTTACCGATAGGGCCAATGTTAAAATGTGGGGCGCCTTCAACTTCACCTCTGCCTATAAAGATTTCCGCTATATGGTAAAAGAGTACCAACTCTCCCTGCAAAACAATAAAGACTCCATAGCCCGGTTTTATCAGGAATACCCGCACCCCGATAACAGCCAGCCTTATGCCATTAATGCCCGTGCCCGCTTTAAGGATATCCACCAGTTTATCAGCCTTTTTGAGCCGGCCCTTAACCTGCACCAAACCACAGCCCTTGATTTACAGTTCCGGCACGGTAAAGCCAGCAGTTTTGCCCTGCAGCTTACCAACGACAGCCTCACCTATGCCGGCACTTTACTAACCGGCAACACCATCAGTATTAATGCCACTAAAATTGTTGGCCAACCGGCTATCCTGGCCGCCATAGACGTGCAGTCGGCCAGGCAAAAACTGGCCAACGGGGCTGAGTTGGACAACCTCATCGTCAGCGCAGTATGGGATAATAATGTCATCGATTTCAACTGGTACCATACCCAGCCCAACATCAATAACGTGAATGATATATATGGCGAGGTACGGTTTTACCCCGACTCCACCCAGGTTCACTTTAACCAATCCAATTTATCGCTGCTGGGGGAAACCTGGCAGATCCAGGACAATAATACCATCACCCTGAACCACCGGCAAATCAGGGTCAGCAACCTGAACATCTTTAGCCGTGAGCAAATGATCTCGGCCAATGGGGTGATCAGCCCTACCCCTGAAAAAAGCCTGGACATCAAGGCCAGCAACCTTAACCTTAACCTGGTCAACCCCCTGATCAACAAAGAAATCAGTGGCCGCCTGAGTGGTGAGTTTAGTTTGGCCGGGCTCTACCAAACCCCCACCATGGTGAGCAATATTTATATTAACCAATTGGCTATCAACCAGTTTGAGATAGGCGATATTTACAGTTCCAACGACTGGGATCAGCACAGTAAACTATTTGAAATCCAGTTTATCGTCAGCCGCAACGACCAGCCAACTATTTTGGTGAACGGTGTTTTCAACCCCTTAGACAGGCAAAATGCCCTCAACCTTAACGCTGCCTTTATGAATGCCCGGCTGAATATGCTGGAGCCCTTCATTGAAACTATCTTCAGCGACCTGCAAGGCAATATTACCGGTAACATCCACATTGCCGGGCCGGTACGCTCACCGGTGGTTACCGGCCAGGGGGCCTTTCACCAGGCCGGGCTCAGGGTAAACTACCTGAATACTTTTTATACTGTAGAAGGTACCTGGGCATTTGATAGCAGCAATATTTACCTGCAACAACTGGCCTTAACCGATGATGCCGGCCACCATGCCAGCCTCAACGGTAAATTTACCCACCGGCATTTTAAAAACTTCAGGCTTGACCTGCGGGGTGAAATGACGGATTTTAAAGTGCTGAACACCACGGCCAGCGATAACAGCCTGTACTATGGTACCGGCATTGGCACGGGTACGGTAACCTTTACCGGCCCCGTAGAAGATATCACCATCAGGGCCAAGGCCATTACCAACAAAGGCACCAAATTCTTCCTGCCTGTGGGTGATTCACAAACATCCAAGTTTGAGGACTTTATCTCTTTCGTAGATTTTTCCGACAGCCTGAACAGCCTGGATTTTGAAGCTAAAGAAGACGTAAAAATCACCGGCATCAACATGGAATTTGACCTGGAAGTTACCGAAGATGCCTATGGCGAAATTATTTTTGACATTAACAGTGGCGATATCATCCGTGGCCGGGGCAAGGGGCACCTGAGCATGAATATCAACACCCAGGGCGAGTTCACCATGCTGGGCACCTATGAGATAGTAGATGGCCGGTATAATTTTACCATGTATAATATTGTCAATAAAGAGTTTACTATTCAGCCCAAAAGTAAAATTACCTGGTCGGGCGATCCCTACAACGGTATCATGGCTATTGATGCTACTTATAAGGTAGCCACTTCTTTGGCCCCGCTGGTGGACACAGCCTACCAGGACATGCCCGATGTGAAACGCATCTACCCTACCGAGGTGTTGCTGGGCATCAACGGCCCCCTGCTAAGCCCCGATATCGCCTTTGCTATCATCATTGACGACTACCCCAAATCGAATGTTGACCTAGACACCCAGGTCAAAGCCTTCCTCAACACCATTGCCACCGACCAGCAAGAGCTTAACCGCCAGGTTTTCAGCCTGTTGATCCTGCGTAAGTTTTCCCCGCCCAACTCTTTTTCTTCTTCAGGCACTATTGGCTCCAGTGTTTCGGAGTTCGTGTCTAACCAGTTGAGCTACTGGATAAGCCAGGTGGATGAGAACCTTACCATAGATATGGACCTGGGCCAACTGGACGAAAACGCCCTGAATACCTTTCAGTTACGGGTATCTTATGCCTTTATGGAGGGTAAGCTGATTGTTACCCGCGATGGCGGCTTTACCAACCCTAATAACCAAGCTACCGTAGGCAGCATTGCCGGGGACTGGACCCTGGAATATTTGTTGTCGGATGATGGTAAACTACGGATTAAACTGTTTAACAAAACCAATTACAACCAGCTAAACTCCAGTACCGGTAGTGCCAGCCAGGCGCTGATTACCGGGGGCTTCAGCCTGATTTACACCACCAGTTTTGATAAACTAAGCGATCTGTTCAGGAACCCCAAGAAGGAAAAGGAGCAAAAACCCAATATTGAACCCTCTACCAGCGCCCTTAAACCGGAAGAAATTCAATACAAGGTTCCGCATTAATATCGTGAAAAAATTGTATCTTCAAGGCATAAAACAACTTATAATGAAGTTATGGACCTCTCGCAATTAATGGAAAAAGTGTCGAAGAACGTTAATGGCACCCATACGGCCTATGACGACAACAAATCTTTTGTCGTGATTCCCGTACCCTCAAAACGGTACCAGTCGGTATTGGCCGAATACGTACGGCACGAGCATCTGAAATACATTCAAATCAGTTCTAAAATTTGTGAGGAAGATAAAACCCCGGACAAACTTTTTCACCTGGAGAAAAATTTAACCTTTGGCAAACTGGCCATTAAAGATGGTTTTCTGCAGGTGGTAGGCTACCTCGATGAAAACATGGACCCCCAACTGGCCACCGCCATTGTAACCGAAATAGCCAATTTTGCCGATGAGCAGGAAAAACGCATTACCGGAGAAGATGTGTATTAACCGGCAACTTTCATTATTGAATTTCGTATTTTTGTAGTGCAGACCGCCTTATCGCCCTGTAGTAACAATACTATAGGGAGGAAAGTCCGGGCAACATAGAGCAACGCACTTCCTAACAGGAAGGCGCTGTAGTTGAGTAAAATCACTACGGTGACAGCTAGTGCCACAGAAAACAGACTTCCCTCCGGGAAGAAGTCACGGGTGAGGGAGGAGGAACCTCCTGTAAGGTAGGGAAACCCTCCTGTAGGGGTGGGAAACCCTCCTGCGAGGTAGGGAAACCCTCCTGTAGGGGTGGGAAACCCTCCTGCGAGGTAGGGAAACCCTCCTACGCCAAGGCTTCGGAGGGTAAAGGTGAAAAGGTGGGGTAAGGGCCCACCGCCCTGGTGGTGACATCAGGGGCACGGTAAACCTTGCGTGTTGAAAGACCAAATAGGTTTCGCTGGTTGCAAAACCGTGGGCTGCTCGTCCATAATGCCGTACCGGTATATACCGGCAACGGCATAGCGAAATGGGTAGGTTGATTGATCCCGCCAGTGATGGCGGGGCCAGATAAATGATAAGGGTTCCGCCAGGGGCGGAATACAGAACCCGGCTTACAGGTCTGCATTTTTTATTTACCTTTAGCCAAATTTTAACCCGACCAACAGCCGTGGCAAAAGTATTAATTGTTGATGACGAGCAGAGTATCCGCTATGTGCTGCGTGAAATCCTTGAAGATGAAAACTACCAGGTAGAAGATGCCGCCAATGGCCAGGAAGCCCTGGAGAAATTACAAAAAGAGGCCTTTGATGTGGTGCTGAGCGATGTAAAAATGCCCAAGATGGATGGCATGGCCCTGCTGCAAAAGGTGCTGGATGAAGGCATTGACACCCAGTTTATCATGATCTCGGCCCACGGCACCATCGACACCGCCCTGGAAGCCACCCGTAAGGGTGCCTTCGACTTCATCGAAAAGCCACCCGACCTTAACCGGGTGCTGCTGGCCATCCGCAATGCCCTCGACAAGAAATCGTTGGTGTCGGAAACCAAAGTGCTGCGCAAAAAGGTCTCTAAAAAATACGCTATCATCGGCAACTCCCGGGCTATTGAGCAGGTGAAAGAAACCATTGCCAAGGTGGCCCCTACCGATGCCCGGGTGATGATTACCGGCCCCAACGGCTCGGGCAAGGAACTGGTAGCCCGCTGGTTACACGAACAAAGCAACCGGGCCAAAGCCCCGTTTGTAGAGGTAAACTGCGCAGCCATACCCTCCGAACTTATTGAAAGTGAACTGTTTGGCCATGAAAAGGGCTCGTTTACCTCGGCCGTAAAACAACGTATCGGTAAGTTTGAGCAGGCCAATGGCGGCACCCTTTTTCTGGATGAAATAGGCGATATGAGCGCCTCAGCCCAGGCCAAAGTGCTGCGGGTATTACAGGAAGGACGGATAACCCGCGTGGGGGGCAACAAAGACATAAAGGTAGATGTACGGGTGCTGGCCGCCACCAACAAAGACTTACCGGCAGAAATAGCCCAAGGTGATTTTCGCGAAGACCTCTACCACCGGCTGGCGGTAATCCTGATAAAAGTACCCGCCCTGGCCGAACGCACAGAAGATATCCCCGAACTGGTAAACCACTTTTTGCACCAGATAGCCGATGAATATGGCAATAAACCCAAAGACATTGCCGCAGAGGCACTGAAGGCTTTGCAAAAATTACCCTGGACAGGCAACATCCGTGAATTACGCAATGTGGTAGAACGGCTGGTTATCCTGGGCAACAACCCCATCACCGCCAAAGATGTGGCTACCTATGCCGGCATGGGTTAACCCGCCCCCTTAGACTCCGGTGCAGCGGATCCCCTGATATAATTAACTGATAAACAGGCGTTTGTAAGTTAATAAATATCATTATTATTCACGAAAATCGTGAATAAGCCGGGTTAAAAATCCTTGACGGCTTCAGCCAGCCGCGCTACATTCTTCTTGCTGCTGCCAACAAAAATCTGCTGGTCGATAATTACTACCGGGCGCTTAAGAAAAGTATATTCCCGCAGGATATAATCACGAAAATCATCTTCGGTAAGTTTTTTATCTTTCAAACCAAGCGCTTTATACTTCCGGGCAATTTTAGAAAAAAGGGCCTCATAGCTGCCCGCCAGCGCATACATTGCGGCCAGTTGGGCAGCCGTTACAGGTGTGGTTTTTATATCCTGAAAAACGAACCCCTTTTCCTTCAGCCCCAGGTCGGCAATAATACGTTTAGACGTACTGCAGGTAGTTAGAAAATATACCTTCCTCATTTAATTTCAATCTCAAAAGGTAGCCGTGCCTGTACCCCACGCATATTTTCTACCTTCTCAAGCAAGTCAACATAAGGGTAGAGTTCCCCGAGTTTTGCTTTCATTATCCGGGCCTCGGTGGCCCCGGCCAACTCATCCAGCAACTCCTCAATAGCCGTTTTCTTTTGCGGATAATAACGTACCTTATACACCTCAAGGCCGGCCATTTGGGCGGCCAGGTCAATGGCGGTTTGCAATCCCCCGAGCACATCTACCAGGCCATTCTCTTTAGCCTGCACGCCCGTCCACACCCGGCCCGAAGCCACGGCCTTCAGCTCATCGATATCCATACCCCTGCCGGCTGCCGCTTTGGTGGTAAAGGTTTCATAGCCATTGTTAACACTATTCTGGATAATGGTTTTTTCGGCATCGGTCAGGGCCCGGGAAGAGGTGTATAAATTGGAAAAAGTGCCGGTGCTCTCGCTATCGATAGTGATGCCCAGTTTGTTGGCCATAAAATCGCCTAAGTTGAAGATCATGCCAAAAATACCGATGGAGCCGGTTAAGGTGGTGGGTTCGGCCACAATGGTATCGGCCGCCATAGCTATGTAGTAGCCTCCCGAGGCAGCGTAATTTGACATTGATGCCACTACAGGTTTAACCTCAGCGGTTTTTACCACCTCCCGCCAGATCAGGTCGGAAGCCAGGGCATCACCACCGGGGGAATTGATGCGGAAAACCACGGCCTTTACCCGCTCATCTTCCCGGGCTTTGCGCAAGGCTTTGGTAAACTGCCCCGGGGTAATAATACCTTTTTCCTTTTTCCCCATCATAATGGCGCCTTCGGCTATAATCACCGCTACCTTATCCTTCGCCTTCACATAATTGCTGAATGACTTGTTATACTGCCGGTAAGAAACATAACGGATGTCCTTGGCGTGCTCAACCTCCAGCTTATCCGCCAGCATTTCCTCAAATTCATCCTTATACAGAAGCCCGGTGATCAACCCCTGCTCAACCGCATCCCGGGCCGATTGTACCGTCATGTTTTGGGATAATTCCAGCAATTGCTCTTTGGTCAGGTCCACATCTGCAGCTATTTCCTCCACAATGCTGGTGTAAATAGAATTTATCATCGACTTTACCTGCTCACGGTTTGCTGCACTCATTTTCTCGAGCATAAACGGCTCAACGGCACTTTTATAATCCCCCACCCGGAATATCTGCGGTTCAATATCCAGTTTTTCAAAAGCCCTTTTATAAAAAGTGATTACCATGGCCAGGCCATTCCATTCTACCATACCCTCCGGGCTGATGTACACCTTGTCGGCCACCGAGGAAAGATAGTAGCCGCCTTCCGTCATTAATTCGGCATAAGACCAGATAAACTTGCCCGATTGCTTGAAATCGGCCAGTATTTGCCGGGCTTCCTGCCCCAGCGCGTAACCGCCATTCAACGAAGGGGCGTATAACACCACCCCTTTGATGTTCTCGTCACCGGCTGCATGCTCCAGGGCTTGGCGTAACTCGATGATACCTATCCGGTTAATATCACTGGCCCAGGGCATTGCCCCAAAAGGGTCATTATGGTCCCGGTCGGCCAACTGTTGGGTAAAATTTATTTTCAGCACCGAGTTTTCTTTTACCGAAAAAGTTTCTTTGTCCTCCATAGCCATCATCAGAATGAAGAAAAGGAAAAAGCCCAAGGACATAAATACCACCAGGGCCAGGAACGAAGCCAAAAAATTGCGTAAGAATTTCATATTGTTAAAGTTTACACCATGCCAAAAATAAAATAATTTGTCAAGCAAACTTAATTTTATCAACTTATTGCATGAAACAGGTAGGGAAACAGCTATAAGAAGATAAGTTTCTATCTTTGCATATGAGTAATGCCATATTTTTATTACTTGGGGCAAACCTGGGGGCAAGGCAACAAAACCTGCAAGCCGCCCAACAGCTTATCAGCGAAGATATTGGCCGTATCCAACGTTGTTCGGCAATTTATGAAACAGCCGCCTGGGGCATTGAAGAGCAGCCGGCATTTTTTAACCAGGTTGTTGAGGTGGAAAGTAACAAACCACCACTCGACTTGCTAAACAGGTTGCTGGCTATAGAAGAGCGAATTGGCCGTGTACGCCATAAAAAATGGGGTGAAAGGATAATCGATATTGATATCCTTTACTATGGCCAGCAGGTTTTTCGCCATCAGGATTTAATGATCCCACACCCCGAAATAGCCAACAGACGTTTTACCCTGGCACCTTTGGCCGAACTGGCGCCTGATTTTGTGCATCCGGCCCTTGGGTTAACCAATCTGCAACTACTCGGGCAATGCCCTGACCCATTAACCGTTAAATTGATTAAACCGGCACCGGTCAATATCAAATAATTGTTCTATATTGTGCTTTTGAAACCCTAAATTTTTAGATGTTAAATTTTTTGCAAATCAGAAATTGGTCAAAGCTGATAAGCCCCGGCAGTGATTACAGTAACTACCTGAAACACAAGAGGAATGTCCTGTTTTCGCAGTTCTGTATTATTGGCAGCGGAGCGGCCGTAATCCAGGCTATTTATGATTTACTTGACGGCTACCCCCTGGTAATGACCTTCGACCTGGTTTTTGTTGTGGTGCTGATGAGTGGCTATTTCCTTAATGAAAAAGAGCAACATAACCTGGCGAAAACTATTGTACTGCTAAGTGCTAACTTTATGCTCTTCTCCTTTTCGGCTGTGGTACCTAAAGGGGTTGGTATATTTTTGTTATTTTTTCCTTTGGTTGCCTTTTCATTTATTGCTTTTGAGTACAAATACCGTAAGTATTCATATAGCCTGGCCTTGCTTGCTATCCTACTTAATGCGGTTTTGGTTATTAGTGATTATCAGCCCTATGGCAGCATCAACCTGCAACCTACAGACCCAACCATTTCCTTCGCCCTGAACCTGATTATTTCCATCGTTCTGTTAAGCCTGGGGATAGATTTTCTGCTGACCATCACCCACAAAGCCGAAGAGAAACTGGTAGAAAGCCAGCAGCATACGGAAAAACTGGCCCACGAAATTAACGAGAAAAACCTCACCTTAGAGAAAACCAATCAGGAACTTGACCGTTTTGTTTACAGTACCTCCCACGATTTGCGGGCGCCATTGGCCTCTATTATGGGCTTGATTAACCTGGCCGAACTGGAAAAAGAAAGCGTTCCCGAAGAAATAACCAAATACCTCGAGATGATGAAAGAGCGGGTGAACAGCCTTGATGATTTTATCCAGGATATTATTGATTATTCACGCAATGCCCGCACGGAATTAATATTTACCGAGGTAAACATACACGAGTTGATCAAGGAAGTTATCAAAAATAACCGCTTTCTGGAAAACACCGGCAAAGTTGCTATACGCACCCATATTGAGGTTGACAAGAAAATCAAGCTGGACAAAACCCGGGTATCGAGAATTTTAAACAACCTGGTTTCCAACGCCATAAAATACAACGACCTGCGCAAAAAAGAACCCTTTGTGGATATCTCAGCCAAAATAAAGGATAACAAGCTGGTTATCCAGGTAGCCGATAGCGGCCTGGGCATGCGCGATGAAGTAAAAGATAAGGTATTTACGATGTTCTACCGGGGCACGGAAGCAGCTACCGGCTCCGGGCTTGGGCTTTACATTGCCCGCGAAATGACCGAGAAAATTAATGGCGACCTCACCTTTGTCAGCGAAAAAGATGTAGGCAGTACGTTTACCTTAACCATTCCCCTAACCGGTTAACCGATAACTGTTTCCTCTCCGGAAGTTAACCAAATGGTTTTTCCGCCTACGGCAGAACTGGCAAACAGGGCTTTAGCCTGCCCCTGGTCTTCCTTAAAGTGCGACCAGCCACTGGTATGTACAGGAATGACTTTATTGGCCCGTAGGTCTGTGGCCAGTTTTATACCATCCCTGGCCTCCATGGTGTATTTTGAAAAACCGGTAAGGTAAGGAAAACGTACAGCCCCAAGATGGAGAATGGCAATATCCACCCGATAATTTTGCCCGATCCGGTGCAATTTTTTGTCCAGTACCGTATCGCCCGATATATAGATTACGCCCTCCTGTTGCCCCGCATAGGCAATGATAAAACCGGTTACTTTACCGGTAAAAAATTCCGGCAGCCAGGCCGGATGATGGCGGCCCGGGGTGGCGGTAACACACAAACCGGGCACTTTGGCGGTGGCTATTGCAACTACCTCCCAGGGGGCCAGCCCGATAGCATTGGGTAACTTACGGGCTGCCTGTTGGGTGGAAATAACCAAGGGCACCTGCCGGGTAAACGCCTGTCCGGCCCGGTCAAAATTATCCTGATGCTGGTGGTGGCTCAGCAATACCAGGTCTATCGAACCAATTTCATCGGCCGTCAAAGCCGGGTTACTGCTTTTCCTGGAGATAGAACCATAACCAAAATGATACCGGCCACCGGCCTTATCCAACACCGGGTCGGTCATGATACGGAAACCATTGATATCCAGAATAATACAGGCGGTATCGATATGGGTGATGGTTACCGGCAAAATAGTTGGGCTAACCAGGGCAGCTTACAAGCCACTCACTTCGGCCTGGCGGTGAATCTTTTTTACCAACCCTTGCAGCACCTTGCCCGGGCCACTTTCAATAAAGTGGGTAGCCCCATCGGCCACCATATGTTGTACCGATTGGGTCCAGCGCACAGGAGAAGTGAGCTGCTTAATCAGGTTTTCTTTAATCACAGCGGTATCGGTAGCGGGTTTGGCCGTAGCATTCTGGTACACCGGGCATACCGGGGTTTCAAAATGGGTGGCTTCAATGGCGGCTTGCAACTCAACCCGGGCGGGCTCCATCAACGGGGAGTGGAAAGCCCCGCCTACGGTAAGGGGCAAAGCCCTTCTGGCCCCGGCTGCCAGCATCTTGTCGCAAGCTGTTTCTATGCCTTTAACCGACCCGGAAATAACCAGTTGCCCGGGGCAGTTGTAATTGGCCGCCACCACTACTTCATCTGTTTCCGCACAAATTTGTTCTACCACCTCGTCATCAAGGCCCAGGATGGCCGCCATGGTAGAGGGCGTAAGCTCACAGGCTTTTTGCATGGCCAGCGCCCGTTGATATACTAATTTTAAACCGTCTTCGAAAGACAGGGCCTTATTGGCTACCAGGGCGGAAAATTCGCCCAATGAGTGCCCGGCTACCATCTCCGGTTTAAAATCATTATGGGTTAACGACAAGATAACCGAATGCAGGAAAACAGCTGGCTGGGTAACTTTGGTTTGCCGCAATTCATCTTCAGTGCCAGCAAACATGATGTCGGTTATGCGAAAGCCCAAAATCTCATTGGCCTGCTCAAATAAGGCGTTGGCCTCACGGTTGCTTTCGTACAGTTCTTTGCCCATGCCCGGAAACTGGGCACCTTGACCGGGATAAATATATGCTCTCATAGGTGTAGTTTATTTGTTGCAAAAATAAATGAATAACCCGCATGCACAAGCAAGTGGTCAGGCAAAAAACCGGCTTTGTTGTTCGGCTGTCGGTACCAGACAGGCTTTGGCCCGGCCAAACCAGGCAAAGCGGTTGCGGGCCACCCGGTCGTACACATAATCGGTAACCCTTACCGGTAAAATGGCGAATATTCTTAGCAAAGGCCAGGGAAAACGCAGGTAGTTAAGAATGTTAAAGGCAGCCCTGCTCCTTAAATAAATTTTCCCCTGCCCGTAAAAAACCAATGTGGCCGGTTGCTGCCGTAAATCTTCCGGCAGAAGGCGGGCGGCCAGCGTACTATTGAGGCCGGCATAACCCAATTGCTGCCGGTCATATTTCAAGAGGATATGTACGGTACGGTTGCACAGTAAACATTCCGTATCGAAAAAAACTACAGGCCGGCTACTTAGTAAAGGATTTGTACCCACCCTGTCAGTGTTTGTTCCCTGTCTTCTTTCCTGCGGACATCAAATACCACATCAACCGAAAAATAGTAATTACCACTCGGCAGCCGCTGCCCTTGGGCATCACGGCCATCCCAGTTAATGTATATGCTGTTCTCCCCCCCGGATTTATAGGTGTACAAAAGTTCGCCCCAACGATTGAATACCCGGAAGAATACCGATTGCACAAAGCGGGGGCACCGGGCCCCGGTCACCCCGGAATTTTCATCTAACGGCCGAAAGGTATCGTTTATACCATCGCCATTGGGCGTGATAACATTAGGCAGTTCATAGTACGGGCAATTATCATTACATACTATTTCACTGGGTTCGCTCTCATTGTTTGACCGGTCAACGGCAGTAACGTAATAGCACCCTTTAAATGAATTAAGCCCGGTATGCAGGAATACGGTATCGTTCTGTACAGACTCTACTAATTCAAATGTTCCTTCATCACCGGACGCAGAGAAATAAATATTGTAACCTCGCAAGTCATCTTTGCATGCCGCTGACGTATCATCATACCGCCAATACAGCACATTAAAGAAAGTAGCATAGTCGCAATCTTTGTCCGCCAAAAATGTCTCGCAATCAAGAAGTTCAATACTTAGCTGAGGGGCGCAAGGCGGAATTGTGTCATTGGGTTGGGCGGCAATGATTTGTGAGAAATTAATTTGCGGGGCCAGGATATTAGGGTTACCATAAGTGCCCATAGTCTGTACATAATACCGGTATACCGTTTGGTCACTCAGCTCCACCCCATTAAAGCTACCATCATCAACATAAAAAAACCCTTCGTTATTCACATTAACACTATCTATCAGCACCAATTGATTTAAGTTATTATTATTAACCTGATCACGGTAAATATAATGCATCGGATAGGTTTGCGCGTTATTGGTCCACGGCACATCGGCCTGCCAGTAAAGTTCTATCTTTTGCAGTAAAGGGGTTGGTTCAAGCCGTACCTGTGAAGCGCTTACCGATTGCCTTACTTCGTCCCCCGAAGAATCAAAAAGCTTAACCACATAATGATAGATAGTTCTCTCGGTGTCCAAACCGGTATCCTGAAAGGTGGTATCGGCCGAGAGGGGCATTACCTGCGTATCGGCAGTACCCGTATAACCGGTTCCGCGCCATAGCTCGTATTGGTAGGGTGGCGGGAACAAAGCCTGGTCTATTTCAAACGGCCCGCGCCAGCTCACCGTTATCTTGCCATCGGTGGTGGAGGTTGCATCAACGGTAACATGGGTAATGGCCGGCCCGTCAGCCCTGATAATGCCACAGGTTTCAGCCGACACGTAACTCTCCCCTCCCTGCGGGGGGGCAAACTCGGCCACCAGCCGGTAACAATATTTGGCATCAAAGGCCAGCTTACCGCCATTATTATCATCCTTATAAGAGGTAGCCTGGGCGCTTACCTTGTCTATCATTACATAACCGGTATTGTCGGGCATGCCTAGCTGGCAGAGGTCAGGGAGGATACTAAAACTATCCACCCTGCGCCATATCTGAATACTATCGGCATTGGCACAAAGGTACGGGTCCCAGGTAAGGTCAATGGTGCGGTCGGAGTTAACCTGGCTGGTAAGCCCCTTTGGCGAAGGGGCCACCACCGTAATGTTCAGGGTTCTGAACTCAACCAGGGCTACCCCCTGCGGAGGTTTATCGGTTACCTTAAAATGCACCAGGTACGGTTGCTCCCGGATATGCTCGCAGTCGGTTTGCCATTCAAACAACAAATTGGCCGGCACCGGTTGGTACTCAGGAGGGTTGGGGCTGAACGTTGCCGGGGATACCGGAAAGTGTAAAATGGCCGAAAATACTTCAATTTTAACATCATCACCATCCACATCAAAAGCCCTGATTACCTCCTGCACATTGGTGCCGGCCTCCACACAAATATCATCGGGGATTTCCAATTCCGGGCGGTTATTATCGCAGGATTTTATAATAATTTGCATATCGCGCACCACCGAGCCAATCAAAAACCATTGCCCCTCAACCTTGCGGTATTCCCGGACCACAAAGGCTATATTGTATTCACCTGCCCTGCCCGGGGAATCCCAGACAATATCCCCGGTTATTGGATCTATACTGAACGTGGCCGGCCCACTGCCATTCTCGGGGCTGCCCCCAAAACTGGGGTCGGTGATAGTACGGTAATTGTCAACCGGGGTGCCTTTTGCCTTCCGCGGGACAACAAACTCAAAAGCCAGGCTATCGCCATCCTGGTCAAAAGCCCCGGGGTTATGGTAAAAAGCCACCCCTACACAGCCGAAATCAATAGGCGGGATGAGCATTACCGGAGAGTTGTTACACCCTAAAAACGGGTCGATCCGCAGAATGGATTCAACATAAAACGGGGTATTTATCGAATTATCCATATTCAGGATTCCCCCATTGCGGTTTGGTTCCTGATAGGTAACAATATACGTACCACTGGAACTATAGGTATGCTCTACCTTAAACCGGGTAAGGCCTACCCCATTGCCACCACCCAGGTCCACTTCATCCTCAAGGATTACCACCCTGGGGTCATCACGAATGATCTCAATGGGCGGTGTGCCATCGCCAAAATCAAGCACTCCGCCACCAAAAGGCACCACGCCGCCAACCAGATCAACATACCCCGTAATGTAGAAAATAAAAGTCAGGCTCTGGCAATTCTTTCGTTCAATGGTGATTTCACCGGCCCGGATATGGGTAGCAAGGGCCTTTTGTCCCATAAAAAATATTGCCAACAGTAAGATAACAATAAAGGATACACCGCTTTTCCTCATTAATTCCTTTTTGATAATGGACAACGCTTAGTTATAAACACAAATTTAAGACTTTTTGTTACACTATTCGGCTAAAACCTGACCGGGGTACTGTACTTTACCGCTATTTTTGCACCCTGTGTTTGCACTATATCATTTGCCCGGTAAAGGAGGTAACCCCCGGTACATCGGACTGGATGGCAGCAATTTCTATGTCCGCTACCAAAACCTCGACCTGAAAATACCCCTGGTGGAAATTGGCAAAGTCATTCTGGAAAAGCGCAGAAAGCTTGCCCCTCTGGTTGTAGGTGGGCTGGTAACTTCGCTAAGTATGCTCAGCATCCTGCTTTATTCTTCCAGCCTGGAAGTGGTGGGGCTTGCTGCAGCCGGCCTGTTGCTTACCTATTATGGCATGCAGGAATACGGGGTCATCCACCTTGAACATGCCAATAACACTACCCTCATCTGGCTGCCGGTGAAAGTAAGCCTAACCAGCATCCGCCCGATAATAGCCATGCTGGAATACTACCTGAACAAACAACACTTCCCGGTACTCTTTGCTTCTGCCACTAACAACAACCGGTTGGTCCATGATGAAAGCCAACCTGTACCTTCGTC
>Ga0256839_1000759_pt1 | contig 41243 bp, 40 predicted proteins | sample 354166metaG_FD_185968 | JGI IMG/M metagenome (GOLD analysis project Ga0256839, IMG submission 185968) | Hydrothermal vent microbial communities from Mid Atlantic Ridge, Atlantic Ocean - 354-166 | ecosystem: Environmental > Aquatic > Marine > Hydrothermal vents | place: Atlantic Ocean: Mid...
TCAAAATAACGTCAATTGTGCCAGCATGGCCCGCAATGGCCTCATCAACACTGTTATCGATCACTTCCTGGGCCAGATGGTTGGGGCGCTCAGTCTGGGTATACATGCCGGGGCGCTTGCGCACCGGTTCCAGGCCGCTTAATACCTCGATGGAGGCGGCATCATACTTACTGCTCAATTCAGACTCCTAAAAAATTTTCACAGAATGGCGCAGTCTACCTGCCCCGGGCGAATGAGGCGAGACCTCAAAACGACTAAACAGACCCGTACCGTTCATCATTCAAGATGAGCCTGAAATATGCCGATATCAACATAAAATTGAAGCACTTATACCCAACAGACTCCAGTTCATCAACTCAAACGCATGACCAATCCAAACACATCATCGCCAGCCATTAACAAAATTCGTCCACGTAACTGGGGGATCCGTCTGAAAATCGGCGTTGGCTTCGGTAGTCTGATCCTGCTCATGACGGCGGGTATGGGTATCACCCTGTTAAAGCTCGATAGCGTCAAACGCACGGCGGCTTCCGCACTCGAAGAACGCCAGCCTGCGGCCAATTACTTTCAACGCCTGTCACAAAGCCTTAATCAGGCCATTGCCTTGCTCAACAGCTTTTTGTTAACAGGCGACGTGGAACACAAGGCAGGATTCAAACGAATTGCCGACGATATTGCCGACCGTCTGGACGGTGCTCGTCGGCAGGATATTTTCCAAAGCCAGGGGCTCGATGACACATTACACGCATCCCAGACCCTGCTCCAGCAATACCGGAAACATGCAACAGAATTGTTTGCGCTGCACGACAACAACCTGAACAATCGCGGCCTGCTGCTGGCGGGGGAAACACTGAATCCGCTGGCTATCCGTTTTCTGGGCAACATCAATGCGCTGTTGGATGATGATGACATTAATCCCGGTGATCCGCACATCGCCCAAACCTTACCCGTTTTACAGGAATTGCGTTACAACTGGGTGAGGATGATGGGGACTCTTAATCTCTACATCACGTCCCAAAACAAAGAAACCCTGGTCAATTTCAATAACTTCAAAGAAGTTATCAGCATCCTGATGACAAAGCTGAACCGGCTGGAGGTCAACATCGGTTTCGGTGAGATCGAGGAGATGAGTGAAATCTATTCTGCTTATCTTGAAAAGCTTCCAGCAGTACTGGCAATATTTGAAACGGGTGCCTGGCGGGCCGACACTTATCTGCTGCGAACCCAGGTACAGCCTGTCACGCATCAATTGCAAATTCTCTTCGAGGATACTGCTGATAACCTGCTCAACGCAGCATTCGACAATGGGCAGGAATTAACCCGGTCGCTCTATGAAATTCGCATCTCCTCCTTTATCGGCATGGCTCTCACATTGCTCACCGGTCTACTGTTGGCCCTCCGCTTTACTCACAGCATCGTACCGCCAATCCAGCGTTTGATGAGCGCTGCCGGTCAAGTGGCTGAAGGTGATCTCAATGCCGAAGTGATGGTAACCAGCAATGATGAAATTGGACAGTTAGGTCATTCATTCAACACCATGGTTAACCACCTGCGCCTGGCTGCCATGACCGAACAACAAATGCTGAGTGAACTGCAAATCCTGAATCAGGATCTGGAAAACCGTGTCAATGAGCGCACCCGGGATCTCGAAGAAAGTGAAATAAAAATTCGCGCCGTGCTCGACAATATCGGCGAAGGTATTCTTGTGCTGGATGAATCCGGCACTATTGAATCATTGAACCCGGCAGCCATGACAATTTTTGCGCTGGAGAGCGATGAAGCCATTGGCCTGCACAGCACATTGCTGGCCGGGGGGTATGATGTTGACAAATTTGCAGAACCGGAACAGCAAAGCGACAACCAACAACCCAAGGAATGCCTGGGTCTTCGATCCGACGGCAACACTTTTCCGATGGAAATTGTGGTATCCGGCATGCTGATTGGTCATAAACGCATGCGCGTCTGTATCGTACGCGACATCACCACCCGCAAAGAAACCGAGCAAACGCTGGCTGACGCGCAAAACCAACTGGTCGATGCGGCACACAAATCCGGTATGGCCGATATGGCCACAGGTGTGTTGCACAATATTGGTAACATCCTCAACAGTGTCAACCTGGCCAGTGAAGAGATTCATCGCATTTCGGACAACAGCAAAATTTCCGGTCTGTTAAAAGCTTGCGACATGTTGCTGAAAAATACTGACAATATGAACGAATTCCTGACTCAGGATGCCCGTGGCAAAAAGCTACCCGAATATTTCATCAAGATGGGCAAGGTGCTGAATACTGAAATCAGTAGCATCCAGAAAGAGTCCAAAGAACTGATCGCCAAAACCACGATGATGAAAGAAGTCATCAGCACCCAGCAAAACTATGCCAGATCCGGTTTTCATAATGAACAGCTCAACCTGTCTGAGCTGGTAGAAGATGCTCTGAAAATTCAGGATGCATCGCTCAAAAAATGGGGCATCAAACTGGATACGCAATTTACCAGCACCCCGGCATGTATTGGGCAAAAATCCAAACTGCTGCAAGTCATTACCAATCTGATCAAAAATGCCAAAGAAGCCATGAGTAATAATGATCAATTCAACAAACCCAAAGAAATGCTTATTGAAACCGGTATGGCCAACGACACCGCTGTTTACCTGAAAATAAAAGACAATGGCTGCGGCATAAACAAAGAGCAGCTTACAAAAATTTTCAACCATGGTTTTACCACAAAGGAAACCGGGCACGGTTTTGGCCTGCATACCTGTGCCAATGCGATGACCGAAATGAAGGGTGCCTTGAAAGTTGACAGCAAAGGGACTCAGAAAGGCGCCTGTTTTACCGTTATCCTGCCGGTAAAAAAAGCCGCTTAAAACAGACACATTAAAACACTCCGGGAGATCACAATGGAACACAACACACGTATTTTGATTGTTGATGACAACGAATCCATCCATGAGGATTTTTGTAAAGTTTTAGTCCATGAACAAAATGAAGACCGCGCCGCTCTGGATGAGCTGGAAGCCGAACTGTTTGGCGATAATGGGAATGGGCTCAAAAACAACACCCCGGATGATACTTTAAAATATGAAGTCGATTCCGCACTACAGGGCCAGGAAGCCCTGGCCATGGTGAACAAAGCGGCACAGGAAGGTCGGCCCTATGCACTGATTTTTATGGATGTACGCATGCCGCCGGGCTGGGATGGTATCGAAACGATCAGCCGCATCTGGCTAAAACATCCCTATATCGAAATGGTATTATGCACCGCCTATTCCGATTACACCTGGGATGACATTATCGAAAAACTGGGCAGCAATGACAAACTGCTGTTTCTACGCAAGCCGTTTGATGCCATAGCCGTGCAACAAATGGCATTAAGCCTGGTAAAGAAATGGAACCTGGGTGAACAAGCCAGAAACTATGTTCAAAATCTGGAACAGGAAGTAGAACAACGCACCCTTCAGCTCAAGGACTTATTAGCTGAACTGGAAGCAAAAAATGCCGAATTGGCTGACTCCAATAACCAGCTCAAGCGTGCTGTCCTGCATGATGCGCTCACCGGCTTACCTAATCGCATACTGTTCCATGACAGACTGGAACAAGCTATCAAACTGGCCACACGCAACAAAACCCAATTTGCAGTGGCAATGATGGACCTCAACGGATTTAAGGAAATCAATGATCAGCGAGGTCATTTGTCTGGGGATTATGTCCTCAAAACCGTAGCGGACCGTATTCAGAAAACCTTGCGGAACAGCGACACCGTCGCCCGGCTTGGTGGTGATGAATTTGCCTTTGTTCTGCCAACCGTTGCCCGGGAGTCACCTGACATCGTTCTGAAAAAAATAATGTCCGCCTTTGCAGAACCCATCACCATGGATAGCAACGGTGAAAAAATCAACGTTGGTGCGAGTATCGGCATTACACTTTATCCCGACCATGGCATCGACGTTGATGCGTTAATTGGCCGCGCTGATGCAGCCATGTACACTGCAAAACGTGATGGCAGTGGTATTTGCATGTACGGTGAAAACACTGATAAGGCCGCTACAGGTTAAACCTAAATTCCGCAGTTGACGGCTTCGAGGATGTATTAACATTTTGATAAATAGCTTGTTGGGTGGTTTTGGTGCATTCACGGGTTGAATGAGTCGCTACGACCTGTAGAGCGCGTTCAACTGCAGAATCCAGGTTAAATCATCAATAAATTGTTTTATGCCGAGCCATTCACGGCACGATTTTCCAGGCACACGGAAACCCGCAAACCACCCAGTGCCGAAGAACGATCCAACGTCAACTTGCCACTGTAAATGTCCACCACATCACGCACAATAGCCAGACCCAGCCCGTGACCGGGTGCAGCTTCATCAATACGCACCCCCCGCGCCGTCAGCTGTTTGATTTCTTCATCATTGCAACCCGGGCCATCATCTTCCACCACTAACTGCAAATGGTGTTTATCACCCTGTAATTCACAACGCACCTGAGACCTGGCCCACTTGCAAGCGTTGTCCAGTAAATTGCCGATCAACTCCAACATATCATCACGATCAAAAACAAAAACCACCTCCGGTGCCCGCCAATGAATATTCAGGGGCTTTTCCTGTTCATTTCTAACGGAAAATATGCGCTGCAACACATCCACCAATACCGGCATCTCTTCCTGCGGCGAAAAACGCACACCGGGCACACCCTGCCCCATCAATCGAGCGCGTTTCAATTCACGATCCATAAGTTGCTGAATACTGTCAGTCTGCTGTTTCAGGCTGGCCGACAAACCGGGCAATGCACGTACGTTCTCCTGTTGCCCAAGCTGGTTCAACAGACTCAATGGGCCTTTAAGGGCATGCGCAAGATTACCCAATGCATTGCGTGAACGTTGTAACCTTTCACCCAGCAGGCGTAACAGATGATTGACTTCGCGCACCAACAGCCGTACCTCAGCGGGCACTTTTTCACTTAACTGACCCACAGCTCCCTGTTGCAGGTTTTTAACCTCGTGCAAAATTTTCTCTAATGGGCGAAAAGATCGACGTATAATGTAATGCTGCACACCGAGCAATATCAGTAATGTCAATAGTGACAGCCCCGCAAAATACCAGTTGAAGCGCACCAGACTTTCCGACAATGGCGTCAGATCTTCTGCAACGGCAAGCGTAAAGCGTTGTCCCTGCTTCTGAAACCCACCCGCCCACATCAGCAATGTCTGCCCTGCCGGCCCCTGCACATTCCATTGACGCACCTCCCCTTTGGGCAATCGTGACACAGCCAGAGACTCATCCCATAACGAACGGGAATAAAGCGTTTTATCATCACCTAATACGATAAAATAATGGCCGGAAAAGGGCTGATTGTAGATATTTGTCATACGTCCCGGTGTTAACTGCAATACCCCGTTTTCACCCACCTGCAAGGCAGACAACACACTGTCGGCATCATGCTCAAGCCGTGACTGCACAAACTCTTCACCAAATTTTTCAATTGCTCCCGCGACCAGCCACCACAACAACAGCATTAACAGCACGACACTGGTCGCCAGCCCCAGTTGCAAGCGTTGCTGTACCGAATTCACATTCCATCTCCATTTTTATCCGCACTTTTTTCCCCAAACACATATCCCTGCCCACGCCGGGTACGAATGCGCTCATTGCCCAGTTTGTCACGCAGGCGGCGCACATAAACCTCGATAACATTACTGTCCCGCTCCGCATCATCTTCGTAAACATGTTCTGTGAGTTTGCTTTTGGATAACACTTTGCCGGGGTGATTCATAAAATAACGCAGCAAACGAAACTCCGTACCCGTCAACACATGACAGGTACCCGTGGTATCCACCACCTCTTGACGTTCTTCGTCCAACCGCAGACCGGCTATTTCCAATAAGCCATCGGCACGCCCATCACGACGACGAATCATCGCGTCAATACGTGCCAGCAGTTCTTCCACATGAAAAGGTTTGCCCAGATAATCATCAGCACCGGCACGCAACCCGTCAACCCGTTCATTCCAGGCATCCCGCGCGGTAAGCACGATCACTGGCACGGTATTTTTTTGCCTGCGCCAGTCAGCCAGAACATCAAGCCCCGGTTTCTTTGGCAAACCCAGGTCGAGAATGACCACATCGTAATCCACCTCGTTGCCCATAAACTCCCCGTCAATGCCATCATGCGCCACATCCACAGCAAAGCCTGCGCGAGACAAATCCTGTTTGAGACCTGCCGCCAGGGTCTCGTCATCCTCAACCAGTAACAGCCTCATCAGTCCTCCCGTTCACGTTTAATCATTTCACCGGTCTTTGCATCGAAATAAAACTCCCAGACTTCACCTTGCGCATTCAACAACTCCACTTCGTAAACATGACGCCCGTTTTTGTTTTCCAGCTCCACCGCAATCACCCGCCCGGATTGCTCGGCTCTGGCAGCCTTGAGAATATCTTCCAGCGGTAAAATTTCACCTAACGTCATTAAACGCCGGGCCTCCTCATGATCCTCGTCACTCACACCGGGGGTCAGCACAAACAAACCCGACAAGCCCAGCAACAGCACCAACACAATTGATAAACGTTTCATTAAAAGTCCTTTATTTTATCTAACCGGTTTTGTGGGAAAGGTTTTATACGACCAGCGATTAATCATCCCAGTCAGCATAACCCGGTATCTTCACCTGATGTTCATTATAAGATCCCTGCGCCGCCCGTGTATGGCAAAGCTCGCAATTACTGAACGAACGCACATCGGGATTATCTTTCACCACGCGATCAGGAAGCTCGTGGTGTTTACGCTTGAAATAACGTGTTGTGCTGATACGCAACGGGGCATCATTCTTCGCCAACGAACGACTTATACCGCGTGACCGTTTATAGTCAGATGTATCCGCCGCGTTTTCTGTGAGATAAATGGTAAGCTGCTCGGCATCGGCAGCCTCCAATTCCGCATTTTCCGCAAAGTGATCCTCCAGCCCACCCATCAACCGCTGCCAGGAACGGGCAGGCAGCAAGCCCGGTTGATAGGGAAAATGACAGGAGCCACATTCGTCTTTGTAAAAAGCATTGTCCACCGGGGCCACATCCAGCCGGGATTGACTCCACTGGTCATTGTCCTCGTAATCATCGTCATCACTGAGCACCATCCCGCTGATACCCACCAGCCCCAACGTAAAACCCATCGTCAATACGATGCTCCAGGTTTTGCTTTTCCTATTGTTCATGATTGTCACCTTTACCTTTTAACAATGAGAGTGGCTGCAAACTACTGCTGACGGATAAAGCTCAGCAAGTCACCTTTCTCCTGCGGTGTGCATTCACGCCCCCAGGTCCATTTGCAATTACGTTTAAACCATTTGCGGATTTTTTTCGCACTACTCAGGCGTTCAACATTGACTGCCGGACTAAGCGGCTCGATAGTCTTACCGGTTTTCGCGTGTTTGCCGGCACTGCGTAAATCATTGCCATGACAAGTGGTACAACTGCGTGCATAACCATCCTTCTCACTCACCACTTCCTGCCGCCACAGTTGTTCACCTTTTTGTGCGCTAAACGGCCCCGCCCCACTGGCCTGATAACTAACCAGTTGCTCATCCACCACGGATGCCTGACTGGCCAACGGTACGGCAAGCAACAAAATGAACATTCCCTTACGCAAGACATCGTCGCCTGTTTTCATGCTGCATCTTCTTCATCAACGGGCTTACGGCCATTAATCATTGATTTAACAAGGTTTTCTTTGTGCTGGAGACTTGCGATCAGTACACCTGTCACATGAAAAAACACCAGGGCCAGCGTGGCATTGGAGAAAAACTCATGCAGCTCCTCCACCACATCCTCCCAAAACTCCCCCACCCCGGACAAACTGGCACCCAGAGGACCAGCAGATTCTTCGATGCCGTAAATGACGATACCGCTTATTGTCACCAGCACCAGTGACGACAACAGAGCAATAATCATCGCACCACCCGCAGGGTTGTGGCCCAGATAACGTCGAGGATGCTGGCCCATAATGGATTTCAGATAAGCCCACACTTCACGGGGACGCTTCACAAAATCCGTAAACCGTGCATGGCGGCTGCCCACAAGCCCCCAGATCAAGCGAAAAACCAGCAAACCGGCAACGACATAACCCGCATAAACATGCAGATCCAGCAAATCATCCTCGGTGAAATAAGCGATAAAAAAGGCACTCACCAGTGACCAATGGAATATGCGTACCAACGGATCCCACACCGTGACCTGTTTTTGCTGAACCTGCCCCTGTTGGACATCGGTGGCATCAGTATCAAACTTTGTAATCGATGTATTCATATCTCAATCTCCTTTTTGCTTTTATCAGCGCTATAGTGTTGCTAAGCCTTACGCTACCCCACCAAGCTGAAGCCAAACTGAAAAAAACCGGTTTCAACGCGATTTAACTCGCCAACCTCTTGCTGGCCTCTTTTGCAGCACAGGCACTTACACGTAAAATACGCACATGATTATTCACGCCGATATGGATGCCTTTTTTGCCTCGGTGGAAATCCGTGAGCAACCGGCACTGCGTGGCAGGCCTGTGGTCGTCGGTGGACGGGCAGAAAGCCGGGGGGTGATCGCGGCAGCCAGTTATGCCGCACGGCAATATGGCATTCGCAGTGCTATGCCCACGGCAACAGCACTCAAGCGCTGTCCCGAACTGGTTGTTTTACCAGGACGCATGGCTCTGTACAGCGAGGTTTCGCGGCACATTCAGAATATTTTTGCCCGCTACACACCTCTCATCGAACCCCTGTCGCTGGACGAAGCCTTTCTCGATGTCAACGCCAGCACCGCATTATTCGGCTCCGCTCAACACATTGCCCGTGACATCAAACAAGCTGTGCTGGATGAACTGCAACTGGTGGTCTCCATCGGCGTAGCGCCCAACAAATTTGTCGCCAAGATCGCCTCGGATGTGCAAAAACCCGATGGTTTTGTGGTGGTGGAAGCCGCAGACATACAGACATTTCTCGACCCGCTGCCGGTGTCTCGCTTATGGGGTGTCGGCAAGGTGACGGAGAAAAAGCTCCACACCCGACAGATTCACAGCATTGCAGATTTACGCCATGCCCCCGAATCGTTCATCCGTCAGCATTTCGGCCAATACGGCGAGCAACTGCGACAACTGGCCCGGGGCTATGACCCGCGCGCAGTGATTACCGAACGCGATGCCAAATCCATTTCCCACGAAACCACCTTTGCGCAAGACATCAATGATGTAGAAGTTTTGCGCGGCGCACTCTCCAGCCTCACCGAACAGGTCGCCTGGCGTATGCGCCGTCAGAACGTGAAAGGTCGCACTGTGCAGCTCAAATTACGCTTCGATGATTTTCACACCATCACCCGCGCCCACAGTCTCAGCGCCGCCACACATCATACCCGCGACGTGTGGCGCACTGTCCTGCAATTACTGAACAAGGAAATAACCAGTGGCCTGCCGCCCATTCGGCTCATTGGCATGGGAGTGGGGGGATTTGATACCAATGAACCTCATGAACAACTCGGCCTGTTTGATACACCACAGACTGATGATGCAACCCCAGGCATCGCCCATGACAAGGCCGGAGGCATCGATAAAGTCACCGATGACATCAACCGCCGTTTTGGTAACACGTTGTTATTACGCGCCCGGGGACTGCGGCGGCCACGACCTGCATCCACACGCTGATTCAAAACTGTTAATGTGAATTAAGCGCTTAATTCACACACAGCCAACAGGAACGCATCATGACTATCATTCCCGACATTAGCGATAACTCACCGGCTGAAGGTGATTTACAAATCTATAACACCTTGCTCCAGCTCTGGCAGGCAGAAAACCCGATCAAAACCATCAAACTGCAATTTTTACTGGCCAGCAATGCCGGGTTATTAGGCTTTTTGTCGTTGCAGAATGACAACTTAACGTTACTGGCCACTGGTGGTGTTGTGCTTAATATCATCTGGCTGCTTTCAATTGGCCGTACGTCATTGTTTCAAAAGGCCTGGAAAAACAAACTGAATGATATTGCACAGCGACATCCTGACGATGCGCGCTTTCAGGTGCTCGACATCACATCCGCAGAAAAGCGCGCACCGGCCTGGCTGCGCGTTATTGGTGGAGTCTCCTCCCGGTATTATTTGCTTGGTACGCCCGCCGGACTGGCAGTGGCCTGGCTGGCCATTGCCATGACTCGGCTTTAATGCGGGTTATTACTCGCTTTTTTCTGTGCCACGAGTATTGAGACCGATTATCGGATACAAAGGACACCAGTTAATCAACCCCGTAGCCAGCGGCACAATACCAATCCAGCCCCATACACCAATCACATCAGTTACCGTTAGACCAATCAGTGCGGCACCCACTACAATACGTAATATTTTATCAATACCACCCACATTCAGGTTCATTTCCCATCTCCTTTATTTAAAAACAACTCCACCTGAAAAATAAAACATTCACACCGAAATAGCAGTGACAATGTCACACAGAGCTGGCGGCTATTTCGGCCAAAACCTGCCGCTGCCGCAAATGAATACAGCCTCGCTGTAATGCCAGCCAGCCATGGCGCTCAAACTCCTTTAACAAACGACTCACCACCTCACGAGCCGTACCCAGCTCGCGTGCCAGCACCTGATGGGTGGCGTGTACCACATCATCGGCATCCGTCATCGTCAACAATAACCGTGCCAGGCGAGCATCCATGCGCCCAAAGGCGATAGCATCGATCAGCATCACCAAAGAGGTCACCCGCTCACCATACGTCGCAAAAACAAACTCACGAAACGCAGGGACTGCCAAAGCCTGCTGAAAAGCTGACAATGGAATACTAACGGCTTCCACAGCCGTCTCGGTAATGGCTTCAGCATGATAAAACTCACTGGACAACAGACAGGCGGTGGTCAATACACATGACTGCCCTGCCTCCACACGGTACAGCACAATCTCCTTGCCCGACTCAGAAAGCTTTTGCACCCGCACCGAGCCTGCCAATACCAACAAATAATTCTGACAAACATCGCCCTCATGAAACACAGCAACCCCGGCAGGCAAGGACAACGTCCTGGCCGTTGCCAGCGTCGTCAACCAGGCATCATCGTCAATGGATTGCAATGCAGGAAAGTGGTCAAGCCATGTGGTATCAATGGTCATAGCGCTCAAAAATGCCGCAAAATCAGTGGAAAAATCAAAAAAAGGCGAGTGGGTTTTTACTCATAGCCACCGCGACAATATAAGCAAACACCAGCATTGCCGCCAGCCACGCCAACACACGCACACGCTTGCTGCGCCCCGCCCGCAATGCCACCACCCCCAGAACAATATACACCAGCAGCGCCACGATTTTTGCCAAAAGCCACGGCAACTGCAATGCTGCCCAGCCCCATTGGGATACCAAAGCGATGGCACTGACCAACAACACCGTATCCACCACATGTGGAACAACTTTCACCATACGCGCCTGCAACCAGACCGACCCGCGTATCATCAAAATGCCACGAATAAAAAACCCGCCACCACTCAGCACGGCACAAGCCACATGCAACCACTTGACACTTTCCATCATCAATGGCGCAACCGGTATATCTGCCACTGATGCTGTCGGCAATTGTATTCACTGCGCAAAACCTGCAAGCAGGTGACGCACAAACAGCCATCAAACTGTGTACTCACGTACTCTGTTTGCTCCGGGGACAGATAAACGGTTTGACATTGGCACAATAAAATTGAACCCGCCTTGCATTCAAATTCCGTATTGCAACGGGGGCAGCGCCTGGTTTCGTGTTTGTGAGCTGTTGGCATGATGTTTATTGTATGTCGTAGAGTGAATCAGTGGTAGCGCGGGCTCCAGCATGGAATTTACACACATTTCGAACTGCATGCACAGCGAGAAGGATCTTGCAGGTGGTTCACCCGAAGGGGCATGCTCCATACATATCACCATTAATTACCCTGGAACCCGCTGCAATTTTATACATAACAGTGGGTCACCCTCTAAATGTGAGCGGTCGACTGCGGAATTTCGGATCATGTGTTTTTCCTACCCAGACGCTCAACAACCTTTTCCATAACATCCACAGGCGGCACCACACCAGACTTACTGACAATAACGCCCAGAGAAGTTCCTTCCGCGACAACCCTGTCTCCCACGATAAACGTATGCACCATTTGAAACGACCGCTCATCCCAGCCTGTTATTTCCATTTTAATTTCGTACTTTTGAAATAAAGTTAATGCCTTTTTATATTTCATTGTGTGTTCGGAAATCACGGGCGTCCATTTTTCAACAATCATTGTTTTAGCCAGCCCGGTTCTGATAAACATATCGACCCGGGTTAAATCGCATATTGTCAAATACCGTCCATTATTCATATGCAAATTAATATCAATATCATTAGGAAGGACTCTCAGACTCAACGTGTTTTTGGGCCTTTCGACGGGAAGGTCCGGCTTGAAAAATGATCCCGCCAAAAGAATAATCATTCGCAAAATCAGATTCATAGCAAACCCTTGCCGCCTTTTTTACACATATGTTTCTCCATAAAGCGGACGTATTTTGCACCCATTTCCGGCTTGGGTGCCCGTGATGAAAAAATCATCAGCTATATTGCAATTCCTGATAAAATTAGTAACCATTAGGCGGTTATTAAACTCACAAAATATATGGATGGGCAGAAGAAAATGAAGAAAAAAATATTATGCGTTGCGGCAGCTGTTGTTTTAAGTGGTTGCTCCGGCTCCAAGGACTACACACCAGCAGCGGGAGCATCAGGCAAGGACATCTTCGCACAAGCCTGTGTAGGCTGCCATGCATCCATCAACGAGACCGAACTAACCACTTTTTGGGAAATTACGGCTGAAAATGCAAATGCCGCTTATGTCTCAGCAAAAATAACCCAGGGCAGCATGAGAATGCCCTCCTTTCCGAATATCAAGGGTGCAGAGTTAGAAGCAATCACCACCTTCGTATTGGAACACAATAAGAGCAAATAGATTTTCTTTGGCTGTTACATCAACCGAACCATCATGTTGATATCAGCTGTAAAACGTCACTTGCCAGTACCACGGCAACATATCCCCCCGACATATCGGAATGACGATATTTGTAACGGTTTACGGGAAATTGTGCATTCAGTTTAGTAAACCGTTTTTTTATAAACCAATAATCTGGCTCAGTGTGTGTGTTTCACCAGGTGCAAGGTGACGCACATCGTCAACGGCGTTTGCTGTTTCGATGCAGACCATTTGTCGATAACCGTCATCGGGAAAGTCCGCCATGGCTTTGGCTTTGTTTTCCCAGGGATTCCACACGACGGTGGTATGACTACCGCTTCTTTTGATGTAGATTTGTCGCAATAACTGCGCATCAAAAATGGCGCAGATACCTTCTGTACAGGTATCTTCAGTATCGAAATAAATGCGATCCACTTCTTCTCTAATATAGACAGCATCGTTTTGTTGTTTTATCCGGTTGCCGTCCAGCTGGTCGATATAATGACGCCCGAGTAAGCCGTCAATGTGTATTTTTTTGACATCACCAACCGCAAAATAGCTGTGTAACGCTCCTCCGGCAGTGAAGGTTTTTTCACCTGTGTTGCGACTTGTCAATTCGATGGTTAATTCTGTGCCCACAGTAATGGTTAAGTTCAATTCAAAGGCATGCGGCCACAATGCGCGGGTGGCAGAGGTATCATTCAGTTGTAACTGCAACAAGGTGCTGCCATCCGGCAATGTTTTTGTTGTGCTCACTTGCCATTCCATGGTGCGGGCAAAACCATGCTGCGGTTTGTGTTTGTCGATGGCGTGCGGCCCGAACCAGGGCCAGATTATCGGTACACCGCCGCGAATGGCTTTGTCGTGTTGAAATTGTGCCAACGAACTCGTCCATAATACCGGTTTGCTGCCCTGGGGCTGAAATGCGGTGATGTGGCCACCGTGCAGATAGACTTCTGCTGCCGCCAGCCCATTGGCGATTTGCACACAGGGCAGGCCGTTTTCACCTGCCTGAAATCTCAACTGGTCCGCCAGTGCAAACTGCGCATTCAATGCTTCAATGTGATTTGCCATGTTACCTCCCCATGCTTGCAGGTCATACCATGAGCATAGCGGCACACCTGCTGTTCCTGTTGATCAATTTCTCATTGGCAGGCAATACCCACCCTGGTCGCCGTTCTTCGGTATAATGCGTCCCTTTTTACGCAGCCTCACTCGGCGGTCAACAATCCATGGAAAAAACGTACAACCCCCACGCCATCGAACAAAAATGGTACGAGACCTGGGAAAAAGAAGGCCATTTCGCCCCTTCCGGCGAGGGCAGTCCCTATAGCATCATGATCCCGCCGCCCAATGTCACTGGCAATCTGCACATGGGCCACGGTTTCAACAATACCGTGATGGATACCCTGATCCGCTACCACCGCATGAAGGGTGATAACACCCTGTGGCAACCGGGCACGGATCACGCGGGCATTGCCACGCAAATGGTGGTGGAGCGCCAGCTCAATGCAGAGGGTAAAACCCGCCACGACCTGGGGCGTGATGATTTTATCAAACGTATCTGGGAATGGCGCGAAGAATCCGGGGGAAATATTACCCGTCAGCTGCGCCGCATGGGGTCGTCTCTGGACTGGGCTCACGAGCGCTTCACCATGGACGAAGGCATGTCTCATGCGGTGCAGGAGGTGTTTGTGCGCCTGCACGAAGAAGGGCTGATTTACCGTGGCAAACGCCTGGTAAACTGGGACCCGGTGCTGCATACCGCTGTTTCTGACCTTGAAGTATTGTCCGAAGAGGAAAACGGCCACATGTGGCACATGCGTTATCCTCTGGCCGATTCACAAGGAACGGACAGCGGGCATTTAATCATTGCCACTACCCGTCCGGAAACCATGTTAGGCGATGCTGCTGTGGCGGTGCATCCTGATGATGAGCGCTACAGCCACCTCATTGGGCAGTTTGTGACATTGCCGATTACGGGTCGCAAAATCCCGATTATCGCCGATGATTATGTCGATCCGGAATTCGGCACTGGCTGTTTGAAAATCACCCCGGCACATGATTTCAACGATTACGGTGTGTGGCAAAACCACCGTGATGAAAGCGCCATCAGTGAATTGCCCAATGGTGGACTAATCAATATTTTCACTATCGATGCAACCATTATTGGCGGCGACGATGAATACGGCGCACTGATTCCTGCCACCTATCATGGGCTGGATCGTTATGCGGCACGCAAGCAGATCATCGCTGATCTCGATGCACAAGGCTTGCTGGAAAAAACCGAAAAACACACATTAATGGTGCCACGCGGCGACCGCTCCGGCGCGGTCATCGAGCCACTGCTCACCGACCAATGGTATGTGAAAGTCGGCCCCCTGGCGGAACCGGCCATCAAGGCAGTGGAAAATGGCGACATTAAATTTGTGCCCGATAACTGGAAAAACACCTATTTCGAGTGGATGCGCAATATCGAAGACTGGTGCATCTCGCGGCAAATCTGGTGGGGACATCGTATTCCCGCATGGTACAACGAACAGGGCGATGTGTACGTCGGTCGCAACGAAGCCGAAGTGCGCGAGAAACACGGCCTCGGCCCTGAAATTGCACTCAGTCAGGATGAGGACGTGCTGGACACCTGGTTTTCTTCCGCACTGTGGCCCTTTTCCACCCAGGGCTGGCCGGAAAAAACACCGGAACTGGCGGCTTTTTATCCTTCTTCGGTACTGGTCACCGGCTTCGACATCATCTTTTTCTGGGTCGCCCGTATGATCATGATGGGCCTGAAATTCACCGGCGAAGTGCCTTTCCGCGATATTTATATCCACGGACTGGTGCGCGATGCGCACGGTCAGAAAATGTCCAAGTCCAAAGGCAATGTACTGGATCCCATTGACCTCATCGACGGCATTGATCTGGAATCACTGGTAGCCAAACGCACCACGGGGCTGATGAAACCCAAAGATGCGCCGAAAATCGAAAAACAAACCCGCAAGGATTTCCCCGACGGCATCCCCTCCTTCGGCACCGATGCCCTGCGCTTCACTTTTGCCACACTGGCCTCCACCGGGCGCGATATTAATTTTGACCTCGGTCGCGTGGAAGGTTATCGCAATTTCTGCAACAAACTGTGGAATGCCGCTAACTACGTGTTGATGAACACCGAAGGCAAAGACTGCGGCCAAAACGGTGGAGATGTTGAATTGTCCGCTGCCGATCAATGGATTGATGCACGTCTGCAACAGACCCAACAACAGGTCATCGATGCCTTGCAGCATTATCGCCTCGACCACGCTGCACAAGCCATTTACGATTTCACCTGGAATGAATATTGCGCCTGGTATCTGGAGCTTTCCAAGCCTGTGCTCACCAATGATGACAGCAGCGAAGCACAACTACGCGGCACCCGGCAAACGCTGGTGCGTGTGCTGGAATCCCTGTTACGCACCCTGCATCCACTGATGCCATTCATCACTGAAGAAATCTGGCAAAAAGTATCACCCCTCGCCGGATGCGAAGGTGCAACCATCATGCGCCAGGCCTACCCGCAGCCGGACATCAGCAATGTGGACGAAACCGCCGCCCGTGAAATAGAATGGGTCAAAGCGTTTATTGTCGGCGTGCGTCAAATTCGGTCCGGCATGGACATCAAACCCGGCAAACCTTTACCGGTATTGTTACAGAATGCCAGTGATGCCGACATCAGCAACCTGAAACGCAACCGGCACACGATTGATTTTCTGGCTCGCACTGAATCCATCAGCATACTGAATGAGGGTGACGAAGCACCCGAGTCCGCCACTGCGCTGCTGGGTGAAATGAAGTTACTCATTCCCATGGCCGGGTTGATTGACAAAGAGGCAGAAATTGCACGACTGGCCAGGGAGATTGAAAAGAAGAAACAGGAAGTGGCACGCATTGAAGGGAAGCTTTCCAACCCGAATTTTGTCGAGCGCGCACCCAAAGCGGTCGTTGCAAAGGAGCGGGAAAAAATTGCAGTCATACAAACTGCATTAAAAAACTTTGAGGCCCAGCTGAGACGTATCCAGAAAATCTAAGCCAGGTTATTGACCCAAAGTACCTATCAACAAGCAACAAAAGGAATGAAAGATGAAAAAATTACTGATCACCCTCGCACTGAGCCTGCTCATCAGCACATCCGCATTCGCAGCAAAAATGACGGTTGAAGAAGTCAACACGCAAATGGCACAGCTGAAAGGCCAACAGGTTACCGTAACGGGTAAGGTTGTCAAAGTGAACAACGGCATTATGAAGCGCAATTTTGTTCACATACAAGATGGCACCGGCGGGAAAAACACCAATAACCTCATCATCACCAGCAAACAAACCGCCACCGTAGGTGACAACATTACTGCCACCGGTGTCGTTGTGCTGGGCACTGATTTTGGCATGGGTTATTCATACCCCCTGCTGGTTGAACAGTCTGTCATCAACGTCAACAAATAAATTGACACCTGGGTGACATGCATTCCCACGCAGGAGCATCACGGCCATTAAGTTAAGCTTTCATTACTGGCTCCCGTGCTCCGCGTGGGAATGCGTACCATGGCGGACAAATAACAAAAGGTATGAATTCCCACGAAAGGCTGCAGCAACCAGAACCCACAATACGAAATAATTTTACCCAGAAAAAAGCCCGATGGATTTTGCGAAAGAGAGAATGAAGAAACAAAGTCGTCTGGAATCCCAGGACGGGTATAACAACACAAGTGGCTGGAGCTTTGGTATTTGCCGCCCGATAACCGGGTTTGATCCGATTCCTTTCCAGGCGAAACATGGCATATGGCACCACACCTTTCCGGACAAAAAAGCGCTTGAAGACTTTATCGATGACTTCACCTTTTTTCGGTATGGTGGCCGCTGCCCCTCCTGGTATACCGTTCTGTGGGAAAGTGACTTGCTTTCCCAGGAAGAAAAAAATACCCACACGTTAAACGGAAAAAGCTATACCCCGGAAGCAGGTAAAGCGCGTGTGGTTGAATTACTGCATTCAGGTGAACTTGCCCTCTATGGCACCGACAACTGGATTCCGGCAAAAGACCGCAATCATCATCTGGTGCCCAAAGCACGCAGAAAAGTAGAATACTTGCCGGTAACCCCTCAGCCTTATTCCTTAGGGCCACATGACATGCCAGGAGTTGAGCCACCGGCACGGGTGAGCAAAAGCGCAACAGAAAGGCGCAAGGAAAATCACCAGGAACAGAAACGGGATGAGAAAATTGATCTGAGCACGTTTGACGAAATATATGCTAAGACTCCAGCAGCCAAATCAGAAATTGATTCAATGGCCGATGAAATTTCTGAAATGTCCGGAGGTCAGGTAGCTAAAGCACCAATAAAGTCTCGAGAACGAGCAATCCAAAAAATTATGGATGATTATGGTGGGGATACTAAACGAATAAAAGACTTAGCACGAAACACTATAATTGTATCCCCTGATAAAATAAACCCAGTGGTTACTGAATTGGCTAAGCATGGCGCTAGCGTCAAGGTCATCAATGGAGCTACGGACCCACTAGGTTATAGCGGCGTTAACTCCACCATTAAAACCCAAGCTGGAATTTTTGGCGAAGTACAAGTGAACACTCCGGCAATGATTTATGCGAAAGAGCCTGAATCGATAGCAAAAGCCTTGCCTGGTAACGACTTGTATAACTCTATTGCGGTCAAAGCGAAAATCCCTGGGGGGCAAGGCCATAAACTCTATGAACAATGGCGTATATTGCCAGCCTCTGACCCTGGGCGTTCAGTAATTGAGACGAAGAGTAAAGCTTATTATGATGTTGTAAGGAGTTCCATTTATGGCAATTAAAACTGGAAAATACTTAAATACAAAAAATATCTATATTGATTACCCATTCGAAAAAGTTATGTTCAGACGCATGAAAACAGATGGTTCAATTTACAGAAAATTTTATGGTGAAGAGGAATCTCCTGATTCAGTGTCGCATGATAACAAATTGTTTAACGATGCCTTATTATCAGGTGATGAGATAACCCAAGAAAAATATATGATAGGAAAAGCAGATTGAGCAATCTAGACAAAGCTATTGCTGTCGCTACCGAGGCACATACTGGACAGACTGATAAGGCCGGTCAGCCTTATATTTTGCATCCATTGCGACTGATGCTTAAGTTTCAAGTTGAAATTGAAATGATAGTGGCTGTAATGCATGATGTAATTGAAGATAGTAATTTTACACTTAATGATTTAAAAAAACTTGGGTTTTCCGAAATTATTTTGGAAGCTATTGACTATTTATCAAAGAAAGATAATGAGAGCTATGAAACTTTCATCTCACGGTTATCAGAAAACAAGTTGGCCAGAAAAATAAAAATTGAGGACATCAAAGATAACTTGAACTTAGCTAGGCTTGATAAAATCACCGATAAAGACTTGGCCAGGGTTAAAAAATATCATCAAGCATTAAAACTGTTAACTAATAATATCGGCAAACCTAAATTATAATCAGTTAAACCGCAGCCCCCTTACAGCTCGGCAGGCTGGGGTAAGACACGAACCCCAACATGATCACGGAGAAGTAACATAATGGGGTATAGATATTTCTAACAAATACAGGACCGTATAATTTATCCTAAAACCCGCCGCTGAATGGCCGGCAGATTGCATTGAACCTTGTGGCAGGCAAGGTGCGATGAGGAGTCATAGCCCGCTATTGCGACGATGCGCAACGCGGCCAGACGCAAAAGGCAACGTGCGATACCGGTCATAGCGACTCATCTAGCAAGCGAGCCCGACAAAAACTCAAAACATAATTTTTATCAATGTGTTATTACACGCCCTAAACAGTCAACTGCGGAATATTAGGTTAAACACCTCTAGTGTATTTAACGCAAAGTTCGCGAAGGCGCAAAGAGCACAAAATATGTGCTTTTTTCTTTGCGTCTTTGCGCCCTTTGCGTTTACAACACTTGGTTTGAATGTAGCTCTGTAGCGTCGCTGCCAATGCAGATAGGCTTTATGAAATACCCCCCGTGTCAGGTTGGTTATCGCCTCGGGTGAAACACTTAAATAATCATATAGGGAGCGGAAAGGGTGCGAAATGCCGGATTGGGATTGATCGATAAATTATTGTCCCGTTTTGACAGTGTATCGTGGAAATTGAAAAATAGTGTTTTCTGTCATCGAGCACTGATGATGACAACGATATCATTGAAATGACATGGGGCAAAATCAAGTATCACTGGCTTCTTTCAAGTCAATGGTGAAACCGCTACGGTTGGGGTAGTACTGGGTAGGGTGGAACAAGCGCAGCGGTTCCACCTTGTATCAGCAGAAAAAATCATAAATACAAAAAAACCAGACACCCAATACGCCGATTTTTTTCAAATAAACAACTTTACTGCAAACTGATAAAGCGTTAACGTCACACTGACGAAGGTCAGTGTCCGGTGATTTCAATTTTTAGGGTAACTTCCTTCATACAAAAATAACAATTATTGTTCGAGTGATTCTTAGTCGAAAGAGCGGAAGGCCGCTGTGTTAAAGAAGATGTTAATACGTTTGTACAATCAATAAAATGCTCAACTCGGTAGGTTGGGGTGAAGTACGAACCCTAACAGCTATCCTTCTTTACAGTTTAAGCATCAATGCCTCGGGCAACTGAAAATGTTTTTTCTGTTGCGTGAGCGGACAAACAAAGGCCAGGCTACTGGCTGTTAATTGCAGATTCCCCTCTCTCTCGTCTACCTGACTTTCCTTGCCATATAACCGGTCACCCACTACAGGAAAACCAATACCCAACAAGTGTTTGCGTATTTGGTGTTTGCGCCCGGTATCTATACGCACCTCCAGCAGGGAATAGTTTTTTTCTTTATCGTATTCCAACAGCTTTGCATAACTGCGTGCATGACGACCATCAATGTCGGTAGTGATTTTTTGTGGCCAGGTACTTTCGGGAAACTGGCCATGCACAATGACCTGATAATGTTTTTCCATTTCACGTTGTGCAAACAGTGCGGCAAGACTGGAGGCTATACGTTTTTGATGGGCAATCATAATTAAGCCAGTCGCCGCACGGTCCAGGCGATGCACAATAAAAGCCGGGCGTTGTGGCATCAGGTTTTGCTCGACCCAGCGCTGAATCGTACAATGGTCACCCCACTTTGACCCTTGTGAAAGTAAACCACAGGGTTTATGCCAAATACTGTATTCACCTTGATCCGCAATAATCTGCGGTGGTGTGGGAATGGATTCCAGCACCCGTGCATCGTAATAAAGATGCAATTCATCAGCTATCGAAAGTATTTTGCTGGCACGCCGCAATCTGCGGGGTTTGCCGGTTTTTTTCTCCTCAAGCCACACTGCACCTTTTTGCATGACCTGTTTGATATGTTGTTTAGACAAACCGGTAGCTTCTGCCAGTAAATCGACAGCGCGGGAATCCGTATTTTCAACGGTGAGGTGAATGTCAAAAGGTGATGCAAGTTCAGGCATAATAGTGACCATTTTAAAGCTTGCGCATATTGTAGCCGAATAAGGTGGTGTAAACTGCAAGATATCATTCACCATAAATATACCCGTGACACTATTAGAATCACTCTTCCACTCGCAACTATTATTTGCCCTGATGCTTTTTGCCGTTGTCTCAGTGCTTATCGAAGTTGCGGCTTATAAATTGCTGAATGCCATCGCTGATGTTGCACCGTCACATTGGCTAATGGAACATGCCGTCATCCCCGCAGCACGGGCATTGGCGCTGGTCAGTTTTATTTTGGTGGCTTACCCGGTGTTATTTGGCGTGGAATCGGCACTGCCTGTTGGTGAGCTGCTGGCCGCCGGGCAGTTACGATTGAGCAACCTGGTGAATGTGGTTTTTCTATTGTCGCTACTGTTACCACTGATTCCGGTTTTCAGCCGCTGGCCTGCTTTTGTATTGCCCATTCAGGGTATTGCAGCGGCCACCATGGTGTTTCTCTGGTGGGCCGATACCCAACCACGAGCAGATATCCATTTCTGGCCCGGCGCAATAACAGCGCTGGGTTTACTGGTGTTTGCTTTTGTGACTCATGAAATCGCTAAACAACTTTCTCATCAACTGGAAAAAAAGGTGGATCGTTTTACTCAGAGAGAGGGCTCCGGTCAGTTGATTTACCGCACGGTGGTGATGATCATGCAGGTGCCCGTTATTCTGCTATACACTCTATCGCTGGGACGACAACTACACGGATAAAAACATACCGAACACTTCGGCAATAAACAACTCCGCAGCAAGCTGGCGCGTGGCATTATTTATGGTTCCTGCGGTCTCCCGTGGGAACCCATACCAGGCTTTGTGACATCCACCAACTCGACATGAATATAATCATTGCATAAGTCATTGCACTTAAATGCAGGTTATTGGGCAGCTCTAAACAAGTCGCACCGTTGCCATCCACACAGCTGCTGAACCTGCCACAAAAAAACCTGCCAGACAGCCTCCTGCTTTCAGTTTATAGCGTTTAATCAATTCATGCTGGGGATATACGGATAACAAATAGGGACGGTTGTCGTGTTGTGGTTTCTTCATAATATGGGTGGGAGGTTCCACGCTGCGCTTTGATTGTTCACGACGCACCCGTTGGTACGCAGCCTTGCGTACGGCCTCCCATTCCTGCACATCCAGTTCACCATCTCCATTGGCATCAAAATGTTTCAACAGCGCCGCCGGGTTCTTTTTCCAAAGCGCCAGCACGTCACGGACTTCAGCATCGGTATTAAACGATTCCGCGCCACCACCCACGGACATAAACATGCCAATGGCGTACAAAGATTCGCCAGGGTGCATGCGTTCTTCAGTGTAACGATAACGACCACTTAGTCGCCCAAGGAAACTGCCGCTTTTATGTGAATTACGCTGTGAAGGATAACTGAATTCATACCACATTTTTTTGGTTTTGCAGGCGACTGTGGCCCCTTCCGGGTCAATCACGCAACGACCGGTACTGCCCACCAAGACAAACAATTCATCGCTGCTACCGGATGCCACGACACGGCTGTGCCGGTCGTTGATTTTTTCTACTTTGTAACGATACCAGGTACAGGGGGTGGTGGTCAGTGGCGCAATGATAGGCTCCCCTTCCATGAGCTCACCCCGCCCGGCCAGTTCAACATAGCCTTGTGCCGCAGAACGGATTTTTGAGGTGGGCGTGTCTTCAATAATCCGTGCCCGCCGGAAGAAAATGAAGGCAAAAACAAAACCGGCTACAGAGGCAACAATACCAATAAGCAGATAAAAATAAAATTTACCCTGTGGGAGATTGAGCACCCAGGCTTGCAATGACTCAGCGGACATAAATTAAAAAAATGACTTGTACAAAATCAGCCAAACAATGCTTTGACATCAACGTCTTTAAGCTCTTCTTCATCAAACTCCAGCAACTCAGCAGGCTTGAAATTGAATTGACTGGCAATGATCACATCCGGGAATTGTTCAATGCGCACATTATTAAGATTAACCGCCTCGTTGTAAAATTCACGCCGGTCGGCAATGGCATTTTCCAGCCCGCTAATACGTGTCTGTAAATGCTGGAAAGACTGATCAGCCTTGAGATCAGGATAGGCCTCGGCCACGGCGAACAAGCCACCTAACCCCATGCGCAGTTGAGTTTCTGCTGCCCCAAGGGCTGCCATATCACCCATTTGCTGGGCGCTGGCCACTGCGGAACGGGCTTGCATCACTTTTTCCATGGTTTCCTGCTCATACCCCATGTACTGCTTACAGATCTCAATAAGTTTCGGCAACTCATCATGGCGCTGCTTCAGCAGCACATCAATGTTCGCCCAGGATTTGCTGACATTATGCTTCAATGACACCAGATTGTTGTAAATCATGATGGCGTACAGCACGATTGCGGCAATCAGGCCTAGAATAATGAAGGTTGAAATATCCACTACAACTCCCTGGTTTTATTAATTAGACTGGCATGGTGATTTTTATCAGTATCGGCAACAATTGTAACGAATTGAGCCAAATGAAAAACAACAGAATCATTGCGCATGACATTCAAAAGAGCAAGAAAGCAGATTATTCTGCGAGAGAGGTGCAAATGGGGACGGGGTGTGGGCTCCATTCTGCCGGAGCCGGAACGCGCTCAAAAAAGATATTCAAATCTCGCTGCTTATTTCATTCCATTAAAAATGATCAAAAAACAAGCATGCAATAACTCCCCCGCCTGGTATCTCGGCTTTACCTCCTGAGTCACCCTACCGCCCCCATCCATGGGGTCGTCGTATTCAGCTCTCTCTCGTCTGTTTTTCAAACACAAAAAACGAACGAATGTGAACCCAATCTGAATACCAAACAGGGAAGTTATTGCATGCCCATTCCAACCGGATATTGATACCCTGGCTGTCGCCATGTCGAATCGACACCTCAACCTAATCTGTAACCTTTATGCCCACAACTCCGATTTTTCGAGCTGACATTTATCGTCAATGTCAATTGATCGCCATTTTCAGTTGTGTCCCTTCACGCTGCCGGGGCGATGAAAGGCGCGCATGCCGCACTCGCTGTTTCCGTTTTGTCGCACGAAACAACACGCCCCAGGCATTACCGGCTTCAGCTGCCTGACGCAGACAATCCAGCGTTTGCGCATCACCTTTTTCCAGCCATGCCAGTACAGCACCGCAAGTACCCGAACGCAGAGTCTGCTCCAGAACATCAAAACCGTTAGCACTATCGGAATGCACCAGCAACACACGGGCCGGGTCAATACCTGCTTTTTTTAACTCATCAATACTGGGCAAACAAGGTGGCGCTACCAGTACCAGCCAGCGTTGCTGGCAAAAGCTGGCCAGGGCAGGCAGCATTTGTTTCAGGTTGCGCTGTAGATTATGCGACTGCGCCTCCGCACGACATTGTTCACCCAGTGAAATACTGCGGATTTCAGTCAATGCGCCAGTCGGCAGGACTTCCTCTGCTATCTGGCTTTTGCTGGCATTGATTACAGGTGCGTGACTGATTCTTTGCTCGTACCGCGCCTGACTTTTCCCTTTACCTTTTTTACCGGGCCTTAAATACCCTGAGAGTGAACGAATACTCAAGCGCCAGATCGCCTGCGCATAAAGACTAAAAGAACCACTGATCACATTGTGTCCGATTGCTTTTAACCCAAAGTATTCCGCTGTCCGTTTCATTATTTCACCTCGCCCCGAATCACACCGACAGCCAGACCTTCAATGGTCAAATCTTCATCGCGCAAATCCACTTCGATGGGCTTAAAGCTGGGATTTTCGGGCATCAGGCGCACTTTATTACCGCGACGACGAAAACGTTTGACGGTCACTTCATCCCCCAGACGTGCTACTACAATCTGACCACTGCGCACGTCCTGTGTGCGATGCACTGCCAGCAGATCACCGTTAAGGATGCCCACATCACGCATGCTCATACCCTTTACCCGCAGCAGATAATCTGCTGCGGGGTAAAAAATGGCAGCATCCATTTGATAATGCTCTTCGATATTTTCTTCTGCCAGAATCGGGTTGCCAGCCGCCACCCGCCCGATCACAGGTAAACCCTGCTCTTTGTTGTCTACAATGCGAATCCCCCGTGAGGAACCGGCATACATTTCGATGGCCCCTTTGTTCAACAAGGCCTTGAGGTGATCTTCCGCCGCGTTGGCAGAACGAAAGCCCATGGCGTCAGCTATTTCCACCCGGGTGGGCGGCATATTGTATTCTTCGATGAAGTCGCGAATCATGTCCAGCACCTGTTGCTGTCGATTGGTTAACTCTTTCATATTAAGATCCTCCTGAAATTTTCCTGATATCTGCTGTCAATTCATACAGCAATTAGTTGTTTTTCTGTCATTATATACAGTAATTTTCATTCTGCAAGCCCTCCTGCATGCAAAATAACCCCGGGTTAGTCCGTTAACCGCTGCGAGGCAAGGATGAACGCCGGGCAATCAACGCACTCATCGACAGACCAAGCCTCATCTGCCGGGTGCGGGGTACCTCAACCTACCCAGCAACTCTGAACGCCCAAACCAGCACATGCGCTCTGCCTCCCTTATAACCGTCAGGCTAAGCTCTGCCCGGAAAGAGAGTGAAACCAGGGCATTACCGGTTTTTTGTCTGCTCTCTTCAATACAGAGAGTAAAACCGTAGGGTGGAACAAGCGCAGCGGTTCCACCAATGGGGCGATAAGAAACAACAAATAGCCTTTGTACCCACCACCACTGACAAAAACCCACAACCTGACCGCTTGAAAGCGGGAAAAAAGCCTTCATGCAATCACAGCTCACCAGCCAATGGCGACTCAAGGTGGGCATCCATAGCGGATCGAACCTTGAGGTCTCTTTCCCGTCTGGTGGAACCGCTACGCTTGTTCCACCCTACCCGGCTTAGCCTGACAGCTATGCCCCCCTCTCAATTTATAAACCGCTACAACAACAATAAAAAACTGAAACCCTTGGTAAGTTATTAGCTCTACCCCGGCAATCAACCGCGCCTGAAAGCCGCCAACGGGGACAGAATTCCCACAAATGCCAAAAATTACATGACAGCCTCGCGCCACATCCGTTAGCATGCAAAATACTGAAACCTGCAGAATTAATGAGAGGTGCAACATGCTCAGCGAAATATCACTCATGGCCTGGATGAGCGGAGCCATTGTATTTGCCATCGGCGGCGGCGTGGGATTTTATATCGCCCGACAAGTAAAGGATAAACACACACTGGGATTGGAAAAACAATTGGAAACGACGCAAAACCAGCTTAGTGAATATCAGGGTGAGGTCAACCGTCACTTCCTCAAAACATCCCTGTTGTTCAACAAACTCACTGATGATTACCGCGAAGTGTATGAACACCTGGCCACTGGCGCACAAAAACTCTGCAACGATAAACCCCTCGCCACCACGCTGGATCTGCCGGAGACAAAAATTCTCACCGCCGCAGGTGCCAGCGCCACGGTCGCCAGCGAGGAAAAACCGACAGTTGATGCCATTGCTCCCGCACCTTCAGATACCGGGCATGATGGCGCCACACAGCCTGATACTGAGGAGGCTATGGCAACCACCGCTGAAACAACAACCGAAGCGGTGACCATTGAAGATACCGACCCGCCAAAAGAAACGGTGGAAAAACAGGTCGAAAAAGTGAAAACGCACGCGGAATCGTCCGGTACTGAGCCTTCAGTCACGGAAGAAACAACACCCGTCATTGCGGAAACTGCTGACAGCCCCCCCGCCATCACCGAAGAAGAATTGAAAACGCTGGAGGCCAGCGAGCAGAAAAAAAACGAGGAAGACGATATTCCTCTTGGTGCCGAATCCACCCCCAGTGTAAAACCGGAGCATCATAAAACCCACCCGTCAATTCACTGAATTTTTCATTCAAAACAAAGCGCTCCCCTATTTCGGAGGGCAATCGCCAACCCTCCGAAACCTGCCGGATTCACGCCGCCTGCCAGGGCTATATCGCCGCATTTTGTTGCATACGCATCATTCTGTCCTATAATGTGAGAATACAACAATCAAGGAGGCCGGCATATGGCGCTTTTACACGCCCAACCCATTGATAATAACGCTGTTCTTTCTGAGGCGCTGTTAAATACGGGCAAGGCATTAGGTATGACACAGGCTCAGGTAGGCAATGTTATTGGCAAAGATCGCACGACGCTGAGTCGCGGTCTTTCGCCCACCAGCAAGGCAGGCGAGCTGGCATTGCTATTTATCCGTTGTTATCGCAGCCTTTACGTTCTGATTGGTGGAAAACCTGACGACATGAAGCACTGGATGCATACCGAAAATCGTCACACTGGCGGCACCCCGGCCAAGCAGGTTCAGACTGTACAGGGGCTCAACCACGTTCTTGAATATCTGGATGCCATGCGCGGAAAAATTTGATGGACATCTGGGCAACGGTCAGGGACAGGGTGACTCCCGAACATCTTGATAATCGTTTACTGAGAATTGTAGAAAGCCAGGAACAGATTGCCACCAACAGCCTTGTTGATGACCTCGAAAAACAGGCTGCACTGGAAGAAATGCTGGACAGTTCAAAACCACCCGCACCATCACTCAATGGCGCATTACATTACCTGCTGGCAACCCCCTTTCGTTACCCTCCTCTCCCCTATGGCTCCCGATTTGGCGCAAAATATGAGCCAAGCCTGTTGTACGGTTCCCTGACAGAGGAAACAGCGTTTGCAGAAACCGGGTATTACCGCTTTTTGTTCTGGTCGGGAATGAGTACACCGCCACCATCCAACAAACTCATTACCCAGCACACCCTTTTTTCTGTCCGCTACACGACGACTGCCGGGCTGAAACTTCAAAAGTTTCCTTTTAGTGACTACCGGGATCAATTATTAAACCCTGTCAGCTACGAAGACACACAAAACCTGGGGCGCGCAATGCGTGAACACGGGATTGCTGCCTTTGAATATTTATCGGCACGGGATTGTAATCACGGCATCAATGCCGCACTTTTCAACGCGGGCGCATTGGCCGCCACAACACCCAAAAACCAACGTCAGTGGATTTGTGAAACCACACACGACACTGTGCGATTTTATTCAATGGCGGATAAAACAGGCTATCGTTATTCCCTCGACACTTATTTTGTTGAAGGGGTATTTCCTGATCCGGCAGTGTAGTCTGCTGAAAATGTCGCTAATGTGAACCAGGGGTTTCAGGATGGCGCGTAGTGTGTGCCCACCCTGCCGTTATAAACGCCCATTCTGTTCAACAGCGGTCACCCAGTAAATGCCATGTTCGGCAACACCCAGTCTTGTGCCGCATAACGTTTCAAGCAGCGAGTCCACATCACCATCCTGCAACAGAATGTCCACCCGTACTCGTGGCGTATAACCAACCACCTTATCCCGCGCCGAAAGAAACGGGTCATTTTCAGCCTGTACACCATGCCCTTCCACATGGCTAAAAGTAAACCCTGATACCGTCTCCATGTTACGTAACCGGTCGGCCAGTTCCTGTTGTACGTTGGTGTGAATAATCAGCGTCAAAAGTTTCATGTCCGTTTCTCCCGTGGGTTATTGTCAACACGCTGAGGTTGATGTTTCGACCCGCCTTCCAGCCAGGCATACAGGGTGGGCAGCAAAATCAGGGTCAATAGCGTAGAGGTAAACAATCCGCCAATCACCACCACGGCCAAAGGCCGCTGTAATTCAGAACCCGGGCCGGTGGCAAACAGCAGGGGCATGAGCCCCAGACTGGCAATAAGCGCCGTCATCAGCACCGGTCTCAATCGCCGTTCAGCCCCTTCCTGCACGGCCTGCAATACATTACGCCCGGCTTCCCGCAGTTGGTTAAAGTAGCTCACCATCACTACACCATTGAGTACGGCCACACCGAACAAGGTGATAAACCCCACCGAGGCGGGCACCGACAGGTATAAACCAGATAAATACAGGCTGACCACGCCACCGATCATGGCGAAGGGAATATTGAGAATAATCAGCCCGGCCTGCCGCAGAGAACGGAAAGTGGTAAACAACATCACAAAAATCAGTGCGATGGAGATAGGCACCACCAGACCCAGACGTGCAGCGGCACGTTGCTGATTTTCAAACTGACCACCGTAGGTAATGTAATACGATGGGGGCAGTTGCAGCTCACGGCTAATCGTTGCGCGCACGTCATCAACAAAACCCACCACGTCACGGCCTTCGACATTTGCCTGAATAACAATCTGACGCTTGGCGGACTCACGGTCAATGGACACCGGACCATCCACTTCACGAATGTCGGCCAGACTGCTGAGCGGTATTTTTTCCCCGTCCGGGGTTTCCACCCACAGTGCGCCAATAGTCGCCGGTGAGCTACGGGCCAGTTCCGGATAACGCAGTTGCACACCAATGCGCTGGTTGCCTTGAATCACTTCGGTGACCACGCGACCGCCAACAGCCACTTCCACCAACCGGTTGATATCTTCGATATTGATACCAAAACGTGCAATGGCCTGTGGCCGTATTTCTATTTGCAGATAGATCTGACCGGACAGCTGACCACGAAATACATCCACAGCACCAGGCACCTGATTCACCAGTGCTTCGATCTGTTTGGATTTTTCTTCCAGTACATCAAGATCATCACCGTAAAGCTTAATCGCCATGGCAGCACGTACACCAGTGAGCATTTCTGACACACGCATATCAATGGGCTGAGTAAAGGCATAATCAATGCCGATAAACTCATCCAGTTTTGCGCGCAGGTTTTCCTGAAACTCCTCCAGGCTTACCGTCCATTGATCCCGTGGTTTGGTAATAATAAAATTGTCCGTCTGATGCAGCCCCATAGGGTCAAGACGCAATTCATCAGCACCGGTACGTGACACCACGCCAATAACCTCGGGCAGCTCCATCATTGCTTTTTGATGTGGCACATCCAGTTCCAGTGAACGTTCCAATGAGATGCTGGGTAGTTTTTCGATAATCACCACAGTGGTGCCTTCATCCATCACCGGCATAAACTCTTTGCCAATCAGGGGAAACAACGCAATGGCTACCGCCAATGCAACCAGCGCACCTCCTACCGCTGTTTTGCGCCGGGCCAGCGCCCAGTGCATAACCGGCAAATAAATGCGTTTTAATATTGCCAGCACTCGGCTATCACCTTCATGATCACCGCGCATCAGTAAACTGGCCAGCACCGGAATCACCGTGAATGACAAAATCAATGAGCCGATAAGCGCAAACGAAATGGTCACTGCCAGCGGAGTAAACATTTTCCCCTCCAGACCAGTGAGGCTGAATAACGGCAGGAATACCACGATGATAATCAGCACACCGCTAATCACGGGGGTGGCAACTTCCAGTGTCGCCCGATAGACCAGATGCAGGCGATTAACGCCTTTGGGCGCACGATTCAGCTGGGTGTGAATATTTTCCACCACCACCACTGCCGCATCCACCAAAATGCCAATGGCGATAGCCAGCCCACCCAGTGACATGAGATTGGCGCTGATGCCAAACATGCGCATCATGATGAACGTAAACAACACCGACAGCGGTAAAACCAGCGCCACAGTCAATGCAGCGCGCAAATTGCCAAGCATCACGATCAACACCAGCAGCACCAGTAAAACAGCTTCACCCAGCGCCTTTTCCACTGTCCATACGGCTGCCGATACCAGTTCAGTGCGGTCATAAAAAGGTACCGTGCGTACGCCTTCGGGCAGTGCCGGTTTCAGCGCTTCCAGTTCTGCTTTAACACCTTCCACCGTACTGCGACTGTTAGCGCCCAAACGTAACAGAGCCAACCCGGTAACCACTTCACCCTGTCCATCAGCCGTCACCGCACCGTAACGGGTCAGTGAGTTAATACGCACTTCGGCCACATCACTGATATGTATCGGTATACCATTGCGGCTGGCAACAGTAATGCTACGAATATCCGACAAACCGCTCAGCTGCCCGGTGGTGCGCACCAGCAACACTTCATTGTTGCGATTAATGCGGTCACCCCCCGCATTGCGATTGTTATTTTTCAGCGTGGTTTCCAGGTCATCCAGATTCAATCCATGCGCCAGCAAAGCTTCAGGATTGGCCACTACTTCAAAAACCTTGACCTCACCACCCAGTGAGTTGACATCGGCCACCCCGTCTACGGTGCGCAAACGCGGACGAATCAGCCAGTCCTGAATACGACGCAATTCCTGATTGCTATATCCTTCGCCTTCGACGCGATACATGAAACCTTCACCTAACGGTGTGGTGATGGGGCCAAGCCCACCTTCCACGCCTTCGGGCAACTCACTCCACACCTGGTTAAGGCGTTCGTTCACCTGCTGACGCGCCCAGTAAATATCGGTGCCATCCTCGAAGTCGATGATGATAATGCTCAGTGCGTATTTAGTGGTGGAACGCAACACCGTTTGTCGTGGCAGGCCCTGCATTTCTATTTCAATGGGGAATGTAATACGACTCTCTACCTCGGTGGGTGACAGCCCTGGTGCTTTGACAATAACCTGCACCTGCGGCGCAGCAATGTCGGGAAACGCATCGATGGGCAGGCTCTTGAAGGCCCACACACCGGCAGCGGTCAGCACCGTCGCCAGTAATAAAAGCATCAACCGCTGGATCAGGGAAAAACGAATCAGGGAAGCAATCATGGGTTATTCACTCCCTGCGCCGTACTGCCAATGGGACTTGAGTTCAGCAACACCACGACTGACAACATTCGTGTCAGCCGTAATACCTTTGATGACCGGTATCCAGCCGCCCGTTTCGGTACCGGCTTCAATCACCACCGGCTCAAATCTGCCATTACCCAGCACCTTGAAAACATAATTCTGGTCACCAAGCCGAAACACTGCCGAAGCGGGTACCATTAATCCCTCACTGGCCATACCGCTGAGAGTGACTTCGGCATACATACCCGGCAGCAGCCGCCCGTCCGGGTTGGCCAGCACAATGCGACCGCTCACGGTCTGACTCAAGGTTTTCACCTCACCACCCAAAGACTCCAGTGTCCCACGGTATATTTGTCCCGGACTGGCCTGCACACGAATTTGTGCCGCCGCACCTGCGCTGACTTGCGGCAAACTGGCTACCGGAATCTGCACCATGGCCCACAGAGTACTAAGATCATCGACGCGAAAAGCCACTTGTCCAACGCCGAGCAACTGGCCGGACTCAATCTCCACGCCTGTCACCAGACCATCAATAGGACTGATCAAATCAAACACCGCCAGCCGGTCGGGCTGTTTGGCCAGTTGTCTGATTTGTCTATCAGACAGCCCGGCCAAAGACAACAAACGACGACGGGCCTCCAATGTGGCGCGGGCACTTTTATATTCACTGTCCACTTTTAGCCAACGGCTTTCCGCCACCACCCCGTCTTTCCACAAGCCCTCAATGCGAGTACGTTCGGTTTCGGCCAGCTCAAAGCGTGCCAGCGCCTCTAAATAACCAGCCTGTGCCTGACCCAGGCTATGACTGCGCAACCGCGCCAGCACCTGCCCTTTGCGTACTTTTTCATTAGCAACAACACGCAACGTTGTCACCAAACCATCCACCACAGGTGCAACACGGTGGGTTCTGCGCCGATCAGCAGTGAGAATGCCGTTCAGCTTCAACTGTGTAAGACTTTCCCGGTGACTTACTGCAGCAGTCTCCAGACTGGCATTGGCCAATTGTGCCGGAGTAAGTTGCAACTCCACCGCAAAAACGGATACCGGGGTAACAATAAAAAGTAATACAAAAGCCAACATGGTCATTGGTTTATTCATGATAAGTATCCTGTGTGGCAATCGCCTGTGCGTTAATTTTTTCTTCCGTTTGTCTCCCGGTCTGCTTTTCATCAACAAAACGATGGCCAGCAGCCAAACGCAATTCTGCGGACTCCTGCCAGGCCTCCTGCAATAACTCCAGGTAACGTTCACGGGCATCAAAATAAGTATTGTTAGCATCGATAAGGGAAAGAATTTCCGCCTCGCCATTGGTATAAGCCTTACGGGTCAAATCAAAAACCTGTTGCGCAGGCTCAAACACCCGGTTGCGATAATGTTTGCCTTGCTGCACCAAATGACCAAGGTGTAAATAACTCTGTTGCAGGCGGCTTCCCAGATCTCGCTCCAGCGCTTGAAGCTCTGATCGTATCTGAACCACTTGCGCACGGGCTGCACTGATGCGTCCACTGTTGCGATTCCAAAGCGGAAGAGTGAAACCAATACCAATACCATTCACACCCTGGCGGCGCCCGTTAAGCGAGTCCCGCTCACGAAACAGGCTCAGCGTCGGATCCGGCATCCGCTCAGCGCGCACCAGCTTGACCTTCGCCTGAGCCGCCGCCAGCCGCTGCTTTACCGCCAGTATGGCCGGATGTTGTGACAAACTTTCCTGCAATTGCGCAAGCGCGGGAGTGGCATCAAAAGGCGTCAGTGGTGTCAATTGCACCCTTGCCTCTGCCGTTCCAGTGGTAAAACCCAGATAGGTACGAAACTGGCTTAATGCCTCGTTAGCTTTACCTTCAGATTTATCAAGAATTTGTTGCGCCGATTCACGGATAAGGTCAAGACGCAAACGCTCCAGGCGGGAAAGCTCCCCGGCCTGCTCCCGCTGGCGTCCGGCAGCCTGCAATGCCGTCGCCAGCTGCAAACGCAACTCTGCCAGACGCAAACGCTCTGTCGCTAACTGCAAGTTGTGATAACGGCGTGCCACCTGAGCCTCCAGACGCACCTGCTGATACTGGCGCTGACTGCGGGCTGCATCCAGCTGCGCTTCGGCAACACTGCGCTGATAACCAAGACGACCACTAAGCGGCAACGGCTGGCTAAACGCAAACTGGGTAAAATCAGTACCATGCCCCCCCTCATCCTTGCTCATTGAATCGTCAGCACGCACCTCAACTTCCAGGTTCGGCCATGCGCCCGCCTGTTTCAGCGCGCCCTCACGAGCACGAATCAGCGCCTCCGCACCGCGTGTTTCCGGCGCAATGTCCACTGCACGCTGAATACTGTCCTCCAGCGTCCACAACGCCTGCGCCAAAACCGGCACCGGTGTAACAGAAAACAACACAAGCACAAACATCATGACCTGGTTACTTTTTCGACACCCCTTTTGAACCAACCAATAAAAACCATCCAACATGAGCAACTCCCGGCGTAATACTCCGTTCACGACAACACAAGAAATTTTTAGCGATAAAACATGCAGCAGTGCCCCCGCACAGACCCAAGCCCGCGCGTCAACAATACCAGTGGATAATTAAACGGGACTTAAGTTGGCGGAACGCACAGCGGAGGAAAAGTAAATATCACCCGGAAAAGGCAACACTTCCGGCACCAGCACGCTACCAGATATTTTTTCAGCAACTCCCCCGGGCACATATGCTTGGAAGAAGAAGCATGTGTATGTTGCTGACGATGACTCAAATTATGTACATGCAGCGTGTATTTCTTTTATCTGATGCCTCAACAAATGTTAATCCTGGATTCAATGTTTAATATATCTTGCAATAGATATAATATGGCTTGGGAGCTAAATTATGGCGTTATAAAAGCAATAGGTTGGCGTGTTTTCGCACCGGCACACCGTCAGCAATCCGACATAATTCATTGATTCTACTGAGTGGAAAAATTTCCAGCTCCTAATTCAGGTTATAAAATAAAATGACTAAATGGAGATAGTGATGTCTGAAAAAATACTATATACGTCAGCTGAGATAGAAGCCATAAATGATAAAGATGTGATGTTTATTGACATTCGGGATAAAGAAGATTTTGAAAAGGGTCATATTCCTGGCGCGACAAATATCCCGGAAATCTTTTATTTTCTTAGCACCAGTACAGAGGATGGCTTGAATGAACTTAAATCTGTATATACTGAACTGTTTTCAAAGGCAGGTATTTCTTCTGACAAGATGGTCATAATTTATGAAGATAACCTTAATACACGTTATGGCGCATCCTGCCGTGGATTCTGGTTATTGAAATACCTTGGCCACCAGCACATTGGAATTCTTGAGGGAGGCTATTCACAATGGAAAAAGACAGGAAACCCGACCACAACCGACACTGAAAAAACCAACCAATGTGATTTTATTGTCAAAATTAATAATTCTATTATGGCAACCAAAGCTACTGTGTTGAAGGCAATAAACAATGATGACATTATTTTACTCGACAATAGAGATGAAGTTGAGTGGATAGGAAAAAGCTCATCACCTTACGGTATAGATTTTGCGCCACGCAAGGGACGCATACCTGGTGCTGTATGGATAGAGTGGTATGACTTTATGGATGATAACGACAACATTGCATCTTTTAAATCCAGCGAAGAGATAAAAGAGCTATGCGCACAAAAAGGTATTTATACTGACAGTGACATTATTATTTATTGCTTTAAAGGAGCCCGGGCATCAAATACCTATGTCGCAATGCATCAGGCCGGGTTTCATAATCTCAAGGTTTATTTTGGTTCATGGAATGAATGGTCAAGAGACATTGATCTTCCCATCGACAGTGAAGAAATAGAATTCTCTGCGCCATAACTAACGATAAAAAGCAAAGAAAAACTAACATCACCGCCCGAACCACCTTATTGAAAGAAAAACGACATACCAATATACCGCCAAAACTATTTTGGCGGTATATTGGCAGAAGAAAATGATGATAAAACTGACGCCCGTTATGGAGAAATACGTCCTGCACTGGGGAAAGATGGGCACGCCGCTGGGGCATTAACCGCACTGTGGCAAAAATACATGCCCTGATATTCAACAGTATTGGCTATGCATGGCAACCTGGAAAAATAAAAACACCAATCCCGGCCTGGGCTATTCTGGGTAATGTTGAAATTATAGAAAAAGCTATTTCTGATGCCCCGTGTTTATCGACGTTCAGATAATTCATCCTTTGTTTGGAAAACCCTTTGCATACTCAGGGTATGCAACTATGGTGAATAAAATATATCTCTTTCCGTTTGGTGGAACCGCTGCGCTTGTTCCACCCTGCCCGGATAGAGGGTAGAGCCCTGGATAGAAGGTGGCATTAGGGATCATAATTTTTTTGTTCCGCTAGATTCAACACAGCGCAAAACCGTAGGGTGGAACAAGCGCAGCGGTTCCACCGTGACCTTGTACACACCCCACAAAGCCATTGCCTGAAGAAAAAAACTCACGTCATTCGAATAATTAATATCACTGCTCATTATAAATAATGAACAAATTTACCTAGCCTGACTGCTATGCTATAAGACTTCCTATTAAAGCAATGGTTTAATCGGCATAAACTGCCAAAAGAAAACCCGCCATTGCTTCCATGATGACGCAAATGAATCCGGGTCATCATACAGGGCATTCCAACTATTCGTTGGTCCCATATCAGTTTGGATAAGTTGTTCTACTTTTTTCGCAATCTGTTTATTGCGAACAATAATGCCCACTTCTGTATTAAGGTTTTCAGAACGCGGATCCAGATTATAAGTGCCGATATAAACCGTTTCTGAATCAATCACCATAGTCTTGGCATGCAGAGCAAAAACCGGGCGAGACTTTTTTATATCGTCGTAACGGTGTAAAAGCTGTTCTTGCGTCGCGGGATCTGGTTTATATTCAAATATTTGTAAACCCATATTCAATAACTTTTTACGCTGATTTTTGTAACCGCTGAAGGCCTGTATATTATCGGTTGATGCAAGAGAGTTGGTGCTGATTTGTATAGAAACACCTCGCTTTTGTGTTCGTCGAAATAATGACTCCGCTTTTTTACTCAAAACCAGATAAGGCGTCTGGATCACAATTTTATGCTTTGATTTTTCAACCAGCATTGCCAATTCAGCCGTTGTAATACCTCCTCCACCCAGTGAAAAGCGCCGGTTATTTTTCCCGGGCGTATCGCTGACAAATCGGGCATCAGTCCATATCACTTCTTCTGTCAGCGCTTGAAAGGCAGCAGGCACATTCTCAATGGACTTTCGCACTTCAGGCTCAAAATTATCAGGCGATTGTGCGTATTTATGTAATTCCTGATAAATTTCCTGCACCTCTGTATCATTTATTGATACATTTTTTTGCAAAATCCCCAGGCCATCAAACAAATCATTAACCTCAACGCTTAACTCACTGCGCCAGAATTGCTCAAAACTCCATACCATTTTTTCGACAACATTACCCAACACCAGAATGTCTCGATCACGGAAATTATATTCATTATTATAATCAAAATATTCATCAGCCATATTCCGACCACCTGTGATGGCAACCTTGCCATCCACAATAAATGTTTTGTCATGCATGCGTTGATTAACGCCTCGAAAATCAGTCACCACATTCAAAACACGCTTATGAATCGGTGTCCCTACAGAATGTTGTGGATTATAGATTTTAATAAATACATTTGGGTGCAAAGCAAGGGCAAGCAACGTTTTATCGGGCGCGTCAATCAATAAATCATCAACAATCACTCGCACCTTCACTCCACGGTTTGCCGCACGCAACAGAGCTTCCGTTGCCAAAATACCAATATTATCGGTACTCCAGATAAAATATTGGACTTCAATGCTTTGCTGTGCATGATCTGCCAACCATGCCCGCGCCAAAAGCGCCTCTTCGCCTTTATCCAGTACAAGTACGCCTGTTAACCCGTCATGGACTTTGATTTGCTCATCAATATAAGAGAAATTTAATGGCTCAGCGAGCGCAGAACTTTGTCCAGGCGTAAGGAATAATAGCTGAGTTACTAAACTTAGCAAAAAGACAATACGGATTTTTGAGGCATTAAAACCAGACGAATAATGCATACTATTTTATGGTGTTATTGACAGTACCGTTATCATAGCGGCTAATGCTCCAGACCGCCAACAGGAAAGCAATCCCGGAAAAAGATGCGATAACATGTTTTATTGTATGGCCACTGACACCCAGAACATCATAAATATCAGTATCATAATTTTCCACCAGTTTAGCCGTGAGATACAGCCCCAGGATCAACCAGATATATTTCTGTTGGTAACGTGATACCGGAAACAGCAACAATATGAGGGGTATCAATATTATGGGTAAAAACTGTACAACTGCATAAAAACGAAGATCCCCAAAACCCATAGCTTCTGTATATGACCAATAAAATACCGATAATACCCCGATGAATAAAAGTGGCCATAATACGGCCCTACCCAGTCTCTGACTAAGATGAAACCATAGGATAAATGAAAAAAAGGCCATAAATGATACTGTCATTGGCAACCGGTCCCATAACAGCGTTTCATTGGTTGGTGAAAGGTGATAATAAGCCGAACCAAGCCCGGTTAATATCAAACCAATGAAAAATATCAGAACCGGTATTTTATAAACTGTACAAGATTTTTCTGGCAAATACCTTCTGACGATAACAAAGCCAAGAATACCGATGATGACAAAAGGGATATTTGACAAAACATTCCATGCATTGGGGATACCCATTTTTGTCTGTCCATCAGCAAACAGATGATAACTGGCATCCTGAGCAATGGGCTCAATAAAGAATACTGTGACCAGTATAATTACCGATATCAGCTGTAATATTTTCAGCTTCACATTGCGGCTCATGATTATTCCTGTTTCTTCAGAATCGCGTTTTTTCGATGGAATTTTCCATTCTGCAGATAATGTATTGTCTGACGAATCACTTCGTTACTCGACATGATCATCGGGTGCGTATGCGGCACAATCAAATAATCTGACATTCCCGCCACTTTAGCCCGCTCAACAGATACTTTACCATCATCATCGCCTGGAATGAGGGTGGATAAAATCAGATTAATACTCTTGTTACCCGTTATGACACCAACAGAATAATCCACAGCCCCCAGACTGTTCGGCAGGCTTTCCGCTGATGTACCCAATTGCTGCCCTGCCGGACCATTAAATGCGTAAAACCCTGGAGAGCCTGCCAGTTTATCAACAATTTCACTCCCCTGGTTGGGAGGGCTCAACATCACAACATGACCTAAATTATCCAATAAATGATTAGCCAGATAATAGCGAACCAAAATCCCTCCCATGGAATGAGTGACGAAATGTATTTTTTTTGGCTGTACAGACTGGCATTTCTCCACCTCTTTTGTCACATGCTCTTCTGCCAGCTTTTCAATTGTCTTTTTCCTTGATGGATAATCAACGTTAATAACATGATAGCCTGATTTACGCAGTGATTTTTCCATGGCTGAAAATGAACGATTACTTCTGGCCAGCCCATGAAGCAATACAACACATTCATTTTCGTTATCAGCCATGGGCATTTCGTTATATTTTTCCATCGAAAAAACAGGGTTTGTTACACTCTGCATTATAATGTATAAAAAAATAATGAATATCTGTTTTATTTTCATACTGATTTTTCCACAAAAACAGGACAGGTTTCCTACCCTGTCCTGTTCTATCCTTTTCAGTTATTTTTCCCACTGATCCAGTCTGCTTTTCCACCCGGCAAGGCGTCGTTTTATATTGCTGCCCTTGGACTCCATCATCGAAGCAATAATGATAAACGCGACACCTAATATCGCCAGTCCCGCCCAATTGCCAATATCAAAATGATACACCAACTCATAAAGCTGTTGCACAACACCCAGCAATATTAAAATAATGCCTCCAGAAAACAGGTTTCTTTGTTTAAATTTATAGCCCCAAAAACTCACGCCTGCACCGGTAACGATCGTTATCAGCGAGACCGCAAAACCTGCGTTATCCAACAAATTGACGGCCATTCCGATAACCAGACCCGCTACAGCAAAACGTCTGTATATGCCTGCTCTGTCATGATTACGATATGAAATATCATATATCATTGCCATTGAAGCTGTTATGCCAAGTGGAAACAATATCTCGTAAGGAAATTGCGTTATGACCTGTAGCGTTTCAATCAATAAAAAACCAAATGATATCGCCGATAAAACGGACAAACCTTCCAGAAGGCTGCTTATCCTGGAATTAACGCCCAGATAACGAGATATCTGACGTACAATAAAAAACACACTAATGAATAACACGGTCAACAAAAATAAATCAGCCGAATAAAGCCATAGACTACGCCCCATTAAAACAGCCAAAGGCAAAAGCTGTAAGCCAAGGGCGATGATGCCTTCATTCGTTTTAGCAGCTGCGTTGTGGCTTGCTGTTTTCCGGCTTAAATAAATAACAACAAAAGTCAGTGTCAATACCATAAAACCAACTAATTGCGGGTCACGTAGCGGCAATAAAAGTGTGGCATTACTTAATAAAAACAATATTGATAATTTTACCGACATGCTTCTTGCCAATACCGTAAACCCAAGAAATGTCACTGGAATCAACACCAATAAAGCGATGCCATTGCTTAACAGTGCAGATGTCAGGCTGCCTACAGTCCATGCAACGTAATGCGGGTAGGCACTGACATCTATCGCTGCGGTTTGCGAAAATATAAATGCACCAAGAATAGCGAAGTTTGCAGGCACTGAAATCAGTGACAAGGTTAATAACAGGCGTGCGCCTTTACTTTCTTTCAACCAGTAAGCGCTGGCGAGACCGATGGCTGCCAATGCCCCGGTATGACCCAGCAGTAAAAAATACCGGAACATGTCGTCGCCATTATCCCAACCCCGGATCAAAAAGCTGTACATGGCGATTAACACCGCACCTGCACCCAAAATACGTAAGATTGTCGGCAGATTTTTCATCGGGTCAAAATTTGGTTTTTGTGAGTCTGGAGGCATTGCTCCTTCCGTCCATGGGTCTTTTTGAGTATTCATTTCTGTTCCTCCCTGGCAAGCAATTGGGTTAATTCCTGGCGTAAATCATCGTCCTTTTCCTTGTTGAG
>Ga0256839_1000760_pt1 | contig 41219 bp, 33 predicted proteins | sample 354166metaG_FD_185968 | JGI IMG/M metagenome (GOLD analysis project Ga0256839, IMG submission 185968) | Hydrothermal vent microbial communities from Mid Atlantic Ridge, Atlantic Ocean - 354-166 | ecosystem: Environmental > Aquatic > Marine > Hydrothermal vents | place: Atlantic Ocean: Mid...
ATTCGATATCTACATGGGGAAACCCATTCCCGCCGATAAAAAGAGCCTTGCGTTTTCCATCCGTTACAGGTCCGCTGCAAAGACCCTCACCGACAGTGAAGTCGATGCCGTGCATTCCGCTATTATAAAAAGCCTCCGGGCGGAGCTCGGCGCCGAGCTCCGAAGCTGAAAAAAAGAGAACAGCAACCGCCGCTTTGTAATAGGAGAATAGGCTATAATTAACCTTAATGTGGCATAAACATGCAGGGAGTCCGCCGTAAAACCTTCGGACCCTCTCCTGCCCGCGGGCGGTGTTTTTATGCAACTGTAAGGTTAAATAATTATGAATCTCTCAAAAAAAATCCTCTCGGACCCGGTAAATAACTGGGTCTTCTCGAATTCCGTAAAGGAGACATACCTTGTCGGCGGTTACGTTCGGGATCTGCTTCGCGGACATGTCAGCAAAGACAAGGACTTCGTCCTGAAAGGCGATATCAGGCGGGTTGCACTTGATGCTGCAAAGAAGTTCAAGGGCACCTTCATTGAATTGAAAAAAGACCTGACATGCCGTGTGGTTCTGCGGAACAGGGAAGTTATCGATATTACACGTCTTCAAAGCAATATCGTTGAGGACCTGCAGCAGCGCGATTTCACGGTGAATGCCCTGGCATGGTCCCCTGAGACCGGGCTCATTGATCCGCTGGAAGGCGGGGCCGACCTGAAGAACAGGGCAATCAGGGCGGTTGACCCTGATAATCTTGTCCGCGACCCCCTGAGGATGCTCAGGGCCTACAGGCTGGCGGCTGAGCTTGGATTCTCCATTGACAGCGGGACAAGGATATTCCTGCGCAGATACGCCGGGTTGACGGTCAATGTCTCTCCCGAGAGAATCACTGAGGAACTGTTCAGGCTGCTGAACAGCAGCCGGGCCGCTGATTTCCTTTCGATGTGCGCTGAAGATAAAGTGCTTGACAAGGTATTGGGTGTTAACCAGTTGATATTGAAAGATAAAATTAAATTGTGCATGAAATTTGATGCCACAGTGCAACGATTTGAAAGAGAAAATAAAAGGAAAATCACGCGCATACTGAATGAAAATGTCGGCCAGGGGCTGCTCAGGGCCGGACTTATCAGGTTGGCGGTATTGCTGGGCGGCGGACGTATCAGCGACAGTCATCTGAGACTGAGCCGCAGCAACAGGAAAAAGTTGATACACGTGCAGTGCATTTATAAATTCACCGGCCTCAGGCTCACGGAAAAAAGGCTGTATCAAATTTTCAGAACGTCAGAAGGGTCAACCTATGAGGCAGCGATTATCTTGTCCTTACATAAAAGAACAAGGGTGGATTCGCTCCTCGGGAAAGCGGAGTATTTCCTGAAAATAAAAAACAGATGCCTGTTGACAGGAATCGAGATACAGAAGATTTTAAATACCGGCCCGGGGGAACTGGTAGGCAGAATCAAGGACGAACTTCAGAAGAGGGCCTTTCTCGGATATCTGAGCAGCAAAGCCGAAGCCAGGTCCTGGATCCTATCTAATTTTACATAATATCTATTATCGGACATTGATACCGTCAAACTTTTGTTAAAAAGATGTTAAAACCCTGCCCGGGCATCCCCCGTAAAAGGCTTGTATTATGGGATTTTCAAGGATTGCACAATTTTTGGGCAGATTAAAAAAATCAATAAAACAATAAGTTAACAAAAAACAGTGATTATTTGAGGGGTTTTGCGGGTTGCCCGAGGGTTTCGGCAATCAGTCCCGCGTCCGTCAAAGAACTGACTCTTACCTGTATCTGCTGTCCGGGCTGAAGCCTGTCGGCCCTGACAAGAAGCCTGAGATAGTTATCGGAAATTACGTTGTAAAAACCCGCAGTTGTGTTCTTATTCTCAACTATTACATTTAAAATAGCATTCAAATTCCTTGCCATATAAGCATTTTTTTTATTTTTTCCGATCTCAATAAGCCTATTCACCCTTTCTTTTTTTACATTGCCCCTGACCTGATCCGGTGATAATGCGGCCTTTGTTTCAGGCCTTTTCGAGAATGGAAACACATGAAGGTAACTGAAAGGAAGCTCCTCAATAAGCTTTACAGTATCGTCAAAATCCTTAACGGTTTCACCCGGAAAACCGGCAATCACATCAGTGCCGATCGATATGTCCGGGCATTCGGATAATATCCTGTGGATAAGTTGTTTAAAATATCCCGTGTTGTATCCCCTGTTCATGGTCTTCAGTATCCTGTCAGATCCGCTTTGAAGGGGAATATGGAGATGACGGCAAACCCTGCCTTCTTTTATGAACTTCAGTATGAATCCCAGGAAATCCTCCTTGAGTTCCTGCGGCTCCATGGAGCTCAATCTGATGCGTATACCCGGATAAGAATCCGCCATCTTATCCACAATATCCAACAAAGAACTTTCAGGTTGAAGATCCAACCCATAGCCGCCTATATGAATTCCCGTCAACACAACTTCCCTGTAACCGTCCGTAACGAGCCCGTCGACAACCTTCAGCACATCCGCGGGATAAAGGCTGCGGCTTCTACCCCTCGCCATTGGCACCGTACAGTATGAGCAGGAAGAGTTGCACCCATCCTGTATCTTAAGAAATGCCCTGGATCTGCCTGAAAAATAAGGTTTTGCCTTCAGGGGGGAACCGGGAGGGCCTACAATTACCGAACGCCTGCCGCCCGAACCCGATAAATTATGAAGGTAATCGACAATGTCATCTTTGCCGGAATTTCCGATAACAAGATCGATTCCTTTTATCTTTATTAATTCATCAGGCCTCAACTGGGCATAACAGCCCGTGGCAATGACCCTTGCCCCGGATTTTACGGCCTTCCGTATAAGCTGCCTCGATTGATAGTCGCTCCTGGCTGTTACCGTACAGGTGTTCACAATGTATACATCAGGACCGTCAGTATGTTTTACAATCCGATAATTGTTGGCCCTGAGAATCCCTTCCATGGAAGCGCTCTCAGACTGGTTCACCTTGCAGCCCAATGTCTGAATTGCTATTTTCACAATAACTTTCTGAAGTTAAAGCCCTTTCCTGTGCAACAAAACCGGTTGTTGGAGTCTGTTTATAACTAACACAAATAATGATGACAAAACCTGCCTATCAGTGGACATTATCCATCCCCCGGCACAAAAAATGGTGGGGGGGCGGCCTTTTGTTGTCTAATGCGGGGTTTGGACCGCTTCTCCGTATAACGAATGCGGCTTCGCCTCCAGAATTTTCACATTGACAAGACTGCCGATAAGGTCTTGTTCCCCGTAAAAATTGACTATCTTGTTCGTCCTTGTCCTGCCGGTCAACCTGTCACCGTCGGTCGGGCTTTTCCCTTCTGTCAGAATCTCATAAACCTTCCCCTCAAGAGACTTGTTCTTGTTGTATGTAATGGATTCCTGCAATTCCAGAACCTTTGACAGCCGCTGTGACTTGACCTTTTCATCCACGTGCCCCGGCAGGTCGAGCGCCTTTGTACCAGGCCGCCTTGAATACTTGAATGCAAATATACCGTCAAATCCAATTTCGGCAAGGGCAGTTGCCGTTTGTTTGAAATCAGCTTCCGATTCTCCGGGAAATCCTACGATAATGTCGGTAGTTATGGCAATGTCTTTAATGTTGTTTCTCAAAAGGTCTATCTTGTTTTTGTAATCTTCATATGTATAGCCCCTGTTCATCAGATGCAGTATTTTGTCGGAACCTGACTGGAGCGGGAGATGGAGGTGTTCACATACTTTCGGCAGATCCCGCATGGCCTTTATCAGCTTTTCCGAAAAGTCCCGCGGATGTGAGGTGACAAACCTGATCCGCTCTATGCCGTCAATGTCGTGTATCCTGCGGAGAAGGTCCGGGAAGTCGCACTCTTCCGGGAACGTCCTGCCGTAAGAATTAACATTCTGCCCCAAAAGCGTGATTTCTTTAAATCCCTGTTCAGCGAGGGATTTCACCTCATTGTATATATCTTTGCCCGGTCTGCTTCTTTCCCTGCCGCGCGTATAGGGTACAACACAGTATGCACAGAAGTTGTTACACCCGTATATTATGGACACCCAGGCCCTGAACCGCCCTGCCCTCTTTACCGGGAGATTCTTCACGTGATAATCGGGATTGTCCGTTAATGCAACAGCCTGTGTTCTCCCGGCCATGTCAGGAGTGGCGTGCTCTGTATTCCGTGTTACCCAATTCTGCAGAATGTCTATATTATCAGGTCCGAAAACAAAATCCACGTACGGAAACCTCCTGAACAGGTCTTTTCCCTTCTGCTGAGCAATGCAGCCTGCAACGGCAATCTTCAGATCGGGGTTGTTTTTCTTTGCCTTCCTGAGCCGTCCGAGCTCGCTGAAGAACTTCTGCTCGGCCTTCTCCCTGATGCTGCACGTGTTAAGCACGATGACGTCGGCATCATCAGTGCCGCCGGTCTCACAATATCCGGCTTCCGAAAAGATTCCCGCAATCTTCTCGGAATCATGCACATTCATCTGGCAGCCGAAAGTGTGAATATGAAATTTTTTCATATTTTCAATAAGTTAAACAGCTGTCTTTTGCAAGGGTTGCACAAGTCCTTTTAAGTCTTCAATCGTGAGGCTTTTGCAAAAGTCTTTATTTGTCACTCTGAACTTGTTTCAGGGTCTCTTGACTTATTGTTTTTATTAAATTCTGAAACAAGTTCAGAATAACATTTTGCTGTGTTTTCAGACTTTTGCAAGAGGCTCTCGTAATATTTGCTTTCTTGAGTATATTATTGAGAGTTCCTTTTTTCAATTCCTTGTGATTGGGAACTATGACGGAGATGTTTTTATTGAGGTTGTGTAAGAAAATATGGCTTCCGGGTTGGTGGTCAACAACAAAACCGATTCTACGGAGGGCTTTAACTGCCTGTCTTCCGGAGAAGCTTTTGCTCAAACAGTAACCTCTGCTTCTTTAAGTACAACACCAGGTTCTGCTTCAATCTCGTTCAATTTTTCCAATCCCTACAGATAACACAATATAGCTTCTTTCGCATTTTCAAGTGCATCTTCAACAGTCTCTCCCTGAATGAAGCAGCCATCTAATGCCGGTACTGTAACAACATATCCGCCTTCTTCAGCTTTTTCCAGTTTGACATTAAACTTCATCTCTCTTAACCTCCGGTTGGATTTTATTTATTATATCAATTCAGATGATGAAAAGGCAGCTGATTTACAAATTCGGACTCTCCTGCCGGCTTATGCAACATTAAGGTTAACCTTTACAATTGGATAACACACCGGCTGCGGGGCAAAAAGAGTCCGCCGTTTTAACGTCGGGAATCAGGGAACATCTTGCCCGGGTTCAATATGCCTCTCGGGTCGAAAACGTTTTTTACCGCCTTCATGAGCTCAATGCTTACATCCGAAAGTTCCATCCCTACATACTGTTTCTTGGTCAGCCCCACCCCGTGCTCCCCGGATATGGTTCCTTCCAGCCTCAGGGCCGCTTCAAATATGTCCCTGACCGCCTGTTGCGCCTTCCGGTATTCATCCTTGTTGTTTCTGTCCGTCATGACGTTCACATGAATATTCCCGTCGCCGGCATGGCCGAAATTTGCTATTGTCAGATTATATTTTTCCGATATGGCCCTCAGCGAACGAAGCATATCCGGAATCCGTCCGCGCGGGACCACTATGTCCTCGTTTATTTTGGTCGGGCTGATATGATAAAGGGCTGGCGAGACTGCCCTCCTTGCATCCCACAGTTGCTGTTTTGAGTATATATCATCGGCAACCCTGATACGGGCGCCCAGGGCACTGCATATGGAGGCAATCCTGTCGGCATCTTCTGAAACCGCCGTGTGTGAGCCGTCAACCTCGATCAGCAGCAGGGCTCCTGCATCAGGCGGCAATCCGCATGGCCTGTAATTCTCAACCGCAAGAATCGATTCGCGGTCCATGAATTCAAGGGTACGCGGAATTATGGCGGAAGATGTGATTCTGCTTACTGCCTCTGCAGCGTCATCCGGCTGTGAAAAGGTACATAAAAGGGTTGCAGTCTCGGCCGGCAGGGGCAGGATTTTCAGGAAAATCTTTGTAATAATTCCGAGCGTTCCTTCCGAGCCTGTCAAAAGCCTTGTCAGGTCATACCCGACCACCCCTTTATACGTTTTCCCGCCTGCTGACAAGACCCTGCCGTCCGGAAGGACTGCCTCCAGCCCAAGGACGTAATCCCTGGTCACTCCGTATTTTATCGCCCGTGGTCCGCCTGCGTTTTCGGCGACATTCCCCCCCAATGTGCAGAATTTCATGCTTGCAGGATCCGGCGGGTAAAAGAGTCCCTTTTCTTCAAGTTTTTCCTGCAGAGTATAATTAATGACACCGGGCTCCACCACGGCTAACATGTTTTTTTCATCAATGTCTGTAATCCTGTTCATTCCCTCAAGCGAGAGGACCACGGTATCACGCAGGGGCACGGCGCCGCCGGTCATGCCGGTGCCGGCCCCCCTTGGTATAAGCGGAATCCTGCGGTCAAAGGCAAAAGCGGCAATTTCCGAGACCTCCCGTGTATTAACCGGCATTACCACCGCGGAGGGGATATTCTCCGTGGAAGAGGCGTCAAACCCGTAACAGAAAAGATCCTCCCTTTCCGTCAGCACCCTGCCGGGCAGCATATCTCCGATTCTTTTCCTGAACAGTCCGAACATTTGTATAAATAATTATACCAGCATGTGGCGGGGTTTTACCTGTCTGCGGTTCAAAAAAAAACAGCCGCCTGAAGACAGGCGGCTGTTTTTTTGCAGGTTGAACGTGTTTTTTGAATATACTAAATTTTCCTGCGCCGGGCGTAAAAGGCTGCTCCCATCAGACCTGCTCCAAGAAGCATTAATGTGCCCGGTTCGGGAACGGGGGTCATGCCGTCGGCAGGGTCCGTCGATGCCGAAACAGTAAACCCTGCGGCGGTCGAGCCGTTATTCGAGATGAACCAGTTGATGTTGACATCCTGCCAGTAAACATCAATGCCCATGTTTAAAAGCTCGGCAGGCGCCGGCTGTTCAGCCTGGGCCGCGCTGATCTCGCCGGAAAAGTCCATTATGACGCTGTAATTGGTGTCGGTTAAGTCTCCGCTCAGGGTATACAGGGTATCATCTCCCGGAGTATAACCGTCATTGGCAAGGTCGTCATAAAGGGCGAAATCAACTACATCTCCGCCGTTTAGTGCCAGTGTTATGCTTACCAGAGAAGTACCGAGGTCATAAAACGACGAACCGTAGTTAAGATAGTACCCTAATCCGTAGCCTGACGTTATATTCAGGTTGGCAAGTGTCACCGTTGTGTCGGCTCCTGTTCCATCAATCATCAGTAACGGACTGCCGACATCGAGAATCAGGGCAGATGCGCTTGCAATCAACAGAAACATCCCCAGCACTGCCGCAAAAAAGATAAGACATACTTTTTTCATATGTTGCTACCTCCTCCAAATCTGTATAACATACCGGATTTATGCTCGACAAGTAGCAGGTAAGAATGCAAGTTCTGTGCCGGATATCGGAAGTCACCCATAACATCTTGAATTTAAAGGGAAATCAGCCTGTTTGCTGTTCGTGTCAGCACGAACCACGTTAACGATAGCGTAAATGCTTTTAACATATCCCTTGACCACACAGTCTGAAAAACAATACAGGGTAAGCGGGCAGGAACATGAAACATGCTGATTCTGAAGATAAAACCTATTGTTGGTATGAGAATACTCCGAAGTGTAAAAATTTTTACAAAAGTAAAAAAAACCGACACTCTTTAATTTCCGGTGAATTTCACATGTGCCTGAGATGGCTTGCCTCCCCGCAATGACATGTTACTGTCATTGCGGGGAGCCTTGGCGATAGATAAGCGGCAGTCGTGTATGCATTTATTGCGGGAATTAATCTTGCAGTTTTTAGTTTCGTCTCCTTCTTCTTAAAAAAGCTGCTGCGCCCAGGATGCCGCCGCCGAGGAGCAAAAGCGTGGAGGGCTCGGGGACCGGGGCGGGGGCCTTTTCAAGCGTTACGGTTGCCGTGATGGTTCCCTGCCAATTGGCGGGAGAACAACATGTTCCCTGCCATCCAACATCAAAACCTGTCAACTGAACAATAAACCAACCGTCGTCTCCAAACGGCACTTCCACAGGATCAAAGCTGAGGCTGACGTTTCCTTTTTTGGTACAGCTGTTATTGTTATTATTGTTATTGTGATTATTGTTGCTGTTGCCCTTCTTTCCACCCGTACTCCCGCCCCCACTACATCCGTCAGTACGCGTGATTGTGAGGGTTCCGTTGTTAGCGACAGGGTTGGGAATCCGGATATCATGAGGCAAATCAAAATCGAGGTAAGCGGTAACATTATACTCGTTATTCTGCCGGCCGCCATTTCCGCTAATACCTGCAACAAGCGCATAATTGAAAGGTCCGTAGCTTCCATTGTCATCCAGTGTAAACTCAAGGTTCTCAAGGTTATCGTCTGTTGTGTAATTTAAAGACACACCTTCGCCAACAATTGAATTGTTTTCTCCGATCTTAAAATCGACCGGTGTAGCGCCTGCAAAAGAAACAATACCTAATACCAGCGCAACTACACTTAATGCAATTACCAATCTTCTCATTTTTGCACCCCCATAGTTTTTACATCCTCTGTTTCCCGTGTATAGGAAAACAGGAGAATTATTTTCCCTGCCAACAGGGTTGTAATTTCAAAAACAGCAATTCCCCTGCCACTTTGATAACTTATTGTTTTCCAATAAGAAATTTAAGTTGCAATACATTGGAGATGTTATAAATAATGTAAACCCCTCCGACAATAAACCACGGGCCGGAATGATCAAGTACAGGCATAACGGCTATTATCCTTCAAAATCACTCAGTTGAAACGATGCATCCTCTCACGATGGAAAAGTAAGGAATCCCGACATGAAAATGTAAGTAAATCCGACAAACCCTTATGAGAAATCATCATCGGGACTTCTTTTACCATTATGTTTATAATGAAGTGATTTCAATCACGGATTACACCACCCTTATTCACTTATGATGTATGTAAATGTTGCATAATTTTTCATTCAGAAAGGTCGATACCACTCTGCGCGGGATCATGGCTGCACCCGGGATTATCACGGAAACAACGTGTGGCCGGGATTTATCCCCGGCCGGGAATTTTTCGGTATGGGGATATACCTTTCAGTGTAAAAGGGGAGGAAGATATGTTGAAAGATTCGGAATATTCGGAATATAAGGAGTTGTGTATAACATCTGCACTCATTATATTCATTCTTTTATCTGCCGCCACGGTTTATGCAGGCGAGGCGACTCTTACCTGGGATCCGCCCACAACAAATGCAGACGGAACACCGCTGACCGATCTTGCGGGGTATAAGGTCTACTACGGCACTGAATCGGGCAATTATTCACAGAGCATCGATGTGGGAAATGTAACAACTTATACGGTCTCCGGCCTGACAAACGGGCAAACCTACTATTTTGCCGTTACGGCTTATGATACATCAGGGAATGAAAGCGACTATTCCAATGAACGCGCAAAGACCATAGAGTCGTCATCCTCAACGCCCGTCCCTGATATCACGGTGACCGACTCCATAGGCTCCGCCACCGACCTGGAGATGCCGTTCGGCGATGTGACCGCCGGCAATTCATCCGCCAAGACCGTCACCGTGAAAAACGACGGCAATGCAGATCTCTCCATCGGCTCTGTCGCGGGAAGCAATCCGGTGGAAGAACCTTTCAGTATCTCGGATGACACCTGTTCCGGCCAGGTTCTGAAGCAGTCGGAAACCTGTAAATTCACTGTCAGCTTCTCACCGGTTACAACCGGGATGTTCAACGACAGCTTCGACATTCCGTCAAACGACACGGACGAAAATCCCGTGACAATCGCTGTGAGCGGCGGGGGGCTTTCAGCGGCTTCCAATAATCCGCCCACCACCCCCGCGCTTATTTACCCGGCGAACGGCCAGAAAGGCGTGGATACAACGGTTGAATTCAGGTGGAAAAAAAGTATCGACCCTGACGGAGACCCGGTGACCTACTACCTTTACTATGATAATGACAGGGACTTTACGGATACGACTCCCCTCGTGGTAACATCGCTTGAAAGCGGCGATATTTATTATGCGGGCATTGCCGGCTACGGCGCGGGGCTGGTGTTGCTCGTGATGATTCCGTTTCTCGTACACGCCGGCAGAAGCAGGAAAAAGATATTGACGGTCGTCCTGATAATAATAATGGCGGGGATACTTTTAATATCGTGTGGAGATGTTAACGATGTTATAAGTGATTTTACCGACCCGTTTCTTGACAACAGCTCGGGCAGCCGCACTGTATCAGGTCTTGCATCCGGCGCCACATACTGCTGGAAGGTGGTTGCGGAGGATGGTGACGGAGGAGAATCGGAAAGCAGTGTGAACTGCTTTGAGACGAAGTAAGCTGTCGGAACAGTTCATTCATGCCTGCGCGTCCATCCCTCCTCTCCTTTGGGGAGTAGGGATGGACACAATGAAAAAAATCGCCGCGCATTTGACAATCCCGCAAAATTATGTAAAATAATCTGTCGGGATCGCCTGAATATCAACAACTCAGCTCCCTGTAACCTTAATTACGTAAATTACGTAACCTTAACATGTTGCATAAGCGGGCAGGAGAGCCTGCCGGAAAAACCTTCAGACTGTCCTGCCGCTGAATATTTTCATGCAAGCGTGAAGGTTGCAATATTCACGCAAATAACCGACATGAGCAATTCCGGAGAGACAAGCGTTTTTATCACTCTTCTTAAAAACGGATATGCAAGGGTTTTTTACAGGAACTGGCCGGTCTGGCTGGGTGGACTGTTGATAGGTATCACCAGTGTTATCACTTTTGCCTGGGCACGGCCCTGGGGAGTTGTCGGAGGCGTGAGGGAATGGGTTGACTGGTTGTTCTATTACCTCGGAATTTACAGGTCCCATCCGTATTACAACCCCCTTTTAAGCACCAGTTCCATACTGACTTTCGGATTGATCTGGGGCGCCTTTGCCTCATCGCTCCTGTCAAAACAGTTCACCATTAAAACACCGCCGCCATTTGAACTGATTAAAGGGGCAATAGGCGGGACATTGATGGGAATCGGCGCGGCCATGGCGGGCGGATGTAACGTGGGTGGATTTTTCAGCGCAACCAGCGCCCTTTCCCTGAGCGGGCTGGGCATGATGGCGGGCCTGAGTATCGGAGCATTTCTCGAGGTGCGCTATATCTACTGGGAGTTGGAACATCTGCACTTCAGGAGGGGTGAAGGGCGCCTGAAAAGGCCGAAAGACGGCGCAACCGGCTGGAAAAGGATTCAGCCCTGGCTGGGGGGACTGGCCATGCTGGCCGTATTTACAGGCGCGTACGTTTACCGTTCTTACGGCATTGATCCCTCTTCAGGCTATAACTATACGAAGACGGGGGGACTACTTATTGCAGGAACAGCGTTCGGGATAATCCTCCACCGGACACGTTTTGCGTTCCTGCAGGCGTTCCGCGAACCTTTTACGAGCGGCAATGCTGCACAGGCAAGAGGCATGACCATTGCCGTGGTCGTCAGCGTGCTCGGGTTTGCGGCGCTCAAGGCAAGCGGCCTGAGGCCCGAAGGGGTTTATGTCATGCCCACATTCTGGGTCGGGAGTTTTGTGGGCGGCATCATCTTCGGTTTCGGCATGCCGTTTGCCGGCGGATGCGCAAGCGGTACATGCTGGAGGACGGCGGAAGGCAATATAAAGAACCTGACAGCGTTTGTCTTTTTCGGCGTGTCGAATTCACTGAGCCAGGCGCTCATCGATTCATCCGGGAGGATTTCCTCGCTCATGGGGAAAAAGGTTTTCCTGCCCTACTATATCTCTTACCACTGGAGCGTTGTGCTTATCATCGTGATAATGTTCTTATATTACCTTGTGACATCCTGGAATGAAAAGACGGGGGCATTTATCTGACATGATGATACTCCTGGAGCGATTTAATGTTCAAATCCTTTTTCTTCATCACCTCTATTGCATTTATCGCCGCCCTCGCCCCTGCAATGGTGGTTGAATAAGTAATGTTGTACTGCAGGGCTGTCTCCCTTATCGAGAATGAATCCCTCTGAGCCTTTGCACCCGTGACAGTGTTTATCACAAAATCAATCTCCCTGTTTTTTATCAGGTCGACACAGTGGGGCCTCCCCTCACCGACCTTGTTGACCGTCTCAACATCGATCCCGACCTGCCTGAGATAAAAGGCCGTGCCCCGCGTGGCCGCCAGCGAGAAACCGAGAGACAGGAGCTTGCGCGCCATGGGGGGCAGCGCTGGCTTGTCCTTGTCCTTGACGCTGATGAAGACCTTTCCGCTCAGGGGCATTGTATTGTTGGCCGATGCCTGGGACTTTGCATACGCCCTTTCAAAGTCTTTATCGATTCCCATGACTTCGCCTGTGGATTTCATTTCCGGTCCGAGCAGGGTGTCCACCCCGGCAAAACGGTCAAAGGGGAATACGGCCTCCTTGACGCTGAAATGGGATACCTCTATCTCGGAGGTGAGTCCAAGCTCCGCAAGGGTTTTTCCCATCATGACCTTGGCCGCCATCTTGGCGAGAGGCACACCTATGGATTTACTGACATATGGAATTGTCCTGGACGCCCTCGGATTGACCTCGAGGATGTATATCTCGCCGTCTTTTACGGCGAACTGCATGTTCATGAGCCCGATGACGTCCAATTCCGCGGCAACGGCCTTTGTCTGGAGTTTGATCATGTCGATAATCTCCTGTGATAATGAGTACGGCGGCAGGGAGCATGCCGAGTCTCCGGAGTGTATGCCGGCTTCTTCTATATGCTCCATGATCCCGCCTATTATCACGCTTTCGCCGTCTGAGATTGCATCCACGTCAACTTCAATGGCGTCCTCAAGGTATTTGTCTATCAACACCGGGTGTTCGGGCGATGCGGAGACCGCCCTCTGCATGTAGTCATTGAGGCTTTTCTCATCATACACTATCTCCATCGCCCGGCCGCCGAGCACGTAAGAGGGCCTTACCATGACGGGGTAGCCGATCTTCCGGGCCTCTTCAACAGCTTCGGCAACGGACATGGCCGTGCCGCTTTCGGGCTGCCGGAGATTCAGCTTGTGCAGTATCTCCTTGAATCTCCTGCGGTCTTCAGCCCTGTCAATCGAGTCCGGGGATGTGCCGAGAATCCTCACACCTTCTCTTTCAAGCGGCACGGCGAGCTTCAGCGGCGTCTGCCCCCCGAACTGTACGATAACGCCCTCGGGTTTTTCCGTGTTTATGATGTTCAGGGTGTCTTCAAGCGTAAGGGGTTCAAAGTACAGCCTGTCGGCGGTGTCGTAATCGGTGCTGACCGTCTCGGGATTGCAGTTCACCATTATCGTCTCGTATCCGAGCTCTTTCAGTGCAAACACGGCATGGACACAGCAGTAGTCGAATTCAATGCCCTGCCCTATCCTGTTCGGCCCGCTGCCGAGTATGACGACCTTCTTCCCGGCGGTGGGATTTGCTTCACATTCTACGGAACTGTTGGGGGTCTTCGGGCTCTCCAGCCTGTAGAACGGCTTTTCATAGGTTGAATACAGGTACGGCGTGTATGCCCTGAATTCAGCGGCGCATGTATCCACCATTTTATAGACGGCCCTCAGGCCGATCGTCTTCCTTGCGTCTCTGACGGCCTTTTCATCGGAACCCAGCAATCCGGCGATCATCCTGTCCGAGAAACCGTATTCCTTGGCCTTCCTCAACAGGTCAACCGGCAGCGGCTCCGTCCCTCCGGCCTTCATGTCGCCTGCGGCATCCCGGATCTGGGACTCCAGGTCGGTTATCTGCTTGATATTGCGCAGAAACCACGGGTCGATTCCCGTTACCGCGTGCAATTCCTCAGGGTCTGCCCCCAGTCTCAGGGCATGCGCAAGGTACCATATGCGGTCACAGGCAGGGGTCTTGATTTTCTCCATAATCTCATCAATACCTGCATCAACGGGCTCAAACCCATAGCTGTCGATCTCGAGGCTGCGCAGGGCCTTCTGCAGTGATTCCTTGAATGTCCTGCCGATTGACATGGCCTCACCCACGGATTTCATCTGGGTCATCAGCGTGGAGTCGGCCTCGGGAAACTTCTCAAAGGCAAACCTGGGGAACTTCACAACAACATAGTCAATCGCGGGCTCGAATGACGCCGGGGTCTCTTTAGTGATGTCATTGGGGATTTCATCCAGCGTGAGTCCCACGGCCAGCTTTGCCGCTATCCTGGCGATCGGGAACCCCGTTGCCTTGGATGCAAGGGCGGAGCTTCTCGATACCCTCGGGTTCATCTCGATTACAACAAGACGGCCGTTGTCATGGTTTACGGCGAACTGTATATTGGAGCCTCCGGTGTCCACACCTATCTCGCGGATAACGGCAATCGAGGCATCCCTCATTATCTGGTATTCCTTGTCGGTCAGGGTCTGGGCGGGCGCCACTGTAATTGAATCGCCTGTATGTACCCCCATCGGATCAAAATTCTCTATCGAACAGATGATCACGACATTGTCCTTGTTGTCCCGCATCACCTCAAGCTCGTATTCTTTCCATCCGAGGACAGACTCCTCGATGAGCACCTGGTCCACCGGACTGAGCTTTATGGCCCTTGCAAGATGTTCCCGGTATTCAATCATATTGTAGGCAATGCCTCCGCCGGTTCCGCCCAGTGTGAATGAAGGTCTCAGGATCAGCGGGAACCTGAGGTCACCCGCAGCCTTCATGCCCTGTTCGATGGAATTGACATGCATGCTTCTCGGGGTCTCGAGCCCTATTTTCCTCATGGCCTCCTTGAACAGCTCCCGGTCCTCGGCCTTTTTAATGGCGGGGAGCCTGGCGCCGATCAGTTCAACACCGTACCCGTCCAGGATTCCCTTTTCTGAAAGGCCCACCGCAAGGTTCAACGCGGTCTGCCCGCCCATGGTCGGGAGCAGGGCATCAGGGCGCTCTTTCCTGATTATCATTTCAAGAATATCAACGGTAAGGGGCTCGATATACGTGGCATCCGCCATCTCCGGATCGGTCATGATCGTTGCGGGGTTTGAATTTACAAGGATTACCCTGTATCCTTCTTCACGGAGGGCCTTGCAGGCCTGGGCCCCGGAATAATCGAACTCGCATGCCTGCCCGATTACTATGGGACCGGAGCCGATCAGCAGTATGCTGTGTATGTCTGTTCTCTTGGGCATATGTTTTCTTCCTTAATCAGAGTTTTCCAGGAAGGCGCTCATCTCTTTCACCGGCATCTCCGGTTCTTCATCGGTCTTGCCGGCATATATGATCTTTTCGGTGCCGTCCGTCAGTTTCAGCGACAGGGTGATGAACTCCTCCACATCGTCCAGTCCCGGCAGGGCGCTTCCGTGTTGTGAAGATATTCTCTGGACAAACTTGATGCCGTCAATATTCTCCGGGACAAATTTCCTGATTCCCATCTCCACCGATTTTATACGGGAGAAAGGTATTTTCTCGGTTTTGCCCCCGAGGAATCCCGGGAACGCAATAGTCGCTGTCTTCTCATTCCTGTCAAGGACAAGCTTCAGGTACCTCTCCCTGAAAATAAACTTCCTTGCCCCGAGAAAAACAACGACAAAGAGCAGGACAACAAACACATAGCGCAGAATTGCCGGTTCAGCGCCGATAAAACCGGCGGCCATATATGCGGGGATGCAGACAGCGGATGCAAAGAGCATGGACGCAAACTCCTTGGAGTAAACACCGGATGGAAGCACGCTGCTCTTCTCCGCCCTGAAAGAAGCGGTGGTGAATACAAGCCTGTTGCTGTCCGCCCTGAGCCGGTAATTGTCCCTGTTCAGCTCCATGATTCCACCATGCCTTTAAACCGTTTGAAAATATAACCCGAGTCATTCGGTCCGGGGCCTGCCTCGGGATGATACTGGAACGAGATTACCGGCATGTCCTTGTGCCTCATGCCTTCATCCGTGCCGTCGTAGAGGTTTCTGTGCGTCAGTTCCACGCAGCCCCCGAGACTTTCGGTATCCACACAATAATTGTGGTTCTGGGAGGTTATCTCGACCTTCCCGGTGGACAGATCCATTACCGGATGATTTCCGCCGTGATGCCCGAACTTGAGTTTGTATATCCTGCCTCCCAGCGCAAGGCCGAGAATCTGGTGCCCGAGACAGATGCCGAGTACGGGTTTCCGGCCCATGAGTTTCCTCGCATTCTCCACAGCATACCCCGCGGTCCTTGGGTCCCCCGGTCCGTTGCTCAGGACTATACCGTCCGCCATTTCCATGACTTCCTCCGCAGGGGTTCCCGCAGGCACCACCGTGACCTCGAATCCAGCCTCCACCAGATGGCGGAGTATGTTCATTTTCACCCCGAAGTCATAGACCACGACCCTCTGAATTTTGAATTTTGAATTTTGAATCTTGAATCTTGAATCTTGAATCTTGAATTTTTTTGAATCCTGAATCCCTTCCAACCGCCACAACCGTTCATTCCACTTGTACATCTCCTTTGCCGTAACCTCTTTCACAAGGTCAAGGGAGGATATTCCGGGGTGGTTTCTTACCTTCTCCAGCAGGCTCTGCGGATTCAGGTCCACGGCGGAGACAATCCCCATCTGGACGCCGTTGTCCCTCAGGTGCCTGGTAAGCGCCCTCGTGTCGATTCCGCTGATACAGGGTTTGCCGTGTGCTTCAAGGTAGTCCCCGAGGCTCCTCGTGGAGCGCCAGTTGCTGGGAACATCAAAGAATTCTTTTGCTATGAACCCCTCGACATTAGGAGCAACAGATTCAATGTCATCAGGATTTATGCCGTAATTGCCGATCTGCGAATATGTCATGGCGACTATCTGGCCCTTATACGAGGGATCCGTCAGTATCTCCTGGTAGCCTGTCATTGATGTATTGAATACAACCTCTCCGACAGCCTCGCCCCTGGCGCCGAAACTCAGGCCTTCAAAAACCGTACCGTCAGCAAGGACCAGTAAAGCCTTATCCTTGTTTAATCCCATTCGTAAACCTTTCCCCTCGAGATTGTCTTTTCAACAACTCCCTCTAATGTCCACCGGTCAAACGGCGTGTTTCTGCCTTTTGATAAAAATGCGGATGAATCAACCCTGTATTTCTTATGCATGTTTATTACCGCAATATCCGCATCAGCGCCTTCGGATAACACTCCACTGTTTATTTTCATTATTTCAGAGGGTATTACTGTCATTTTCCTTATAAGTTGCATTAAGTCAAGAATCCCTTCCGCGACAAGCCGCAACCCGAGGGAGAAGGCCGTCTCAAGCCCTGAGATGCCGAAGGCCGCCCTGTCGAACTCGACATTTTTATCGTCAACATGATGCGGCGCGTGGTCGGTGGCTATTGCATCAATGGTGCCGTCTTTCAATCCCCGTCTGACCGCCTCCACGTCCTTCACGCCCCTTACAGGCGGATTGACCTTGAAATTCGTGTCGTAACTCACGAGGGACTCATCCGTGAGGGTGAAATAATGCGGGCATGTCTCAGCGGTTACCTTGACACCCCTGTGTTTTGCATTGCGTATCAGTTCAACGGCACCTTCTGTTGAGACGTGTGCGATATGCAGTCTCCCCCCTGTAAGGTCTGCGAGCAGCAGGTCCCTTGCGACCATTATGTCTTCCGCGGCATTGGGGATGCCCTTTAATCCAACTATGGTCGAGACAAAACCCTCGTTCATCACCCCGCCTTCAGAGAGTTTCAGGTCCTCGCAGTGCGAGATGACGGGCATGTTGAATATCTTGGAATACTCCAGCGCGCGTCTCATTATCAGGCTGTCGGTAACTGGCCTGCCGTCATCGGAAAACGCTATGCAGCCCGTCCTTGCAAGCATCTCCAGTTCGGCCAGTTCTTCACCCTTCAGGCCCTTTGTTATCGCGCCTATGGGATATACGGCACAGCACCCCTCTTTCAACGCCTTTTCAATTATAAACCTGGTCACCGCCATTGTATCGTTCACCGGGTTCGTGTTCGGCATGCAGCATACAGTGGTGAAACCGCCCTTTACGGCAGCCATGGTACCGCTTTTTATCGTTTCCTTGTATTCAAAGCCCGGCTCCCTCAGGTGTGTGTGCATGTCCACAAGACCGGGGATAACAATGCATCCCGAAGCATCTATGACCCTGTCAGCCTCGGGCCCCCCGCCCTCCGGGTACAATCCCCGTATCTTCGTTCCTTCTATCAGCACATCGAGGCGGCCGTCCGTATTGCTCCGCGGGTCCATAACTCTCCCGTTTGTTATCAGGATTTTCATTTCTTCACCCCTGCCAGCAGGTATAAGACCGCCATTCTTACCGCAAGGCCGTTGGTCACCTGTTCGAGGATCACGGACCGCGGTCCGTCCGCAACATCCGTTGCTATCTCGACCCCCCTGTTCATCGGGCCGGGATGCATGACAATGGCATCGTCTTTTGCGAGTTTGAGCCGCTCGGCCGTCAGGCCGTAGAGATTGAAATATTCCTCAAGAGAGGGGAAAAAGCCCTTGCCCTGTCTCTCGAGCTGCAGCCTGAGCATCATGATAACATCAACCTTCCTGAGCCCCTTTTCCATGGAGTCGAATATCTCCACGCCGAGTTTCCCGATTTCCGCGGGCACCAGCGTGGGCGGACAGATTATCCTTACATTTGCACCGAGTTTTGTCAGGGCATAGATATCGGACCGCGCAACCCTGCTGTGTGTGACATCCCCGACTATTGCAGCGGTCAGGCCCCTGAATTTCCCTTTATGAGACTGAATCGTAAACAAGTCAAGCAATGCCTGGGTGGGATGCTCGTTTGCCCCGTCCCCCGCATTTATGACGGATATGTTTTCAATACGGCTGAGAAAGTGCGGAACCCCGGCTGAGGAATGGCGGATCACCACGAAATCGGCGCCGAGAGCCTGTATGGTGAGCGCTGTGTCCTTAAGGGTCTCGCCCTTGATGACGCTGCTTGCCGGAACCGAAAAGTTCACCACGTCCGCGCTTAATCTCTTGGCTGCAAGCTCAAAGGATGTCCTCGTCCTCGTTGACGGCTCGAAAAAAAGGTTTGCGACGGTCTTTCCCCTCAGCGGCGGGACTTTCTTGATGTCTCTCCTGAGAACATCCTTGAAGCCGGCCGCTGTGTCGAGGATATGATATATCTCTTCAGACGTAAGTTCTTTGATGCCCAGGAGATCTTTTGATCTGAACATAATGTCTTCTTTTCCGCCGTACGGACGGGCTACCCCCTCTCACCGGTTACAAGCACCACCCTGTCCCGCCCGCCGTTTTTCTCTTCAAGTGATACCTCGATAAGATCATTGAAAGACGTGGGGATGTTTTTGCCGACATAGTCGGGCCTTATCGGCAGTTCCCTGTGCCCCCTGTCTATGAGCACGGCAAGCTGTATGTAGGCCGGCCTGCCGAAGTCTATAAGCGCATCCATGGCCGCCCTTATGCTCCTGCCCGTAAAGAGCACGTCATCCACCAGCACCACGGTCTTGTTGTTGATCGAACACGGAATTTCGGTTCTTTTGACAACAGGCTGCTCTTCCTTGGTATTGAGGTCATCCCTGTAAAATGTTATATCAAGGGCGCCGACATCGATCAGCCTGTCTTCGATGGACTGCAGTTGTTCAGCGAGCCTGCCGGCAAGAATGACGCCTCCTTTCTGTATGCCGACAAGGCAGAGATTGTCCACTCCCTTGTTCTTCTCGATGATTTCATAGGCCATCCTCTTGACGGCCCTCTTGATGTCATTGGCGTCGAATATTTCCTTACGCATGGGAAGGAAAACCCCGTTCCGGGAGAGAAAAGGCCTTTGAGAGTGCGGTGCTCCGGAATTTTCCGATGAATGAAGAGCGCAATTCGGTAGTCCTTTCCAGCCTCTCGGGACCAGTTTAAAGGTTTAATTCGTCAATCATCTTAATATAAAGCGGTTGCCGCTGTCAATATACGGATTCCACGGATTTGCCGTGATTCGTTGTAACGTTGTGTTTTCCGGTGCTATAATGATGAATCACCACCCTGCCACCCTGCCTGCCTGCGTGGAATTCACAGGCAGGCGTCAAGGACGAGAGCGTCGGAGCGATGAAGCAGGTGTGAAGCGGAAAATCATGCAGAAAGCAGCAGGAAATGCTCAAACAGTCAGACAGGAGAAACGGAAATCTTCACGGATTCCCGGCATCCTGATAATAGCTTTAGGTCTACTTCTGAATCAGAAAATCATAGAGAAGACCATCATACCCGACGGCTCCATAGAGCTTCTGTCCTACCGCATCCTGATAGCAGTTGTTCAGCTTCTCATAATAGCGTTCGGAATTTATGTATTCCGGAAAAGGCCGGAAATCTCCCCTGCAAATATCTCTCTTGCAGTGCTGAGCCTTCTGTTCTCAGCACTGCTTGCCGGGGTCGCGCTGCAGATTTTCTACACACTGCCTCCCATGGTCTCCGGCTGGAGGCCGAATGTGCCCGGGAATGAACGGAACCAGCTTGGCTACCGCGGGCATCCCATCAAATATTCAGACGATGATTACGTGGTCCTGCTTGTGGGAGACTCACAGGTGGAGGCCTTTGCATGTGACTTTGACTCAATGCCTGATCAGCGGCTGCAGTATTATCTTAATTCAACAAGTAAGAAGAATGTAAAGGTCTTCACGATAGGGGCGAGCGGCTACGGGCAGGACCAGCAATATCTGGCCCTGAAGAAGTATTATCAAAACCACCGTGCAGACCTCGTGATAGTATGGCTGACACCGCGCAACGACGTATGGAACAATATGTTTCCGACACACTGGGCCACCAACGGTTATCCCAAGCCGACCTTCCGGCTTGAAAACGGCGAACTCCGCGGCCCCAGCGAACAGATGGGAGAGGAAATTCCTTTTTCGCCGATAAAACTGGTTGCGATTTTCCAGCGTCTGTTCCTGGACAGGGACGGCGAGTGGGAAAAGTACCTTCCCGAGCCGTATAAGCCCCTTTCCGAATACAACGGGCCGGTCAGCCGGGACTGGCAGAAACGCTGGGACAGCAACATCGGCCTCATGCGCTATGAGAACCTGGATAATGAGAAAAGCCACCTCGCAATAAGCCTGACCCCCCGCAGCAAAAGAATGCAGTACGGCCTTGAACTGACCAGAAGGCTCCTGCAGGAAATCGGCACGCTGGTGAAATCTCACAACGGCAGGTTCGTTATATTCAGAACCGCCGACCCGCTTCAGGGTGCAGGGAAAACACCTCCTGATGTGACGGTTCATATCCTGAACGGCAGATTTTACATGACATCTGAAAAGCAGTTTGAAGAGAACATGCGGTATATCACCGAAGGGTTCACATCTTATGTCATTCCTGTTACTGTAAAGGACTGGCGGGTCAGCCCTACGGATTCGCATCTCAATAAACGCGCGAATGACCAGGTAATGAGGGACCTGGCGGACATACTGAAAGGCCTGATAATATCTGCGGGTAACAGAACCACGGTGAAGGCAGAGGTCGCGCATGGACAAAGGGACGACACGGAAGGGGCGGGGATTTCTGCCATCATAAGCAGAAATTAACCGCTATAACTATCTGCGGATATCAGACATTACAGTTGCATAAAAACACCGCCCGCCGGCAGGAGAGTCCGGTGGTCTTACGGCGGACTCCCTTGCCGCCTTATGCAACATTCAGGTGAATCCGGGAAGGTCTGCAGGTCCGCCTCACCGCAGTGCATGTTATGCTCTCTTTTTTCTTCCAAGATAAACCCTGCCTGCCAAAAGTACTCCACCTGCAACAAACAGAACAGAGCTTATCGGCTCAGGGACAAGAAACACTCCCGATGCAGATGTCCAGGTTACCCCTGGAGGAACATTGATATAATTGATACTGCCTGTGTTGAAAAAGTCCACCGTGGCAAAGGTTTCCTCACTTCCCGCATTACCCTGCGTTGAGGCTACCAGACTCATCGGTCCGCCAAGTGTGAGACTCACCGAACGTACCACGGTGCTATCCTCACTAAGGGTGGTGCCCGGCGAGACGAGCAATTCTGTCAATACAAAGTCTTCGTTGATAATATCAAGGTGTGGCCCGGTAGCGCCGTAATCTATTCGGACCCTATATGACTGATCACCAATCCGTGCCCCGAAACTCAACCGGCTCTGTCCATAGTATGAGTCAGACCTTGATCCTTCCACGTGTCCGCCGAGCTCAACAGAGACTCCGTCAGGATAGTACCCCGCAGGGATGTTGAAGTAGAGGGTGTCCGCAATAGTAACAAGGGTTTCTGCGCCGGCCTCCAACCAAGTATCGAAATAAAAACCATTGACTGCTGTGACATAGGCACCGACCGTGCCCGTAGCCAGAGAACCGTAATATTTGGCTTCGGCATAATTAAGACCCGGACCCAGCAGCCTTTCCTCATCTCTCAGCGAAGTCACTGGAATCAGTCCCGTACTGCGCTCCACCCTCTCGGTGGTCCGTCCGTCTACCCATACGGTTACGTCCAGTTTCCCCACACCGTAATAGGACAGAGCATAAGCCTCAGCATGAGTCAGACCGGTGAGCAACAGTCCAGGCAGAATTAAGCACTTGACTATTTTTAACCACATCCTGCTTATGGATACTTTGCAATGTCTCATTTCTCTCCCCTCCTGTTGTATTGCAAGATAAGCTTTTTCATTACCGTTTACAAAACGGGGCATTCAAAGTTCGTTTTTCATAAAAAAACAATCGAAAGGCAGCCGGTCACCTCTGTACTCGTTCAATGTTCAACGACCGGTTATGCCAATCTTATACTTAGTTTTTTACCTAAGGCAAGGGCAGCCTTCCCTAAAGTCTGAAGTGTTATTGAAACATTGGTGGGGTCAAGCAGCCTGTTAAGAGCAGAGCGGCTTGTATGCATTTTTTCTGCTAAGGCCGTTTTCGATAACTGTTTCTTCTGCATCATTTCCTCGATTTGAAATGCGATAGCTCTCTTTACTGCTACTGCTTCTGTTTCCGCTAATGTGCCTTCATCTTCGAGAAAATATTCAAAGTTGCTGCCTGAATATTTACTCTTCATAATCTACCTCCTCGTCAAATTCAACCTTACCTTACAGTGGCAGCCGCCCGCGGGCATGAGAGTCCAGCGCTTTTACGGCGGACTCTCATGTCTGTTTGTGCAATATTGAGGTAATCTTTCGGTCATTCCGTTGTAATTTTTTCAACCATTCTCGAACAGGCTCTTTACCTGGTTCAGTTTTATAACATACTGCCTGCGGTGGATATTTTTATTGTTTATTGTACCATATTTGGTACTCCTGTCAAGAACTGTGTGTATGTTTACATGAAAACGTCAAAGTCTACCTTACAGTTATAAAAACACCGCCTGCGGGGCACAGGAGTCTGCCGGGAAAGCTTTATAAAGGTTTTACGGCGGACTCCTCTGCTGACTTATGCAACATTACGGTTTATGTCCCTTTAATTATGTCGTACTGTATACTGAATAAGGACTGGCGCGTCAGCGCTACGGATTCCCATCTCAACAAGCGCGCGAATGACCACTATGTGATGAGGGAACTGCCGGGGAAGGTGGGCGCTCATGTGTTCTTTTAAAGATAAAAAAGTCTCCCTCATCATCAACCCTGTTGAATATTCCAAAAAGGACATCTTTCCGGACAACTTCCCTGTACCTGTCCCATCCCTGTTCTGAAGCAATATCTTTACTTATTATTATGTAGTCTATCCTGATATAGTCCGAATCAATGGATTTGATTTCTCCGGGCTTAAAGGGAAGCCTTACGGCTTTCCTTCCCGAGAAAAGCGCAATCCGGGGCGACACGTCAGACAACACAATCCCGTCCTCGGGAACAACCGTTTTCAATCTCTCAAAGAAACCAAGGGATTTCAGAACATCTTCGTCCGGGTCCATCCTGTAAATCACCTTGCCCGCATATGCAAGAGAAACAGGCACGCAAAAAATCAGCAAATATATCAGCACGCCGGAAATATATTTTCTCTCCTTCAGGAACTCAAGGAAAGAAGACAGGGACGCAAGGAACACTATCAGAATCAATGGCTTAAACGGGACAAAAAACCTGTCCAGGAACAGAAAAGGGATATAAAACAAAAAGTTTATGATAAGAATTACAAGGATAATAAAAAACAATCGTCGCCCATCCCTGTTCCTGTCAAAAAAAACCAGTCCCACGGAGATAAAAAGTAAAATCCCGAATGGGGACAGGAGTTTATTCCAGAAAAGAGGGTTGAAGAAATTAAGGAGGTTTTTTTTGATTTTCCCCAGTATATGATGCTTGTTTTCAGATATTATCTTTTTCAGCGAATACTCCATGTCCACTGTACAAAACGGATCAGCCGACAGATAAGTGAAATTTCTGAGATTCATGAAAGAAAAAAAGGAGAATCCGTCAGTTCGTAGTTTCTGACGAGCCAACCGCTTATGATTATCGAGAACAACAATATAAACAGGAATATCTTTCTCCAGTCGACCCTGTTGGCAATAAAATAAATAATCAGCACAGGAATCAGGAAAAAGAAAACCGTTCTCGATAAAAACAGCAATCCCGTGAAAATACCCAGGCATATATACCCGGCATTGCCTTTTTTAAAGCAGAAAAGGATATATATAACAAGCATCAGCCAGAAAGTCACGAGAGTTTCGCTCAATCCTGAGTAACTGTACTGCATGCTGTCAAAAAAGAAAACAAAACCACCGATTATTCCGGCGGATACAGATGCAACTCTTTTCAAAACCAGAAATACCAGCGGAACAGTCAGGAGCATCCAGAATCCCGACTGAATAATACCCGCTTTCAGCGGGTCCGCAATAACCATCTGAAAAAGGGCGTTTGAGATTGTCGGAAGCGGAAACCTGTACAGGTTAGGCCAATGAGGTCTGTTCAATAAATCCCTGTCCTTCATATACCTCAAATGTCCGGGAAAAACCTGCAGGGTGGAAAATCCGTTTCCTCTCGCTATCTCCCTGCCCATTTGAGAATAATCCATGCTGTCGTTATATTTGAAGAACTCGTTGTAATTAAACAGTACAACCCATACAACAACCAGCGCTGTCTGCAGGACGAGCAGCGGAATATATGACTTTTTTGACCGGATAAAGTTCGCCATCAACCTCGCGGAGGTAAGGGTTCGGAAAGCCTGATTGCACGAATTGCAATAACCATAGAAAGTTGCACGAACAACAGTAGTTGATTTCATTAATATATCAGGAAGTTATCGTTTTGCCAAGCTGCATATCATGCCCTTGCCTGTTTTACCTTAATGTTGCATGAGCCGGCTGTGGAGTCCGGCGTAAACCCTTTATAAAGCGATGGGATACAGGAAAATGTCTTTGTTGCAGGACTTAACGGAGAGTGAAATGCCAAAAGACGGCAATATGCCGTGCGGGATATGTCCTGAAGGTATCGCGGATAAAGCTTTTCCGCCGGACTCCACAGCCCACAGGCGATGTTCTTATGCCACTGTAAGGTTTAACCTCTACGACTCAGGTGTGTCTGCTCTCCATGGGGGGCCGGTATAGTCTGCAGACCCCCGGCCGGCGGCTGGATTATTGCCGAAACTGATTTTCCGGCGATTTTAGTTTTAAATTTATGTATAATAAAATATAATAAAAAAAGAAGGAAAAATCCCTTCCTTTTTAAGTAGATATTTTTCAGTCTGCATTCGACATTCTATGAAAACAAAAATCGCCCACTATCTGGTCTGGACGCTGACGGCGGCAATGTACGCGCCGGTTTTTTTCAATCTTTACAGCTTCCGCTGGGATAAGGTCGACTATACACACGCCTATTATATCCTTCCCATATCACTGTGGCTTACATGGCGCAAACGGGCCGCACTGAAAGAGCTTGCCGCCGGAAGCGGCACGGGCGGCGGAAGCCTTGCGAGTTTTTTCCTGATCGTTCCCGGCATATTGATGTTCATCATAGGATGGCGGCAGGATTACCTCTTCATATCCACCCTTTCGCTGATACCCCTGCTGTCCGGCCTTGTCCTGTTTCTATACGGAACCGGTGTTGCAAAGACGCTGTCATTTCCGATTCTCTATCTCCTGCTCCTGGTGCCTCCGCCGTTCGGCATCCTGGACAGCATCACCCTGCCCATGCGCTACGGCATATCGGCCGCCACTGAGACAATACTGGGATTCTTTGATTACCCCATTACGAGAAAGGGCCTCCTGCTGACCATAGGATACAATGACATATTCATGGGACAGCCGTGCAGCGGCTTCCGGTCGCTTATAACCATGTTCTCACTGGTACTGGTCTACGTGTATATAATCAAAGGCTCTACGGGCAAGAAACTCATCCTTACCGCGTTCATAATACCCGCCGCGCTGCTGGGCAATCTCATACGTGTAATAACGCTCTGTCTCATAACCTTTTATTTCGGTGAAGAGGCTGGACAGGGTTTTTTTCATAATTTCAGCGGGATCATGATATTTATAATCACCATTTCCGGATTAATGGGAGTGGAAGCGATACTTGACAGGCTGTATTCAGGCCGGAGGTCATACTATTAAGCCATGAAACCCTTCAAGTTCTGGATGGTCATAATACTTCTTTCAACCGCCATGATACTGAGCTTCACCTATAAACGGCCGAAATACAAGGGCACGGGCTTTGTCTCCGCGCTTAATATCCCGGCCGAATTCGACGGGTGGCGGGGCAGGGACATAACAGCGGACCTGAACCTCGAACTGGAGGCCTCCAGGTTCGGTTTTATCAGCGACCTCAGGACATACCAGTATGTAAACAGCAGGGGGCGGACGCTCCTGCTGATCATCCTTGACGCAGGCAATTTTCATCACCCGAATGTATGTTATACAAGCGCGGGGTTCAAACTGAGAGAACTTGATGATACTGAATTCAATATCGGAGGAGGCCGCGTCATCACCGCGCGCACACTGTATACGGAAAGGGGAAATGAAAGCTTCCTGAGTTTTTACTGGATAGTCATAGACAAGCAAATAGTCAACAAGTGGATCGAGCAGAAGCTGAAGCAGTTGTATTTCTCCCTGTTCAATAAAAAGAGGATCGGCATCATGGTGCGGATGGATATACCGGCAAGGGAAAGCGAGATAGAAGACGCCCTGATTATCGCAAGGGAGTTTGTCAGAGAGTTCAGCGCAACGCTTGCACCGGAGCCCGAAGATTACCTCTTCGGGGCCGCTGAAAAATAAGCAGGTGTAAGATGAATATTTTAGGCATATCGGCTTTTTACCATGACAGCGCCGCCTGCATGGTGCAGGACGGCGGGATCACGTTTGCGGCCCAGGAGGAACGTTTCACCCGGAAAAAGCATGACCCCTCCTTCCCTAAAAACGCCATTGATTATTCCCTGAAAGAGATGGGACTGACGGTTGATGACCTGGATTACGTTGCCTTTTACGACAAGCCTTTCATCAAGTTCGAACGCATACTGTCGACATACCTGGCCTATGCGCCTTCGGGAATCCGGTCGTTCATCAAGGCGATGCCTGTATGGATAAAACAGAAGCTCTGGATGAAGGAACTGCTGAAGAAAGAGCTTGGATATGACGGGAAGATCATCTTTCCCGAACATCATGAATCCCACGCCGCATCCGCGTTCTTTCCGTCCCCGTTTCAGGAGGCCGCGTTCCTTACCATAGACGGTGTAGGCGAATGGACGACCACGAGCTATGGTACCGGCAGCGGCAACAGGATAGAGATCATCGCGGATATTCATTTCCCGCATTCCCTCGGACTGCTCTATTCCGCCTTCACATACTACACGGGCTTCAAGGTCAACTCCGGTGAATACAAGGTAATGGGCCTGGCGCCCTACGGCGAGCCCAGGTACAAGGACCTGATACTCAGCGAACTTATAGACCTGAAAGAGGATGGTTCCTTCAGGATGAACATGGAGTATTTCGACTACTGCACGGGCCTGAGGATGACCAACGGCAGGTTCGAAAAACTCTTCGGCGGGCCTCCGCGTAAACCAGAGGCGGAGTTGACACAGCGGGAGATGGACCTTGCGCGTTCGGTGCAGGAGGTGACCGAGGAAGTGATGCTGCGGATGAGCCGCCACGTCCACAGGGAGACAGGGCGGAAAAATCTCTGCCTCGCGGGAGGGGTGGCCCTTAATTGCGTGGGCAACGGCAGAATACTGCGCGAGGGACCTTTTGAAAACATATGGATACAGCCTGCCGCCGGAGATGCAGGCGGGGCGCTGGGAGCCGCCCTGTTTGTGTGGTACCAGTACCTGGAAAATACGAGGCATGCGGACGGCAAAAGAGATTCGCAGCGCGGCTCATATCTCGGGCCCGAATTCGCCAGTGACAGTATCGTCGGTTATCTGAATAAAAACAGCATCCCCTTCACCCGCCTGAACGAGGAAGACATCCCCGGCAGGGTGGCTGATTTAATCGCGGAGGGGAAGGTGATCGGATGGTTTCAGGGCAGGATGGAGTTCGGTCCCAGGGCACTCGGGGCACGCTCGATTATAGGAGACGCCCGCTCTCCGCAGATGCAGGAGATAATGAACCTGAAGATAAAATTCCGCGAGAGCTTCAGGCCCTTTGCGCCGTCGGTCATAAAGGAAAGAGTATCGGATTTCTTCGAAATAGACAGGGAAAGTCCTTACATGCTCCTTGTGGCTCCGGTGAAAAAAGACATCCGCAAAGAGATGACGGATGAAGAAAAGAGTCTGTTCGGACTTGAAAAACTCTACGTGGTACGTTCGGACTTGCCGGCCGTCACGCACGTGGATTACTCCGCGAGGATACAGACTGTTGACAGGGAGACAAACCCGCTGTATCATAAGCTGATAGAGAAGCTCGATGAAAAGCACGGCTGCCCCGTTATTATCAACACCTCATTCAATGTAAGGGGCGAACCCATAGTCTGTACCCCTGCGGATGCCTACCTCTGCTTTATGCGCACCAACATGGACTATCTGGTACTCGGCAACTGCCTGCTGGACAAAAAAGAGCAGAGGCCCCTTGAAAACGATACGAACTGGCAAAAGGAGTTTGAGCCGGATTAGAAGAAGACATGCTTGAAGAGATCAGAAACATCAGGAGCGAAAAGAGCGATCTCAGGAAATTCGGGCTCAGCGTCGGTATTGTCCTCGGCCTGATAGGCGGCCTGCTCTTCTGGCGGGGGAAGGACTACCACTCATATTTTCTTGTCATATCCGCGGCGTTAATCATTTCAGGCATGATCATGCCGGCTGTACTGAAACCCTTTCAGAAGGCATGGATGACACTGGCGGTAGTAATGGGCTGGTTCATGACACGGGTCATCCTGAGCATTCTCTTCTACCTCGTGCTCACTCTGACCAGCCTTATCGGAAGGCTGGCCGGCAAGGAATTTCTTGACACGAAAACGGACAAATCAAGACCAACCTACTGGAATTACAGGAAACCGGAGAAATTTAATAAAAACGGCTATGAAAAGCAGTTCTGACTACAGCGGCAAGGAGGCAAAACAATGAGCAAGATGGCTATTATATCGGAATTCTGGGAATTCCTGAAAGTAAGAAAAAAGTGGTGGCTGGCGCCTATTATTATCTTCATGGCTCTGCTGGGCGCCCTGATTGTATTTACCCAGGGTTCGGCCGTGGCCCCGTTTATTTACACATTGTTTTAAAAAACCAGCAGTGTGCATGATGCCGAAAGAGTGTAAAGATTCTTTGCATTCTTTTAATAAAATTTGACATATCCGTCTGAAACCGACTATAATGTTTTAACAGCGTTCCGCTGCGGTTACCGTATTTCAGCAAAAATACCGTGTAGTCATAGTCACCGTTTGATTGCCCTTTCGGCAACGGAGCATGTTGGCTCCACTGCCGAAAGGGGCCGTATACATCCTGTCCGGAGGAAAGAAATGTTACATAATAATGTCCCGCGCGTAATCCATTCACGCGGCTGCCGGAAATTAATCTGGTATCTCCTGATAATCATCTCACTCCTGCCGCCGTTTAGAACAGGTGAAGCAGCCGAATACGTAACCATAACCGGCAATGATCAGAACATACATATCTCTCCTGGAGCGAACACGAAGTATACCGGATGCTGTGTCGGCCACCTGGGCGGCTCGGCAACCGGTGATATCAACGGTGACGGTGTCAGCGATTTAATCGTTTCATCCCTTTACGCGGATATCACAAGATACAAATCAGGTTATCTGCCCGCTGACAAGGATGCATGGACGGAAAATAATGCTTCTCTGTGGAGCGTAGTCAATTACAGACTTACCTCCCCTGTCACGAGCATCGACTCCGTTGTCGGAGATTACAGCATCAGCTCCACCAGGAATGCATCCGGATGGACTGCCATGAGATTAACTCTTCCTGCAAGAGTTGCTTTAGAACCTGCAAGGGATCGCTTGCATTTCCGGATTTATACTGAAGGAGGCAATGAACATCTTGACAAGATAAGAATCTATGCCCCCGTGTGGGGAAATCATTTCGAGTATGATGCCTCCGGCATCGCATTAACTGATGCGGGATGGACAAAGATTGACGTGAAGCTATCGGATTTCTCAAAAATCGGTTCCCCTGACTGGAACAATGTAGCAAAAGTTGCGATATCTTTTCTGAATGGCGCCGCACAAAGCGATATCAAAATAGACAACCTTTATTTCGAGCATTACACCGGATTAACTGTCCCAAAGGCCGGTGCTGTTTATCTGTTCTACGGAGGGTTCACGTCCGGCCGCACGCTCGAGGAGGCCGACGTTGTCATCAAGGGGGTCGACACCGGGGACATGACCGGAGAATACATAACCACCGGCGACATAAACGGCGACGGATTTGACGACATTATCATCGGCGCCCCGGCGCCGCCGGTTAACGACAAAGATGTCACACCGGACGACAAAAGCGGCGCGGTTTACGTTGTATTCGGAGGCAGGGCCCTGCCGGCTGCCGTGGACCTGAAAACCGGTGCCGGCTACACTGTCTACGGAGAAGACCCCAGAGACCGGTTCGGCCAGACGGTCCATGCCTCGGACATCGACGGCGATCATATCGCTGACCTGATGATAGGCGCCTTGAGCGCGGACGGATTATCAAACGACGGTGAATGGGACGGGGAAATACACATAATCAAAGGCTCTCCCGCGCTTTCAGGTGTCCTTGATCTAAGCGCAGGGGACAGGGCCGATATCTCCATCTACGGCCGCAGGTACGACAAGCTCGGGACCCAGGCCACAATAGGGACGGGTGACATATACGATGACGGACGGACGGACCTCGTCATAGGTGTCTGGGCAGGGGACGGAAATCCGGCGGCGGACAGGTTCAGCAACGAAGGCAGGATATTGATAATCAATGATATAGGCGATTATTCAGGCACGATTGATCTGAACTCTTTCACGCCAGATACTGCAATCCTGGGGGCGGACAGGGGTGACAGGCTCGGCAGAATAGCCATTGGAGATGTCAATAAAGACGGTATCGATGATATTATTGCCGGTGCTGAAAAAGCAGCCGAGGAAGCCGGAAAGGTATTTGTATTTTTCGGATCTTCATCGTTTCAGCGAGGGGAAATCGATCTGAAGACAACAGATGCGGACATCACGATAACAGGGGCTGATGCGGGTGATAATCTGGGCCTGAAGGTTTATGCAAGCGACATAAGCAATGACGGCATAGATGATATTTTAATCATAGCCCCCCGCGGCGACGGAGAAAACGGTGATAAAACGGATTCCGGGGAAGCTTACGTAATCTATGGAAGCCCGGATTTGCCACAGACAATAAATCTTGCTTATACCCCGCCGGATTTAACTGTTTACAGCGCGGACAACAGAATTGATGAGGACGGCAGCAGCAGAGGCGACTTAAGAGACATCATCGGAGGCGACATATCGGGCGACGGTGTTAATGATCTTATCCTCGGCTACAGGTACACGGGCAGGATCGTCGCCCTTTACGACGGTTTTCAGAGGCAGGCGGACAACAGCCCGCCTTCAAAACCACGGCTTGTCTCACCGGCGGACGGCCGGACAGGCCTCGGAACGACCGTGGAGTTCAGGTGGCTGAAGAGCACCGACCCCGACGGTGACCCGGTGACCTACACACTTTATGTCTGTGACACGTCCGGTTGTATTAAGAGAGAAAATACGGCATCCCTCATAAACCGGAATATGTTTTATGCCGGAACAGGCCCGGGACTTCTTGTGTTCGGCATTATGCTTGCAGGCGGTATGAGAGGCAAGAGGAAGACGGCCCTCCTGCTCATAATGGTCATGGCGGCCTCGCTGTTTCTGATTTCCTGCGGAAGCGGCGGCGGCGGTGAGACCGTCCCCGCGGCTGACGGCAATGAAATCGTCCGGACGGTGTCCGGTTTAAAGCCCGCAACCACGTACTACTGGAAGGTGCTTGCCGATGACGGCAACAGGGGCATAACAGAGAGCGAGGTCAGAAGCTTCACCACCGGGTAATGCGGCGAAACCTCACTGTCTCAGCTCAATTCTGACAACCCGTGTCGACACCATGGCTATCCACAGGATAACCACGGGGACAAGGGGCCAGAACTGGCGGTTGTACGCGCTCAGCAGTGAACTGCCTCCAAAGGCGATCAGGCCGAATATGATCAACCCGTATATCTCACGGGGAATCAGTCTGCGGCGGAGAAAAGCCGGATAGATGGAGGCGACGCCGAAAACCACCAGAAACATGTTGGGGATAATATAAAAATAGGTTGACAGCTTCTGGGAAGTATAAGAATAGGGATAATTAAACAGGAGGCGCCCGATGTTGGCCAGCCAGTTCCTGAAATATTTCACGGGATGGTCGACGATATTTTTCAACGCCTGTCTTTTATATGCTTCATCCCGCTGAACACGCGGAAGTCTGGACAGTCTGCGGTCAAACTCCATCTGTTCCTTGTATACATCCGGATGCTCGAGCATCGACCCCATCCATTGCCAGTCGCCCAGTTCATTTTCGTACGGGGTGGACATCCAGTACAGGGACATGCCGCCGGAATCGCCCCAGTAAAAAATCTTGCCCGTCAGCGAATACGTATAAAGCAGGTAGGGCGTGCAGAAAAGAAGCGCCAGCAGGTAAACCGCCATGGGCCTCCTGAACGTGTCTTTCCTTTTCCTGAGATACAGACAAAGAAAAAGCGGCAGCCCGGTCATGATCACGTATCCGAAAAACACCTTTGTGAGCGCCAGGTATCCCAGGTAAAACGATGCCGCCGCGAGATGCAGCCGTGGTCTTTCCACGTCATGATACAGCCTGCAGAAATGGAAAACAAAACCGCATACCAGGAAAACGGACAATGTCTCTGTCATGAGGAAATAAATATACTTCAGAAACGGATAATACAAGCCCAGCGCATACGAAAAAAACAACGCCTGCCTTTCCCGCATATAAAGACGCAGGGTCCTGTAAAAGTAAACCGCCGCCGTAAACAGAAACAGCGGGTTGAGCAGTTTGGCGGCCAGCCACGGCAGGTTCAACAGGACAAAGGGAAGCAGGATAAGCGGGTATCCCGGACCATACCACAGGTTCACGTCATCACGCGGCGAATAATAGCCGTGCGAGAGGTTTGTTGCAAACATCACATAATGTGACTCATCCGCCCATAAACTGTTTGAGCCGGCTGCCAGGACAACGCCGGAGTAAAGCAGCAACAGGGGCAGGAATTTCCTCGCATCACTCATCATGAACCCGATACCGGATTTACCGTAATCCGCACCGAAACACCAGCCGTATCACCCTCGCTGTCCCTGGCCGTAATGGTGATGACATGCACCCCGGCGGACAGGTCGTTTCTTGAAAAAAAAGTTCCCCTGCCTATCTCGCCGTCTATACTGGATGTCCATACCTTGCAGTTTTCCGTTATGGCTCCTTCATCCACATCATAAACCGAAGCGCTGAATGTAATTGATTCCCCTTCTGCGAATATCTCTCCGTCCAGGGGGCTCATGATGGTAATGTCGGGAAGGTTGTTGGGAGGGGCTTCAACCTCGGCGGCGCCCCAGTATGCATCGTCACAACCAGTGTGGAAAAGCAGTGACAATACAGTCGGCAATACAACAAAAAAAAACCGCAGCCCTTTAGTTTTTATACCACACACCGTTTTTATATCCTTAAGAGCCTCTCGCAAAGTCTAAAAACACAGCAAAGTGTCATTCTGAGCTTGTTTCAGAATCCGATAAAAACAATAAGTAAACCTTACAGTTGCATTAACCTTACAGTGGCATAAAACTACCGCCCGTCGGCAAGAGGGTCCGGCGGAAAAGCTTTATCCGCGATACCTTAGAGAGTATTCCGCACAGCATATCGGCGTCTTTTCTGAACTTCACTCTCCGTTAATTCCTGCAACAAAGACATATTTACAAAATCCCATCGCTTTATAAAGGTTTTACGGCGGACTCTCTTGCCGGCTTATGCAACATTAAGGTTAAAACACCGCAAAACACAGCCTGTGCCCGTTTATGCAACATCAAGGCCACTATCTGTTCTTATTTATACAACCCAGTCCTATTCCGGCAAAAGCGGAATAGGTGAAGATGACGCCGTTTTTGATATTGCCTCCCAACGTCCACAAAAGGATGATAACCGTAAACACTGCAAGCCCGCTGAACAGGCCCCTCAGTTCATAATCATCCAACCGTTTCCCGAGCATCAGAAATACCGAAAAAAACATGATGAACATTCCCGCAAAAGAGGCCGTTCCGAATATGCCCGTCTCTGTCAGCACCTGCGGCCAGAACTGGTCGAGGCTTTTCCATTTTCTCAAAAGATAGTTTTCTTCCGGTTTGAAATTGTATTTATCATAAAGGGGCGAATTGAAGAGTATCGACACAGCACCCCCGAACCTCCCCGGCCCGACTCCCCAGAAAGGGTGCTCCTTCCATATGCCGAGCGCCTTGTCCCTGGCATATTTCCTGTAAGGCGTTACACTTGCCTGTTCCTGATTTACCATAAATGACCGGCCTGTCAGCTTCCAGATGTTAAAATCCCACAACGTGCTCATGTAGAACAGAATGACCAGGAAAGGAACAATGAACAGGATTATAACCAGGCGCCTGCTCCTGAAAGCCTGCACACCCGCCAGGAACAGGAATCCCGCGTAAACCATCCTCGCCATGCTTCCGAAAATCCCCACCATCAGCGTGAACAGCACGGCGAAGTTCACCTTTCTCCTCAGATAAAAGTACATCGTGAGGATAAACAGGCTGTAAAATCCGAAAAAGTTGGGACTGCGCAGGAGGGAGGGCGTCCGGAAAATTCCGAGCCTCCAGTGCTCCCTGAATGAATCGCGGTATATGTTTAAAAAGGCTTCCCCGAACAGGTAATTCCCCCTGTCGTATATACATCTTCCGGCTATATACCTGGAGTGAAGCGCCCAGAGTTCCTGCGCGAAGGCCACGATTGCCAGGAATACAGTGAGAATCACCAGCGCCCGGAATATCTTCCTGAACCCGGCAAAATCACTGAAGAAAGCAGCATAAACGAAGATAAAGAGAAAGTATTTTATATAGTCAAAGATACCGAGGCCGGTGATGACCATTGAAGAGCCGTTTACCGCGCCGGATATGAGTCCGGAAACGGCAATCGCCAGAACAGGGATCGACAATAGAATGTGGGGTCTGGCTATGGTTTCCCTGTGTCTATAAAACTCCCTTATTGCCAGGGGCAGCAGAACCGCCACAGTGATTTCTTCGATGCGGTTGATGAAAAACGATACCTGCCTGCTCCATACCTCCACACTCTTGACAATCATCCGCTGAAAAGGCATAAAAAAAATCAGTCCCGTAAGCCACCATCGTATCAACCTTATGTAAGTCATATTCCCTCTCAAAGCGAGTTACTGTTCCGGTCTCCTGCTGTAATTTTCCTTTCCCCGAGGTAGTCGATAATCCTTTCCACGCACGTCTCAAGCGGAGTGTTCCCGGTATCCATAACCAGCTCCGGATTTTCCGGCGCTTCGTAGGGAGCAGATATACCGGTGAATTCGGGTATCTCCCCCCTTCTCGCCCTTGCATAACTGCCCTTCACATCACGTCTCTCGCATATTTCGATGCTGCAGTTGCAATAGACCTCGATAAAATCACCGTCATTCACCAGCCTGCGCACTGATGCCCTGTCCTCCCTGTACGGTGAAATAAACGCCGTAAGGGCTATAACGCCGGCTTCGATAAAAAGCTTGCACATTTCACCGATGCGCCTGATATTTTCCCTGCGGTCTTCCCTGGAAAATCCCAGGTTGCTGTTAAGTCCGTGGCGGACATTATCGCCGTCAAAGACAAAGGTCCTGCACCCCATCCGGTGCAGTTGCTCCTCGACGGCATGGGCAAGTGTTGACTTCCCGGAGCCGGACAGGCCCGTGAACCAGAGGATGACGCTCCTGTGGCCGTTCAGCCTTTCACGTCTCTCCCTTGTAACCGTGGCGTGGTGCCATATCACATTGGCGCTTTTATTATCATTTATGATTTTCTCCATTATTTCAGGGTCTTCTCCCTCTTATAAAATTTATAAAGATATTTTATTATACTATTATGCATGTAATAGTTCATCCCCCGCGTTAAGCAGGAAACGGGAAGAAGAGAAAGTGTCAATTTCCACAACACTGTGACAAAAAAGTTGACATGCATGAGTGTTGTCTGATATTATTGTTGTAATACCGGATTTTTTAAGCTTCTTGCCGGAAGCGCTTAAATACGTTACTCTCACATACCGGTAAAAGAGAAAAAATCTTTTACTGCTTACTGCCTGGAAATTATCATTACACTGCACCTGTGCGGTGTGAGAAGAGGAAAGACTGTTGAAAGGGTCTCTTTCAATAAAAACAAACCACTAACATCCCTCTGCAAAAAGAGGGGACGGGGAGATTTTATGATGGACAGTAATTATCCGGACACCGGTCCCGCACCGGATTCTTCTATCAATAACATACCGGGAGCCCGGCCTTCTTCATTTACAACCGCGCTGGTTGTTCTCCTGTTAATAATGACAGGTTCATGGCTGAGTCCCGAACCCGTGCGCGCAGCAATCCAGACCGGCCAGTTCGTGGAGGTAACGCGGGATGCGGGAATTGACGACTCCAACAGGAGGACATTCGGCGTCTCCTGGGGCGACATGAACGGCGACGGCCTGCCCGATATCTGGATCAGCCATCACGCCAGAAAGCCGGCATTGTACATCAACAACGGAGACGGCACGTTTACGGATTCAACGGCATCGGTCATGTACGACAATGCTTCCGACATGCACGGCGCGGCCTGGGCCGACTTTGACAATGACGGGGACCAGGATCTGTTCCAGATCGTCGGAGGGGGCAGCGGATGCGGGGAAGGCTCAAACCAGTTCTTCATTAACGACGGCAATACCCTGCAGGATGAAGCAGGATCATACGGCCTGGCTTACCCCATGGGAAGGGGGCGTACGCCGTTGTGGTTCGACTGGAACGGGGACGGTTACCTTGATATCTTTCTTTCAAACCTGAAGCGCAGTTGCGATGATCAGGCACAATCAGCGCTCTTCACCCGGCAGGACGGATATTTCACAAACGGCAATGACCTGACAGGCATTGAGACCGATATGGGCAGCGACCCCGTCTTTGCGCAGTTGACCCACATGGGGCCGGCTAACGCCCCGGTCATAGTGGTATATTCAAATCCGTCACCCCACCGTGTCTACCGGTACGATTCCGTGCCGTTCAGGGACGCCACTTATGCGCTCAGCGGCCTCTCAACCGGTGCTGTGGAGGATGCGGCCATCGCCGACTTCAACGGCGACCTGCGGACCGATTTTTATTTTGCAAGGGCATATACGACTTCTTCCGTGATTAAATACAACGAGACAAACATCAGGGCCGGGATTCTCACGGGCTCATGGGATGCCGCAGTCAAGAGTTTTTCCTTCACCCCCACAGCAGCGGACAACGTCACATTTAAAATAGAATCATTTCAGGTTACACCCGCGGATATATACATCGGTTCAGATAAAACAAATCCTCCGGCCAAGACATTTACACTCACCGCTGCGGATGCGGCAGGAATGCCCGACACCACCGGCACCGAGCTCGGAATATTCATAGGCTATGACACGGACACCTCAAAATGGCAATTTTCCGTCAGGAGCAACAAGTGGCTCATGCTCCATGTTTCCATAACCGTGGACACCACCAACGCCGCCGCCGCAATATCGCCCCCTTCCGATGTTGTCGGCTTCGACGATACCGGCGGTGCGGAAAACGACAAATTGTTCATTCAGACGGCGGACGGTCTCTTTCAGGAGGCTCCTGAAGTTGCGGCCTTAGGCCCCACTGCATGCCATTCAGTGGCGGCAGCGGACTTTGACAATGACATGGATGTGGATATTTACCTCGTATGCCGGTCCATTGTCAAAAATTTTGATAACATCCTGTATGAGAATATCGGCAACAACATGTTCATGCCTGTGACGGGACACGGAGCTGAAGGAAGCGCTATAGGCCTGGGCGAAAGTGTGGCGCTCGCCGATTACAACGAAGACGGTTTCATGGACATATTCGTCACCAACGGGAAATATTCAAGCACGATCACGGAAGGCCCCGACCAGCTTTTCATGAACACCGGCAACACCAATCACTGGCTTGAGATCGACCTTGTCGGTGTGGTCTCAAACCGCGACGGCATCGGCGCAAGGGTGCTCGCAACCACTCCCGACGGAAAAACGCAGTTGCGCGAGCAAAACGGGGGCATCCATGCATATTCGCAGAACTACCAGCGCATACACTTCGGCCTCGGAGGTAATACGCGTGTGGACCGGCTTGTCATCCAGTGGCCGAGCGGCATCGAGCAGGCAACAAACAATATTGATGCGGATCAGGTCTACGAGGCAACCGAACTTGACATCACAGGTTCTTCAACAAGCGGAGACGGGCCGCTTACCGTATATTTCACGAGCAGTTCCGCCGGTCTTTACAAACCTTCAACCTATGAATGGGACTTCGACAGCGACGGTTCTCCCGATTCAACGGACCCGGGACCCTCATATACTTATACCTCTCCCGGCAAGTATACAGTCACACTGACTCTCAGGGATTCCCTCGGAGATGTCATCACAACGGCAACGAGAACCGACTATATTACAGTCAATAATTATATACCTGTCAATAACAATCCGCCTTCGGCGCCGCTGCTCCTGTATCCGGCCGACGGCCAGACGGGCCTTGGGACGGCGGTTGAATTTGTATGGGAAGAGAGCATCGACCCTGACGGGGATGCGGTCAGCTACAGGCTGCAGGTATGCAAGGAAAGTGATTTCGCAACAGGCTGTGTCGACACGGGTAACGCGTCATCGGCAAAAGGGGTCGAGGACATATTCTACGCAGGCACGGGCGCGGGACTGATGATATTCGGGATGGTCCTTGCCGGCAGCGGGAGGAGCAGGAGGAAAACGGCCGTCCTGCTGATTGCAATGCTGACAGTTGCAATGCTTTCAGTCTCATGCGGCTCAGGCGGCGGTTCGGGTGGCGGCGGCACGACCCCTCCTGACATAGTCACGCAGGAAGGCACTGAGGTGTCGCAGACAATATCCGGACTGATGCCCGGGACCACGTACTACTGGAAGGTGACCGCCTATGACGGAAACGGCGGCAAGGCGGAGAGCGGGATAAGAAGCTTTACTACAGAATAGAGGGGAGATCACCGAGCGGCTCTTTCGTAGACCTCGAGCGTCCTGCCGGCTATTTTCCCCCAGTTGTATTTATCATTGATCAGGGCAATCTGCCTTCTTCTCTCCGCGGCGCGCCACGGCCTGTTTATGAACTCCCTTATCTTGTCCGCAAGGGATGCGACGTTGCCGGGTTCGAAAAACCTCTCCTCTTCCAGCTCCACGTTCCTGTTGGCCGGTATGTCGCTCGCTATGCACGACAGGCCGTAGCTCATGGCCTCCAGCAGGACTATGGGAAGCCCTTCGTGATATGAGGGGAGGACGAACAGCCCTGCATGGCTGTACAGCTCCTGAAGGGGTCTTCCTGTTATAAACCCGGTCAACACAATGTTTTCATTGCTGCGGGCCTTTGCCTTCAGGGCCCGGCTGTACCTGTCCTCGTGGTCCGCGTCACCGGCGATAACGAGTTTAAGGTCTTCGAGTTCGAGCCTGTTGAAGGCGCCTATCAGGTCGTCGAATCCCTTCTCAGGGACGAACCTGCCCACAGCCAGTATGTACCTCCCATTGCGCAGGCCGTATTTTTTCAGGGCGTTTTCAGTATCCGGCGGCGACGGCAGGTCCACGCCGTTGGGAATGACAACGCTGTCCCTGCCGTACTTGTTCTTTATATCCGCTGCGATGCTGTCTGAAATGGCGATCACCTCGTTTGCGAACACAGCGCCCATTCTCTCGCAGAATCTCAGAAACATCCTGGCAGGGGGAGGCCATTTCTTCCGGTTGTAATCAGGCCCGTGGTTCGTAATCACGACCTTCATGCCGAGCAGGCGTGCCAGGGGAACAAAAAGTGAAGGTCCGACCGCGTGGATATGCAGGATATCCGGCTTAATGACGCGCGCCTTCAGCACCCCCTTGAAGGTATGGACAACGGCCTCGAGGAACTTGTTTGCGGGACAGCTCAGCGGTATCACGCGCACACCCCTGTACGTGTACGGGGCTGAATCAACATAGGGCTTTCTCGCGAAGACCGTGACATCGCAGCCGCGGTCAGCCAGCCCGGGATACAACTGCCTGCAGTGCGTCTCCACTCCGCCCTGCACCCCGGGGAAACCCCGCGTGCCGACAACCGCTATTTTCATCTGAATATCCCCCTTCGCCGGATGGGGCCTCCCCCTCACGGTTCCCTCTTTAACCTTACAGTGGCATAAAAACATCGCCTGTGGGCTGTGGAGTCCGGCGGAAAAGCTTTATCTGCGATACCTTCAGGACATATCCCGCAGGGCATATTGCCGTCTTTTAGAATTTCACTCTCCGTTACGTCCTGCAACAGGGACATATTTCCAGTGTCCTATCGCTTTATAAAGGTTTTGCGGCGGACTCCACAGCCGGCTTATGCAACATTAAGGTTAATTCAGGGAGCGAGCAAAACGATTTCCTCCCGGATCAGGACGGCCGGCACCTGCCGTCCGGGAGGCAGAGGACGGGTTTTTTCTTTAAAGTAACTCGCAGCTTGTTCCTGATGACCCAGAGGGCCGGCCTGTGAATGTATTTCATGATCGCGGGCACGGCGCTGCCGACCATCCAGCATTGCCTGTTGCAGTTTCTGACCAGCCTGCGGACCTCTTCCGCTTTCTCGCTGTTCCATATCTCGTCAAACGTCGTCTCTTTTATGTTGCCCAT
>Ga0256839_1000761_pt1 | contig 41168 bp, 37 predicted proteins | sample 354166metaG_FD_185968 | JGI IMG/M metagenome (GOLD analysis project Ga0256839, IMG submission 185968) | Hydrothermal vent microbial communities from Mid Atlantic Ridge, Atlantic Ocean - 354-166 | ecosystem: Environmental > Aquatic > Marine > Hydrothermal vents | place: Atlantic Ocean: Mid...
AATAGGCTTAAAAATGTAAGTATTAAGGTAAAAATAGAGAAGAACTAGCGATTGATTTGATGTTTTTTTAACATCCAACTCAATTATCAGAATAAATTGGAAAATGAGATCTCATGCAAAGGTCTCAGTATACAAGTTAAGAAAGTATTTAGGAGTACTTTGAAATGAGAAAGTCATTATTATTTATATTTACGCTTGCAGCGTGTTTTACACAGTCAGTGGTATTTGCCAATGAAGCATCGAAAGAGCATGTAAAAGGTGATGCAACGAAAGGAAAAGCGCTTAGTGCTGTTTGTGCAGCTTGTCATGGTGCTGATGGTAATAGCACAAACCCTGATTGGCCAAAGCTAGCAGGTCAAGGTGAGGCTTACATTATCAAGCAATTACATGACTTCCGTGCTGATAAACGAGCAGAGGCAACTATGACGCCAATGGCGAAAGGTATTGCTGCGGACGAAGATGTACTTCATTTAGCTGCTTATTTCTCTAGTCAGAAAACTAAGCCTGGTACTGCTAATAAAGATAAGGTCGAGTTGGGAAGAGCTATCTATAAAGGTGGTGTAATGGATAGCGGTGTTGCAGCTTGTTCTGCGTGTCATGGGCCTACTGGCATGGGGAATTGGCCAGCAAAGTATCCAAAAGTTTCTGGCCAGCATGCAAAGTATATAGTGACTCAGTTAAAGAATTTTAAAAGTAGTACGCGAAATAATGATGCCGGTAAAATTATGCGAAATATCGCACTAAAAATGACAGATGCTGAAATGGAAGCAGTGGCTGAATATATGTCTGGCTTGCAATAATAATTTAAGTATTTAGTATGAAGGGTGGTGCTTAAAGTGCTGCCCTTTTTTTTGATTGATTTTTTATGATGAAGTGGTTTTTAATTTTATGTTTAGGTTGGTCTTGTGTCGCTCTAGCTGATAGTGCTAGCACTAATCGAAATAATCATTCGGTTAAAAATATAGTGATGAGCCAATGCGCAAGTTGTCATTCAGCTGATGGAAATAGTCAAAATAGCCTTTGGCCAAATATCGCAGGCTTGAAGCAAAGTTATATTTTAAAACAATTAAAAGACTTTAAAGGTGGCTTGCGTGTTAATAAGGATGTGGAACGTATTACTAAATCTTTAACTTTTAAAAATTTAACCGCCTTATCTTATTTTTTTTCTCAACAGAAATTCAGCTCCTTAACCAAGCCTAAAAAATTATCTGAAAGTAGCGAGCTTGTAAACCTTAGTTTAGGTGAAGAGATTTATACCGGTAAGCGGATTGAATACGGGATTCCTGCTTGTGCTAGTTGTCATGGTGAGAGAGGTCAAGGTGGACTGGATAGAAAACGTGGTTATATTTATCCGCGGTTAGCACGCCAATATAAACAATATTCTATCAAACAATTGCAACTATTTAGAGAGTCTAAACGTAGTAATGATTCTCCTGCGATGATGAGAAATATTTCCTTGTTAATGGATGATGAAGATATTGAGTCTGTGATGGCTTATGTTGCCACGTTTAATTCTAATTTAAAGTCTGAGATCCTAAAATAAGTGGCTTTCATCATTAAGGAAGAATATACGATTCAAGGTTCAAGCCATAAAAGAACTTTGTTATACTCAACCTGTCATAATTTCAATCGAGTTTAAAACGTCTATTTACTTAAAAATTAAAAGGTTAAGAAAAAATGAAGATAAAATTAAAAAGAATTTCATTGGTCATTTCAACAGTGGTTGCACTATCTGCCTGTGACTCTGCATCTTCCGATGCTAAACGTGTGGATATCGCCCCTACTGAGCCAGAAGCAATCGTAGATAAAGCTAAAACAGATATATCGGCGATTCCTGACAATCTTATAGCTAAAGCGGAATCAGCTCCAGTTGCTAAATCAGTAGTTTCAAGTGCCTCAAAATATGTGAAAGGTAAGCATTACATAGAAATTTCTCCTGCAATGCAAACAGATGCAGTAGAAGGAAAAGTAGAAGTAGTTGAATTGATGTGGTTGGGATGCCCTCATTGTTATTCCTTAGAGCCGACAATGAATAGGTATAAAGAGAACCATCCAAAATATGTTGAGTTTAAGCAAGTACCAGCCATGTTAAACCCTGGCTGGGCTAAAGATGGAGAAACCTATTATATTGCAGAAATTTTAGACTCAAATGGAGAGAAAGAACTCATTACAAAGGTTTTTCAAGCCATTCATGAACAAAAAAGACGCTTGAATCGTCCCTCGGCAGCTAAGCGCTTTTTTGTAGAACAAGGTTTTACCGCTGAGCAAGTCGATAATGTGAAAAGCTCTATGGCGTTTAAAGCTAAGGTAAGACGGGCACAAGAAATTAGCGCTGGTTCACAAGCACAATCAGTTCCTACGGTCATTATTAACGGTAAGTATAGAACGAGTCCTTATATGGCAGGTAGTGAAAAGAACTTGATGGAAATCATTGATATGCTTGCTAAAAAAGAGCGTAAATAAATTCGTTATCCATTTAGGTGGTAGTTATGAGAAAGCAAAGTCTTATTGACTCATTGATAACCGAAGTCGATCAGGCTTTGCGAACAGTACATACTTTAGCACCGACCACAGAGCGTAGTAATCCTGCGAATAATATTTCCTCTGAACTGTCTGATACTGAGAAGAAACAGTCAGCTTCATTGATGCGGATTAATCACGCCGGGGAAGTATCTGCACAAGGCTTGTATCGTGGTCAAGCCTTAACCGCAAAGCGTGAAGATATTCGTGAGCAGATGGCTCGCTCTGCGATGGAAGAGAATGATCACCTCAACTGGTGTGAAACACGTCTTAATGAATTAGATGACCATAAAAGCTACTTAAGTCCATTGTGGTATCTCGGATCTTTTGGTATCGGTGCTGCAGCAGGTTTAGTGGGCGATAAATGGAGCTTAGGTTTTGTTAAAGAAACAGAAGATCAAGTCGTCAAGCACTTGGATGAGCATTTAGGAAAGCTTCCTGCTAGTGATAAGACAAGTCGTGCTATTCTTGAGCAAATGAAAATCGATGAGGCGCACCATGCTGATGTTGCTGTAGAGGCAGGGGCTGCTGAGTTACCCGCACCCATACGCAAGGTTATGATGCCTTTAATGTCTAAATTGATGACATCTATTTCTGGGAAGTTATAGAAGTAATAAGAGAAATCTTTGCACGAAAGGTATGACGAATAAAATGGTTTGTTTTATTTCGCATACTCTATTTAAAATCACTTGGCTGCTTGTTTTTTCAAAACCTCTAAAGCCGCTTTACCCTTTTCACTGCCATTTTTAGCTGCCTTTTCAAACCATTGTTTAGCTTCTTTCATATCTGCTTTAGTGCCATAACCATTAGCAATCATCGCGCCAACGCTGTACTGTGCCGCGGGTAGGTTCTGTGCTGCCGCTTTTTTATACCATTTGAGTGCTTTTGAATGGTTTTTAGCAACGCCGATACCATCAACATATAAGTCACCTAAGAAGTATTGTGACAGAGGGAATCCTTTCTTAGCTGCTTTATTAAACCAACTAAAGGCCTTTTCAGGACTTTTAGTAACCCCAAGTCCTTGTAGATAGGAGAGCCCTAGATTGTGTTGTGCAAGCGGGTTACCTTTATTTGCTGATTTTTTATACCATTTTAATGCAGCTTTAGGGTTCTTTTTTGTGCCTAGCCCTTGGCTATACATTGAGGCGAGGTCGTAATATGCATCAGGGTTTTTTCTTTTAGCAGCTTTCTTAATGAGCTTAAAGGCCCTTGATGGGTTTTTCTTGGTGCCAATACCATTTGCATAAAGTATGCCTAGCAAATGACTGGCTGTCGGGCTTCCAGAGCGTGATGCAAGTTTTATATATTTAAAGGCTTTGCTTGGATTCTTTTTAACACCTAAGCCCTTTAAATAACGTTCGCCCAGCATTAGCTGAACATCTGTCATACCTTTGTTTGCAGCTTGTTCGTAGTAACGCATGGCTTTTGACATGCTTTTGCTAACACCTTGGCCGCTTTCATACATAATGCCTAAGCTACGTAGTGCATCGGGAATGCCACTCTTAGCGGCTAATTTATAGTACTTAGCTGCTTGGCTGAGGTTCTTTTTTGTACCTTTTCCGACAGCGTACAAGGAGCCTAATAAAAACTGTGCTCCAGGGTGGTTTTTGGCGGCTGCTTTGTTAAACCAGTTGAAGGCTTGTTGCGGGTTTTTGCGTTGCCCTTGACCTAGTAAATAAAGTTGACCTAGAACATATTGGGCAGCAGGGTCACCCTTTTTAGCATAGGGTGATGCAATTTTATAAACTGCAGCATAGTCTTTTCGTTTATAGGCTTGTTGTAAGGCATTATTATCATTTTTATTCGTTACCGCGCCACGTGAGGGGTGTTGCTTAGTGTTAGCACGAGGCTTTAATTGTGTGTTTGTAGATGAGGGGGATATTGGACGATTACTGGCGATATTTCTAGTTGCTTGTCCTAGCGCCCCATTACCATGCTTGTGTTGTACACCTTGTGTAGGTGGCAGAGGGTGGCTGTGTATACGGCCTGAATGTGAATGTTGATTGCCTTGTAGGGAAGTGCTACTTTTACTTCCTTTGGCAAGTGATGGTCTTGTGTTTTTTGTGCGTGTTCTCGTTACTTGCTGGACTCTGCGCTTAACGGGTTGAGGTGTTAAGTCAAAACTAAAGGCGTCTTTATGAGTGGATGATGAGGCAGGTATCTTTGGTTTTTGTACGGCAGTCTTGTTCGTATTTTTAAATATAAAAGTCTCTGCATTTACCAATGAAGCGTATGCAAGTGTCGTTATACTGATGAAAACAACTGAAATTAATTTCATTTTTTTGTCTCTAACTCGGCTACAATTTTTTCTAGTGCTTCAAGCTTTTCGCGTGTGCGAAGAAGAACTGCGGTTTGTATATCAAACTCTTCCCTCGTGACCACATTCATTTTGCGTAAACCACTTTCTAAACCACCCCTCATATTCTTTTCAATATCATCTTGTAAATTTTTTAAAGAGGGGGGTAAAAAGCCTGCAAGCTTTTTTGCTAAATCATCAATTTGAGTATTCTTATCCATATTTGCCTGTCCGTGTTTGGATTATCTATCGTCCAATAAAAGGGCTTAAATCACCGGTATTTTTAAAAGCAAAGCTACCGTCAGCTTGTTGTTTTCCGGTGAATTTTAGCATTGAATTCAAGCCTTTATCACTTGCTTTTACAATCAAATTGGAATTATATCTCCAATCCTTTTTGAGTGTAATATCACCATTAAGTTCAGCAGGTGCATCACTTGAGGTTAATTTTATCTTTAAGTCACCAGATTCTGGTGTAATGATGGCATTATAATTACCTGCGGGTAATTTAATTGGGGAGTTTAGTGCGCCTTCCTTCCAGTCAATTATGCCATCAATGATGGGTAGGTTTTTATTGTGAATTTCGGCGTACTTTAGTTTGCCTTGAATTTCGCCACTTAACTTGGCTTTGTTTTGCAATGAATTAATAAAAACAGCATCCACTTCAAAGTCTGTATTGTTTAAGGTGATTTTTTTGTTTGCTGAAATTGCAATATTTCCCTGCGCTTTGATTTCATCACCACTGAGCTGAAAATCAGACTTTAAGGATAAGGCGAGCAAACTTTTAAGTGGTTGAATTTGCCAGTCTAACTTTCCTAGAGGAATATTATTGACAGTAACGTCTTTTGCAGTTCCTCGCCAGAGGCTTCCGCTGGTTTCTCCCAAACTAACCTTGCCTTGTGTTAGTTTTTCAATGTGAGGTTTAGCGTAAGATAATGGAAGTTGCCAAATTGCAGCGAGTAAAAAGGATAGTAATCCTATAAATAGTATTTTTTTCATGGCTGTTAATATTCGTTAGTTATGTGAGGTTAATCAGCTTTGACGGTTAAGCGTACATCGATAAGTCCGGTTTCTTTGTTATTTGTGTTGATGGTTAGATTACTAATTATTAGGCCGTGTTTGTTTTCTAAGTTAGCAATTAGTCGCATCGTACGATCAGCATTGGCATTTTTTAAAATAACGTTAACACCATTTGAGCCTTGAGACTGCATGCGATCTAAAGCAGGTTTTAAACGTAAGGTTTGGAGTGCGCTTTCTATAATTTGTTGTGGGCTTTGGTTGTTCGTTTGTTCAGGTTTAGTAGCCTGTTGTTGTAGCTGTTTAACCTGAATGCTTTGTTTTTGCATGATTTTTAAAGCGGTGCTTTTACTGTCGATAATTTTATTGAGTTTTTTATTATTTTCGAACAAGGGCTGTACAATAAATAAACCCAGTATCATTAAACCCGCAAGGAAAGAACCATATGTAACGAGGTTACGCTCGCGTGGGTTGAGTGTATTAAACCAGTCCTTCATGCTTTATTCTCCATCGCTTGTTGCTTGCTGTTAGAGGAAAGTGGGCTAATGATAACGTTAGCTTCAACTTTATTTGCCGTTGTGCTTGAATCTTTAACTTTTACATTTAAACCTGCACTTTCTTTTGCTTCTTTTTTAAATGCATTTAGGCGTGATAAGTTTGGTGTGTTTAGTTTTAATAACAGCTCGCCATCTTGGTAGCGCAATTCATTTAAGGTGATGTCTTTGTGCTTTTTTAATAAAGGTGCAATATCTGCAATCAAGGGGATAACGGAGTCGGACGTTTTGCCAGTTTTCTGTTGCAATGCAGTTAATTTGTTTTTCATTTCCGGCAGCATGATAGAAACATCAATACGGCTTTCTGGGAATGTATCCGTATAGACTTTGGCGATTGATTTACTCAAGTTATTAGATTGCTGTTTTAAATGGTTATTCTGTATACCTAAAATAGCTACCCAAGTGGTAGCTAAGAGACCACCAATGAGCATAGCAGGGCGCCACGCTTTCCAATTTATTGAGCTGGTCGCGCCACCTTTTTGTATGTAGCCTGTTAGCAGGTTAAGAGCAAGCCCTTCGGTTGCACTTTTATAGTTGATGAGATTCGCATCCAGTTGTTTGAACTCACACTCTTTTAGTTCATCTGAAAATTCTGTTTGCTCCAGATTTGTATAAATATGCTGTGTAGGATGAGATTCAAAATGTTCTACTAAAAATAAATTTAGTAAATTTTTATGACTGTTAAAGCCTGAGAACACGCCAGTTCTTACACTGATGTCATTCTCGATTTTATTGAGTGCAATGACCTTATCTTCAAGAGTTTGCTTATCTGAGTTGATTGCATGAACCACTCTTTCACTAGCATCAGATTGAGGTGTCTCTTTTTTTAAGACCGACCAAGAGTCCTTTTGGTAATGTTGTGCTAACAATTGTGGTAGCACATAATAAGGCGTAATTTTATGTTCGCGTAACAATGCCGTATACATCCCTAAACGCTGATGATTAATTACGGCAACATTTGTTTTATCAGAGTTGCTTTGTTTATGGATAGCGAAGTGTAAATTTTCTAAATCTTCGGCTAAAGAATCTTCTAAAGCAAAGGGAACAGCACGTAACAATTGTTTTTTATTGGTACTAGGGATTGTTAGTGTGCTTAGCATGACATCGTTATTAGGAATAACGAGCAATACACGTCTACCTCGCGTCAGGGAGCTTATCTTCTGCCAGTTCGAAGGTGTGAAGCGATCTTCGGCCTGATTTTTCCCAAGCAAAGCATATTCAGGTATTGACTGAATTGAGTTAAGTTTTATAACAAGAAGTTGCATGTTTTAGTTCTTTTTAGATGTTTTAATTTTTTGTGGATTACTAAAGTCGCGCATTATGACAGAAACTTTACCCCTTTTCCGCTCTAAAAGTGAATTTACAAATAAACGCGCGTGATTAATTCGTACCATTCCTTGAAGTAAAAAATAACTACTTTTTACGTCAAGATCTTCTTTACTTAGGTGTCCGGTGAGTTGGCTAGGTGTTAAAGCGAGGCGTACATCATCAAAATCTAAAAAAGAGTTAATGGTTTGAAAAGGCTCTTCTTCTCGTTTCTTTATGATATTACTGACTGTTTGTTCATCAAACCCAATAGCTTTTAATATTTCTTCTTTTGCTGTATTTACATTAATTGGGGTTTTTAATCTAATTGGTAAGGTTGAAATAAGTTGATCACCGAGGAGTTTTTTATAAACTTTTTTATTCATATCCTTTAGTAAACGTAACTCTGTAGGGCTGACTAATAAAGTGTCTGCACTAAAGTAAGGCTTCTCTAATGATTGATAATAAGGGCTTTCTGCACCGAAGCCACTGCCAGCACTGTGTGGCTTTAGGTTACCATTGGTCTGATCTTTATCGATCCAATCTTTGACAATATCAGAAAAGTTTTCCGCAGGACCCATTTCTTCATCAGGGTCGATAGTTTTTCTCATTAAGCTGGTTATTCTATTGCGAGTGATTTGTGCAATATCGATAACTTCTTCTTGTCTGCGTTGCTGGTTGGGGTTGGGCTGCCTGTTTGGTGAACGGTTCGTGCCTTGGTTGTTGTTTTGATTATTATTTTGATTCTGCTGGCGTACTCTGATTGGTTTACGATTTAATGAATTTAAATTAATACGCGCTTGCAAATCAAACAGTTGCCCATTCATTACGCCACCAGGAATAGGGATCGGGGGAAGTAACACCGCCCAATCATCTTTTAATGAGTCATAACCAGGGTGTTTTTTATAGGATTTTTCTAAAAAAGTACCCGCCCAATCTTCCATACCGTTGGCGTATAAATAAGCTTGCTCCACATGCGCGATATTGCCAGAAAAGCGAATGTGAATTTGCTGGCGATACATCACCGTTGCGGCTAGAGAAACTGCAATCGCGGTTATAATTAATGCCGTGATTAAGGCGATTCCTTGTTGTCGGGAGGTTCTATTTAACGCCTGCATTTAAAGGTTTCCTCCTATTGGGTGAAGCCGTTCTGACAAACGTAAATTCTTGCCTGTTTTATGGTTTAATTTATAATCGTAAATGGTGGTGTAGGACATAACAGCACGCACATAGTTACGGGTTTCATTAAAGGGGATGCTTTCAATCCAACGTGGCGCAACTATTGGAAACACTGGTGTCCACTTAGGAATACGATGTGGCCCAGCATTATAACTTGCCGTTGCTTTGGCAAAATTACCATTAAATTTTTTTAACATTTGACTGAGATAAGCCGAGCCTAAACGAGCATTCTTTTCAGGGATTAATAGATCGGATGTTTTGTGACTTTTAATCCCTAGTTTGCGGGCGACCTCTTTAGCGGTACGGGGTAGAATTTGCATTAAACCTTTGGCGTTGGCGCTGGAACTGATTTGAGAATCAAAGGCGCTTTCACGACGCATAATGCCGTAAACCCACGCAGGATCGATGTTCTGACTGTTAGCACTTTTGATAACAAGGTTTTTATATTTCATAGGAAAGCGTAAACCAACTTGGTTCCAATCTTTAGTTTGTGAAATGGTGATAATAGCCAAGAAAGGTTGATTGATTTCGAGCGCGTAAGCGGCAGCGACTAACTTATCATGATGACTGAGCTGTTTAAGTTCCCACATCCATTCCTTGCGGGCTAGTTTGGTCAGCCCTAACGTATAAAGTTCAACTGCACGTTGGAAACCTGCTGTTTTTTTTATTTCGGGAATAAATTGATCCCAGTCAGGCTCTTCTTTTTGCAGTCGCTCATAGGGTGCTTTAAGCTGGTCTGCCGCTAGAAAACCATAGAAAGATGCATCTTTAGATAATTCATAATAGTCTTCAGGAGTATTTTTTTTGCCTAATCGATGCTTTGCATAGGTGCGCCAGTATGTCCAAACATCCTGTTTCTTTTCATCATGGCTCATCGGTTTAATGGCATTTAAAACTTCCTGCCAGCGACCTCGGCGTATTGCACTTCGAGCCATCCAGACATTTGCTTCTTTCGTGCGTTTTTCACTCGGGATTGCCATAAGTTGTTCTAGCGCATCAGGTTTATGGTCAACCGCATCTCGGGTTGCGATATAGCTATCTACATCCGCCTTTTCGTCACGCGTAAAACCGTGGGTTTGTTGTAATTTTCTCCACTTTTTCTTGGCTTTGTCGGTATCTTTACGAGCGATACGTTTTACCGCATAAGTCATTAAGTGGCGGGTTTTAGAGGTGCTTTTTTGTAAGAGTTTATGATTAAGATGTTTGGCTGGTTTTTTTCGTAATTTCACCCATAAAGACACTAGTTTTTGATGCTTGCTATTTTTAGCTAAACTTTTCGCTAGGCGGGTTTTTCCTTTTTCCATAGCTTTAGAAATGCGTAGCCAAAGGTCGTTATCATTGATCATTTTATTTTTATGCAGCAAATCAATGACGGCATTGCATGCTTTCGAGGCAGCTTTTCCCTTTAGCCAATAACGCTTCGCAGCTAAGAGGGCTACTTGTTTTGATTTACCTTCTGAGGTATTAATTTGGGCGTTAAGAATAGGGCACTTAGCTTTGCTTCCTCCACCCTCTACTTTTTCCGCAAGTGTTAAAATGTCCTGCCACTTTTGTTGGTTAGCTAAACGCGTTAAGCGTTCGATCGTTAATTTATTCGCAAGGTATGATTTAGGATTGGCGTGGATAAAATCATCCAGTGCTTGGTCAGAAGTTTGTTTCAAATGCTGGTTAATACGCTCAAAATCAAGATAACTTGCTAGCGCATAGTCTTTAAGATGAGAACCAGAAAAAGCCCCACCTTTGTGTAAAATATCATAGGCTTCAATAAAATCTTTGCGCTGGGCATCAAGGCTCTTTGCAAAGCTTTGGAATGGTACTAATGCGAGTACTGGTATGCAGAAAAAAAGTAGTTTATAGGTCACAGTTTATTAAAATAATATAGAAAGCCCGATCAGGGGAAATTATACCAAAAATTGACTAATAAATGTGAGTAATTGCTAGGGGTTAAGTTTCTAAGCTCTGTAAAGCTTGAATATAACGGTGATAGCGCTCTTGTGTAATATCGCCTTTATCAACAGCTGTTCTCACTGCGCACTTTGGTTCATGATTGTGACTGCAGTTGTTAAAATGGCAGAGTTCTTTGAAAGGCGCAAACTCGATATAGCCATCACTTAACTGTTGTTCGGTCATGTCACTCACCGCATAGTCGCGTACTCCGGGTGAGTCGATAAGGTAGCCATCTTGTTGGTTGTTGGGGTTTAAAGGGTATAACATCGCGGTGGTTGTTGTGTGTTTGCCTTCGCCAGAGTCGGATATTATTCCAACGGTTATGTCGGCCGTGTTAGATAATAAAACATTGGCTATGGATGATTTTCCAACCCCAGAACGACCGCTAAATATACTGGTTTTATCGCGCATTAAGCTTTTGAGTTGATCGACGCCTTCGCCGGTGAGTGCGTTCATCTGTAATACATCGTAACCAATCTTTTGGTACGTTTTCATCGCTTGCCAATCTTCATCAACTGCATGTTGATCGGCTAAATCACTCTTGTTCATCACAATGACTGCATTAGCATTAAGTTGCTGCGCTGCAATTAAATAACGATCCACTAAATCCCATGAGGTTTCAGGGAGCCATGAATTAACGACCACCAGTTGATCAATATTGGCGGCAATGGTACGCGGGCGACCGCGATAACCGGGACGAGTTAAAGCATTTTTGCGTGGCAGTAAGTCATCCACGGTTGCATTGCCATGCTCATTGCCATGCCAGGTAATCACATCGCCACAAACAATGGTGTCGAATTTCCGTTTTGCGGTACAGCGAATAGGGGGAAGAGAGGGTTTTTCTGGGTTTTCGACCAGAAGCTCGGCACCAAAGCGAATGATTACACGCCCAGTGTGAAGGGTATTGTTCAAGAAGTTACCTTGCTAATCAGAGGTAACAGTTTTGGAAGGCATTGGGTAAATTTAAAAGAGAGTAGCACGTGTAGATTTTGTTTCAGAACAAGGCGCGCACCGCACGGAGAATGTTGAGCATACAATAGTATGTGATCATTCGAGTACGCTGCGCAACGCAGTAATGAGACAAAATATGCATGTGCTACTTGAATTTGTAGAATTTTTTGTTTAGATGAGCAGTTACATCTAAAATTTCATCATCAAACCAGTTGGTATTCAGATTTGAATCACAACGACGAACCTGTGCTTCTAAACCCTTTAAATCTTTTACTTTACGGTCAGTGCGGGTAAAAACCTCTGTGCCGTGACATTTGTCACACTTAGAGCCTGAAAACAGTTTTTGACCATTGCCTGCGTCTCCTGCAGCCATTGATGCGCCTGAAACCAGCAAGCCCGCTGTTGTTGTGAGAGTTAGTAATATTTTATTGAATAGTTTCATTGTTTAAGTCTCCTGTGACTCATGTTTATCTAGTTACCTACCGATCTTAAATGCGCTATGCGTATCGAGGCGGGTGGGTGAGAATCATAAAACGCCGAATATAGTGGGTCTGGCGTTAATGTTCCTGCGTTCTTTTTATATAGACTAACCAGTGCAGTAATAAGTTCCCCTGCATCTGACTGTTGGGCAGCAAATTCGTCTGCCTCAAATTCATGTTTGCGCGACCAGCGTGCCATCATAGGTCCAATGAAGAAGGTAAATGCAGGCGACACGAGCATAAAGATGATTAAAGCCATATAAGTTGAAGGCTCTGAAATGCCAAAAGCGGTATAAAACCAAGCTTGCTTCATTAACCATGCAAGTACCGCAAAACCAATAAAGGTCATTGTAATCGAAGCGATCATACCTTTAAACACATGTTTGCGTTTAAAATGTCCTAATTCATGCGCCAGAACGGCTTCGACCTGAGTTGGGCTTAAATGCTTTAATAAAGTATCAAAAAATACAATGCGCTTGGTTTTACCAAAGCCTGTGAAGTAAGCGTTCCCGTGACTAGAGCGGGTAGAACCATCCATAACAAACACGCCGTCGGAGTTAAAACCGGTGCGTTTTAAAAGGCTGGTTAAACGATCCAACACTTCGCCTTCTTCTAAAGGCTTGAATTTATTAAACAACGGTGCGATAAATTTAGGGTAGGCCCACATCATCAGGATAGAAAAACTGGTTAATGCCAGCCAAGCGTATAACCACCAAGGTTCACCTGCGGATTCCATAAGCCATAAAATGAGCATGATCAAAGGTATACCAATTACTAGGGATAACGCTGTGCCTTTAAACATATCGATAATAAATGTTTTTAAGGTGGTTTTGTTAAAGCCGAATTTTTCTTCAATCACAAAGGTACTGTAAAGTGATGCGGGAATATCAACGAGGCTTGAGATAAGAGTAAAACTTAATAAAACGGCAACCCCTGTTGCTAAAGGCCCCCAGTTAGCTTCACGCCATAATTGGTCGAGCCATTCTAAGCCGCCAAGCAATGTCCAAATAAATAACACGGCTGTACCAATAAATAACTGTAAACGCCCAAATTTACCTTTGGTTAAGGTGTAATCGGCGGCTTTTTGGTGTTCTTCTAAGGTGATTTTATCTTGGAATTCTTCGGGTACGGCCGCGCGGTGTTTGCTAACATGCGCTGCTTGTCGAAAGGAAAGCCAAAGTTGCATGCCCATTGTGACAACAACCATTAAGATAAAAATATAAGTAAAAGTATGCATATGCGTATAAAATAAGGGTTAATTTTTAATTATAAAGGTGTGATTATAACCCATGAGCCAAGACAAGAATAATCTCATTTGGATTGATCTGGAAATGACCGGTTTGGACACGGTAAAAGACGTGATTATTGAAATCGCCACGATAGTAACGGACAAAGATTTAAATACAATTGCCGAAGGCCCTGTGATTGCAATTCATCAGCCTCAAAGCTTGCTCGACGGTATGGATGAATGGAACCAAACACATCATGGTGGTTCAGGGCTTATCAAGCGCGTGCAAGAAAGTGCCTACAGCATGGCGCAAGCCGAAGCTGAAACCATCGCTTTTTTAGAACAATACGTACCTAAAGGTGCATCGCCAATGTGTGGTAACAGTATTTGTCAAGATCGTCGATTTATGGCGCGTGAAATGCCTGCTTTGGAAGATTTCTTTCATTACCGTAATTTGGATGTGAGTACACTAAAGGAACTTGCAAGGCGTTGGAAACCTGAGCTTTTGGGGGGCTATACTAAAAAGAACGTGCATTTAGCTATGGATGATATTTTAGAGTCGATTGAGGAGTTGCAGTACTATCGAAAGGTTATGTTATCGGTTTAAGGTCTAGTCTTTTATTATTTCTAGCTTCATCGGTAATTTACCCTTAGGTCGTAACGTCAAGCGGCACTCATGATCCACACTGGTTTCAGGGGGCAAAGTTAAGCGAAATTTTTGCGCGATAATGGCGATAGCAAGCACTGACTCGGTTACGCCAAAGTTTTTTGCGATACAAACTCTAGGGCCTATACTAAATGGAATATAACTAAACTTTTTAGGTTTTGTTGCATCTGGCATAAAGCGCTCAGGGATGAAGTGGTCAGGGTTTTTCCATAGTTTTTTATGGCGGTGCAACAGCCATGGAACGATTAACATGAGTGAGCCTGCGGGGACTTTTCTACCGCGAATTTCATCATCTTTTTGAGCTTGCCGTGAGAGTACTGGTACGGGTGGATATAAACGCATCGTTTCATCCAAAATAGCACGTGTGTAAGGTAGCTTTTCAATATCATCAAATTCTGGTGGGCGATTGCCAAGTACATTACTAAGCTCTGCATGTAGCTTTTTTTCTACATCAGGTGATTGTGAGATTAAGTACCACACCCATGCAAGTACATTGGCGGTGGTTTCATGGCCTGCCATAAATAACACAATAATTTCATTGCGAATTTGTTTGCGGGTCATTAAGTCTGTGCCGCTTTCTGACTTATTTGCGTTTATTAATTCGGCAACCATGGTGCCTTGGTGGCCTTCTTCTTCGGCAATGGCGATAATGGCATCGACGGTTTGGTGAATAGTTTTGGCGGCTTTTCTGGCTTTGCCTACTTTTGCATTTACATTGGGTAACCAATCGGGCAAGCCCAAAAAGCTAAATATCGCCATTTGTTTAACAACTGATTGATAGTCAGCAAATGCACTGACGACTTTTTCACTATTTTGTGCGCCAAGTTTTTCACCAAATAGGGTTCGCGCGATAATTTCAGCGGCAAGTTTACCCATTTCAGTGTGTACATCAATGGTGTCGGTGGCGTTTTTCTCTTTATGTCCCCCCCAGTTATTAGTCATTTCTGTAACGGTGTTAACCATCACTTTGCTGTACATTTTAATGTGCTGGCTATCAAACATCGGGGTTTGGATTCTGCGCCGAGATGCCCATGTTTTCCCATCGCTTATGAATAAACCGTCGCCAAGTAAAGGTTCTAGTGCACGAATCATTTGTTTGCTTTTGCGTTCGTAATTCTCTTTGTTTTCAACCATAACATAGCGAATGATGTCGGGCGCATTAACAATAAAAACATGTTTTTTGAAAATCTTTTGCGACATAAGCTCAAACTTAAATGCGGACTCTTCCCAAATCGAAAGTAAGTCTTTTTGTGCGTAGTACAGCGCTTGAAACGGGTTGAGCTTCTTGGTATGGCGTTTAGGATAAGGTGGCTTAAAAGCACTCATAGAATGATTCTGTAATAAACAAGTATTTGAATTATGCGGATGCTGATTAAGAATAGAAAGTAAAAGTTGTAAGAACTTGATTTAGGTTAGTTACTTTAGGTGTTGTTTGATAACGGCAGGGAGTTTTTGTGGGGATTCAATACGTAGCTGCTTGTGAATGCTGGTTTGACCGAAGACAACGGTAATGGCAGACCTCTTAACAGCAAATTCTTTGCTTAAAAACTTCACCATATAGTTAGTGGCTTTACCATCTTCAGGTGATGCTGTGACACTCACTTTAAGTTGATTGCCACGCGGCTTGAGAATTTTGTCTTGTTTGGCTGAGGGTGTGCCTAAGATATTTAAGACGAGTGTGTTTTGATCCCAGTAACAAAAGGAATTGTTATTATTTTTCATATGCTAAATGTGCGTAGTTCCTGATTAAACCTGTAATTTTACAAGGCTTAATCAGGTTTAAGGCTGAATAAGCTATATTACTAAGACAGTGCTTTATTGAGCTGTGCAAAGCTTTCGGCACGTTGACTAGCAGAAATTTCTACGCCCAATGAACGAGAAACTTGCGAGGATGAAATCAAACCACGAATATTGGTATTATTACCATTTTTCTCTATAACGAGCATGTGATGGCGTCGAGAATGGCGACAAACTTCGATAATATCACCTACTGTGGCGGCTTGAATTTTTGCAAGTTCAATGCCTTCAAGCTTCCCAATGGGTGTCATAATATCACGTGCTTCGATATCATTACGTGTGCCACCATGAATTTGTATGTGTAAGAGAGGTTTTTCACCTAAAAGGTCAAATGAGGTTAAAAGCCCCACCATCTTCTGGGCGTCATCATGAACAAATAGCAAGCGCACACCAGCAGAAACCATCTTTTCATGTATATCTTCTAAACTTGCACTGGCACTAACTTGAAATGGCTTTACATGGCTAAAGTCGGTCATGACCATAACAGCAGGAGAGCTTTCTGAAATTTTCTCATTACTATCGCCAGATGAGATGCTGACATCGCCACTAATTATTTCAGGTGTTAGATTGGTACTCATAAATATTATCCTCTTTTGCGGTTAGAATTTTTATCATACTCTTTCAGCCACGAAGTACACATTCTGATTTTTATCACTAGTATAGATAAATATTATGTTAGCCAATACTAATGTAATGATGAAGTTTGTTTGCCAACAGTCATATTGTATGTTTTTATTACAATTTTGTGAGACATTTGCGTGAAAGTTAGGTGAAAGAAAAACTAAAGTATTATTCGGTATTCTTTCGCGAAAAAGTCTCTTTATTATAGATGCAACGCCATGATTGTTCTTTCTGATGTCACGCTACGCCGCGGTTCACAAAAGCTATTATCTGATGTAAATATAAGTATCCACCCAGGCTATAAAGTGGGTCTTACGGGTGCGAATGGTACCGGTAAGTCGAGCTTGTTTGCAATGTTATTGGGCTTACTGGGCCAAGATGAGGGGAATTTAAGTATTCCGCCAAACTGGGCTGTTGCGCATGTTGCACAAGAAACACCTTCTTCAGAAATTAGTGCTTTAGACTATGTACTGCAGGGTGATACTGAATACATTGAACTGCATAAAAAGCTACTAACGGCTGAGGGTGCGTTGTTGGGGGAGTTGCACGCACAGTTAGATGCTATTGATGGTTATACCACTGAGAGCAGGGCGGCAACGTTATTACATGGCTTGGGCTATAGTAATGAACAAATTAATAACCCAGTAAATAGTTTTTCAGGCGGCTGGCGGATGCGTTTGAATTTGGCGCAAGCATTGATGTGCCGGTCAGATTTATTATTGTTGGATGAGCCAACGAATCATCTTGATTTGGACGCAGTTATTTGGTTGCAAGACTGGTTGATTAAATATGCAGGGACATTGATTTTAATCTCTCATGACCGTGAGTTTTTAGATGCTGTGGTTCGACACATTGCACATATTGAACACACCAAGCTTACACTCTATGCTGGAAATTATTCATCGTTCGAAAAAGTACGTGCTGAGCGTTTGGCACAACAACAAAGCGCTTTTGAAAAGCAACAACGTGAGCGCGCCCATATGCAGGCTTATGTCGACCGCTTTCGAGCACAAGCAACTAAGGCAAAGCAAGCACAAAGTCGTTTAAAAGCATTAGGTAGAATGGAAGAAATTTCAGCCGCGCAGATTGATTCACCCTTTAATTTTCAGTTTTTTGAGCCAGAAAAAATCCCAGAGCGTTTACTCAATATTGTCGATGCCAGTATCGGTTATGGTGAGACGATAATCGTGAAGGGTTTAAAAATGCAGTTGTTGCCGGGGCAGCGAATGGGTTTAATTGGGCCAAATGGTGCAGGTAAGTCGACACTAATCAAATTCTTAGCGGGTGAGCTTGAATCACAATCGGGCGAATCATGGCAGGCACAAGATTTGAAAATTGGCTATTTTGCCCAACATCAGTTGGAGCAGTTGAATCCAGAGCTTACGGCTTTAGAGCAATTACGCGATCTTGATAATCTGCAAGAGAATAAAGCGCGCGAACAGGATTTACGGAATTACTTAGGTGGGTTTGGTTTTAAAGGTGAGCGTGTAGATGAGCCGATTGCACCTTTCTCAGGGGGCGAAAAAGCACGTTTAGTGTTGGCTCTTTTAGTGTACCAAAAACCAAATTTATTATTGTTAGATGAGCCTACCAATCATTTAGATTTACAAATGAGGCATGCGCTAAGTGTGGCTTTACAAGGTTTTTCAGGTGCTATGGTGATTGTATCTCATGATCGTCACTTATTAAAAACCGTTACTGATGAGTTAGTCATAGTGCATGATGGTAAAGCTGAGGCTTTTAACGGTGACTTGGATGACTATGCTAAATATATATCTGACTTTATAAAAGATGAGGTAAGGCAAAATATCACTCTTAATGGTTCAGATATGTCAGGTAAAGTTTCTAAAAAAGAACAGCGGCAATTAGAGGCGGAGCGCAGAAAAAGATTACAACCATTACGTAATAAAATAAATAAGTTAGAAAAGCAACTTGACCAGTTTACTGAAGAGCAAGCAACGCTAGAATCTACATTAGCTGACTCTGATATTTACTTAGATGAAAATAAGGATAAATTAAAGCAAGTTTTACTGAATAAAAGCAAGTTAGATCAAAAATTAGTAGGCGTTGAATCCGAATGGATGGAGCTGAGTGAGCTCTACGAAAAAGGAGCTGTAAATGAATGAAGTGACATTATTGTGGAGTGTATTGTTTGGTGGAATTGGTGTAGGTTTCTTTAGTTATGGGCGCAAACAAAAATCAATTGTACCGCTATTAACGGGTATCGCGCTTTTTGTTTTTCCTTACTTTATTTCCAATACAACCTTACTGGTCTTTGTAGGAATTTTCCTTATGCTTGTCCCTTACTTGGTAACATTTTTTTAAGGGTTCTAAATGTTGTTTGAAGTCGTTGAATTAGATTTACCTGTTCTTATGTAATTCCTGCTTGTATGAACTAAGCTTAAGCTATTATGGTTTGAAGTTCACTTTCTTAGGAGGGTCAGTCTTTTACTTTAGGGTTGACCAAAATCCACACTTAGAAACACGAATACAACACAAGTATTTGATTCCATAGCATACCCAATAAATGCCCGCTTAACCTACGAGTGAAGCTAAGATTTATTGAATACACTATGAAACCAATTACATGCACTTTATTTCGCTTTTCTAAGTGCAGATTGGGGTTGAACTTGGTTTAGACAAGCCTGTCGAAAAAATATATCAGTATTCTTTGCTATAATTTACCTATTAGCATGCTATTTTTGTTTATAAACCGCCTAGGAGAAATTATGAAAAATAACAGCGTCTTTTTTATTGTTATCGCTTTAAGCTTAGTGCTTATCTCTAACAAAACCGATGCAATAGAGCCTTTATCAACAAAAGAGTTAGCTTTGCACTGTTCTTCTTATGCAAGTGAGCCAAAGGGTGTTGATGCAGCTTTTTGCGTTAGATATATTCAGGGATTCATCGATGGAGCTGTGGCGACTGATGATAAAGTTCTTGAGAATGCATTGGATAATCTCAATAGTAGAGAAACATTCTCTGAACGTGCTATTCGCCTTAGAAAGGCACGTCGAATTTCAAATAGTCCTACCTACTATGCAGATTTTTGTTTAGGTTCGAGTGAGCCTTTAAAAGTGATCGTTGAGAAAATAATTAGTCGTTTTAGTCAGCGTAAGTTTAACTCTAAAAATGTTCCTGCCCGTGAAGCTGTCTATCAGATTTTACGAAATGAATACCCTTGCTCAATAAACTAAAATTATTAGAGAGTTAAACGTTTTATATGAAAATAAGTACGATCCACACTTTCTTACAAAGAGAGTCGTCGGCAGGCATACTATTAATATTTATTACTCTTTTTGCATTAATCTTGCAAAATAGTGGTTTATCAGAAGCTTACAATAGCTTTTTACATACGCATGTGGAAATTCGTTTTGGGAAGCTTCAAATCGCAAAGCCGCTACTACTTTGGGTTAATGATGGTTTAATGGCTGTGTTCTTTTTTCTTATTGGTTTAGAAGTAAAAAGAGAGGTATTAGAAGGACAGCTTTCTTCGTTAAGCCAAATTGCCTTGCCTGGAATAGCCGCGATAGGTGGTATGGCTGTTCCTGCATTATTTTTTGTCGCATTAAATCAAGGAGATCTTTTTGCGTTGCAGGGCTGGGCAATACCAACGGCTACTGATATCGCATTTGCTTTGGGTGTTTTATCACTTTTGGGTAAGAGGGCGCCTTTATCTTTAAAGATATTTTTATTAGCGCTAGCTATTATTGATGATTTAGGGGCAATTATTATCATTGCGCTATTTTATACAACAGATTTGTCGGCTATTTCAATTGTTGTTGCATCCGTAACATTGGTGGTTTTGTTTCTATTAAATAGATTTGGCGTGGCCACTAAAGCGCCTTACATTGTTCTTGGTATAATTCTTTGGGTGAGTGTTCTTAAGTCAGGTGTACATGCAACATTAGCTGGTGTTGCTCTCGCTTTCATGATTCCCCTTTACTCAAGAGATGCTTCAAGCAAGAGATTTTCCATGAGCAAAGAAATGGAGCATGGTTTACATTATTGGGTTGCTTTTATGATTTTACCGTTATTTGCTTTTGTAAATGCCGGTGTGGATTTAAGAGGAATTTCATTAGGTGAAATGTTTAACCCAGTGCCTATGGGGATCATGTTAGGTTTATTTCTGGGTAAGCAGATCGGCGTTTTTGGCTTTAGTTGGGTGGCGATTAAGTTAGGCTTGGCGAAGATGCCAGAGGGAGCAACTTGGACCCAATTATACGGTGTGTCTGTTTTAACAGGTATTGGTTTTACAATGAGTTTGTTTGTAGACTCGTTGGCTTACAATGATACTGAGCTTTTTCAGTACACTGATAAACTTGCCATTTTGTTAGGTTCCTTTCTATCTGGATTACTTGGTTACCTTGTATTGAGGTTTTCAAAGGAATCAAAGAATTCTAGCTGAGGGTAGTCATTTTATCTCATATGGTTGTATTCTATTTCTTAGATAGAAAACACTATGTATGATAGTACAAGCCTCTGATTTTATAGAACATCGGAAACACTCAATTACACAAAAGCATAATTGAGTGTAGTAGTGCTCACTACAGCTAGGGGTGAAATTGGGCTTATCGTTGTTCAAATGGTCAATACAAACCCTGTATAGCTTTTCAAAAATCCTATGAAACCAAAGAGTCTTGCTATTTGATTCGTGTTCCTACATGGGATTAGGGTGTATTGTTACTTTTTATATAAGCGTAACTGATGAGTCAATGAGTTTAGATCAGTTTATCGCTTAATACCTTGTATTCACACTTGTTTTTCGGAACTTTCCCCCCAATATGATAGACTAAGTAAGTAACCTTATTTTAATAATATAATTTTAGGAGGCTCAAATGAGTCAGTTGGATATTGGTACAGGAAAAATAGTTGCAAACGCAGCAGAGAGTGAGCGTGCAAGTTTTATTAAGCGTACTTACGTACATTTAGCCGGTGCGATAGCCGCATTTGCAGTGGTTGAAACGTTATTACTGCAGTCTGGTGTTGCAGATTCTTTTATGCAAATGTTATCTGGGTCGAAGTGGAGTTGGTTAATCGTACTTGGTGCATTTATGTTGGTCTCTACGGTTGCTAATAATTGGGCTCACTCGGGTATTTCACGTGAAAAACAATACATGGGTTTAGGTCTGTTTGTTTTAGCGGAAGCAATCATCTTTATGCCATTAATCTATATGGCATTAGCGCGTGACCCAAGTGGCACATTGTTGCAAAATGCTGCAGTGGTAACCGCGGCTCTCGTTGGCGGTTTAACGTTTACAGCATTTTCTACCAAAATTAACTTCTCCTTTATGGGGCGTTTTTTAATGATTGGTGGTTTTATCGCTATGGGAATGATTGTGGCAAGTATGCTATTTGGTTTCTCACTGGGACTTTGGTTTTCTGGAGCGATGATTTTGTTTGCAGCGGGTTCAGTACTTTACAGTACATCAAATATCATTCATGAGTATCATACCGAGCAACACGTAGCAGCTTCGCTATCATTATTCTCAAGTGTTGGATTATTATTCTGGTATATCCTTCAGTTTATGATGAGTATGGGGGGGGATGACTAGTATTCATTGATTTAGCCAGACACAAAAAAGCCCGAGTCATAGCCCGGGCTTTTTTGTGTCTGGTATTTTCTGAGTCTATTTTAAAAGTCTTCTGTAGAAGTGAATAGCCCAACCTTTAAGTCTGTGGCAGAATAAATCTCTTTCCCGTCAACTTCCATAGTGGCATTACCTACGCCCATTACTAGTTTGCGCTGTATTAGTCGTGATATTTCAATTTTGTAAGTGACTTTTTTTGCTGTTGGTAGAACTTGCCCAAAGAACTTAACTTCGCCAGCACCGAGAGCGCGCCCACGTCCAGGATTGCCAAGCCAACCTAGATAAAACCCAATGAGTTGCCACATAGCATCCAGGCCTAAACAGCCAGGCATAACTGGGTCGGTAGGGAAATGACAGTCAAAAAACCAAAGATCGGGCTTAATATCTAGCTCGGCAATCATTAGTCCCTTGCCAAACTCCCCACCTTCAGCATCAATTTTAATTACACGATCCATCATTAGCATGGGTGGAATAGGCAGGCGAGCATTACCTTCGCCAAAGAGTTCGCCATTACCGCATTGGATTAATTCTTCGTAAGTGAAGGAGCTTTTTCTTTCTGTCATAAGTGTTCCCTTATTGAGCTTAATATTTGTTACAGTGGTTTTGATGTTACTAGAAAATCCAAGGCGATGCCGATAAAAATCACCATTCCGACCCAGTTATTGTTTAGAAAGGCGCGTAAACACTTTTCTGGTTGGCGATTTTTTGTCAAATAATATTGATAAGAAAAAAATACGATGGTGATTAAAATACTACTGTAAAAAATAATTCCACGTTGATTTAAAAAACCTACATAAGTTATTAAGCTGATGAAGAATAATTGTAAAAAAACATTGATTAAATTGTCATAACGTCCAAACAGAATGGCAGTTGATTTTACGCCGATTTTTAAATCATCATCACGGTCGACCATACCATATTGGGTGTCGTAAGCGGTTGTCCAAGCCATTGCAGCTACAAAGAGCAACCAGGCATCAAGTGGTGGTGCTCGGTTGGTGATAGCGGTGTATGACATGGGGATAGCCCAAGCAAAGGCAGCACCAAGATGTACCTGCGGAAAGTGGTGGTAGCGTTTCATAAAAGGGTAACTAGCAGCTAGAATTAATGCAACGATTGAAAGTAGTAGAGTATCTAGGTTTAATTGGGTGGCGAGCAAAAATGCAACTAGTGACAGCAGTGCAAATACGGCAAGTGCCTCATTAGCTGTGATTCTACCAGAGGTGATTGGGCGGTTTTTGGTGCGTGCAACATGTAAGTCGATATTACGATCTGCATAATCATTGATTGCGCAACCTGCTGATCGCATTAAGCCTACACCTAGCGAAAAGATAATTAAAATTTTAAGGTCAGGCACGCCTTGTGCGGCAAACCATAGTGCCCATAAAGTCGGCCATAAAAGTAAATAAATGCCAATCGGACGGTTGAGTCTTATTAACTCCGCATAAAGTTTTAGCTTTTCTAGCATTGAATCAAGTTGCTTTATATTTGAGCATCAATAAGTAAGCGCTCGACCTTGTTGCCTTTAATCAGGTGCTCTTCAATAATTTCATCAATATCTTCTTTATCTACATAGGTATACCATGTTTCATCAGGGTAAACGACAATCACGGGGCCTAACTCGCAGCGGTTTAAACAACCTGCGGTGTTTACTCGTACCTCGCCAGAGCGAACTAAGCCTAATTCTTTGCTGCGCTGTTTCATGTAGTTTCTCATGTCAAGTGCCAGTGTGTTGCCACAGCATTGGCTGCCATCTTTGCGTTGGTTGGTACAAAAGAACAGGTGGTTTTTATAATAAGACATAGTTTTTATTAGCGGTTGATATTGGAGTGATCTAAAAGTTATGCGATTATGCCTTATTTTTTTGAAGTGAGAAATGTGAATATGTCAAAATCATTTGAAGCGCCACGTTTTGATAGTATTAGTCACTTTTTACAGTCGGGTGGTTTTGATTACCGTATTTATGATATGGGGCGGAAAGTTACTTTACTCTCACGTAATGAGTTTAAACAAATTGAGTCTCAGCAACAGCTTTACCCCTATCCTTTTCAGAGAAAAGCATCGCTAGCCTTACTATTATGGCAGCAGGATAACTCAAGTATAAATTATATAAATGAACCCGTTATTTGGTTTTTACAATTCCCTATCGATGAACTTGGATATTTACAACAGGAGTCTCGTGATGGGTTTTTATTGGGCTTATTAGAGCAGGTGGGGAAAAATATTGAGTCTACTTTGAAAGGTTTGATTAAGTCGGATGATATGTCCGAATCACCTTTTGCATTCAAGCCTGTAGAAGAGCGCTTGGCGATGCTTCACGCCCTGGCAACATTGGATCTGGGTCAGCAACCATCACATTACTATCAAGCGACTCGTGAATATTTAAAAGGTAGTTTAGGCTACGAGCAGTGGCAATTTTTAGGGTTACAGGGTATTGCTGATGTGGTGGCGCGATTAGGTGGTACGGATAATGAGGAACTGCTAGATAGTGCTTTGCCGCAGTTACCTGAAGTTCCTTTAGAGAGTATTTGCTTAATGCTCGAAAATACTCAGCCTAAAGTATTACTGGCAAAAACGCTAATTGATCTGCTTAAAGAGCAAGCTGCTAGCGATGATCCAAATATTAGATTAGCAACAGCATTGTTGAGGGCGCTTTCTGGGGTTGGGGCTGATATTGAGAGGAGAACCTTTTTGCTAGACTTGTTAACACAGAGGGTGCCAAATAAATTGGTGCAAAATATTGAATGTTTAGTCGCTATTTCTGGGCGTTGTTGGTTAGATTTAAAGAGCGAAAAGTTACTAGAGGCTTTTATTGAGAACTTGATAATACAAGATCAAATAGCATTTAATGCTGTATTATCAGATTTAATGATGTTGCCAAATATGAAAGAAAAGATATTGGTTATTTTAAAGGGTGAAAATAAAACAAAGGGTTTATCTAAAAGGGTTGAATCATTTTTGCATGATTTTTATTAAAATTATTAGGCGTAACAAAGCACCTGAAGAAACAGGTGCTTTGGTGTAACTAATTAGTTACTGTGGTTTTCTTTAACGGCCTCTACAGCTGCGCCAGTTGCATCTTTAGCATCTTCAGCAACTGATTTAGCACCATCAACAGCAGCTTCAGCAGCATCTTTAACGCCTTCAACGGCGCCTGTTGCTGCATCTTTAACGCCGTCTACAGCACCAGCGGCCGCATCCTTGACTCCATCAACTGCGCCAGCTGCCGCATCTTTAACTGCATCAGTAACACTGCCACCAGCTTCCATTGTTGCTGAACCGGCGTCTTTGGCTTTATCCATTGCTGATCCTGCAACATCACCGGCGGCATCTTTAGTTGCATTCATTGCATCTTTTGCTTTATCACAAGCAGTAAGTGTCAGGGCTGAGGCAGCAACTAATGTTGCAAGAATTGTACGTAATTTCATTTATGGTCTCCTATCCAATAATATGAATGCTTTAAAAATTTAAAAGTAAGCGTTAAGTTGACAAGATGAACCAGAATTGGTTCCCTTATTTAAATAACTATCTGCTAATATATCAATATAACTTGCCATTAATCAAGAAAACTCATTTTTATGAGTAGAGATGTATATAAGTGGTGTATTAAGGGTTGTTTAATTTTGTTGGTAGTATAGTTGTTGTTTTTTTATGTATTTAATTAATTAAGGATAGATAGATAGATGGGAGAGGAGAAAATACTAAAAAAATTTATGCGTCCAGTGCGTAGCTTTGTTTTGCGGCAAGGTAGATTAACTAAAAGTCAGGCAATAGCGCTTAAAAATGAGTGGCCAGTTTATGGTTTAAATGGTGGTGAGGGAGGTCTTGACTTTAAAGAAATTTTTGGCAATAACTCTTCGGTTACATTAGAAATCGGTTTTGGTGATGGTGTGTCCTTGGCATCAATGGCGGCGCAATCACCAGAAAAAAATTTTTTGGGTATTGAAGTTCATCGGCCCGGAGTGGGTCGATTGCTACACTTAATTAAAGTGAATGGATTGACTAACGTTCGGGTGATGGATGAGGATGCTGTCGAAATAATACAAAACCGTGTTCAAAAAAACTCATTAGACCGCGTACAGTTGTTTTTTCCTGACCCTTGGCATAAAAAGCGTCATAATAAACGTCGTATCGTGCAGCCTGATTTTATTGCTTTGATTGCTTCGAGGTTAAAGCTTGGAGGGGTGTTTCATCTAGCAACAGATTGGGAGCCTTATGCTGAACATATGGCAGAATTAATGCTAGCATCCGGCGAATTCAAATCTTTGTCGAAAGGGGCGTATTCGCCAAAGCCCAGTGATCGACCAACCACGAAGTTTGAGAATCGTGGCATAAGGCTAGGGCATGGTGTATGGGATTTGCTATTTGAGAAGGTGTGAATAATTGTTAATTTTCTCCACGCCCAATCGCAAGGTATTTAATCCCGAGTTCTTTAAGGTGGCTGGGGTTGTAGAGGTTACGGCCATCTACAATTACAGAGTCGGATAACTCCGCTTTGATTGTGTCAAAATCTGGTGAGCGAAATTCTTGCCACTCGGTAGCAATGACTAAGGCATCTGCTCCTGTTAGCGCATCTTCAGCAGTTAGGCAAAGTGTTAGATCATCTCGTTTGCCGTAGATGCGATGGCATTCTTTGCTGGCAATAGGGTCATAAGCCTTCACATGAACGCCGAGCTTCCAGAGTGACTCCATTAAGACGCGGCTGGATGCATCATGCATGTCATCCGTATTGGGTTTAAATGATAGTCCCCATAATGCAATTGTTTTGTCTTTTAATGATTCGCCATAATAACGTTGTAATTTTTCAAATAAGATGCCCTTTTGACGTTCATTAATGGATTCTACAGCTGAGAGTAGCTCAGCGTTGTACCCTATATCCATTGCAATACGTTTTAATGCTTGTACGTCTTTTGGAAAATAAGATCCGCCGTAGCCGCAGCCTGGGTAAATGAAATGGTAGCCAATACGTGGGTCTGAGCCGATGCCTAATCTAACTTCTTCAATATCAGCGCCTAGAAGCTCGGCCATATTGGAGAGTTCATTCATAAAACTAATTTTTGTAGCAAGTAATGCGTTAGCTGCAAATTTGGTAAGTTCAGCTGAGCGAATGCTCATTTCAACGATACGGTCACGGCTACGATTAAAAGGTGCGTATAGTTCGCGCATTAATTCGCTTGTTCTAGGGTTGTTAGCTCCGATGATAATGCGGTCTGGTTTCATGAAATCATCAATCGCAGCTCCTTCTTTTAAAAACTCTGGGTTGGATACTACGTCAAAATCGGCTGTTCTTTGTAGGAGTTTAAGTTCATTTTTTACTGTCACTGAAATTTTATCTGCTATTCCAACAGGAGCAGTAGATTTACTAACAATAATGCGGTATTGCTTAAGATGTTTGGCAATGGATTTTGCGGTTGTTATGATATTACTCGTATCTGTTATACCGTTATCATCAATGGTTGCACCGACGGCAATGAATTGATAAATACCATGCTCAACACCAGTTTTGGCAGAGGTAGTAAAAACTAAACGACCTGAATTTATATTTTCTTGAATAATTTGTTTTAAATTAGGCTCAAAAAAAGTGATGTCACCATTTTGGATGGCGTGTGTTTTATTCTCATCGGTATCTACAATTAAAATATCATTGCCAGCTTGTGCCATGCAGGCGCCAGTGATTAGGCCAACAAAGCCGGAACCATAAATCGTAATTTTCATAAGCTAAATCAACTATATATTTAATTAACATAGATCTATTATAGTAGCACTTAATTAAGGTTGACTTAACAAAACAAATAAAACTGTGAAAATAGTTTGATTTATTGTTGACACCGCAAGGGCAATGCCTCAAAATTCGGCGCTTGATTTTGGAGGGGTTCCCGAGTGGCCAAAGGGAGCAGATTGTAAATCTGCCGCGTAAGCTTCGATGGTTCGAATCCGTCCCCCTCCACCATTTTTTTGTAGGTGTTAAATCAAGCGGGTGTCGTATAGTGGTAATACCTCAGCCTTCCAAGCTGATGCTGCGAGTTCGATTCTCGCCACCCGCTCCAAATTTGTTGTGGAGCTTTGGCTGGGTAGTATGATTTTCACTGCGTTTATTGCGCATGCTCATATAGCTCAGTTGGTAGAGCGCGTCCTTGGTAAGGACGAGGTCAGCGGTTCAAATCCGCTTATGAGCTCCAAATTGTCGTTAGTGCCGTTAGAGAAGAAGTTGGTACTGATATTTATTTTAAAAAATAGTTTTTACATTTTATAGAAGGGTATTGTCATGTCCAAAGAAAAATTTGAACGTAATAAGCCCCACGTCAACGTGGGCACAATTGGTCACGTAGACCATGGTAAAACAACCTTAACTGCCGCGCTTACGAAAGTAATGGCGGAAAAAATGGGTGGTGAAGTTAAGGCTTTTGATGAAATTGATAATGCGCCAGAGGAAAAGGCACGTGGTATCACAATCTCTACGTCTCACGTGGAGTATGAGTCAGATACACGTCACTATGCTCATGTAGATTGCCCGGGTCACGCTGATTACGTAAAGAATATGATTACAGGTGCTGCGCAGATGGATGGTGCTATTCTTGTTGTTTCTGCAGCAGATGGTCCGATGCCTCAAACACGTGAGCATATCCTGCTCTCGCGTCAGGTTGGTGTTCCATATATCGTGGTTTTCATGAATAAAGCCGATATGGTTGATGATGAAGAGTTACTTGAACTTGTAGAAATGGAAGTGCGTGAGCTATTGGATATGTACGAGTTCCCAGGTGATGATACACCTATTATTACAGGTTCTGCTCTTAAGGCGCTTGAAGGTGATGAGAAGTATGTGGAAAAAATTGTTGAGCTAGTAAGTGCGCTTGATACATATATTCCTGAGCCAGAGCGTGCAGTAGATGGTGATTATTTAATGCCTGTTGAGGATGTGTTTTCGATTTCAGGACGCGGGACAGTTGTAACTGGTCGTATTGAGCGTGGTATCGTACACGTAGGTGATGATATTGAGATCGTAGGGATCAAGGATACGCAAACATCTACTTGTACGGGTGTTGAAATGTTCCGTAAATTGCTTGATGAAGGTCAAGCGGGTGATAATGTTGGTGTTCTGCTTCGTGGTACAAAACGTGAAGATGTTGAGCGTGGCCAGGTTCTTTGTAAGCCGGGATCGATTACTCCGCATACAAAATTTGAAGCAGAAGTATATGTATTGTCAAAAGATGAGGGTGGTCGTCACACACCATTTTTCGATGGGTATCGTCCGCAGTTCTATTTTAGAACAACTGATATTACGGGAGCCTGTGATTTGCCTGAAGGAACAGAAATGGTAATGCCAGGTGATAATGTAAAAATGGTGGTAACACTGATTAATCCGATAGCAATGAATGATGGTTTGCGTTTTGCGATCCGTGAAGGTGGTCGTACGGTTGGTGCAGGTGTTGTTGCTAAGATTGTTGAGTAAGTTGTAGAGCTCAAGAATAGGTGTTGGAAATCAATGGTGGTTTGTTGAGTAATCAATTTATTCTGCTATACTCCGGCACCTTCGAGGAGCGAAGTGTGATTTTTTTGCTAAATTACATTTCGTTCTTTTGTTGTTTCAGAAGATAGGGTTTGCAAGATATAGGCTAGTAGCTCCAATTGGTAGAGCACCGGTTTCCAAAACCGATTGTTGGGGGTTCGAGTCCCTCCTGGCCTGCCATTCTGAATCAAATTATAGAATTAAATAAGTCATGGATAGGCTGTGTGCTAGTTGACTAGTGGAAAACCACAAGCTGAAGATAGTGTAATATGGCAGTAAATACAGAAACACAGAGTTCATTTTTCGATACGGTGAAATTGTTATTAGCGCTTATAGTGCTATTAGGCGGTATTGCAGGGTTTTATTATTTTGCCGAAGAATCGTTATTATATCGTGTGCTAGGTTTGTTGGCCGTGGTGGGTGTTGCTATCGGTATATCCTTGATGACTGTGAAGGGTCGCAATTTAATCGGTTTTTTGGGCTCTTCTCGAACGGAAGTTCGAAAAATGGTTTGGCCAACTCGTGCTGAAACAATGCAGACAACGTTAATGGTTTTTATACTTGTGGTTATTTTGGCAATTTTTCTGTGGTTTGTGGATATGTTGCTCGGTGCTGGTGTAAAAGCGTTGCTGTCGGTAGGTGGTTAATATGTCGAAGCAATGGTTTGTAGTGCATGCTTACTCAAATTATGAAATGAAAGTTCGTGAAGCTTTGCAGGAGAGAGTTGAGCGACTAGGGTTGCAAGAATTTTTTGGTGAGATTTTGATACCTACCGAAGAAGTAGTTGAGATGCGTGAAGGGCAGAAGCGAAAAAGTACGCGTAAATTTTTTCCTGGGTATATTTTGGTCGAGATGGAGCTTAATGATGAAAGTTGGCATCTTGTAAAAAATACGCCAAGAGTTTTGGGCTTTATTGGTGGTACTAGTGATAGGCCTGTGCCAATTACTGAAAAAGAAGCCAATGCGATAATGAATCGAATGGAGGAGGGTGTGGAAGCGCCTCGTCCTAAGGTTTTGTATGAGGTTGGTGAAGTGGTTCGGGTTACTGATGGGCCATTTAATGATTTCAACGGTTCTGTTGAAGAAGTGAATTATGAAAAAAGCACTTTGCGAGTAGCTGTGCAGATATTTGGTCGCTCTACACCGGTAGAGTTAGAGTTTTTTCAAGTGGAAAAAGCTTGATTTAAGTTTGTTTTTATTTATTTATTTTAACTTAGTATCGAGGAGTTTGAGAGCTGTTGTTAGCTTGTTGATAAACGTTTGAACTCGTGGAGTACAAAATGGCAAAGAAAGTTGAGTCTTATCTCAAATTACAAGTGCCTGCAGGTGAGGCTAATCCAAGTCCTCCTGTGGGTCCGGCGCTGGGTCAGGCGGGAATTAACATTATGGAGTTCTGTAAAGCCTTTAATGCGGAAACGCAAAGTGCTGAGAAGGGGATGCCTATTCCAGTAGTTATTACGGTTTATAATGATCGGAGTTTTACCTATATCACGAAAACCCCGCCTGCTTCTATTTTGTTAAAGAAGGCGGCAGGGATTCAGAAAGGAAGTGGTGTCCCTAATACAAATAAGGTTGGTAAGGTTACACGTGCTCAAATGGAAGAGATTGCAAAAACGAAAGAACCTGACTTAACAGCAGCTGATATGGATGCGGCTGTTAGGACTATAGCAGGTAGTGCTCGTAGTATGGGTATTGAGACGGAGGGTGTTCTGTAATGGCTAAATTATCTAAACGTCAAAAGGCCATTGCTGAGAAGGTTAAGATTGATCATGTTTATACGTCAACTGAGGCTTTTGAATTATTAAAAGATTTTCCTAAAGTTAAATTTACAGAAAGTGTTGATGTAAGTGTAAACTTGGGGATTGATGCGCGTAAATCTGATCAAGCTGTTCGTGGTTCAACGGTTTTGCCTAATGGTACAGGTAAAACTGTGCGTGTTGCTGTGTTTACACAGGGTGATAACGTAGAGAAGGCAAAAGCTGCAGGTGCGGATATTGTTGGTATGGATGACCTTGCTGAAGATGTGAAGAAGGGTAATATGGACTTTGATGTTGTTATAGCGAGTCCCGATGCAATGCGTGTTGTAGGTCAGTTAGGTCAGGTTCTAGGGCCGCGAGGCTTAATGCCAAATCCAAAAGTAGGGACGGTAAGCGCGGATGTTGCAACTGCTGTTACAAATGCTAAAGGTGGTCAAGTTCGTTATCGTACAGATAAAGCAGGTATTATTCATTGTCGTATTGGTACGGTTGATTTTGATAGCAAGGCATTACAAGAAAATCTAAATGCCTTGGTTGTAGATTTAGTGAAAGCTAAGCCAACTTCCGCAAAAGGTGTTTACCTGAAAAAAGTTACTGTCTCTAGTACAATGGGTGCAGGTTTGTCTGTGGATACGGCTTCGTTAGAGTACTAGTAATGAAATATAAGAATTTGGTGTAGTTTGCCAATAGCTTTGCTGCTTTTAGGGGGTAAAGTGATGATGAATATACTTAATTGTATGTCGTCAGAGACCGTAGGTGATTGATCGGTTTTGTTTGATGGATCTTAATATCCTGCGTAGATGACGTAACCTAAAACAGTTAGTTTGGGGCGCGTCGTTTAAGATGTTTGGCTCATGTTATGGGGCAAGTATTTGATTAAACGGTGGTTTTTCCGCCGAACAAAAGAGGTAGAAATTGTGGCGTTAACTTTACAAGAGAAGAAGAAGATTGTCTCTGAAGTTGCTGCGGTTGCTACAGAAGCTCATTCCGCGGTTGCTGCAGAGTACCACGGTCTTAGTGTAGGTGAAATGACTGAATTGCGTGTTAAGGCACGTGAAGGTGGCGTTTACTTGCGTGTGGTAAAAAATAATTTGGCGAAGATTGCCCTTGCTGATACTGATTTTTCATGTATGAGTGATGGCTTTGTGGGTCCGTTAGTATTGGCGTTTTCGCAAGAAGATCCCGGTGCGGCGGCTCGTGTCATAAAAGATTTTGCTAAAGAGCATGACAAGCTGGAAGTGAAAATGCTCTCCGTTGGTGGGGAGTTATTGGCTGCTTCTGAATTAGATCGTTTGGCTAAGTTGCCTACTCGCGATCAGGCTCTGGCTATTTTGGCTGGAACACTGAGAGCCCCAGTAGAGAAATTGGCGCGTACTTTCAAAGAAGTTCCTGGAAAGCTTGTTCGTACTGTTGCAGCTGTTAGTGATTCAAAAGCGGCCTAATCCATTTTGGATGTGGTGGTTTTTATTAGACAGTTTGATTTTAATATTAATATACAAAGTCGCATAAGCGATTAACTGATTTAGGTTTAGGAGAAATATAATGGCTATTTCAAAAGATGATATTCTCGAAGCAATATCAAATATGAGTGTAATGGAGGTTGTTGAACTAATCTCTGATATGGAAGAAAAGTTTGGCGTGTCAGCAGCTGCTGCTGTCGCAGCAGTACCTGCAGCTGGTGGAGATGCTGGTGGAGATGCTGCTGCTGAGCAGTCTGAGTTTGATGTTGTAATGACTAGTTTTGGTGATAATAAAATATCTGCAATCAAAGCTGTTCGAGCAATCACAGGTCTTGGATTGAAAGAAGCAAAAGAAATGGTGGAGAGTGTTCCTGCTACCGTTAAAGAAGGCGCGTCTAAAGACGAAGCTGAAGAAACGAAGAAGCAACTAGAAGAAGCAGGCGCTACTGTAGAACTAAAGTAGTCCTATTTTATGAATGTAGATAGACTATCTCTTTCATAATAGACAGGCTGACAGTGTATTCACTGTCGGCCTTTCGTCGCTTTGCTGTGAAATGACCCCTATTTCATAGTAAACGACCAAAGAATTTTAGAGGTTCCTTGATGATATTAAGGGATTTCTTGTACTTGCTGTGCATATATGCTGAACAGGTTTCAGAAGAGGAAAATTATGGCTCTGACTTTCACTGAGAAAAAACGTATCCGTAAGGATTTTGGTAAACGCCAACAAGCTTTAGATATACCCTATCTTTTAGCTATTCAACTTGAGTCATATCGTGGGTACTTGCAAATAGGCATCCCTGTTGAAGAAAGAAAAGATAAGGGCTTGCAAGGTGCCTTTAACTCAGTTTTTCCTATAGTAAGTTATTCAGGATTTGTGATGCTTGAATACGTTGATTACAAAATTGCTGAACCAGTATTTGATGTGCGGGAATGTCAACAACGTGGCTTAACATACGCGGCATCATTGCGAGCAACAATGCGGTTGGTAATTTATGATAAGGATGCTCCGAAGAAAACGAAAGTCGTAAAAGATATAAAAGAGCAAGATGTCTATCTTGGTGAAATGCCATTAATGACTGAAAAAGGTACTTTTGTTATTAATGGTACTGAGCGAGTCATTGTATCTCAGTTGCACCGTTCTCCTGGTGTTTTCTTTGATCATGATAAGGGTAAAACTAATACTGCCCGTAAGTTACTTCATAATGCACGAGTTATTCCCTATCGTGGTTCTTGGTTAGATTTTGAGTTTGATCCTAAAGACTCTGTCTTTGTGCGTATCGACCGTCGAAGAAAGCTCCCTGCAACGGTGTTATTGCGTGCCCTCGGTATGGAAACAGAGCAAATTATTGACTGTTTCTTCGAAAAAATATCAATAAACTTGCAAAAGACGAAAATACAAATGGCGCTAGACCCATCACGCCTACGTGGAGAACTTGCTTCATTTGATATTGAGATAAATGGTAATAAAATTGTTGAGTCGGGTCGTCGAATTACGGCTAAACACATTAAATTGCTAGAAAAAGAAAATATTAAGAAGCTAGAGGTTCCTGAAGAGTATATGCAAGGCAAGGTTCTTGCGCATAATATTGTTGATGAATCGACGGGCGAATTTCTGGTTGAGGCGAATGCCGAACTTACTGAAGAGTTGATCGAACTTTTACGTGAAAATGATATTAAGAAATTTGATGTTATTTATACCAATGAGCTCGATCGAGGGCCATTTATATCGAATACTTTAAGGATTGATTCCTCTACAACTGCTCTTGAAGGGATGGTAGAGATATATCGCATGATGCGCCCTGGGGAGCCGCCAACTAAGGATGCTGCTGAAAATTTATTTCATAATCTGTTTTTCTCAGAGGATCGTTACGACTTATCTGGTGTGGGTAGAATGAAATTTAATAAGCGTCTTGAGTATGATCATGAAACTGGACCAAGTATTTTATTTGATTTAGATTACCTTTCAGCTCGTAAGGACGCAGCTTCCAAGGCGCTTGTAGAGGAGCATGGTGCAGTCTATGAAGAGCTTAAAAAAAGTGGAAAAGCCAGTTCTGATATTGTAAATGTTTTAAAAACTTTGATTGATATTCGTAACGGTAACGGTGTTATTGATGATATTGATCATTTAGGAAACCGTCGTATTCGAAGTGTTGGTGAAATGGCAGAAAATGCCTTTCGCATTGGTTTGGTTCGCGTCGAGCGTGCTGTAAAAGAGCGTCTAACCGTGGCAGAAAGTGAAGGTTTAATGCCGCAAGATATGGTTAATGCGAAGCCTGTTTCAGCTGCTGTTAAAGAGTTTTTTGGTTCAAGTCAGCTGTCTCAGTTTATGGATCAAAATAATCCTCTTTCAGAAATCACGCATAAGCGTCGTATCTCAGCTTTAGGACCTGGCGGATTGACGCGCGAGCGAGCTGGTTTTGAGGTGCGTGACGTGCATCCTACTCACTACGGTCGAGTATGTCCTATCGAAACTCCGGAAGGTCCAAACATTGGTTTAATTAACTCATTGGCGGTGTTTGCAAAAACTAACGATTATGGTTTTTTGGAAACGCCTTACCGTAAGGTTAAAGATGGTAAAGTCTCAACAGATATAGATTATCTATCTGCAATTGAAGAATCGCGATTTGTTATTGCGCAGGCGAATGCAGACCTTGGGGAAAATGGTGAGTTTATAAATGATATGGTTTCATGTCGTTACCAAAATGAATTTATGGTTTCACCTGCGTCGGATGTGCAATACATGGATGTTTCCCCGAAGCAGATTGTATCTGTAGCTGCATCGTTGATTCCTTTCTTGGAGCATGATGATGCTAACCGTGCTTTGATGGGTTCAAACATGCAGCGTCAAGCTGTGCCATGTTTGATAGCACAAACTCCAGTTTGTGGTACGGGTATGGAGCGCGTTGTGGCTGTTGACTCAGGTTCGACAGTTGTGGCTAAACGTGGAGGAGTTGTCAGTGCGTCAGAGGCGGCTCGTATTGTTATTCGTGTAAATGATGATGAGGCACAAGAAGGTGGTGTCGATATTTACAATTTGATCAAATATACCCGATCGAATCAAAATACTTGTGTTAACCAAAAACCGATTGTTAAAGTTGGTGACGTGATTGCCCGTGGTGATGTTTTGGCCGATGGCTCTTCGACTGACTTGGGTGAACTGGCATTAGGTCAAAACATTAAAATCGCCTTTATGCCATGGAATGGGTACAACTTTGAGGATTCAATCCTTGTGTCAGAGCGTGTAGTAGAGGAGGATCGTTTTACATCAATTCATATTGAAGAGATTAGTTGTTTAGCGCGTGATACTAAGCTAGGTGCCGAAGAAATTACTGGTGATATTCCGAATGTCAGTGAGCACTTGCTCTCAAAATTAGACGAGTCAGGCATTATTCATGTCGGAGCAGAAGTTAAACCAGGTGATATTTTAGTCGGTAAAGTTACTCCAAAAGGCGAAACTCAACTCACTCCAGAAGAAAAGTTACTACGTGCAATTTTTGGTGAAAAGGCATCAGATGTAAAAGATACGTCTTCGCGTGTTAAATCAAGTATGTTTGGTACCGTAATTGATGTGCGTGTCTTTACTCGTGAAGGTGTTGAGAAAGATGCACGGGCAATTGCGCTTGAAGAAGAGGCTTTATCAAAAGTACGAAATGATTTACGAGATGAATTGTTGGTTGTTGAAGACGATTTGTTTGCTCGTGTTGAAGATCTAGTGCTTAATAAAGTTGCTGATGGTGGTCCAGCTGGAATCAAAGCAGGTGGAAAGATTACCAAGGCTTACTTGGCTGATTTGGATAAGAAAGATTGGTTTGCACTTCGTTTGAAGAATGCGGATGCTAATAAGCAATTAGAAAATTTAGCTAAACTATTAGCAGAAAAGAAATCTCATTACGAAGATCGTTTACAAAAGCAGAAAGATAAAATCACTGCTGGTGATGATCTGGCACCAGGTGTGCTTAAGGTTGTAAAGGTTTATGTGGCGGTTCGTCGTCGTATGCAACCGGGTGATAAAATGGCAGGTCGTCATGGTAACAAGGGTGTTGTTTCACGTATCGTGCCGGTTGAAGATATGCCGTATGACGAACATGGCGTACCGGTAGATATTTGTTTGAACCCCCTAGGCGTACCGTCTCGAATGAATGTTGGGCAGGTGCTAGAAATGCATCTTGGCTGGGCTGCTAAAGGTCTAGGTGAGAAAATTGGCAGAATGGTTGATGCTAAAGCTAAGATTGATGAATTGCGTAAGTTTTTGACTGAAATTTACAGTGAAGGTGGTAATCCTGAGCAAGGTGATCTTAGTGAAATGACGGATGATGAAGTAATAGAAATGGCTTCAAACCTTCGCAAAGGTGTACCAATGGCTACGCCAGTATTTGATGGTGCGGCCGAAACCGAAATTAAGCGAATGCTTAAATTAGCTGAACTACCAGAGTCGGGTCAAACAACATTGTATGATGGTCGTACTGGTGTTCCATTTGAACGTAAAATTACAGTTGGTTATATGCATATGTTAAAATTAAATCACTTGGTTGATGATAAAATGCATGCGCGTTCTACGGGTCCATACTCGTTAGTAACTCAGCAGCCATTAGGTGGTAAAGCGATGTTTGGAGGACAGCGCTTCGGTGAAATGGAGGTCTGGGCATTGGAAGCTTACGGAGCAGCTTATACGCTTCAAGAAGTACTCACAGTGAAGTCGGACGATGTGCAAGGACGTAATCGAATGTACAAAAATATTGTTGATGGAAATCTTCACATGGAAGCTGGGATGCCTGAATCCTTTAATGTGTTGATGAAAGAGATTCGTTCGTTGGGTCTTCATATTGAACTTGAAAAAGACAACAAATAGGTGGTGATGAAATGATGAATAAAGGCATGGGAGATCTGCTTAATATTTTTAAGCAGCAGTCCGATACAGAAGAGTTCGATGCAATACGCATTGGTTTAGCATCACCGGAAGTTATTCGTTCTTGGTCGTTTGGAGAAGTTAAAAAGCCAGAAACTATCAACTATAGAACTTTTAAACCTGAGCGTGATGGTCTCTTTTGTGCCAAGATATTTGGTCCAGTTAAAGATTATGAGTGTCTGTGTGGGAAATACAAGCGTTTAAAGCATCGAGGTGTTGTGTGTGAAAAGTGTGGTGTTGAAGTTACCAATACCACTGTTAGACGCGATCGTATGGGTCATATTGATCTTGCTTGTCCAGTTGCGCATATTTGGTTTTTAAAATCATTGCCTTCACGTATTGGCTTGTTTCTTGATATGACTTTACGTGATATAGAGCGTGTTCTGTATTTTGAAGCATTTGTAGTTACAGAACCCGGCATGACAACTTTGGAGCGTGGACAGTTATTAAGTGATGAAGCTTATTTAGAGGCACTTGAAGAGTTCGGTGATGAATTTGATGCAGCGATGGGTGCGGAAGCTGTTCTTGAGATGTTGAAATCAGTTGATGTGGAAGAAGCATTGATTGATCTAGAAGAGGAGGCAAAATCTACAAACTCTGAGACAAAACTCAAGCGTATTAGTAAACGTACTAAATTAATGGAGTCGTTCCGCTCTAAAAAGAATGACCCTAAGTCATCAGGTAATAAACCTGAATGGATGATTTTAACTGTGCTGCCCGTGTTACCACCTGATCTTCGTCCGTTAGTGCCTCTGGAGGGCGGGCGTTTTGCTACTTCTGATCTAAATGATCTTTATCGCCGAGTTATCAATCGTAACAATCGTTTGCGTCGTTTGTTGGATTTAAATGCGCCAGATATAATTGTCCGTAATGAAAAGCGTATGTTACAAGAATCTGTTGATGCCTTGTTAGATAATGGTCGTCGCGGCCGTGCAATTACTGGTTCTAATCGACGACAGCTAAAGTCATTGGCTGATATGATTAAAGGTAAGCAAGGTCGTTTCCGTCAGAATCTATTAGGTAAACGTGTCGATTATTCGGGACGTTCTGTAATTGTTGTTGGTCCTGCTTTGAAATTGCATCAATGTGGCTTACCTAAGAAAATGGCGCTTGAGTTATTTAAGCCTTTTATTTTTGGTAAATTACAACGTCGTGGTTTAGCGACGACAATTAAAGCGGCTAAGAAACTGGTTGAGCGTGAAACACCAGAGGTTTGGGATATTCTTGCTGAAATTATTCGTCAGCATCCAATTATGTTAAACCGTGCACCAACACTGCATCGATTAGGTATTCAAGCCTTTGAGCCTGTGTTAATTGAAGGTAAGGCCATTCAATTGCACCCACTTGTATGTTCAGCATTTAACGCTGACTTTGATGGCGATCAGATGGCGGTGCATGTACCACTGTCATTAGAGGCGCAAACCGAAGCGCGTGTTTTGATGATGGCATCTAACAATGTGTTATCACCAGCAAATGGTGAGCCGATTATTGTACCCTCACAAGATATTGTTTTGGGTTTGTATTACATGACACGTGAAAGTATCAATGCAAAGGGCGAAGGTATGATCTTCGCTGATGTAGAGGAGGCTAAACGTGCTTACGATACGCATCAGGTTTCTTTGCATGCAAAAGTAAAAGTACGTATCACCGATAGTGAATACAATGAAAATGGTGAGTTAGTTGAGCAGACACGTTTAATGGATACAACTGTTGGGCGTGCCATAGTTTCTGAAGTTTTACCAAATGGAATGCCATTTGAACTCGTAAATGTGGTGCTAAAGAAGAAGGCTATTTCAGGGCTTATTAATGAAGGTTATCGCCGTATAGGTCTTAAAGATACTGTGATTTTAGCTGATCAGTTGATGTATACAGGTTACCGATACGCTACTTTGGCAGGCGTATCATTCTGTGCAGATGATATGGTCATTCCTGAAGAAAAAGCTAGAATCATAGGTCGTTCAGAAGATGATGTAAGAGAGATTGAAAATCAATACGCTTCCGGTCTTGTTACCCAGGGTGAGCGTTACAATAAAGTAGTTGATATCTGGGCGCGTACTAATGACCAAGTTGCTAAAGCAATGATGGATGGTATGGGTGCTGAAGATGTTATTGATGCAAAGGGTGATACTGTAAGTCAAGAATCGTTTAATTCTATCTATATGATGGCAGATTCTGGTGCTCGTGGCTCTCCAGCACAGATCCGTCAGTTAGCTGGTATGCGTGGTTTGATGGCGAAACCAGATGGTTCTATCATTGAGACGCCGATTACCTCAAATTTCCGTGAAGGTCTTAACGTATTACAGTACTTTATTTCTACTCACGGAGCACGTAAAGGGCTTGCTGATACAGCGCTTAAAACAGCAAATTCAGGTTACTTAACACGTCGTTTAGTTGATGTATCGCAAGATATGGTAGTTACATTGGATGACTGTGGAACAACTAATGGCTTGCTCATGAAGCCAATCATTGAAGGTGGTGATGTTGTTCAACCATTAGGAGAAAGAGTTCTAGGTCGTGTTACTGCAATAGATGTTGTAAACACCAAGGGTGAGGTTGTTATCCCTGCTAAAACCCTAATGGATGAAGCTTGGGTTGCCAAGCTAGAAGACTTAGGTGTTGATGAAATGATTGTTCGATCAGCAATAAGTTGTGATACCAAAAAAGGTGTATGTCGTTATTGTTACGGACGTGATTTAGGTCGCGGTCACCTTGTCAATCAAGGTGAGGCAGTTGGTGTTGTGGCTGCGCAATCTATCGGTGAGCCCGGAACTCAGTTGACCATGCGTACCTTTCATATTGGTGGTGCTGCAAGTCGTGCAGCTGCCGATAATAATATATCCGTTAAATCAAAAGGTAATGCACGTTTATCCAATGTTAAAACTGTTACAAATAAAGATGGAAATTTAGTCACGGTTTCACGTTCAGGTGAAATTAGTGTGGTTGATGATCAGGGTCGTGAGCGTGAGCGTTATAAGCTACCTTACGGTGCGGTAGTTACAATTAAAGATAATGATGATGTAGATGCTGGTCAAGAAGTAGCAACTTGGGATCCGCATACACACCCTATTGTTACAGAAGTTGCTGGTACGGTTGATTTTGTAGATTTCCTCGATGGGCAAACTATTAATACCCAGATCGATGAGGTGACGGGGTTGAGTTCAACGGTTGTGACAGACCCTGCAGCTCGTGGAGCGGGTTCAAAAGAACTTAACCCAATGATTCGTTTGTTGGATGATAAAGGTGAAGTACTGTTCTTTGATAATACTGAAATTCCTGTTCAATATCCTTTAGCTGGTGGAGCTGTTGTTGGCTTAACTGCGGGCTCAAAAGTTGCGGTAGGTGATGTTTTGGCTCGCTTAGCGCAGGAGTCATCTAAGACGCGTGATATT
>Ga0256839_1000762_pt1 | contig 41158 bp, 38 predicted proteins | sample 354166metaG_FD_185968 | JGI IMG/M metagenome (GOLD analysis project Ga0256839, IMG submission 185968) | Hydrothermal vent microbial communities from Mid Atlantic Ridge, Atlantic Ocean - 354-166 | ecosystem: Environmental > Aquatic > Marine > Hydrothermal vents | place: Atlantic Ocean: Mid...
TTCAGGCGGCCAATCGGGAGAAGGCGATGAAACGGCGCGATGAGCTGTGGGCGGCGCTGAGGGCGCCGGATGCGCCCGGGGCAAAGGCCGCCTGAGCGCGGACTGGGCCGCGCCGGCGGGAGTTTGCACAGGCGGCGGACTTTGCTGCGAGGGGGCCGATGGCCCCTGACTGGAGACGCCGATGCGCTTTCTCATCCCCGCTCTGAGCCTCTTTCTGGCCCTGCCGCTGGCTGCGGAGCCGGTGAATATCCGCCCGGATCTCCCTTCGGTCAGCGTGCCGGGCGCCGGCGGATGGTGGAGATCCGGCGGATTCAGGACAATTCCAGCCTGCTCGATCCCGACTGGGCGCGCACCTGGCGCCCCTGTCCGCCGTTCTGCATCCAGCCGATGGTGCCGACCGAGGGCGTTACCTCCGTCGGAGAGCTGGCGCTTCTGGACGATCTGCAGGATCCGGCGGTGATCGTCATCGACAGCCGCACCCGCAGCTGGTTCGAGGGGGGAACGATCCCGGGAGCCGTCTCGATCCCCTGGAATTCTCGATCCCCTGAAATGAAATTGTTGACCGGCTGGACGAGCTGGGCTGCGAGGCCGATTTCGACGGATGGAGCTGCGATTTGGCGCGCGCGTGACCCTGTTCTGCAACGGCATGTGGTGCGGGCAGTCGCCCACCGCGATCCGGCAATGATCGCCGTCGGCTATCCGCCCGAGCGGATCCGCTATTATCGGGGCGGGATGCAGGCCTGGCGTCTGCTGGGGCTGACGGTGGTGCGTCCCTGAATCCGGCCGGCGCGCGGAGGAGGGCATGCCTTCGGTTTCGTTGTCCGAAGCCTTCCGGTCCGGGGCGGGCTCCCCGGAAGTTGCAATTTGAAGCTGCAATTTGCCCCGTGCGCCGGGCGCGCGGCTGTGCTATTTGGCGCGGCGGATGGCGCATGAGGCAGCGAAATGGCGGTTGGCATATTCGATTCCGGTCTTGGCGGGCTCACCGTTCTGGAGGCGGTGCGCAGGCGCCTCCCGGAGGTGGCTTTCGCCTATTACGGCGACAATGCCCACGCCCCCTACGGGGTGCGCGAGGCCGACGACGTGTTCCACCTGACCTGTCGCGGCGTGGAGCGGCTGTGGCGGGAGGGCTGCGACCTGGTGATCCTGGCCTGCAACACGGCCTCGGCGGCGGCGCTCAGGCGGATGCAGGAGAGCTGGGTTCCTCCCGACAAGCGGGTGCTGGGCGTGTTCGTGCCGCTGATCGAGGCGCTGACCGAGCGCAAGTGGGGCGACAACTCGCCCCCGCGCGAGGTGGCGGTCAAGCATGTGGCGCTGTTTGCCACCCCGGCCACGGTGGCCAGCCGGGCCTTCCAGCGCGAGCTGGCCTTTCGCGCCATCGGGGTGGATGTGGAGGCGCAGGCCTGCGGCGGGGTGGTGGACGCGATCGAGGAGGGCGACATGATCCTGGCCGAGGCGCTGGTGCGCAGCCATGTGGAGGCTCTGAAGCGCAAGATGCCGCATCCGCAGGCGGCGGTGCTGGGCTGCACCCATTACCCACTGCTCGAGCATGTCTTTCAGGAAGCCCTGGGCCCGGAGGTGCGGGTCTTCAGCCAGGCCGATCTCGTGGCCGAAAGTCTGGCCGACTATCTGGAGCGCCATCCGCAGATGCGCGGCGCGGGGGGGGAGCCGGTATTCCTGACCACGGGCGAGGCGGCGCGGGTCTCCGACCAGGCCACCCGTTTTCTGCAACGGAAGGTGACGTTCCGACCCGCCTGAGCCCGGCGCTTCGAATTGCGAATGAATATCGTGATGCCCTTTCCGACAGGTGATCCATGACCAAGAAAGTCGCCATACTCGGCGCCTCCGGCTATACCGGGGCCGAGCTCGTCCGGCTGATCCATGCGCATCCCGACATGCGGATCGTGGCGCTCAGCGCCGATCGCAAGGCCGGGCAGGCGATGGGAGAGGCCTTCGCGCATCTCGGGCATCTCGAGCTGCCGCTGCTGCAGAAGATCGAGGAAGTAGATTTCTCTGCCGTGGATCTGGCCTTTCTCGCCCTGCCGCACGGGATCGCGCATGACCTTGTGCGCAGGCTGCCGGATCACGTGAAGGTGGTGGATCTTTCGGCCGATTTCCGGCTGCGCGACCCGGCAGCCTACCGGAAGTGGTACGGGCGGGAACACGGGGCGATGGATCTCCAGCCGCAGGCGGCCTTCGGCCTGCCCGAGATCTACCGCGAGCGGATCGCGCGGGCGCGGATCACCGCCAACACCGGCTGCTACGTGGCGACGGCGCTGCTGCCTCTGGTGCCGCTCCTGCGGGCCGGGCTGATCGACCCGGACGGGATCGTGATCGATGCCAAGTCCGGCGTGTCGGGGGCCGGGCGGGCATTGCGCGAGGCCAGCCTGTTCTGCGAGGCGAACGAGGCTCTTTCCGCCTATGGCGTGGCTGCCCACCGGCACATGGGAGAGCTTGATCAGGAGCTGTCGCAGGCGGCCGGGCGGCCCGTCTGCGCCAGCTTCACCCCGCATCTCGTGCCGATGAGCCGCGGCATGATGGCCACCATCTACCTGCGCGGAGATGCCGCGGCCGCGCAGGCCGAGCTTGCCCGGCAATATGCCGCGGAACCCTTTCTGCGCGTTCTGGGCCTTGGCAAGATCCCGGCGACTTCCCATGTGAGGGGGAGCAATCGCTGCCACATCGGCGTGGTTGCGGACCGGACGGAGGGGCGGATGATCGTGGTTTCGGTGCTCGACAACCTGATGAAGGGGGCCTCGGGGCAGGCGCTGCAGAATGCCAACATCATGCTCGGGCTCGATGAGACCGCCGGGCTGACGCAGGTTCCGCTGTTCCCGTGATGTTTTGGCAGGAAAGGTGCAGGAGAACGCCATGACCGGCCTCAAGAAGGTGAAGAAGAAACGCCGGGTCTGGCTCATCGTCATCGTGGGCACGATGCTGGCAACGGCCACGGCGCTGATCGGATACGGTCTGCGCGACGGTATCAACTATTTTCGCGCTCCGGCCCAGGTGGCCGAGGATCCGCCGCCGGAAAACGAGGTGTTCCGGATCGGCGGCCTGGTGGAAGAAGGTTCGCTGGTGCGCGGCCAGGGCGAGACCATCACCTTCAGGGTTACCGACGGGGCGGCCTCGATCCCGGTGATCTACACCGGCGTGTTGCCCGACCTGTTCAGGGAGGGCGAGGGCATGGTCGGCACCGGCCGGCTGGTCGGCGGCGTGTTTCGGGCGACCGAGATTCTCGCCAAGCATGACGAGACCTACATGCCCAAGGAAGTGATCGACGCGCTGAAGGAACAGGGCGTCTATGTCGATCCGGGCAGCTGAGGCCGCTGCCGGGTTTTCCTTCCGTTCTCTTCGCCGCGCTGCCGGCGACGGCACGCTGCGCCTTTTTCGCGCCTCCGCGCTCCGGCGCGGGGCTGCGAACGGCCCATTAGCCCGCGTTAACCCTTTGTCAGCACCCTTGAAGACGTTTTCCAGAACCTCGGGTGCGTCATGCAACTCATTGAAACGATTGCCGATGAAATCATCGCGCGTGAGGGCGGATTCGTCGATGACCCGGATGATCCGGGCGGGCCGACGAAATTCGGTGTCACCCTTGCCACGTTGCGCAGGCTCGGGCGGGATCTGACCGGAGACGGGCGCATCGACCGCGCCGACGTACAGGCGCTCGATCGCGCCACCGCGCGCGACATCTTCCTGCGCGAATACTATCTCCGCCCCCGGATCGGCGCGCTGCCCGAGGCGCTGCGCGCCAGCGTCTTCGACATGTATGTCAACTCGGGCGCACAGGCGGTGCGCATCCTGCAGCGGCTGCTGCGCCGGATGGGGCACATGATCGCGGTGGACGGGATCATCGGCCCGCAGACCATCCGCGCCGCCCGGCGCGCCCAGGAAGAAGCCCCGGACCATCTTGCCGACGCTTACGGGATCGCCCGGCGCAACTACTATTACGCCCTGGCAGACCGGCGGCCGGGGCTGCGCAAGTTCGCCCGCCGCCGCGACGGAGGCAAGGGCGGATGGATCCGGCGGGCAGAGGAATTCATCTCGCCGCGCTATCACCTCAGCGAGGCCGAGCATCGGGCGCGGGTGGCGGCATGGGGCTGATCGAGGCGCTCTTCGGCCTGCTGTTCGGAGGCGGGCGTAATCTGGTGAAGGAGACGGCCGAGGTGTTTCGCGAGAACGCCGAGGCTGCGGCCGGGCGCCAGGCGCGCTACCGTGCCGCCGCGCTGCGCCAGTTCGCCGCCGAATTCGGGATCGAACGCAAGGGGAGGTTCGACCGTTTCATGGACGGGCTCAACCGGCTGCCGCGTCCGGCGCTGGCGCTGGGCACGCTGGGTCTGTTCGTGGCCGCGATGATCGATCCGATCTGGTTCGCCGCCAGGATGCAGGGAATCGCACTGGTTCCCGAACCGCTCTGGTGGCTGCTCGGGGTCATCGTCTCCTTCTACTTCGGGGCGCGTCACCAGATGAAGAGCCTGGAGTTCCAGCGCTCGATTGCCGCCACCGTGCTGCGGGCGGCCGATGTCAGCGGCAACATCGCGGCGCTGGAAGCTCTGGCCGCCGGTGCCGGCGCCCCGGACGGAAAGGAACCCGGCGGGCAGGAGGAGGCCGGCACGGAGGAACCCAACGCTGCCCTTGACGACTGGAGGGCGCAGATGGAGGGCCGGAATGAGCGCTGATCTGTTCCTGAAGATCCTGACCGAGCAGGGCCCCTGGGCGCTTCTGGTCTTCTACCTGCTGTATCGCGACCTGCAGAAGGACCAGGCAACACGCGATGTGGTGAACAAGAACTCGCAGGTGCTGACCGAACTCACGACCCTGATTCGGGAGCGCTTGCCGAGGGCGCGCGGCGACTGAGGCGCGCGGCGCGCACGGCAAGGGCGGCAAGGGCGACAGGCGCAGGGACAACGCAGAGGAAACCGAGGAGGAGGACGAGATGGCCCGGAACCTGAAGGAAGCGCTGGAGCGCAATCGCATGGCGGCCGAGGAGCTGGACCGTGCCCTGCGCGAATGCATTGCGGCCCTGCGCGAGGCCCCCGAGGCAGGAGAGGCGCAGCTGCGGGTGATCGAAGGTGGCAGGCGGGTGGCGGGCGGCCGCGCCAGGCGCGGGATGGGCTGAGCCCCCGGGGCGCCCCCGGGCGCGCCGGCTGCAGCGGTGGCGCCGGATACGAAGCCCGCTGCGACTGCGACAATCGCACGCGCAGAAGTGATTGCTCGGCCATTGCGCCGGCACCGTAGTCGGCTACAGTCCGGGCATGCTGAACGAACTTGCCCAATTCGCGCTGATTCTGGCCTTTGTCGTGGCTCTTGTGCAGAGCGTGATTCCGCTGATCGGGGCGGCCCGACGCAACCCGGTCTGGATGTCGGTGGCGGAGCCTGCGGCCCTGAGCCAGGTGATCCTGCTCGGCTTCGCCTTCGTGGTGCTGACCCGGGCCTTCGTCCTCTCCGACTTCTCGCTTGCCGTCGTGGCGGCCAATTCGCATACCGACAAGCCGCTGCTCTACAAGATCACCGGCACCTGGGGGAATCATGAGGGCTCGCTGCTGCTGTGGGCGCTGATCCTCAGCCTGTTCGGAGCAGCGGCGGCCCTGTTCGGGGGCAATCTGCCGCCGACGCTGCGTGCCCGGGTGCTGGCCGTGCAGGGCTCGATCGGGGTGGCGTTTCTGGCCTTCATGCTGTTCACCTCCAACCCCTTCCTGCGGCTGACACAGCCGCCGCTGAACGGGCAGGGGCTGAATCCGCTGCTGCAGGATCCGGGGCTGGCCTTTCATCCGCCGTTTCTCTACCTGGGCTATGTAGGGCTCTCGATGAGCTTTTCCTTTGCGGTGGCGGCGCTGATCGAGGGGCGGGTCGATGCCGCCTGGGGGCGCTGGGTGCGGCCCTGGACGCTGGCCGCCTGGCTGTTCCTGACCGTGGGAATTGCGCTCGGCTCCTGGTGGGCCTATTACGAGCTGGGCTGGGGCGGGTTCTGGTTCTGGGACCCGGTGGAGAACGCCTCCTTCATGCCCTGGCTGATCTCGGCCGCGCTGCTGCATTCGGCGATCGTGGTGGAAAAGCGCGAGGCGCTGAAGAGCTGGACGGTGCTGCTGGCGATCCTCGCCTTCGGTTTTTCGATTATGGGCACTTTCATCGTGCGCTCCGGCGTGCTGACCTCTGTGCACGCCTTCGCCACCGACCCGGCGCGGGGGGTGTTCATCCTGGGAATACTCGCGTTCTTCATGGGCGGGGCGCTCACCCTTTATGCCCTGCGCGCCCATGCGCTCGAATCGCGGGCCGTCTTTTCGGTGATCAGCCGCGAGAGCACGCTCGTCGTCAACAACATCCTGCTGGCGGTGTCGGCCTTCGTGGTCTTCTTCGGGACCATGTGGCCGCTGGCGGCGGAAATGTTCTTCGGCCGGAAGCTGACGGTGGGGCCGCCTTTCTTCGATGCCGCCTTCACCCCGTTCATGGTGATGCTGGCGCTGCTGCTGCCGGTGGGCACCCTGCTGCCGTGGAAGCGGGCCCGGCTGCGGCGTGCCCTGCGCCCGCTGCGGGGGGTGGCGCTTCTGGCGATCGCCGGCGGCGGGCTGGTCTGGGCGCTTCAGACGGGGCGCACGGCGCTCGGCCCGCTCGGCACGGCGCTGGCGCTCTGGGTGAGCCTGGGCGCGGCGATGGACCTGTGGCAGCGTACCGGGCGCGGCGATCTGGCCGGGCGGCTCGGCCGGCTGTCCCGCCTGCCGCGCGCCGACCTCGGGCGGGTGCTCGGGCATGGCGGTTTCGGGATCACCATATTCGGGATCGCCGCCATGCTGGCCTGGACCGTCGAGGATATCCGCGTGGCCCGGGTGGGCGAGAGCTTCGAGGTGGGCGGCTACGAGATCACCCTTGCCGGGGTGCGCCGCGAAAGGGGGCCGAACTACGAAACCGTCATGGCCGACATGGTGGTGACCCGCGACGGCAGGCCGGTGGCGCGGCTGAACCCGGAAAAGCGGGTCTATGACGCCTCGGGGATGCCCACCACCGAGGCGGCGCTCGACAGCGGCCTGCTGCGCGATGTCTATCTGGTGATCGGGGATCCGCAGCAGGGCGGGGGCTGGGCCGTACGCAGCTATGTGAAGCCCTTCGCCAACTGGATCTGGGCCGGGGCGATCGTCATGGCGCTTGGCGGGGTGCTCAGCCTGAGCGACCGGCGCTACCGGGTCGCCGCGGGGGCCGGGCGGCGGCTGCGGGCGGGCGGGGTCGCGGCGCGATGAGCGCGGCAAGGAGAATGGCGGCGCTGATCGCCCTGCTCGCGGCGCTGAGCGCAGGCGTGGCCGGGGCGGTCCAGCCCGACGAGATCCTGGATGATCCGGCGCTGGAAGAACGCGCGCGCGCCCTGTCCAGGGAGCTGCGCTGCCTGGTCTGCCGGAACCAGAGCATCGATGACAGCGATGCGGACCTCGCGCGCGATCTGCGGCTTCTGGTGCGCGAGCGCCTTGTGGCCGGCGACAGCGACGAAGAGGCGATGGCCTTCATCGTGGAGCGCTACGGCGAATACGTGCTGCTGCGCCCGACCTTCACCGGCGCCAACCTGCTGCTCTGGACCGCCGGGCCGGCGATGCTGATGCTGGGCTTCGGCGGGGCGCTGATCTATCTGCGCCGGAGGGCGGCGGGCAGAGGCCCGGCGCCGCTGAGCGAGGAGGAGCGGCGCGAGCTGGAAAGGATGCTCGAAGGCTGAAGGAAACCGGAAGGCTGAAGGAAACCGGCCGCCGGCGGGGCCTCTCCCCTTCCTTTGTTCCCGCTTTTCCTGCTTTTCGGCTCGGGTTTCCCGCCTGCTGCCGTTTCCCTCTTTTCGTCGCCGGCGGCTTGGCTATTGTCGGCGCGGAAGCGATCTACCGGGAGCCGGGCCATGCAGCCTACGCAATACGAAACCATTCGCCTCTCGCAGCGCGACGGCATTGCCGTTCTGACCCTGAACCGCCCCGAGGTGATGAATGCGCTCAATACCAGGATGCGGGCCGAGATCCGCCATGCGGTGCGCGCGGCGGGCCGCAGCGCGCGCGTTCTGGTGATGACGGGCAAGGGGCGGGCCTTCTGTTCGGGGCAGGATCTGGGAGATCGGACGGATGCCGCCAGCGCCGATCTGGAGCGCACGCTGCGCGACGAATACGAGCCGATGCTGCAGGCTATCTTCGACTGTCCGGTTCCGACGATTGCCGCGGTGAACGGCGCGGCCGCCGGCGCCGGCGCGAATCTGGCCCTGGCCTTCGATGTGGTGATCGCGGCCCGCTCGGCGATGTTCCTGCAGGCGTTCTCGCGCATCGGCCTGATCCCGGACGCCGGGGGAAGCTGGTGGCTGCCGCGGCAGGTCGGGCTGGCGCGGGCGATGGGAATGGCGCTGTTCGCCGAGCCGCTCAGCGCCGAGAAGGCCGCCGAATGGGGGCTGATCTGGGAAGTCGTCGATGATGACGATTTCGCCGAGCACTGGCTCACCCGCGCCGCCCAGCTGGCCCAGGGGGCGACCCTGGCCTACCGCAACATCAAGACCGCGCTGCGCCGTTCGTTCGAGAACGGGTTGCAGGAGCAGCTGGCGCTGGAGGCCCGTCTGCAGGGCGAATGCGGCAAGAGCCGCGACTTCCGCGAAGGGGTTCTGGCCTTCCTGGAAAAGCGGCCGGCGAAATTCGAAGGCCGCTGAGCGGTTGCACCGCGCCTCCCTTCCGCCTCACGCTCCCGGAAGCCCTCAACGCCCCCGGCCCCGGAAGCCCCCCGCCCCGGAAGTTCCCCGGCCTCGGAATCTTCCCGACGCAGCCCCCCGGTGCGCGCGGCTCAGCGGTTTTCGACATCCACGTAGTCGCGCATCGCCGGCCCGGTATAGAGCTGGCGCGGCCGGCCGATCTTCATCGCCGGGTCGCCGATCATCTCCTTCCACTGCGAGATCCAGCCGACCGTGCGGCTGACCGCGAAGATCGGGGTGAACATCGAGGTCGGGAAGCCCATCGCCTCGAGGATGATTCCCGAGTAGAAATCGACGTTCGGGAACAGCTTCTTCTCCTGGAAATAGGGGTCGTTCAGCGCCGCCCTTTCCAGTTCCTTGGCGACCTGGAGGGTCGGGTTGTTCTCGATCCCGAGCAGGTGCAGGACCTCGTCGGCGGACTGCTTCAGAACCTTGGCGCGCGGGTCGAAGTTCTTGTAGACGCGGTGGCCGAAGCCCATCAGGCGGAACGGGTCGTTCCTGTCCTTGGCGCGGGCGATGAATTCAGGGATCCGCTCGGGCGTGCCGATCTCTTTCAGCATTTCCAGGCAGGCCTGGTTGGCGCCGCCGTGGGCCGGCCCCCACAGGCAGGCGATGCCCGCGGCGATGCAGGCAAAGGGGTTGGCCCCCGAGGAGGATGCCAGCCGCACCGTGGAGGTCGAGGCGTTCTGCTCGTGATCGGCGTGCAGGGTGAAGATGCGGTCCATGGCGCGGGCGAGGATCGGGTTCACCTCGTAATCCTCGGCCGGGACGGCAAAGCACATCCGCAGGAAGTTCGAGGCATAGTCCAGGTCGTTGCGCGGGTAGACGAAGGGCTGGCCGATGGTGAACTTGTAGGCCATCGCCGCGATGGTGGGCATCTTGGCGATCATCCGGATCGTGGCCACCTCGCGCTGCTCGGGGTCGGAAATGTCGGTGCTGTCGTGGTAGAAGGCGCTCATCGCGCCGACCACGCCGGTCATCACCGCCATCGGGTGGGCATCGCGCCGGAAGCCGCGGAAGAAGTAGTTCATCTGCTCGTGCAGCATGGTGTGGTGGGTCACCCGTGCCTCGAAGTCTTCCAGCTGGCTGCCGGTGGGCAGCTCGCCATACAGCAGCAGGTAGCAGACCTCGAGGTAATGGGACTTTTCCGCCAGCTGCTCGATCGGGTAGCCGCGGTGCAGCAGGATCCCCTTCTCGCCGTCGATATAGGTGATGCTGCTCTCGCAGCTTGCCGTCGAGGTGTAGCCCGGATCATAGGTGAAGATGCCGCCGTCGGCGTAGAGCCGGCGGATGTCGATCACCTCCGGTCCCATGGTCGGAGAGAGGATCGGCAGTTCCAGTTCCCTGTCGTGAAAGGTCAGTTTCGCGCTCGGAGTCTCTTCAGCCATCGTCATCCCCTTTCCGGCTGCCGGGCGGGGCCCGGCGCGTTGTTCAGGCTCGTGCGCCCTGCGCGTCCGTCAGCCGGGCGAGGGTTTCCTCGCGGCCCAGGACGAGCATCATGTCAAAGACACTGGGTGTAATCATGCGCCCGGCGAGCGCGGCGCGCAGCGGTCGTGCCAGCTTGCCCAGCCCGAGCCCGCGGGCCTGGGCATGTGCGGTCACGATCCCTTCCAGCGTTTCGCGCTCCCAGCTAGCATCTTGCAACTGCGGCGTCAATTCTTTCAGTATGCCAATGGATACCGTATCGAGGGCGCCGGCGGCTTTCCGGTCCGGAACGATCGGGCGGGAGGCCAGGATGAAATGTGCATTTTCGAGAAGCTGCGGGTAGGTCCTTGACCTGTCCTTCAGGCAGTACATGGCCGCGCGCAGCCCGGCGCGCTGATCCGCGCTCAGGGGGGCCTGGCCGATGGCTGCCAGGTAATCCTCCACCCCGGCCAGGAGTGCCTCGTCATCCATCACGGCCATGTGCCGGCCGCAGAGGTTTTCCAGCTTCCTGAAGTCGAAGCGCGCCGGCGCCTTGCCGATGCCCGAAAGGTCGAACCACTGGCGCGCCTGTTCGTCGGTGAAGAATTCGTCGTCGCCGTGGCTCCAGCCCAGCCGCGCCAGGTAGTTGCGCATCCCGGCGGCCGGGTAGCCCATCTTCCGGAATTCCTCCACTCCGGTGGCGCCGTGGCGCTTGGACAGCTTCCTGCCGTCCGGGCCGTGGATCAGCGGCACATGCGCCCAGGCGGGCGCCTCCCAGCCGAGGGCCTCGTAAAGCAGGATCTGGCGGGCGGCATTGGCCAGGTGATCGTCGCCGCGGATCACATGGCTCACGCCCATGTCGTGATCGTCGACCACTACCGCCAGCATGTAGGTGGGCGTGCCGTCCGAGCGCAGCAGCACCATGTCGTCCAGGTTCCGGTTCTTCCAGGTGACATCGCCCTGCACCCGGTCGCGGATCACGGTTTCGCCCGCGCGCGGGGCCCTGAGGCGGATGACGAAGGGGGCGTCGGGGTGGGTGGAGGGATCGGCCTCGCGCCAGGGCGAGCGGAACAGGGTGGATTTCCCCTCGGCCCGGGCGGCCTCGCGGAAGGCGGCGATTTCCTCCTGGGTGGCGAAGCACTTGTAGGCCTTGCCCCGGGCCAGAAGCTGGCGGGCCACCTCGGCGTGCCGTTCGGCGCGGGCGAACTGGCTGAGGGGTTCGCCGTCCCAGTCCAGCCCCAGCCAGGCAAGCCCGTCGAGGATCGCCTGCGTCGCCTGCGCGGTGGAACGCGCCCGGTCGGTATCCTCGATGCGCAGCAGGAAACGCCCGCCGCGCCCGCGGGCATAGAGCCAGTTGAACAGCGCGGTCCGGGCGCCGCCGATGTGCAGCGTGCCGGTGGGCGAGGGGGCAAAGCGGGTGACGACCGGAGCTTCGGGCATGGGGGATTAACCTTTTGGTAACCATGTGGGGGCTAGCGTCCGGCTGGTCTAATCAATCGCGGTTGCGAGGACAAGTGTGGCCCTGAGAGACGCCATCGGGCAGGCGCTTGCCGCCCAGCGCGGTCGGCTGCTGTGCTGGGCGCCGGTCTTTCTGGCGATCGGAATCGGGGGCTATCTTTCCCTGACATGGGAACCGGAATGGCGCCACTGGCTGCTGCTGGGCGCAGCGATGCTGCCCGTCGCCCTGTTTGTCCGGCGCGGACCGGAAGACTGGCGGCCGCTGGCCGGGGCGGTGCTGCTCGTGGCGGCCGGGGCGGCGCTGGCCGGGGCGCGGACTCATCTGGTCGCCGCGCCGGTCCTGGGGTTCCGCTATTACGGCCCGCTCGAAGGGAGGATCGTCATGATCGACCGTTCCGCCTCGGATGCGGTGCGGCTGACCCTTGACCGGGTGGTGCTGAGGCGGGTGGCGCCGGAGAGAACTCCGCTGCGGGTGCGCGTTTCGCTGCACGGGCGACAGGGGTTCATCACCCCGGAGCCGGGACTGACGGTGATCATGACGGCGCATCTCGCACCGCCGCCCGGGCCGGTGGAGCCGGGGGGGTTCGACTTCCGGCGGCTTGCCTGGTTCGACAGGCTCGGCGCGGTGGGCTACACCCGTGCCCCGGTGCTCGCGCTGGCCCCCCCCGAGCCGCGCGGCGTCGGGATGCGGATCTATCGGGCGCGGATGGCGCTTTCGGCCTGGGTGCGGGAACGGATGCCGGGCGATGCCGGCGCCTTCGCCGCCGCGGTGATGACCGGAGACCGTTCGGCGATCGGTCGCACAACGATGGAGAACCTGCGCGCTTCGAACCTGGCCCATCTGCTGGCCATATCGGGGTTGCACATGGGGCTGCTCACGGGGTTCGTCTTTGCCCTGGCGCGCCAGGCCCTGGTAATGCTGCCGGGGCTGGCGCTGCGTTGCCCGGCGAAGAAGGTCGCGGCGCTTCTGGCGCTGGCGGCCGGCGCCGGGTATCTGGCGCTTTCGGGCGGGAACGTGGCCACCCAGCGCGCCTTTGTCATGGTTTCGGTGGTGTTCGTCGCGGTGCTGCTGGAGCGGCGCGCCATCACGCTGCGGGCAGTGGCGGTGGCCGCGCTGATCGTGCTCGCCCTGCGCCCGGAATCGCTGACGGAGGCGGGGTTCCAGATGTCCTTTGCCGCGACGGTGGCGCTGGTGGCCGTCTTCGGGGCCCTGCGGGAGTGGCGGGGCTGGCGGGTGCCGCGCCGGTTGCGCCCGGTGCTGGCGGTGGTGCTCTCTTCGGCGGTGGCCGGGGCGGCGACGGCGCCGGTGGCGGCGGCGCATTTCAACCGGATCGCCGATTACGGCCTGCTGGCCAATCTGGCCTCGGTGCCGCTGATGGGGCTGCTGGTGATTCCGGGGGCGGTTCTGGCCGCTCTGCTGGCCCCCTTCGGGCTGGGGGAGATCGGGCTGGCGGTGATGCGCCCGGCGATTGCGTGGATACTGGGCGTCGCAGAGTGGGTCGCCGGGCTGGAAGGAGCGCTGACCCATGTTCCCTCTCCCGGGGCCGCGCCGCTGCCGATGCTGGCGCTCGGCATGCTGTGGGCGCTGCTCTGGCGCGGTTCGCGGATTCAGCGCGCACCGGGGGTGGCGGTGGCGCTCGGCGGGCTTCTGCTCTGGGCGCAGGTGGAGCGGCCGGAGGTTCTGGTTTCCGAAACCGGGGGGCTCATCGGCGTGCTCGGGCCCCAGGGGCGGGCCCTGAGCAAGCCGCGCGGCGAGAGTTTCGCAGCCCGGAGCTGGCTTGAAAACGATGGCGACGGCGCCGATCAGAAGACGGCCAGCGCCCGGCCGGGCCTGCGCGAGGCAGACGGAATCCGCCTGTTCCGTGTCGGCGGGCGCTCTCTGGCGCATCTGAGCGGGCGCGGCGCGGCCGGGCGGGTGGCAGAGGCCTGCCGTCGGGCCGAGATCGTGTTCATGTCGAGCGAGCCGGATCGCGCGGCGCCGGCAGGATGCGAACTCTACCCGCCATCGCGCCTGCGCCGCACCGGCGCGCTCGCCCTGCGGGCAGCGCCCGGCGGCGCCGTCATTCGGAGTGCCCGGGCGCACAGCAGGCAGCGGCCCTGGACGGGGGCACTCCCGGAACGCCCGGGCCCGGAACGCCCGGGGGGGTGAGCCGCGGAGGGCGCAGCAGGGGGGGCGGCGGGAATCGGCTTCCGGCCCGCGGTGCGTGATCGGCCCGCTTTCCGCCGGCCCGGAACCGGAGCGCGAGCAGCCGCCGCCGGGCGGGCGCGGAGCATCGCTGCGGTGCCGCTGCGGTTCCGTTCGCTGCGCTCCGGCCGGTGCGCTCTGGGAGGCCCACTTCGCCAGCTGCGCTCCGGCAGCCGCGGTTCAGTAGGTGCGGATCAGCCCGACGAGGCGCCCCTGGATCCTGACCTTTCCTTCCGGATAGACCCGGGTTTCGTAGGCCGGGTTGGCCGCTTCCAGGGCGATCGAGTTTCCGTGGCGGCGGAAGCGTTTCAGCGTGGCTTCGTGATCTTCGACGATGGCGACGACGATATCGCCGTTTTCGGCGGTGCTGCCTTCGCGGATGACCACCACATCGCCGTCATTGATTCCGGCCTCGATCATCGAATCTCCCTTGACCTCGAGGGCGAAATGGTTGCCGCTGCCCCGGAGCATGGTTTCGGGGACGGTGATGTTGCTGGCGCCGTCCTCGATCGCCTCGATCGGCATGCCGGCGGCGATCCGCCCCATGATCGGCAATTCGCGCGCCCGGCCGGTTTCGACCGGCATGGCCGCTGCCGGCCGGGCGGAGAGGTTGCCCTCGATGATACGGGGGGTGAAGCCGCCGCGGGGCGTTGCCTGGCCGGCCAGGGATTCGGGTAGCTTCAGGATCTCGATCGCCCGGGCGCGATGTGCCAGGCGACGGATGAAGCCGCGTTCCTCCAGGGCGGTGATCAGGCGGTGGATCCCGGATTTCGAGCGCAGATCCAGCGCTTCCTTCATCTCGTCGAACGAGGGGGGGATCCCGTCGCGCTGCAGGCGTTCGTGGATGAAGTTCAGCAGGTCAAGCTGCTTGCGGGTCAACATCTGCGCGTTCCTCCCGATCTTGCGCCTCTCCCATCTTGCGTGCGCGCCTCCCCTGGGCGCGCGTCTTCGGGCGCGTGCCTTTTCCTTGCCCGGCCCGGGTCCGGCCGGGAGCTGCGCCCGGCTCGGGGGACTCGTCCGGCCCGGCCCGGGCCTTCTCGAAATTGCCTGTCTGGCGCTGCTCCTGTCTGGCGCTGCTCCTGTCTGGCGCCGGCGGAATGTTTCCGGAACGGGCGATCATCAAATGTTCTATTCATGTTCCTGCCCCGTGTCAACCGCGTCCGCGTTCCGCCGCATGTATCTTCGCGGGTCGCATGGGGGCTCTGCCGGCCGCGGCGCCCTGCCGGTCGCTTCCTTCCTTCAGGGGGAGGCAGGCCTTCAGGGGGAGGCAGGGGTGGCGGATCAGATCGGCAGGTATTCGACCTCGGAACCGGCCGGGCGCGGGCTGTCGCCGGGCGGGCGGATCAGCAGCGCGTCGGCCTGGGCGAGCACGCTGAGCAGGGCGCTGTCCTGGCGGGGGAAGGTCGAGATCAGGCCGTCCTTTTCGAGGCGCGCCCGCATGTAATGTTCCCGTGCTCCGTTTTCCGGCAGATCATGGGCCAGCCGGGCGCGAGAGCGTGGCGCCGGTGCTGGCGGGAGCCCCTGCATCGCATTCAGGGCCGGGAGCATGAACACATGCCCGCAGACGATCGAGGACACCGGGTTTCCGGGAACGCCGATCAGGATGCTCCCGCCCAGCTTCCCGGCCATGAGGGGCTTTCCCGGGCGCATGGCGACCTTGTAGAAGGCCCGCTCCAGCCCCAGCTTCCCGGCGACCGGGCCCACCAGGTCGTGATCGCCGACCGAGGCGCCGCCTATGGTGACGATCAGATCGGCTCCGGCGGCCTGTTCGAGGACCGCCCGCAGGGAGGATTCGTCATCGCGGGCGATCGGCAGGATCCTCCCCCGCGCCCCGACTCTTTCGGCCAGGGCCTTGAGCCCGTAGGCGTTGGACGCGATGATCTGGTCCGGGCCGGGGCTTTCCCCGGGCATCACCAGCTCGTTGCCGGTGGCGACCAGCGCCACCTCCGGGCGGCGGGTCACATGCAGCCGGTTGATGTTCATCGCCGCCAGCAGCGCCAGGTCGGCCGGGCCGAGCCGGCGTGGCGGGGAGACGCAGGCGCCGGTGCGGAAATCGGCGCCGGCGGGGCGGATGTGGCGGCTGGCTTCCGGGGGCGTGAGGAGGGTGATGGTGTTGCCGTCGCGTTCCACGTCTTCCTGGATCACCACCCGCTCGGCGCCTTCCGGCACCGGCGCGCCGGTGAAGATGCGCACCGCCTGCCCGGGCATCACCACGCCGCCGAAGCGCTTTCCGGCAGCGGCCTCGCCGATGATGCGCAGCCGCTTTCCCTGCCGCGCGTCGGCTTCGCAGATCGCATAACCGTCCATGGCCGAGGCGGCGAAGGGCGGCTGGTCGCGCCGGGCCCGGAGCGGGCGCGCGAGCACCCGCCCGGCGGCGTCCTCCAGCGCCACGAGTTCCTCCTCCAGCGGCGTGACGAGGCCGAGGATCAGCTCGAGCGCGCGGGACACAGAGATCAGCATCTATGCGCCCCGGGCCTCGTAGCGTCCGGACTTTCCGCCATCCTTGAGCAGCAGCTGGACGGCCTCGATCCGCATGTCCTTCTGCACCGCCTTCAGCATGTCGTAGATGGTCAGGCAGGCGAGCGAGACGGCGGTGAGCGCCTCCATCTCCACCCCGGTCTGCCCCGAGGTGCGCACCGTGGCGGTAACCACGACTCCAGGGAGCCCGGCATCCGGCTCCAGCTCCAGCGCCACCCTGCTGAGCGGCAGCGGGTGGCAGAGCGGGATCAGCTCGGCGGTCTTCTTCGCGGCCATGATTCCGGCCAGCCGCGCCACCCCCAGAACGTCGCCCTTGGCGGCGGCGCCGGTGCGGACAAGCTCGAGGGTCTCCGGGCGCATGACGACCTGCCCCCGGGCGACGGCGACCCGGTCGGTCACCGGCTTGGCGGAGACATCCACCATGTGGGCATCTCCCTTGCCGTCGAAATGGGTCAGCCCGGCCATCGTCAGAGCCCCTCCTCGGCGGTCAGCGGGTCGGCCAGCAGCGCGCGGGTGGCCGCGGCCACGTCCGGGGCGCGCATCAGGCTTTCGCCGATCAGGAAGCAGCGCGCGCCATAGCGGGCGAGGTCGGCCAGCTGTCCGGGCGTGCTCAGCCCGCTTTCGGAAACAAGCGTCACCTGCGGCGGGGCGATCCGGGCCAGGCGGCGGGTGATCTGCAGGCTGGTCTCGAAGCTGTGCAGATCGCGGTTGTTGATGCCGAGAAGCAGCGGTTCGAGGGCCGCGGCGCGTTCCAGCTCGGCTTCGTCATGCACTTCGAAGAGCACGTCCATTCCCCAGTTCCGGGCGGCATCGGCCAGTTCGCCCGCCTGGGCGTCGCCGAGTGCGGCCATGATGATCAGGATGCAGTCCGCGCCCCAGGCCCGGGCCTCGGCCACCTGATAGGGGTCATACATGAAGTCCTTGCGCAGCACCGGCAGTTCGCAGGCAGCGCGCGCCGCGCTCAGATATTCCGGGGCTCCCTGGAAGGAGGGCGCGTCGGTCAGCACCGAAAGGCAGGCCGCGCCGCCCTCGGCATAGGCGCGCGCCAGCGCCGGCGGATCGAAGTCTTCCCGGATCAGCCCTTTCGAGGGGCTGGCCTTCTTGATTTCGGCGATCAGCCCGTAGCCCCGGCGCGCGGCCGCCTGCAGGGCCCCGGCGAAGCCGCGCACGGGCCCGGCCGCGCGCGCCGCGGCCTCTACATCGGCCAGCGGGCGGGCGGCCCTGGCGGCGGCGATCTCTTCCAGCTTGTAGCGGCGGATCCGCTCGAGGATGGTTTCCATGACGACTGGATAGCCGAGCCCGGGGCGGAAGGAAAGAGCACCGCCGGTGCACTCTTTCCGGCGGCGGGCGCAGCGCAGGGAAGGGGCGGAGGCTGCCCGCGGCGCCGGGGACGGCCCGGCGGGCCGGTCCGGTGTTCAGCCGCCGCCGGTGATCCGGGCCAGCCCTTCGAGCTTCTGGCGCGCCCGGCCGCTGTCGATGCTCTCGGCGGCGATCTCGACGCCTTCGCGCAGCGTCTCGCAGTGCCCGGCGATCTGAAGCGCCGCCGCCGCGTTCAGCAGCACCGCGTCGCGGTAGGCGCCCTTTTCGCCCGAAAGCACCGCCGCCAGCGCGCGGCCGTTGTCCTCGGGGGAGCCGCCGGTGATCGCTTCGAACGGGTGCACCGGCAGGCCGGCGTCCTCGGGGTGGACTTCGCGCATGAACACGGCGCCGTCTTCCAGCGCCGCCACCCAGCTGAGCCCGGTGATCGTCAGCTCGTCGGTGCCGTCCGAGCCATGCACCAGCCAGGCCCTTTCGCTGCCCAGTTCCAGCAGGGTTTCGGCCATGGGTCGGATCAGGTCGCGCGAAAAGGCCCCGGTCAGCTGTCGTTTCACGCCCGCCGGGTTGGTCAGCGGGCCGAGGATGTTGAAGATCGTGCGCGTGCCCAGTTCGATGCGCGTCGGCATCACGTGCTTGATCGCCGGGTGGTGCATCGGCGCCATCATGAAGCCGATGCCGATCTCGGCCAGCGCGCGTTCCACCACCGGCGGGCCGACCATCACCTCGACCCCGTTCATCGCCAGCGAATCGGCCGCGCCCGAGTTCGACGACAGCTTGCGGTTGCCGTGCTTGGCCACCGGCACCCCGGCGCCGGCCACGGCAAAGGCGGTGGCGGTCGAGATCTGCAGCGTCGGCTTGCCGGTGCCGCCGGTGCCGACGATGTCGATGGCGCCTTCGGGGGCGGCGACGCGGTTGCACCTGGCGCGCATCGCCCCGGCGGCGGCGGCGTATTCCTGCACGGTTTCGCCGCGGGTGCGCAGCGCCATCAGCAGCCCGCCGATCTGGCTGGGCGTGGCCTCGCCCTCGAACAGGATGGCAAAGGCGGACTGCGCCTCGTCGCGGGTCAGAGGGCGCTCTGCAGCGGCGCCGATCAGCGGTTTCAGGGCGTCGCTCATGCCGGCTCCTTCGCCAGTTCCAGGAAGTTCTTCAACAGCTTGTGGCCGTGTTCCGAGGCGATGCTTTCCGGGTGGAACTGCACCCCGTGGATCGGCAGATCCCGGTGCCGGAGCCCCATGATCGTGCCGTCTTCCAGCTCGGCGGTGATTTCCAGCGCCCGGGGCAGGCTGTCGCGCTCGACCACCAGCGAATGGTAGCGCGTCGCCTGGAAGGGCGAGGGCAGATCCCGGAAAACGCCCTGGCCCCCATGCCGGATGGCGCCCATCTTGCCATGCACGATCTCGGCTGCCTGCACCACCCGCCCGCCAAAGGCCTGGCCGATGGTCTGATGCCCCAGGCATATCCCCAGCAGCGGGGTGGCGGTTTCGGCCGCCGCCCGCGTCAACTCGAGACAGATGCCGGCCTGGTCCGGGTCGCAGGGGCCGGGCGACAGCAGGATCGCCGAGGGGCGCAGCGCCATGGCCTGCTGCGCGTCGATGGCGTCGTTGCGCACGACCCGACACTGCGCGCCCAGCTCGCCCAGATAATGCACGATGTTCCAGGTGAAACTGTCGTAGTTGTCGATCAGCAGCAACATGTCGCCCGACTTTCGCAAAAGGGGTGCCCATCCGGGCGTGCCGCGATATACTTGCGCCGAGGCAGTGCCGGGGGTCAAGCCCGGTCGGAGCGGGGCCCCGACCGGCAGGGAATCGCAGGCATCAGGGGCATCGCAGGTAGGACCGTCGGAGGCAGGCAGGAATGGGGCGCGGCGTCGTTTCGGGTTTTTTCTGGGGAGCGCTGACAACGCTTTTCGGGCTGTGGCTGGTGTCGCAGCTGAGCGGCATGCTGATACTCCTGAGCACGCCGCCGGAAGATGTGCTCGACCGGACGCCGGGCGAAACCGTCCTGGAGGGGGCGCCGCCGGGTGCCGAGGCCCCGGTCGTGGCCCCTGTTCCCGTCCCGCCGGAAACTGCGCCCGGCTCCGGGGCGGCGGCTCCGGGCGGGGCCCCTGCCACGGCGCCTGCGCCGCTGCCGCGTCCGCCCGAGAGCGCCGGCAGCCCTCCGGCCGGGGCCGATGCGCCCGCCGCCGGCATGCCGGCCGTTCCGCAGCTTTCTGCCCGGCCGGACGCGCCGGAAGAGGGCGCGCCGCGACCGTCCGGGGCGGCGCAGCCCCCGTTCCCGGGTCCGCCGCCGAGCCGGCTCGGCCCGCCTCCTGGCGATGCGCCGCCGCCTGCCGGCCAGGGCCCGGAAGCCGGCCGGTCGCAGCAGGGGGCACCGGAAGCCGGCCCGCCCCCCGCGCCCGCGCCGGTGGCGCCCCGTCCCCCGGAAGCGTCGGAGGCCATCGGGCCGATCGGGCAGGAGGAAACGGGGGCCCGCAATGATCGGGGCGCTGACGGCAGCCAGCGAGACGGCACCCCGGCGGGGCCGGGGCAGGGTGGTGCCGCGCCTCCCGCCGCTCCGGCCCCGCCGGGGCTGGCGGACCGGCTGGCGGTAGTCGATTTCTCCGAGCCGAAGGTCGTGGCTCCGACGATCGCCCCGGCACCCTCCGCCGCCGGGGAGGGTGGGGGTTCCGCTTCCGGGGCAGGCCCGGGGCCCGCTGCCGGAGACGGGGCGGCCGGGGGCGATGACGGGGGCGATGGCCCTGCGGATGCCCCCCGGACAGCCGCCACCGGCACGCCGGCCCCCGCCCGCCCGGCGCCGGCGACGCTGCCGGTGGTGCGCAAGGCAGGCGCGCCGGTGGCGCCGACACAGGCGCGCAACCTGCCCGGCAGGGCGCGCGTCGGGCTCGGCAGGGCGGCGGATGAAGGCGCCGGTCCGGGGCGTGCTGCGGCCGACAGGCCGCAAGAGCCGGGAGAGGGCGGAGCCGGGGACGATGCTCCGGCCGTTCCACCCGCCGCCGTGCCGGCCCTGCAGCGCCATGCGGCAGACTTCGACATTCCCGCGGGGCGGCCGCTCATGGCGATCATCCTGCTGCCGGAAGAGGGGGAAACCGCCGCCGGAGGGGAGGGAGAGCCGGAGCTGCCCCTGGTCCTGAGCCATGCGGTGGATGCAAGCCGCCCGGACGCGTCCGAACGCGCGGCGGCGCTGCGCCGGGCCGGGCGGGAGGTGGTGATGCTGGCGCCCCTGCCGGCCGGCGCCGGGCCGCGGGATGTCGAGGTCGCCTTTCAGGCCTATCTGGCGGCGGTGCCCGAAGCGGTTGCCGTGCTGGACGGCCGCGCGGCGCGCTTTCAGTCCAGCCGGCAGGTGGCCGCCCAGCTGGTCGAGATCCTGGCCGAGACCGGGCACGGGATGATCACCTACCCGCGCGGCTTCAACAGCGCTCCCCAGCTGGCCGAGCGGGCGGGGGTGCCGGCGGCGCTGGTGTTCCGGGTGCTGGACGGAGAGGAGCGCGACGGAACCGCGATCCGGAGGATTCTGGATCAGGCGGCATTCCGGGCCGGGCAGCGCGGCGGGGTCGTCCTGGTGGCGCATGACCGCCCGCAGACCCGCCGGGCGCTGCTTGAATGGTCGCTTGGCAACCGGGCCCGGACGGTGGTTCTGGCGCCGGTTTCGGCGGTGCTGGAGCAGGCGCCGGGCGCGGAACCGCTCGCGGAGCGCTAGGGTCGGGCCCGGGGCCCCGCTCGCCTCCTCCCGGGGCGGGCCGAAGGCGGCAATGCGCGGCAAGCATCCGCCAGTGCTCGGGGGGCGTCGCCGGGGCGCCAGGCGCGCGCCGATGGCCCGCGCTTTCCCGTTTCGCGTGTTCGAGCGATCATTCGCCGGACGATGCGCCCGGCCGGCGCGGGATCGAAGCGTGGCTCCGGCAGGCGGCATTCGCGCGAGTGTTCCTTCCGGCGGAACGGGCGTCGGCGGTGCAGGCGGGTTCCGGCCGGGTGCCCCATCCGCTAGAGGCCGGTGCGCAGGTGCCAGAGTTCCGGGAAGATCTCGACCTCGAGCATCCGCTTCAGGTAGCGCACCCCGGAGGTGCCTCCGGTGCCGCGCTTGAAGCCGATTACCCGTTCCACCGTGGTCACGTGGTTGAAGCGCCAGCGGCGGAAGTAGTCCTCGAAGTCCACCAGCTTCTCGGCCAGTTCATAGAGTTCCCAGTGGCGTTCGGGCGCGCGGTAGACATGCGCCCAGGCCCGCTCGACAGCGGCATGCGGGCGATAGGGGGCGGCAAGGTCGCGTTCCAGAACCTCGCTCGGCAGTTCCATCCCGGCATCGGCAAGCCGGCGCAGCGCCACGTCGTAGAGGCTGGGGCGGGTCAGTTCGGCTTCCAGCGCCGCAGCGTTTTCGCGGCGGTGGGCATGAGGGTCGATCATTGCCCGGTTCCGGTTGCCGAGGATGAATTCGATCATCCGGTACTGCCAGCTCTGGAAACCCGACGACTGCTCCAGCCGGGCGCGGAAGGCGCTGTAGTCGCTCGGGGTCATTGTGCGCAGCACATCCCAGGCGCCGTTGAGCTGCTCGAAGATGCGGGCGATCCGGGTCAGCATCTTGAAGGCCGGGCGGGTGCTGCCGGCGGCAAGCCGCGCGCGGGCGGCGTTCAGCTCGTGGATGGCCAGCCGCATCCAGAGTTCGGATGTCTGGTGCTGGATGATGAAGAGCATCTCGTCATGGGCATCGCTCAGCGGGGCCTGGGCCGTCAGAAGGCTGTCCAGGCGCAGGTAATCGCCGTAGGACATGTGGCCGCTACGGGGTGTCGCGGGGCCGGAGGCGGCGGGATTGGGAGAAGATGTCATGGTGCTTTCCGTTCGCGAAATCGATGAATCACGTGCTGTTCAGGCTGCTGTTCAGGCTGCTGTTCGGGTTGCTGTTCAGGCTTCCGGCCCGGTGCGGGATGTGGCGGGTGTGGCGGCTCTCCGCAGCGGCAGCCGTGCGCAGCGGCGGGGCAGGGTTCAGCGGGTGCTGCGGGAAGCGCCCCGGGCCAGGCGGCGCCAGAGCGCGACCCAGCCGGCCGGGCGGCACAGCGGCGGAAGCCGCGTCGAGGCGCTCATGTGACCCTGCCCCGGGCCTGGAAGCGCGGCTCCTTCCAGCTTTCGTCGGCCATGATCGCGGCGATCAGGGAAACCGCCCGGTCCACATCGGCTTCGCCGATGTAGAGCGGGGTGAAGCCGAAGCGCATGATGTCGGGGGCGCGGAAGTCGCCGATCACGCCGGCGGCGATGCAGGCCTGCATCGCGGCGTGGCCGTGTTCGAAGCGGAAGGAGACCTGGCTGCCGCGGCTTTCCGGCTCGCGCGGGCTGGCCAGTTCCAGCATCGGGCAGCTGGCTTCGATGCCGGCGATGAAGCGTTCGCTCAGGGAGATCGACTGCGCCCGCAGCGCGGCCATGTCCACCTCTTCCCAGATGTCGAGTGCGGCTTCCAGGGCGGCCAGCTGCAGGATCGGGGGCGTGCCGACGCGCATCCGTTCGATCCCCGGTGCCGGGCGGTAGCCGGGTTCGAAGGCGAAGGGGGCGTCATGGCCCAGCCAGCCGCAGAGCGCGGGGCTGGCCCGCTCGGCCAGATGCGGCGCGACATAGATGAAGGCCGGCGCGCCGGGACCGGCGTTGAGATACTTGTAGGTGCAGCCGACGGCGAAATCGACGCCGGCACCGGCCAGATCCACCGGCAGGGCGCCGGCGGAATGGGCCAGATCCCAGACCGTCAGGATGCCCTGCCGATGCGCGGCGGAGGTAAGCGCGGCCATGTCGTGCCGGCGCCCGGTGCGGTAATCGACCTCGGTCAGCAGCAGCACGGCAACCTCGTCGCTCAGGGCTTCGGCAACGGCTTCCGGGGGCACGGTTTCCAGCCTGCAGCCGTCACCGCGCATGGCCGCCAGCCCCTGGGCCATGTAGAGGTCGGAGGGGAAGTTGCCGGTATCGGAGAGGATCACCCGGCGTTCCGGATTCAGCTCCAGGGCGGCCGCAAGCGCCTGATAGACCTTGATCGACAGCGTGTCGCCCAGCACCACCGTGCCGGGCCCGGCCCCGATCAGGCGGGCGATGCGATCGCCCAGGCGGCGGGGCAGGTCGATCCAGCCGGCGCGGTTCCAGGCGGTCACGAGCATTTCGCCCCATTCCTCCTGCAGCGTGCGGCGCAGCCGTTCCGGGACTGCACGCGGCAGCGGCCCGAGCGAATTTCCGTCCAGGTAGATCACCCCTTCCGGCAGCTGGAACAGTGCCCTGGTTGCGGCGAAATCGGTCATGCCTTCCCCTGCCTTCCGCCTTCTGCGCCGCGTATGCCCCGTTCCCCTGCCGGCATCTCCGCCACCTCCCGACCCCGTTCTCCTGCCGCCTGCCGTCTTCGGCCCGCCGCGCACCGCCTGTGCCTGCCTCGGCTGCCGCCTCCGGTGCCCTCGCTCCGGTGCCCTCGGCGGGTGCGCCACGGCGGGTGCGCCACGGCAGGGCGGGCCGGATGGGGCGCGGCAGGGCAGGCCATCCTGCGCGTGCAGGCTATCATCCCGGCGCAACGGTGCAAGGCGCTGCGCGCTCCGCTCCCGGTCCTTCGCCGCTCCGAAGAGGGCTCGCCGCGCAACGGCGCGGGCCGGCCATTGCCATCGGTTGCCGGCGCTGACAGAGTGCGCCATGGACGGAAGCGGAAAAGCGCAGGGAGGGCGGATGCGTGATCACAGACTGGGATTCTGCCTACGACAATGCCGGCCATATCGAGGGGGGCGCGGCCTACCCGGAACGCTGGCGGGCGCGCGCGGCAAGCTTTCGTGAATCGCTGCCGGAGGCGCGCTGCCGGCGCGCCCTGGCCTACGGGGAGGGCCCGCGCGAGGCGCTGGATCTGTTCCTGCCGGAAGGTGCGCCGCGAGGGCTGTTCGTCTTCGTTCACGGGGGCTACTGGCGTTCGATGGAGCGCGGGCTGTGGTCGCACCTGGCCGCCGGCGCGCTGGCGCGCGGCTGGGCGGTGGCAGTGCCGGGCTATGCGCTCTGCCCGCAGGTGCGCATTTCTGCCATCACCGGCCAGATCGCCCGCGCCGTCGATCTGGCGGCCGCCCTGGTGCCGGGTCCGATCCGGCTGGCGGGCCATTCCGCCGGCGGGCATCTGGTGACGCGGATGGGCTGTGCCGACGTGCCGCTGAAGGCGGCGGAGCGTCTCGAGCGGATCGTCTCGATCAGCGGCCTGCACGACCTGCGGCCGCTGATGCGCACTTCCATGAATGCCGATCTGCGCCTGGATCTGGCCGAGGCGCGGGCCGAAAGCCCGGCCCTGGCCGAGGCGCGGGCCGGTTTCGGGCTGCTCTGCTGGGTGGGTGCGCGGGAGCGGCCGGAGTTCCTGCGTCAGAACGCCCTGCTGGCAAATATCTGGCGGGGGTGCGGGCTGGAGACCCGGGCCGTCGAGGCGGAGGGGCGGCATCATTTCGACGTGATCGACGATCTGTGCGATCCCGAAAGCGCGCTCTGCGCGGCGGCGCTGGGCGAGCTCCGCCCCTGAGCGGGCGTGCGGGTTCAGGCCGAGCAGCTGGCGCCGCCGAGGACGCAGAACTTCGCGCAGTGGGGGTGGTTGAGGAAGACCTCGCCCTCGGCATCGGCCAGGCTTTCGCCCAGTTCGAATTCGGGCGAATAGGGCAGCAGCGTGCAGGCGAGAACCGCCGGCCGGGCGGCGCCCTTGCGCTTCACCACCATGCGCGAGGAGGCGCACATCACCTGATCGGGCGACTTGCCGAGAATGTCCCAGCAGGCGGTGGTGATCTCGGGCACCTCGGCCTTTGCGTCCATTTCGGGAAAGATCACCAGCCGGGACGGATCCGCGGCGTCCACCGGCCAGCCGCGGGCGCGGAACAGCGCCGCATAGCCGGCCCGGGCGCGCTCTTCGTCCGGGGCGGCGAAGCTGCGCCCGGCCACGGCCAGGGCAAAGCCGTTCTCGGCCAGCCAGTCGATTCCGGCAAGCGTGCAGTCGTAGCTGCCGGCGCCGCGCTCCCGGTCGTGCTCGGCGCGCTCCCAGTGATCCAGGGAAACCCGCAGCACCAGGCGGGCGCCGAATCTGTCGCGCAGCGCACACAGCCCCGTGCGCAGGCGCTTGCGCATCATCGGCTGCATGGCATTGGTGAGCACCAGCGCCCGGTAGCCGGCTTCGAGCGCGGCCCGGATCATGGCGATGATCTCCGGGTTCATGAAGGGTTCGCCGCCGGTAAAGCCGATCTCGCGCACCGGCCAGCCGCGGGCAACGATCTGCGCGAGGTAGTCCTGCACCTCGGCCGCCGAGATATAGGCGAGCCGGTCGTTGGTGGGGGAGCTCTCGATATAGCAGTTGGCACAGGTGATGTTGCACAGCGTGCCGGTGTTGAACCACAGGGTCTGCGGATTGCTGAGCCGCACCGAGGCGCGCGCCTGCCCGTCGGCAGTGATCCGCGGATGTTCGAACTTGCCGTAGCGGCCGGAGGTCTGGTCGAGATCTTTCATGGCGGTTCCCGTTGCGCTCCGGGATCTGGTAGCCTGTCGTCGGCGTCAGGAAAACCCCCGCATTCCTTCCTGACACGGTTGTGAAAATGCTGGCGGTATCCGCGGGGCGCCTCGCCGGCGCCTCGTCGGCGGCTTGCGGAGGGGCGCAGCGGTTTCGCTTCGGGGCGGCCTTGCGGTTCCGGCTTGCCTTTCCGGAAGGATTTGTTAGCGCTAACGACGGCATGCCGGGGAAGTGCCGCGCCGACGGGCGGTGCCGGTTCCGCCCGTGTCGGGTGCTGGTGCCGGTGGTGCGATGCCGATAGAGTGGCCGGGCATGTGGCGCAGGCCAGGAGGAGGCACGGGGCCAGCAGGAGAAACGGGAATGGTTTCACGCATCATACCGGTGGCCAGCTTCGATCTGGTGATCTTCGGCGGCACCGGCGATCTGGCCCGGCGCAAGATCCTTCCGGCGCTTTACCGGCGTTTTCTGGCCGGGCAGATGCCGGCCGATGCGCAGCTGATCGGGGCGGCGCGCTCGCCGCTCGACGATGCCGGCTATCGTACGCTGGCGCGGGAAGCGATCGTCGAGTTCGGGGGGGAGCAGGCCGGGGAAAGGAGGCTCGATGCCTTCCTGGGGCTGCTCCGCTACGTGACGCTCGATGCCCGGGGCGATTCCGGCTGGGATGCGCTGAAGCGCCTGATCCGTCCGGACCGGGTGCAGGCCTTCTACTTTTCGGTCGGGCCGGGGCTGTTCGGCGCCCTCGCCGAACGGCTGCACGGATACGGGATAGCCGGGCCCCGGGCGCGGATCGTGGTGGAAAAGCCCTTCGGCCACGATCTGGCCAGCGCGCGGGCGCTGAACGCGACCCTGGCCGAGCACTTCCGCGAGGCCCAGATCTACCGGATCGACCACTACCTGGGCAAGGAAACGGTGCAGAACCTGATGGCCGTTCGCTTTGCCAATATCCTGTTCGAACCGCTCTGGAATTCCCAGTTCGTCGATCACATCCAGATCACCGTTGCCGAAACCGTGGGCGTGGGCGGGCGCGGCGCCTATTACGACAGGGCCGGCGCCATGCGCGACATGGTGCAGAACCATCTGATGCAGCTGCTCTGCCTGATCGCGATGGAACCGCCCTCGCGCTTCGAACCGGATGCGGTGCGTGACGAGAAGCTCAAGGTGATCCGGGCGCTGGAGGAGGTGGCGCCGCATCACATCGTGCGCGGCCAGTATGCGCGCCGCGGCGACGTGCCCTCCTACCGCGAGGATGTGGACGATGCGCGCTCGACGACCGAAAGCTTCATTGCCCTGAAGTGCCACGTGTCCAACTGGCGCTGGGCGGGCACGCCCTTCTACCTGCGCACCGGCAAGAGGCTCAGGGCACGGGTGAGCGAGATCGCGGTGATCTTCAAGGACGCGCCGCATCTGATCTTCGGCCAGGAGGCCGGGCGCCACTGCAACACGCTCTCGATCCGCCTGCAACCTGATGAGGGGATGACGCTCCAGGTCACGATCAAGGAGCCCGGGCCGGGCGGAATGCGGCTGATCGACGTTCCCCTCGACATGACATTTGCCGAGGCGCTCGGCGATCAGGTAGAAGATGTTCCGGAGGCCTATGAACGGCTGATCATGGATGTCATGCGGGGCGATCAGACGCTGTTCATGCGCGGTGACGAGGTCGAGGCCGCCTGGGCCTGGACGGATCCGGTCATCGCCGGCTGGGAAGGGCGCGGCGATGTGCCCAAGCCCTACGAGGCAGGCAGTTCGGGGCCGGAGGATGCGCTGATGCTGATGCATCGCGACGGGCGCCGCTGGCGGGAGATCAGGTGATGGAGTTCAGGGAATATGCCGACCGGGACATGCTCCAGCTGGGGCTGGCCGGGGTGCTGGCCGGCGCGCTGACGCTGGCGCTCCAGCAACGCGAGCAGGTGCTGTTCGCGGTGGCGGGGGGCGAAACGCCCGGGCCGGTATTCGACTCGCTCTGCGCGGTCGCTCTGGAATGGGAGCGGGTGACGGTCCTGCCCACCGACGAGCGCTGGGTGGGCGGGGACTCGCCCCGCTCCAATGCGCGGATGATCGGCGAGCGTCTGCTGGTGGAACGCGCCGCCCGCGCGCGCTTCCTGCCGCTTCACACCGGCGATCCGAGCCCCGAGGAGGGCTTCGGCAAGCTGTGCGAAGCGGTCGAACCGCTGCTGCCGGTTTCCGTGCTGCTGCTGGGGATGGGGGCAGACATGCATGTGGCCTCGCTGTTTCCCGGCTGTCCCAACCTGGCCGCGGCGCTGCACGAGGATGCCCCCGCCGTGCTGGCGATGCGCCCGCCCGCGCAGCCCGAACCGCGGGTGACGCTCAGCGCGCCGGTGCTCAACGGGGCGATGTCCAAGCACCTGCTGATCACCGGCCGGGAAAAGCGCGCGGCGCTGGATGAAGCTCTGCGGATCGGCGACCCCCTGCGTGCACCGGTGCTGGCGGTGCTCGGAGGGATGACGGTGCACTGGGCACCATGAGCGGCGCGCCCGAGAGGATCGAGAGGATCTGGCAGGCGCTCGAGGCGCATGGCGAGGCATGCCGCGGCCGTCCGATCGCCTCCCTGTTCGAGAAAGGCCCCCGCGCGCGCGACTTCTCGGTGCGCGCCGGGGGGATGCTGCTGGATTATTCGCGCACGAACATCGACGCACAGGCGCGTGCCCTGCTGATCGACCTGGTCGAGGCCGCCGGGCTGGCCGAGCGGCGCGAGGCGATGTTCTCGGGCGGGAAGATCAACGAAACCGAAGCGCGCCCGGCCCTGCACACGGCGCTGCGCAACCTCGACGGCGGCCCGGTGCGGGTGGACGGCCAGGATGTGATGCCCGGCGTGCGCGAGGCCCTGGCGCGGATGCGCGCCTTCGCCGAGGGCGTGCGCGCGGGCGAGATCCGCCCCCCCGGCGGCGGGCCCTTCACCGATGTGGTCAACATCGGCATCGGCGGCTCGCACCTGGGGCCCGAGATGGCCTGCCGCGCGCTGGCGCCCTGTGCCGACGGGCCGCGGGTGCATTTCATCTCCAACGTGGACGGGGCGGATGCCACGGACGTTCTGGCCCGGCTCGATCCGCGCGCGACCCTGGTGATCGTGGCTTCCAAGACGTTCACCACCGTCGAGACGATGACGAATGCCGCCACCGCCCGCAACTGGCTGGCCGCCACCGTGGGGGCCGACCGGGTGGGGGAACATCTGGCAGCGGTCTCCTCGGCCACCGGGCGCACCGCCGCGTGGGGCATCGCCCCCTCCCGCGTCTTCGGCTTTGCCGACTGGGTGGGGGGGCGTTATTCGCTCTGGGGGCCGGTCGGGCTGAGCCTGATGCTGGCCATCGGTGCGGAGCGCTTCGAGGAATTCCTGCGCGGCGGGCAGGAGATGGACAACCATTTCCGCACCGCCCCCTGGGTGGAAAACATGCCGGTGATGCTGGCGCTGGTCGGGATCTGGCACAACCAGATCCTCGGCCACGCCACCCGCGCCGTGCTGCCCTACGATCAGCGCCTGTCCCGGCTGCCGGCCTATCTCCAGCAGCTGGAGATGGAGAGCAACGGCAAGCGCGTGGCCATGGACGGCCATGCGCTGGAGCGCCACTCCGGCCCCATCGTCTGGGGCGAGCCGGGCACCAATGGCCAGCACGCCTTCTTCCAGTTGCTGCATCAGGGCACGCGGGTGGTGCCGTGCGAGTTCCTGCTGGCGGCGGAGGGCCACGAGCCCGATCTGGCCCATCACCACCGGCTGCTGGTGGCCAATTGCCTGGCCCAGGCCGAGGCGCTGATGCGGGGCCGTTCCTTGGAGGAGGCGCGGGCGCTGCTGGCGGCGCAGGGGCTGGAAGGCGCCGCGCTGGAGCGCCAGGCCCGCCACCGGGCCTTCCCCGGCAATCGCCCCTCGACGATGCTTCTCTACCGCAGGCTCACCCCGCATGCGCTGGGCCGGATCATCGCGCTTTACGAACACCGGGTGTTCACCGAAGGGGTGATTCTGGGGATCAACTCCTTCGACCAGTGGGGGGTGGAGCTGGGCAAGGAACTGGCCGGGGAGCTGGAGCCGGTGGTGGCAGGTGAGCAACCGCCCGAGGGCCGCGACGAGGCCACGCGGATGGCGCTGGCCTTCCTGGGCGAAGGGGCGCGCACGGAGCCCCCGCGCGCGGCGGATCGCCCGGCGGCGCCCGGGGGCTGACGGGCAGGCGGCAGCGACATCGCAGGATCGCCAGCCAGCGGTGGCGGCAGGGCAGGGACAGGAACGCAGGGGCAGGAGCGGCAGCGATGGCCGGAGGGGCATTCGCGAAGGCCGGACGCGGCAGGGCGGCAGAAGAGGCGGAGAGGGGGTGCTGGAGCGGGTGAAGGGAATCGAACCCTCGTCGTCAGCTTGGGAAGCTGCTGCTCTACCATTGAGCTACACCCGCGGGCAGGCGATGGGTAATGCGCAAGCCCGCCCGGGTCAAGAGGCGTGATGGCGGTGCGGCCGGGGCAGCGGCGGGGCGTCCGCCTCCCCGCCCGGAGAGCCGGAGCGCTTCCGTTGCGGATTTTCCCGAAACGCTCCCCGAAAAGGCGCCGGCCCGGCGAGGGTCAGCCGCGCCGGCGCCGGCGGCGCCGGTTGCCCTGTTCGGTGCCGGTGTTGAAGTGCACCTCGGGCAGGGAGACCGCCTTGCGCAGGCAGGGAAACGGGTCGGTGGCATGGGGGATGGCGTTGGCGGCCACGAAATGTTCCTGAAAGCGCGGCTCGATGGCGGTTTCCACCTTGGTGATGGCGCGCACGCGGGTCTCGATCTCGCGCCGCGCGGCCACCGAGCACAGGGCGATGCGCGCCCCGGTGCCGGCCGCATTGCCCGCCGAGGAGACCTTCTCCAGCGGCACATCGGGGATCATGCCCAGCACCATCGCGTGCCGGGGCGAGATGTGGGCCCCGAAGGCGCCGGCCAGCACCACGCGCTCCACCTTTTCCACGCCCATCTCGTCCATCAGCAGCCGCGCGCCGGCGTAAAGCGCCGACTTGGCCAGCTGGATGGCACGGATGTCGCCCTGGGTAACGGCGATCTTCGGCCCCCCCGCGGCGGTGCCGTCATGCAGCAGGTAGGCATGGGTGCGCCCCTCGGGCTGGCAGCGCCAAGTGCCGGTCTGTCTGGGCGAGCCGATCAGCCCCGAGGCATCGACGATGCCGGCCATGCGCATCTCGGCCACCGCCTCGATGATCCCCGAGCCGCAGATGCCCGTCACCCCGGTGGCGGCGGTGGCCTCGGCAAAGCCCTCCTCGTCGGACCACAGTTCGCAGCCGATGACGCGAAAGCGCGGTTCCTTCGTCTGCGGGTCGATCTCGACGCGCTCGATGGCGCCGGGGGCGGCGCGCTGGCCGGCCGAGATCTGCGCCCCCTCGAAGGCCGGCCCGGTGGGCGAGGAGCAGGCCAGCACCCGCTCGCGGTTGCCCAGCAGGATTTCGGCATTGGTGCCCACATCGACCACCAGCGTCAGCTCGTCGCCGTTCCACGGCTGTTCGGAAAGGGCCACGGCGGCGGCATCGGCGCCCACGTGGCCGGCGATGCAGGGCAGGATGTAGGCCCGGGCCGCGGGGTTGATCGTGCTCAGCCCCAGATCCGCCGCATCGAGCGAGAGCGCATCCGAGGCGGCCAGCGCGAAGGGGGCCTGGCCCAGCTCCACCGGATCGATGCCGAGGAGCAGATGGTGCATCACCGGGTTGCCCACCAGCACGCATTCCACGATCCGCGCCGGGTCCTCTCCCGCCTCGCGGGCCACCTCGCGGGCCAGCCCGGCCAGCGCCTCGCGCACCGCGGCAGTCATCTCGGCCGCGCCGCCGGGGTTCATCATCGCGTAGGAGACCCGGCTCATCAGGTCCTCGCCGAAGCGGATCTGCGGGTTCATCACCCCGCCCGAGGCCAGCACCGCGCCGTCGGCCAGATCGCACAGATGCGCCGCGATGGTGGTGGAGCCCAGATCGATTGCCAGCCCCATGAGCCGGCCCTCGAACAGCCCGGGCCAGATGTCGAGGATGCGCGGGGCCCGATCATGGTTGCCCCGGTGCAGGGCCACCGTCACCGCCCAGTCGCCCTTGCGCAGGGCCGGCTGCAGCCTGTGCAGCACCGGCAGCGGAACCTCCGGCGCCTCGATCTGCCATTGCTGCTCAAGCGCGTCGTGCAGCCGCTGCAGATCTCCCGAAGGATCGTGCATGTCGGGCTCGGCCACCTCGACGTAGAGCAGCCGGGTGGCCGGATCCATGGTGATCTCGCGCGCTTCGGCGCGCTTGCGCACCACCTGCCTGTGCAGCTGGCTTTCGGGGGGCACGTCGATCACAACGTCGCCCATGATCCGGGCCTGGCATCCCAGCCGCCGGCCCGGGCGGAGGCCGCGGATGCGGTCGTAGCGGGCCTCGACCTCGTTGAAGGGGGAAAGCGCGTCCTCGTCCACCTTCACCCCGTGCTTGGGGAAATCTCCGAAGGCGGGGCTGACCTGGCAGCGCGAGCAGATCCCCCGCCCGCCGCAGACCGAATCGAGATCGACCCCGAGCCGGCGCGCCGCCTCCAGCACCGGGGTGCCGGCGGGCACGCGCCCGCGCCGGCCCGAGGGGGTGAATATCACGAGAGGATCCTGTGCCATCGGGGCAGTCCATCGCTTGTGCGGGCCATCGCTTGTGCGGGCGGACCATAGCGCATGGGGCGCGGGGGGAAAGGCCCGGGGCGGCAGTTTCCGGCAGGAAGGCGGCATTTCCCGCCGGCGGCTTCAGGAATCGCGCGATCCCCAGCGGCAGCGGTCGAACGCGGCGTATTCGAGCATCCGCTCGATCCTGCCGGAGGGAACGATGCGCGAGCAGCCTTCGAAGCCTTCGGCGTCCTCGAAGACCGAGACGATGCCGTCGGCGGCCGCGGTGCCCGTGGCGCAGAGCGTCTCACCGGGGGCCAGCTCGGCCAGCTGGCGGGCGCCCTCGCGGGTTTCGGTGGCAAAGAGGTGCATCTTGTCCGAGGCGTTGACGATGCAGAACCCGCCCGCCGCCGTCGCTTCCTCCGGCGCTTGCGGCCCTTCCTGCGCCCACAGGGGCAGGGCGGGCAGGGTGGCGAGCAGCGCCGTCAGTGCAAGGGGCTTCATCTCCTTCTCCGGTTCTTTCCCGCCCGGGTCCGGGGCGAATATTGCGGCCTGCGCGCGGGCCGTCCACTCACGCTTCTTCACGATCCGCTCGCGGCAATGTCAGGACGAATTGAAGCGGCTGCCGGGCCGGATGGAGTAGAGTGGGGAGGCCATGCGGCTCGTGAGCCTGCGAAAGCCGGTGAACGACGAAAGACCACAGGCGAAAGGCACGAAAGGCACGAAAGACAGTGGAGAAAAGGATGAAAAAGCTGATCGCGGGCGGAATCGTCGCCCTCGGGTTCGCCGGCGCGCCCCTGATGGCGCCGGCCCAGGACGCGCCTTTCGGCACGGCCGAAGACATCGAATATGCCGCGCTCCTGTGGGAGGCGATGGAGGCAGCCCGCCTGGTGGGAGAGCAGGCTGTCATGTCCACTCCCTATGACGGGGCGCCGCCGCACGGGATGATGCTGGAGACCTTCTATGCCACGGCCACCGTGAACGGCCATTCCGGCACGCTGATCGTCAAGCGCAACTACGGGCCCGAGGGGGTGGACGCCGAGGCGATCCTGGCCGCGCCCGAAAGGCATCTGGGGGCCGTCACCGTCATGTTCCGGCGCGAGAAGGGATACGACCCGGACAACATGGACTGGTTCTGGGTCAAGTATCTGCCCGACGGCACGCTGGACAGAAACCCCAAGGGGGTTGCGCTTGCCGGGCGGGTGGCCAAGGGGGCCGACAAGGGCTGCATCGCCTGCCACTCGAACGAGGCGGACTACATCTTCACCACCGATGCGATCGGCACGATGATGCAGTGAACACGATGATGCAGTGAAGGCGGGTGCGGCAAAGAGGCCACAGGCCATCCGCCGCCGCCGCATCCGGCTGCACCGGCAGACAAAGGCCGACGGTGCCGACGGTGGATGCCGCCCCCCGCCCTCGGCCGGTTGCCCGGTCCGTTTCCGGGGTTCAGCCGGCCCGCCGCCGTCGCCGCCCGCCACGGCCCGAGCGCCCGCCGGCGCTGCCCGCGGCCTGTGCCGCGCGCGAGGCCTCGGGGAAGGGCGTTCCTTCGGCAACCGCATCGAGCACCCGCGCGAAGCGGATCCACTCGGCGCCGTTCGGATCGTGGTTCATCAGGAAATTCGCGGCCCGCACCGCTTCCATTTCCACCGGGCGCACCGGGTTCATGATGGCGCTGGTCATGCCGGCGCCGATCGCCATCGGCAGGAAGGCGGCGTTGATGCCGTGCCGGTGCGGCAGGCCGAAGCTGATGTTGGAGGCACCGCAGGTGGTGTTCACGCCGAGCTCCTCGCGCAGGCGGCGCACCAGGGTGAACACCTGGCGCCCGGCGCTGGCCATCGCGCCCACCGGCATCACCAGCGGATCGACCACGATGTCATGGGCGGGAATGCCGTGATCGGCGGCCCGCTCGACGATCTTCCTGGCCACCGCAAAGCGCACCTCTGGGTCTTCGGAAATGCCGGTATCGTCGTTGGAGATCGCCACCACCGGCACGTTGTATTTCTTCACCAGCGGCAGGATCGCCTCCAGCCGCTCCTCCTCGCCGGTGACCGAGTTCAGCAGCGGCCGCCCCTCGGCCGCCTCCAGCCCCGCCTCCAGCGCCGCCGGGACCGAGCTGTCAATGCACAGCGGCACGTCCACGAGGCCCTGCACCAGCTCGATCATCCTGCGCATGAGCGGCGGTTCGGTCTCGTTGGGATCGGGGTTGGAATTGTAGACCACCCCGGCGTTGACATCGAGCACCATCGCCCCGCAGGCTACCTGCTCCAGCGCGTCGCGCTCGACGGTGGAAAAATCTCCCGCCTCCAGTTCGGCGGCCAGTTTCTTGCGCCCGGTGGGGTTGATGCGCTCTCCGATCACGCAGAAGGGTTCGTCAAAGCCGATGACGACGGTCTTGGTTTTCGATTCGAGGACGGTTCTGGTCATGGGGATGTCTCGTGGTTGCTGTGTTCAGGCGGCGGTGGCGGGGCGGGCGTTCCTGCCGCCGTGGGCGATGGCCCATTCGGCAGTGGCCCCGATCCCGCCGAGCGGGAAGAAATGGATCTGTTCGATGTTGCATTCTGGATGCGCCGCCTTGTGGGCGGCCAGTTTCGCCACCAGCCCGGTGGGTTCGTAGGGCCTGACCAGGCGGGTCACGTCCATGGCGCGTTTCTGCAGCACCTTCAGCGAGGGGCCGACGCCGCAGGCGATGGCAAAGCGGATCAGGGTCTGCAGTTTCGCCGGACCGGCAATGCCCACATGGATCGGCATGGTGATTCCCGCCGCGCGCAGGCGGTCGGCCCATTCGATGATCGGTGCCGCCTCGAAGGCGAACTGGGTCACGATCGCCATCTCGGCGCCGGTGCGGGCGCTGTAATCCTGCTTCCAGCGCAGCGCCGCGTCCACATTGGCCGTGCCGCCGTCCGGATCGATGTCGCGGTTGCCCTCCGGGTGGCCGGCCACGTGCAGGCGGGTGAACCCGGCCGCCTCGAACAGCCCGGTTTCCAGAAGCTGCGTGGAACTGTCGAACGTGCCGAGCGGCGTTTTCCGGTTGCCGGCCAGCACCAGGGCCTCGCGCACCCCGGCCTCGCCTTGGTAGCGGGCGATCCACTCGGCCAGGGTGGCCCGGTCGGGGATGATCCGGGCCGGAAAATGCGGCATCGGCACAAAGCCCTCGTCGGCCAGCCGGCGGGCGGTGGCGAGCATGTCCTCGATCGGCGTGCCCTCGATATGGGCGATGCAGACCCGGGTGCCCCCGGGCAGCAGCGCGCGGAAGCTTTCCACCTTCGCGGCGGTGCGCGGCATGACCTCGATGGAATAGCCGCGCAGGAAGCTTTCAAGCTGCGCGTCGCTCTTCGTGCCCGCGGGCATTCCGGTTTTCGCAAACGGCAACAGCGCCATGGTCGCCTCCCATATCCGTTTCGGGCTCAGGCCCATCCGCCATTGTCGATCAGGGCCCTGAGCCGCTCCTGATCGTATCGGGCATCCAGCCGCGCCGCTTCGCGCCGGGCGAGTTCCGGCTCGGAGCCCGCGGCCTCGGCCTCGAAGGGGTCGCCCCGGCGCCACTCGGCCAGGTAGTCGTCGGAGCCGGCCAGCCCGGCCTTCATCGCCGCCCGGTCGATCGCCTGTTCGAAGCGCTCGGGCAGTTGCGCCTTGGCCGCCCGCCGCCCACGACCGACGATTACCTGCGCCGGGATATCCCGCCAGTAGACGATGGTGACTTCGGGCATCCTTCCGTCCGTCCTCTCTTTCCCGCCTCTCTTTCCTGCGCGCCCGTGCCCGCCCCGCGGACGGAGCGCTGCCACTCCCTGCCGCCGCCACTCCCTGCCGGAGCGCGCGGGGCGCTCCCGGCAGCCGGCGGCACCTCCCCGGCCGGGTCGGCGTTTCCTGTCTAGGCGCCGGCGACAGCCAGGGACAGGCGGATTTCGACCACTCCGAAGCCGCACGCGACTTCTGGCCTGCCGGTCGGGATCTAGAGCATGGGGAGCGGGGAGCAAAGAGGCTGGCAGGGTCAAAGTTTTCATCAAGATGATGAGCCCGGCATTTCGCCGGCCGGCTGTGGCATGATGATGAGCCCGGCATTTCGCCGGGCCGGCTGTGGCTTGCCGTGCTCCGGCCAGCGCGGCCTGCTGCCGGAGCGCCGAGCGGCGGCTAGAGCCGGGCCTGCGCGCCGAACAGCTCGTGCAACAGCGTCCGGACATAGGGCGGGGCGTAGCAGTGCCGGCAATAGGCCATCAGCCGCTCCGCCTCGCGCGATCCGGCCAGAAGCAGGGCGCGCGCGGTCTGCAGCGCGGCGGCCTGGTTGTGCCGGGTGTAGGCGGCGAAGCGGGAATCGTCCCAGCGGGCATCATCACCGAAATGATAGGTCAGCGTGGCGTTGGTCAGGATTGCCATGCGGGGGGCGTGGGCGATCAGGTTGTAGAGCAGCCCAAGGCTAACCGCGCGCATGCCGATGCAGGCATCGTTGCGCAGGAAGTTCCTGGCCAGCCGGGCCCGGAAGACGAAACAGTCGAAACCGGGGTGGACGTCGCCGGTTTCCGCGGCCAGCAGGGGGGCGGCCGGATCTTCGGCAAGGGCGGCGCCGACGGTGCGCCGATTGATCACCAGGGCCTCGAAGCCGCGGGCGAGAAGGGCGGATACGGCGGTGTAGAAATGCGGCTGCAGGCAGATGTCGGCATTGGTGAACACGAGAAAGCCGTCATCGGCGGCATCGGCGGCGCCGCTTTCGAGGATGTCGAACAGCAGCGGCAGCGGCCGGGGCGGGACCAGGGGCGCGATGTCGAGCACGTTGCGCGAAAGATCGGGACCGCGGGCAAAGCCTTCCGGGGTCTGGTCGGGATCGTCGCGGTGCTGGATGCAGAGCAGCCGCACCGGCCCGTCATGGGCGGCAGCGGCCCGCCGCATGGAGGCAATGGTATGCGCCTGGGTCATGTCCCCCTCGGGCGGCGGGTAGAGATTGACGAAATGGGTGATCCGGGGCGGGGGCGCGCTGGCGGGAGGAGGCATCAGCGCCAGCAGTGCCGACAGCTGTTCGGGGACCGCCTGCACCAGAAGCGAAGGGGAGACCCAGCGGGAACGGCGCAGGGGCTCCGGCTGCCGGTCGGGGTTGAAGGGGCGCTGGCGCCGGCGCCCGAGCCGTCCGGGGAAAAGCCGCATCTCAGAACCGGAGCCTGTCCTGCCGGCGGAACCAGGCGTAGGTCTGGCGCAGCCCTTCCTCGAGTCCGATCCGCGCCCGCCAGCCCAGCGAGGAAAGGCGCGAGACGTCCAGCAGCTTGCGCGGCGTGCCGTCGGGCCGGGAGCGGTCATAGGCGATGCGGCCGGAAAAGCCGGTGATTCCGGCCAGGGTTTCGGCCAGATCGCGGATGGTCACATCCTGCCCGGTGCCGATGTTGATGTGCGAGCACATGGGGCTGGTCGCTCCGCGGTAGGTCTCGGCCGGCAGGTCGAGCACGAAGAGCGAGGCCTCGGCCATGTCGTCCACATGCAGGAATTCGCGCCTCGGCGTGCCGCTGCCCCAGATCGTCACCGTTTCGGCGCCGCTTTCCGCCGCCTCGTGAAAGCGGCGCATCAGCGCCGGCACCACATGCGAATTTTCCGGGTGGAAGTTGTCGCCCGGCCCGTAGAGGTTGGTGGGCATGACCGAGCGGAAGTCGGTGCCGTGCTGGCGGTTGAAGCTTTCGCACAGCTTGATCCCGGCGATCTTGGCGACGGCATAGGGTTCGTTGGTGGGCTCCAGCGGGCCGGTCAGGAGCGCCTCCTCGGCCATCGGCTGGGCCGCCTCGCGCGGGTAGATGCAGGAAGAGCCCAGAAACAGCAGCCGTGCCACCCCGGCGGCATGGGCGGCCGCGATCAGATTGCATTCGATCAGCAGGTTGTCATGGATGAAATCGGCCGGGTAGCTGTTGTTGGCATGAATGCCGCCGACCTTCGCCGCGGCGACGATCAGCCGCTCGGGGCGGGTTTCGGCCAGAAAGGCGCGCACGGCCCGCTGGTCGCGCAGGTCGAGCCTGTCGCGCGGCGCGGTGAGAAGCTCCACCGCCGGATCCGCCTTCAGGCGGCGGGCGATGGCGCTGCCGACCATGCCCCGGTGCCCGGCGACAAAGACCTTCATCGTCCGGCCTCCGCCTCGCGCAGCATCCGTTCGCGCCGGGCCAGCGCCAGGTCGTGGGCGACCATCTCGGCGCACATCTGCCGGGCGGTGATTTCCGGCTTCCAGCCGAGCTTCCTGCGCGCCTTGCCCGGATCGCCGAGAAGGGTGTCCACCTCGGCGGGGCGGAAGTAGCGCGGATCGATCCGCATCACCACGTCGCCGGGGCGGAGCGATGGCGCCCGCTCCCCGCTCACGGAGACGACGCGGGCGATCTCCTCCACGCCCTCGCCCTCGAAGGCCAGTTCGATCCCCAGATCCTCGGCCGCCCAGGTGAGGAACTGGCGCACCGAATACTGCTTGCCGGTTGCGATCACGTAATCCTCGGGTTCGTCCTGCTGCAGCATCATCCACTGCATGCGCACATAGTCCCTGGCGTGGCCCCAGTCGCGCAGCGCGTCGATATTGCCCAGATAGAGGCAGCCCTGCAGCCCCTGGGCGATGCGCGCCATGTCGCGGGTGATCTTCCGGGTGACGAAGGTCTCGCCCCGGCGCGGGCTTTCATGGTTGAACAGGATGCCGTTGCAGGCGAACATCCCGTAGGCCTCGCGGTAGTTGACCACCGTCCAGAAGGCATGCAGCTTGGCCACCGCATACGGGCTGCGGGGGTGGAAGGGGGTGGTTTCGCTCTGCGGCACCTCCTGCACCTTGCCGTAGAGTTCCGATGTCGATGCCTGGTAGAAACGGGTATGCGTCTCCATCCCCAGGAAGCGGATCGCCTCCAGCAGCCGCAACGTGCCCAGGGCATCCACCTCGGCGGTGTATTCGGGCGCCTCGAAGCTCACCGCCACATGGCTCTGCGCGGCGAGGTTGTAGACCTCGTCGGGGGCGGTCTCCTTGAGGATCCGGGTCAGGTTCAGGCTGTCGGTAAGGTCGCCATAGTGCATCTGGAAGCGTGGGTTTTCCGCATGCGGATCCTGGTAGATGTGGTCCACGCGCTGGGTGTTGAGCTGCGAGGCGCGGCGCTTGATGCCATGCACCACATAGCCCTTGTCCAGCAGGAACTCCGCCAGGTAGGATCCGTCCTGTCCGGTCACTCCGGTGATCAGCGCGCATTTCGCCATCGGGGCCCGTCCGTTCTGCGAGGTCTCGCGTTTTCGCGGTTTCTGGCACGAAAGCGCCCGCTGTGCCAGCCGTTTCACACCCGCCGCAGGTGCGATTTTGCGATTGCTGGCGCTTCGGGCTTGGCCTATACGGGGCGACGAGGCACCCGTAGCTCAGCTGGATAGAGCGCTGCCCTCCGAAGGCAGAGGCCAGAGGTTCGAATCCTCTCGGGTGCGCCACTGTTTCCGAGCGGGTGTTCCATCCGGTTGAAAATGTTGCACCGTCCGGCGCGCTGCGCCGCGCGCGCCTTGGGCGGTGCGCCTTGAGCTGCCCGTCGCGCACCGTGATCTTCCCGCCAATGCGCCTCCCTCCCGAATCCGGCCATCCTTTCCCTGCCATGGCCCCGGGTCATGATCCGGGATTCTTCATGGTCCCGGCATTCAGCTGGCCCGGAGCATAACCGGGATCATCGACACGACGAGAAGCGCTGCCATCACGACGTTGAAAAGCCGCGCTCGGTTCCCCCGCAAGAAGCGGCCGACAAGGGTTCCAGCTGCGAGCCAGGGAAGACACCCGGCGAAAGACGCAAAAACGAAGGTCGATGCAAAGGCTACCGCCTGCGGCAAGAGGTTTTGGGTTTGATCCAGATAGGCGGTGATTGCAGAGGCGCAGATGATCCAGGCCTTGGGGTTGACCCACTGGAACGCCGCTGCGCCGAAAAACGCGCCGAAGCGCTGTCCCGTGGCCGGGCTGTCCTCCTCAACCTCTGATGGCTCCACCGGCGCGGCTGCGATCTGCCAAGCCATCCAGGCAATGATCAGCAGCCCCCCCAGGCGCATGGCCGCCGTCAGGGTTGATCCGGCGTCGATAATGACCCTCCCGATCCCCAAGGAAATCAGAAAGATCATCACCGCAAAGCCAAAGGCGATGCCGAGCAGCGCCGGAAGCCCCCGTCGAAATCCGACGGACGCCCCCAGCGTGGTCATCATCATATTGTTTGGTCCCGGCGTGATCGAGGATGCCAGCGCAAAGGTGGCGAAACCTGCGAGTTCCAGCATGTTGTCCCAATTGTTCATGGCACCTTCATGCAATGCGGCCACAGGCTGACCGAAGTGACGGCAGTGACGGAGAAGACAAGCACGATCGTCTTGGCGGTGCAAGCTTCCGCCCGCAAGAAAGGGCGGAAGGGAGGAACCGGACTTCCGGGGGCGTTCATGATCTTCGGCGGCACGAGGCCGTGAAGCGCGCGGGCAGGGCGGATGCACCTTCCTGCGGGGGCAGTTAGAGGTGAGCTACTCCCCAATGTTTGGACAGGTTTTCGCGTATCTTAAGCTACTTTTCGCTCCTGCTGATCGGGTTGGGTTTCTTCTTTGCTCAACCAATAAACCACGGCTGGGGGTTTGCCGCCAAGAGC
>Ga0256839_1000763_pt1 | contig 41117 bp, 30 predicted proteins | sample 354166metaG_FD_185968 | JGI IMG/M metagenome (GOLD analysis project Ga0256839, IMG submission 185968) | Hydrothermal vent microbial communities from Mid Atlantic Ridge, Atlantic Ocean - 354-166 | ecosystem: Environmental > Aquatic > Marine > Hydrothermal vents | place: Atlantic Ocean: Mid...
GCGCAGCTTCTCGATGGGGTCGACCTTTCATCTCATCAAGAGGAGGTAGATACCGTGTTGACATCGGGCGTACGGCGCGGTAGCGTAGCGGCGTTGGCGGTGATGTTGCTGGCGCTGGTGGGACTTGCGGGTGGGACAGCGATGGTTCCGGCTCAAGCGCAGACTCTGGACGGCGGAACGGCGACGCTGACGCCCGGGCAAGGCGCGAGCCCGCAGGAGGAGCTGCTGACCGAGGCGCTGGGGGCCCTGGTCGAAGCGGGCTACAACCCGGCGGACTTCGACTTCGAGAGGGCCGTGTTCGATCCCCAAGGGCGGGCGGTCTTCCTACCAACAGACGAGATCGAACGGCGAGCGCAGGCGTTTGTGCAGAACGAGCAGCGCTTCCTCTTGATAGGGGTACTCTACGCCCGCCAGCCCTTCGAGTTCCAGGGGAAGCGCTATGGGCGGGGGGTGCATCCCGTGGTCCTAGAGAACCGCGCTGCATCCTTAGACCCTAAGGGACGGAAGAGTGCAGCTCGAGCCTTCCATGGGAACGAAGGCCCAGGGTACGATGGAGGTTCCTGTACCCATAATAGCAATAACGGAGACGTCATTTGCGTAACGGTTCTGGTCGGAGGCCCAGCACCGAATCCCGGCATAGCCGTTCCTCCTCCCCCGCCGCCGGGAGGACCGGGAGTTCTTCCTGGGGCCTGCGCTGCCTTGGGGAGTGCAGCCCGATTTGCTCCTACCCTGGGAACGTTCGTCGTCATTGCTGGGGCCGTCACCGTAATCTGCATTCTGATCCCGTTAGCCTTCTAAAGAGGACTGCCGCGTGAGCCCGAAGCACCAGAGACGACCTACAGATACTGCAAGGGAACGGAACAACAACCGTTCCCTTGCTAACTTGCCCTCGCCTCTTCTACGCTTAGGGCTGTTCTACTTTTATTCGATCTCGCTAGCGGCCTTGGCCTCTACGATCCCAGAGGTTTCTTTGATTGATCTGCAGTTCCGCGTTGTACCTGTACCTATAAATGCAGCGTATCCTTTCTACACCTTAGGGGTGATTGTGCTCACGTGTTGGCTCATGACCTGCTGGATCGATCGGCGTCCCTTTAGCAGTCTGGGCCTTCGCCTGGGAGTACAGGTTGGAGCGTACCTCCTTCTAGGTTTCGGGACGGCGTTTGCTGCAAACGTATTGACGCGTTGGCTTATGATGGCAGCTTATTTGCAGGTCCCCGCTTGGCCGTTTTTTACACTCGTACCCGCAGAAGAACGTCCCTTCTCCCCGAGCACGCTGTTGGCCGTAGCCGTCTACGAAGAGCTTTATTTCCGCAGCTATGCTTTCCAGACCGTAATGGCCAGCCTAGGAACGGTGCCGGCCATCCTGGCCACCTCTGTGGCCTTTGGCATGATCCACGAGTCCCGACTGACGGGAGCACTGGCCGTGCTTTTGGGCATCTTCCTGAGCGCACTGTACATAAAGACACGGAGCCTCTGGATGCCTATCGGTTTTCACCTTGGTTGGAACGTCACAAGCACGTTTATAGGGATTCTCGGATTCGAAGGATCTATGGCGACAAAGTGGGAAGTCGTCTTGGCGAGTCATGCCTTTACTGTGGTCCTGCTCACCTTGCTGGTGCTAAGGCTGCCCCTCCGTCCTCACCCGCGCGACCGGGAGCTGTGGGATCGTTATGTCAAGCCCGCCCCTTGGCCCCCCTGGCGGCGGGCGAAAGAGGCCTCCTCCGTCCGAGCAGAACCCCAAAATCCTCGATAACATCTCTTTGCCTTATCGTTTTGCCCGTATTGACACGCAACGCGCGACTTGACGGGATATGTAAGGGTACCCGATCCCAGCCAAGAGGGGTGAGAGAGGGAGGATCAGAGCTCAGGAACCGCTCTGGCTCAATGGCTCCCCGGGGTGGACTCGAACCACCAACCTACCGGTTAACAGCCGGTCGCTCTGCCAATTGAGCTACCGGGGACCGTCGGGTTAAAGCTTTACGTAAAGTATAGCAAGCGCACGGAACCGTGTCAACAGACCGGGTACCTGCGCTAACGGAAATCCCCTAAAGGCGGAACGGGATCGGAAGGCCGTTCCCCTACCGAAAGAGACGTTGAGCCTTTTGAATGCCCTCGAGGAGGCGATCGATCTCGTCCTCGGTGTTGTAGAGGTAGAAGCTGGCGCGGGCGGTGTTGTCCATCCCCAGGCGGGCCATGAGCGGCTGAGCGCAGTGGTGGCCGCTCCGCACCGCGATCCCCTCCTCGTCCAAGATCCCGGCCAAGTCGTGGGGATGCACGCCCTCGACGTTGAAGGAGATCACCCCCAGGCGGTCCTCCGGGTCGTGGGGGCCGTAGACGACGAGGCCCTCCAGGGAGAGCAGCCTCTCCAGTGCGTACTCCAACAGCTTCCGCTCGTGGGCGTAGACGGCCTCCATGCCCAGATCGAGCAAGTACTCGACGGCAGCCCCCAGGGCGATCCCGTCGGCGATGCTCGGGGTCCCCGCCTCGTACTTCCACGGCAGCTCGTTCCAGGTCACCCCCTCCAGCGTGACGGTGGCGATCATGTCCCCTCCGTGGAGGAAGGGGTCCATCTGCTCGAGAAGCTCGCGCTTGGCGTACAAGAAGCCCGTGCCCGTGGGGCCGAGCATCTTGTGGCCCGATGCGGCCAAGAAGTCGCAGTCCAGCTCTTGGACGTCTATCGGAATGTGGGGCGCGGACTGGGCGGCGTCGATGACCGTAAGGGCCCCCACCCGGTGGGCCTCCTCGACGATCTCTTGCACGGGGTTGACCGTCCCGAGCACGTTCGAGGCGTGGATCGCGCCTACCAGCTTCGTCTTGGGGGTGATCGCCTCCCGCAGTTGATCGAGCCGCAGGCGCCCGCGGTCGTCTACGTCCACGAATTGGAGCACAATCCCCCGGCGCTCCCGCAGCATCAGCCAGGGCACGAGGTTGGAGTGGTGCTCCATGATCGTGAGCACCACCTCATCGCCCTCGCTCAAGTTCCAGAAGCCCCACGCGTAGGCCACGAGGTTAAGAGCCTCCGTGGCGTTGCGGGTAAAGACGATTTCCCGCCAGCTGCGGGCGTTTATAAATTTGGCGACTTTCTTGTGGGCGTTCTCATACGCTACGGACGCCTCGTGGCTCAGGGTGTGGACCGCGCGGTGGACGTTCGCGTTATGGCGTTCATAAAAGCGGGTGAGCGTCTCGATCACGACCTTGGGGCGCTGGGTGGTGGCGGCGTTGTCCAGGTACGCCAAGGGCTTGCCGTGGATCTCCCTTTGGAGGATGGGAAAATCCTCCCGAATCCTGTGGGGATCCAGCTCTTTCGCTTTCGCCTGTGCCGGCTTGGCTACGTACGCCATGCTCTCGCCCCGTTTCCCCCTGTTTCGCTTATTCAAAGAGGATCTGCACCTCGTCGCCCTCGACGCGCACCTCGTAGGTGGGCAGGGGCTCGAAGGCGGGCATCCTCAGCACCTCTCCCGTGGTGATGTCGAACTGCGCCCCGTGGCGGGGGCACGTAATGATCGAGCCCTCGACCGTGCCGCCGGTGAGCACCCCGCCGTCGTGGGTGCAGACGTCTTGAATGGCGTAGAACTTCCCGTCGATGTTGAAGACGGCGATCGGCTCCCCGTCGACCTCCAAGGTCTTGTGCTGGCCGGGGGCCAGCTCGTCCGTCTTGGCAACCGTGATCCAGCGCGGCATCCGATTCGTCCTCCCTTGTTTCCCTAACTCCTAGCCTAGAACCCGAACTCGTCCTCGCCCTCGTCGTCCCCGTCCGGCCACTCGTGCTCGTCGAAGAGCGCGCCCTTGACGACTTTCAGGGCCAGCAGGGCGCACTTCAGCCGCATGGGGTTCACCTCCACGCCCAGGAGGTCGAGCATCTCGCGCCTGCCCATCTTCCGGATCTCTTCCAGGGGCTTGCCCTTGATCTCCTCCGTGAGCAGGGAGGCCGCGGCCTGGCTGATCGCGCACCCCTTGCCGCTGAAGCGCACGTCTTCGACCCGCCGGTCTTTGAGCTTGAGCTCCATGCGGATCTGATCGCCGCAGGAGGGGTTGCCCTCCTCGCCGACCACGTCGGGGCTCTCGAGGTGGCCGAAGTTGCGGGGGTCTTTGTAATGATCGAGCAGGATCTCCAAGCCGAGTTCGTCCATGGTCATCCCCCACGGCCATTATCGTGCCCTCCCCAGGGGAACGTCAAGCGGCCTTTGCGCCTGCGGTCCCCTGCCACTTGCGGTGGAGGAGCTCCCGCATCCGCTCCCGGACGGACTCTAAGGGGATCTTCTCCAGGGTGGGCTCGAAGAAGCCCTCGACGATCGTCCGCTGGGCCTCGTCCTCCGAGAGGCCGCGGCTCCTCAGATAGAAGATCTGCTCCTCGTCGAGCTGGCTGGTGGCGGCGGCGTGGGTGCAGCGGACGTCGTTGGCCTCGATCTCGAGGCTGGGGATGGCGTTCGAGCGCGGGCCGTCCTCGAGAATAAGGGAGCGCTCCGCCTGGAAGGCGTTCGCCCCCTGCGCGCCCGGCGCGATGCGAATCAACCCCCAGAAGACGGACTTCGACTTGCCCTTGAGTGCCCCCTTGACGTTCACCTCGCCGCGGGTGTGCGGCTTCTCGTGCAACAAGTTCGAGGTGAGGTCGAAGTGCTGGCGCCCGTCGGTGAAGAAGACCTGCACGTCTTCCACCTCCGCGCCGGGGCCGTCGAGCACCGTCTCGACGTGGGACATCACCAACCGCCCCCCGAGCCACCCCAACGTCCAGGAGAGCCTCCCGTCGGCCTCCACCACCGCCCGGCGTCGGGCGAAGTGGAAGACCCTCGTCGGGAGATTTTCCACCGAGGCCACGCGCACCTCGGCCCCCCGCCCCACGCGCACATAGAGACTCCCGACGTGGAGCGCCGCTCTTTCCACCTCTCGGGAGGAGACGAGCTCCTCCAGGAGGGTTACGGAGCTGCCGGGCTCGGCGATCAGAACGCCGAGGGAAAAGGCGGCCCGGTCCGCTTGGGTGACCTCTTGGACGACCTTCAGCGGCTCCTCCAGGGAGACGTCACGGGGGATAACCGCAAAGAGCCCGTGGCGGAAGAAGGCCTGCTGCAGGGCCGTAATGCGATCTGAGGGGGCCGGAAGGGCCGCGAGGGCCTCCCGGACGAGCTCCGGGTGCTCCCGCACGGCCTCCTCGACGTCCAGAAGGAGGACGCCCTTGGGCTGCAGCCCCGAGGAGCGCTCGATCCGGGGCGCGGCTCCGTCGAGGAGCGCGTACCTCGCGGCTACGCCCTCCTCCTCGGCGGTGGCCTCCGGGCGGGGCGGCGACGCCGCCTCTCCCGGGATTGCAGCCGCGGGAGCGGGCGTCAGTTCCTCGAGAGAGAGTCCTCGGACTTGGGTGTAGCGGGAGCCGGGCATCGAGAGCCGTTGTGCGGCCTCCCAGTGCTCCAGGCGCCACGCCAAGAGCCAGTCCGGCTCCCCCCGCTCGCGGGAGAGGGTCTCGACGGCCTGACGGCTCCAGAGCTCTACGTTCGTCTGCGCACTCGTCCCGTTCGTGGTCATTTCCCTCCCCTGTTCTTCGTACGGATTAACCGACGGAGCCTTCCATCTCTAGCTGGATGAGGCGGTTGAACTCCACGGCGTACTCCATGGGCAGAGTCTTCGTGAAGGGCTCCATGAAGCCCAGCACGATCATGGCCAGGGCCTCCGCCTCGGGGATCCCGCGGCTCTGGAGGTAGAAGATCTGGTCCTCGCCCACCTTGCCCACGGTCGCCTCGTGGCCTACGGTGACGTGGTCCTCGTCGATCTCGACGTAGGGATAGGTGTCGGAGCGGGAGTGCTCATCGAGCAAGAGGGCGTCGCAGAGCACGGTGGCCTTGGCGTGGTGGGCGCCCTGGGCCACTTTGAGCCAGCCCCGATACGAGGTGCGCCCGCCGTCCTTGCTGACGGACTTGCTGGTGACGGTGCCGGTGGTGTAGGGCGCGGCGTGGATGAGCTTGGCCCCCGTGTCCTGGTGCTGCCCCTTGCCCGCGAACGCGACGCTCAAGATGTCGGCCTTCGCTCCTCTTCCAATCATATACACTGAAGGATACTTCATCGTCACACGACTTCCTATATTCGCGTCCACCCACTCCACCGTGGCCTCTTCATACGCCACGGCCCGCTTGGTCACGAGGTTGTAGACGTCGTTGGACCAGTTCTGCAGGGTGGTGTAGCGCAGATGGGCCCCGGGCTTGGCGATCAGCTCCACCACCGCCGAGTGCAAGGATTCTCGCGAGTAGACGGGCGCGGTGCAGCCCTCGATGTAGTGGACCTTGGAGCCCTCGTCGGCGATGATCAGGGTCCGCTCGAACTGCCCCATGCTCGCCGCGTTGATTCGGAAGTACGCCTGGAGCGGGATCTCGACGTGCACGCCCTTGGGTACGTACACGAACGACCCCCCGGACCAGACGGCGCTGTTTAAGGCCGCAAACTTGTTGTCCTCCGGGGGGATGACCGTCCCGAAGTACTCCTTGACCAGATCGGGGAACTCCTTCAAGCCCTCGTCCATGGAGAGGAAGACGACGCCCTTCTTTTCTAAGTCCTTGCGGACGTTGTGGTAGACGACCTCGGAGTCGTACTGGGCCCCCACGCCCGCCAGGAACTTCCGCTCCGCCTCGGGGATGCCCAGCTTCTCAAAGGTCCTTTTGATGTAGTCGGGCACGTCGTCCCAGGAGCGGGCCTCGCGGTCCGTAGGGCGGGCGTAGTAGATGATCTCGTCGAAGTTAATGGCCGAGAGATCCGCGCCCCAGGTGGGCATCGGTTTCTTCAAGAAGATCTCATAAGCCCGCAGGCGGAACTCGAGCATCCACTTCGGCTCGCCCTTGATGTGCGCAATCTCCTCGATCACTTCGCGGGAGAGGCCGGGCTTGCCGATGTACTCGTAGCGATCGGTGGGATCCTTGAAGTCGTACTTGCTGTAATCCCGCTCGAAGACGGCCTGCTCCTTGGCCTCCTCGACGACGGCTGCCCCCTTGTAGCGCTTCTCCCCCAGGTGGGTCACCTCGGCCATCTACGCCACCCCCTCCTTCTCCTCTTCTTTGCTTGGCCTTTGCGCTCCCTCCTCGAGCTCGATGCCCAGCTCTCGGAGCAGGGGCTCGTAGCCTTGGGCTTCCAGCTCGTGGGCCAGCTCGGGCCCGCCGCTCTTTACGATCCGCCCGTCGACCATCACGTGTACATAATCGGGCTTGAGGAAGTTGAGGATGCGCTGGTAGTGGGTGATCGCCAGGCACCCGAAATCGGGCCCGCGCAGGGCGTTGACCGCCTCGGCGACGATCTTTACCGAGTCGATGTCCAGCCCGGAGTCCGTCTCGTCGAGGATGGCGATCTCGGGCCGGAGCATGAGCATCTGAAGGATCTCCGCCCGCTTCTTCTCCCCGCCGGAGAAGCCCTCGTTGAGATACCGGGTGGCGAACGACTCGTCCAATCGTAGCTTCTTTAGGTTCTCCAAGAGCCGCTTGCGGAACTCCCCGAAGGGGAGCTTCTCGCCGTTCGCCCGGCGGGCCTTGATCGCTTGGAGCAGAAACCGCGAGAGGGGAACCCCGTCGATCTCGTAGGGGTACTGAAACGCCAAGAAGAGCCCCAAGCGGGCCCGCTCGTCCGGCTCCAGCTCCAAGATGTTCTCCCCCTTGAAGAGCACCTCGCCCTCGGTGACCTCGTACTTGGGGTGGCCCATCAGGGCGAAGGCCAGGGTGCTCTTCCCGGAGCCGTTGGGCCCCATGATGGCGTGGATCTCGCCCTTTTGAACGATCAAGTCGAGCCCTTTGAGGATCTCCTTCTCCTCAACCCGGACGTGTAGGTTCCGAATCTCCAGCCGATCGGTCATGACCTCTCCCTTCGTTTGGCTTGGCTTCGCATTCGCATTCGCTGAGTCCGGATACAGCCTTAAGGAAGTCGCAAAAAGTCTACTAGATTGGTCCGATTTTGTCAAGGACGCTCTTGTGATAAGGACTTGCCTTGCTCTAGGGTCCGTGCGCATTGACTTCCTATGGGCACCGGGATTAGAGTTAGATACGGTTACCGACGCATTGCCCTGCGTTGCTCATTGCAGGTCTTGCTGGGGCGTTAAAGGAGCAATCAGACAGTGAAACCCGATCCTCGAGACAAGACCTTTCGAGCTAACGCGAGTCAGTTCTTTGTTGCGGGCGAACTTTGCCGAAGAGGGCTGGTAGCTGTCGTTACCCTTGGGAATTGCCCTAACACAGATATCCTCTGCAGCAATAGAGACGGCACGAAGTTCGCTCATATACAAGTTAAAACATTTGTCCCCGGGATGAAGACGTGCAGCGTGGGGAAGAAAGCAGAGATACCCTACGGGCCCAATTTCTTTTGGGTTTTAGCGGGAATACCGAGGCCAGATATGAACGCACCTTTCGAATACTATGTGATTCCAGCGGAGATCATGGCCAAGAACGTGCGAGAGTCCCATCGACAATGGCTTCAAGAGCCTGGCAAGCAGGGACAACCTCACAAGGACTCTTCGGTGCGCACAGTGGTGCTTCCGCCGGGGAGATGCAAGAACGGTTGGAGTATCGCTGGCTACCGTGACCGATGGGATCTTATTGAGAGAGCATGTTCCCCATAATGACAGCGGAATTGCGATGGCATAAACCAATCTTGCACTAAGCGCGTGTGGAAAGACCGAAGGCGAGGTGGTGGTAAAATCCGATACAATTCCTCCATGTCCATGCAGACGGAGATCGTCATCGGCTTGGAGATCCACGTCCAGCTGGCGACCCGCACCAAGCTCTTCTGCGGGTGCTCCACAGACTATTTCGGCGCTCCGCCCAACCGCCACTGCTGCCCCGTCTGCCTGGGGATGCCCGGGGCGCTCCCCGTGCTCAACGAGCGGGCCGTCGAGCTCGCCCTCGTAGCCGCCCTGGCGCTGGGGTGCGAGATCCCCTCGTACTCCCGATTCGACCGCAAGCAGTACTTCTACCCCGACCTCCCCAAGGGGTACCAGATCTCGCAGTACAAGGCCCCCATCGCCTTGGGGGGACACCTCGACCTCGAGGGGGACGGCGGCGGAAAGAGGGTTCGGCTGCGAAGGCTCCACTTGGAGGAGGACGCCGGGAAGCTCGTCCACGACCCCGCCGCGGGGCGGACGCTTGTAGACCTCAACCGCTGCGGGGTGCCCCTCATCGAGATCGTCACGGAGCCCGATCTTCGCTCCCCCGAGGAGGCAGCCCGGTTTCTCAAACAACTGCGGCAGATCCTGCGCTATCTGGAGGTCTCAAACTGCGACATGGAGAAGGGGGAGCTCCGCTGCGACGCGAACCTCTCGCTGAGCGTGGACGGGCAGCTCGGCACCAAAACGGAGATCAAGAACCTCAACTCGTTCAAGGCCGTGGAGGAGGCCCTCCGCGCGGAGGCACAGCGCCAACGCTCGCTCCTCGAGCGGGGTCAACGGGTGATGCAGCAGACCTTCGGCTGGGACCCGGAGCGGGGCCGCTTAGAGCCCCAGCGCACCAAGGAGGAGGCGGAGGATTACCGCTACTTCCCCGACCCCGATCTCGTTCCCCTTACGATCGACGAGGCCTGGAAGCGCAGGCTGAGGGAGCAGCTCCCGGAGCTGCCTCACGAGAAGCGCAGGCGCTGGAAGCGAGAATTTGAGCTGCCCGACTACGACATCCGCGTGCTCACCGAGGAGCGCGGGATCGCGGAGTACTTCGAGCGGGTCGTGGAGCTGCATCCGAAGCCCAAGGACGTGAGCAACTGGATGATGACGGAGCTCCTGCGGCTCCTAGCGGAGGAGGAGCACCCGGTGCCCAAGCTCCCGCCGGAGCGCTTCGCGGAGCTGTTGAAGATGGTCGAGGCCGGGACGATCCACCGCAACACGGGGAAGGACGTCTTGGAGGAGGCCTACCGCACGGGGAGACCCCCCAAGGAGATCGTCGAGGAGCGGGGCTTGGCCCGGATCGCGGACGAGGCGGAGCTCGCCCGCCTCGCGGACGAGGTGATCGCCGAGCAGCCCGAGGCCGTGGCCAACTTCCGGGCGGGGAACGAGAAGGCCCTGGGGTTCCTGGTGGGGCAGCTCCGGGCCAAGACCCGGGGCCGGGCCGACCCGAAGCTCGCCGCCCGCCTGCTGCGCGAGCGGCTTTCGCGTTAGCGCCCCCGCAGCCCCCGCTCCCCCAGGCGCTCCAACGCGAGGAAGGCGAGCGCGGAGATCGCGATCATCCCGACGCTCAGGGCGCTGGCGGCCTCCAGCCCCCGCCGCCCCGAGAGCAGCTCGTAGACGGCCACCGGCATCGTCTTGAGCCCCGGACGGGCCAGCATCAGAGTGGCGCTCGTCTCTCCCAAGCTCAGCGCGAACGCGAAGAGCGCCCCCACCACCAGCCCGGGAACAAGCCACGGACGCTCCACGTCCCAGAACGCCCTAAGGCGCGAAGCCCCCAAGCTGCGGGCCGCCTCCACCAGGGAGCGGTCCAAGCGGAGCAGCAACGGGGCCACCGCCCGCACCACAAAGGGGTAGACGATCACGGCGTGGGCGACGATCACGGCCCAGGCCGTCCCGCTAAGAGCCAGCGGAGGCTGCCGATACGCCTGCAGCAGCGCCAACCCCAGGATCACCGAGGAGGTCGCGATGGGGGCCATGAGCAGGGCATCGAGGAGCCTCCGCCCCGGCACCCGGAGGCGCGTGACCCCAAACGCGACGGCCAAGCCCACGGGGAGCGCGATCGCCACCGCTCCGAGCCCAAAGCGCAGGCTGTTGAGCACCGCCTGCAGGGGCGGATCGCCGATCCGGGGCTCGTACTGGCGCCGGAGGAGGAAGCGATACCCCTCCAACCCCAGGCGCTTCCCCTCCGGCGTGGAGACGAGGAACGAGTCCACCAACACGGCCAGGAGCGGCCCGGCCAGGAGCAAGGCGCTCACGACGAGAAACGCCCAAATCATCAGGCGATGGGGGCGCAGGGCCTCGCGCCCCGAGGGGAACAGGGGCCGCGTCCGCGCCCGGCGCTGCAGGGTAAGCTCGCGGGCGAAGACCCCGCCCAGCTTCAGGTAGGCGTACACGAAGAGCAACGAGAACCCCAGCCCCACGAGGGCCAGCGCGGCGGCCTGCGGTCGGTTGAACAGCGCCTTGGCTTGGGTGTAGATCTCCACCTCCAGGGTGGAGAAGCGCGCCCCGCCCAGCGTCAGCACGATGGGAAAGCTCAAGAAGGTGAAGATGAACACGAGGGTCATCGCGCTCATCAGGGAGGGCAGGAGCTGAGGGAGGGTGACGGTCCAGAAGACCCTCGAGGGAGGAGCCCCCAGCGCGCGGGCGCTCTCCTCGTATTGCGGGTCGAGCCCCTCCCAAGCGGCGTTCACCACCCGGGCGATCAAGGGCGCGTTGTAGAAGGCGTGGGCCAGCACGATGGCCCCCAGGCTGTAGAGGAGTTTGATGGGGGGCTCCTCCAGCCCGAGGAGGGCCATCAGCATCTGGTTGACGTAGCCGTTGCGGCCCCAGAGAAGAATAAACCCGAGCGCGACGGTGATCGCGGGGAGCACGAAGGGCACCATCACCAGCGACTTCACCCAGCGCTTGCCGGGGAACTCGTAGCGGGTGAGCAGATACGCCAAGGGGAAGCCCAAGGCGACGCTGGCCAGGGTGCTCCAGAGGGCCTGCTCCACCGTGAAGAGCAGAACCCGGCGGACGTAGGGACGGGCCAACGCGTCGGGGACGAGCGGCAGCCCCTCCCGCAGCACGCTCAGCAGAGGGTAGTAGAAGAACAACCCCAGGAACGCGAGGGGCGCGCCCAAGAGGGCGGCGTAGAAAGCCGTTCGCCTCAGGTTCATGAACTTACACCTAAAAAAGCAAAAAAGGGCCCGGACGCTCAAGCCGGGCCCCTCTGCTTGGTTTGGTTAACGTCCCACCACCGTCTCCGCCCAGAGCTGGAGCCAGCGGTCGTCGTTCTCGGCGACGGCGCTCAAGGGCAGCACCGCCGGGGCGGGCGGGACCTTCGCACACCGCTGCCACTCCTCCGGCAGCTCGGCCTGGGCGTTCGCCGGGAACATGAACTCCGTGGTGGGCAGCTTCTCCTGCACCTCCAAAGAGAGCAGGAAGTCGATGAACTCGCGCGCGAGACTCGGGTTGTCCGTGCCCTTCACCACCCCGGCCCCGAACACGGTGCGGTACGCCTGCCCCTCCAAGAAGAAGGGCTGATAGCGCTCGTCGAAGCAGGCGTCGGTGGAGAAGCTCACCACGATGGGGGCCTCCCCCGCCTGGAAGGCCTCGTACGCGGCGCTCCAGCCGGGGAAGACGCTCAAGACGTTGGGCAGCAGCCGCTCCCAGTACTGCGGGAAGAGCTCGCCGAAGTTGTAGATCGTCCAGAAGAGGAAGGCGTGCCCCACGCTGCTGGTGCGCGGGTCCTGGACGAGGAGCGCCTCGCGGAAGCGCCCATCGAGCAGGTCAGGGAACGCCCGCGGGAGCTCCTCCGCGCTCAGGGCCTGGGTGTCGTAGACGAGGGTGATGAAGCCGTGCTCGTAGGGGATGAGGGTGTTCTCGGGGTCCACTTGGAGCTCTCGGGGCACGAACTGCAGGTTGGGCACGTCTTCAACGCTCAAGGGCTCGAAGAGATCGAACTGCTTCGCCTTGGGGACGTCGTTGAGCTCCCCCATAAACACGTCGGCGGGGGTGCCGCCCGCGTCCCGCTCCGTGAGCAGGCGGGCGAGCATCTCCCGGCTCGCGCCCGTGGCCACGAATTGAACGTCCACGCCGGTGCGCCTTTCAAATTCTTGCTCGACGAAGGCCGCCGGACCCCACTCGACGAAGCTGCTGTAGACGTAGACGTAGAGCGTATCTCCCTCTTCCGCCTGGGCCTGAACCACGATGGGAAGGGCCGCAGGCCCGCTGACGAGGACGAGGACGAGGATCCCTATCCCCAGAAGGGCGACTCCCGTTGCAGCCCGCAGGATGAGGTTTGTGTTGCGCATGGAAACTCCCCTCCTTGATAGGATGAGATGATCGGGGAGCCCCGGTTAGGGGAAGTAGAGCCGAAGGGATTTCGCTTTGCGGAGTTCGAGAAGGCGTTTTGCATGGTTCCCTCCGCCGGTATTACCCGGATCAGGTTCAACGGGTCGACCCCAGACTAGGGGTCCTCTCAGCCCGGTTCCCCCGAGCTCCCCATGAATTACTCTACCTCAAGGAAGGGTGGATGTCAACCCTCTTCAAGGAGCACTTCCCACTATCTCCCTCTCCTTTAGTCTGGTCTTGACAGGTCTTGACAGTTTGTCCTTCGTTGTCCTAAGATCGGAGCGGAGGTCGCATAGGGTTTGCAACTCATACAAGGAGGCCAAGGAGGCATGGACCGCCCAAGGAGGTGCAAGGGATTTTTTGCTGTTGGAGTTGGTCTGATCGTTTTAGGGCTTGTGACGGCCCCCGCGTCGGAGGGTCGCGCTCAGGAACTCTCCGGGCGGATCACCGGAGATCTCACGTTCGCGCCCTTTTACGAGTTGCTCCTCCCTCAGTCGCCTTCGCTTCAGCCGATTCCGAAGACGGCGGAGCAGGCCCCTCAGCTCGTGGGGCTGACCACCCAACTCGATCTGGGGCTGGACTTCCCCGGAATCGCCTTCGACGGGACGTTCCTGTTCAGCAACCTGGGTTTGACGCTCGCCTGGCTGAGCAGCGACCTTCGCTTCCTGGCACGGGAGGATCGAGGGGTGGATCGATCCGTTCAGAAGAGAACGATCGTCCAAAACGACTTTGTCAAAGTGTTGCGGGCCTTTCCCAGCCGCGTCCCCGCCGGAGGGACGTTCGAGGTGCTCGTGATCGTCGAGGCCCTGCAAGACCTTACGGGGACATCCCTTACGGTCACCGAAGAGTATCCGGCGGGGTGGCGGGTGGAGTTCATCGATCCCCTGGGAGCGCTCGTCGCATCGAACGCCGCCCGGTGGACGGTGTCGTTAGGGCTCCCCGGCTCGCGGGCCGTGATCCGCTACAGCGTACGCGTCCCGGAAGAGGCGCTCGACACGGCGTCCATCCGCGGCACGATCGAGTCGGCCCTCTTCCCGCCCCTGCGCTTCGACGACGCCCTGGAGGTCCTCCCACCGGCTCCCCCGACGCTGCCGGGGCGCGTGCGCATCCGTCAAGACCTCCTCTTCTCGGCCGTGATCTCCGGAGGCGTGATCGTCGATCCCTTGAGCTTTCGGTTGTTAGCGCTGCACACCCAGCTCTTCCCTCAGCCGGGCCTGAGCCTGGCTAACTTCCTACGCTTCCAAAACGTCGGGACGTCGCAGACGCCCTCCCTCCGCTGGAGCAACCTAGTCCAGATCACGGGCCGAACGACAGGAGGGATGAGCGTACGGACCACGCTTCGCTTCTCCGACGAACCGGGATCCAACCCCTTGGCCTTCGACCGCGGTACCCTTCAGATCGGCGGCTTGCCGATCGCGCCCGGGTTGAGTCTCGGGCTCTCTGCAGTCTTCGACTCCCAGGCCGTCCTGCGCCTTCGCGCGCTCCCCGGCTGGACCGCCGAGTTCCCGGGCACCGAAGTACGCCTCCAGGGGGAGCTGCTCTTTACCGATCAGCCCCTCCGGATCGAGGACTTCGGCGTCGGCCTGCGGGTGCTCGGCGAACTCGTCGAAGGGACCCTACAAATTCGCGATTCCTACGGAACGCTCCTCTATGACAGCGGCGTCCCGGGCGACGGCATCGAGGAAGAACACCCCCTCGAGCTGGTCCGGCGAACGGTGCTGCTGCGCTTTACCCTAGGTCCGCTCGACGTCCAGTCCCTCAGCCGTTTCGGCCCTGTCTTGGCCGACGTCGACCTCGACGGCGCACGGGAGAAGTTGGCCGACGCCAAGCTGCTCCAACAGGAGGTGCGCGTGCAGCGCTTCCTGGAGGCGGTGCTCGTCTCGGCCCGTCTGCTCTACACGGCTCCCACGACCACCCTAGAACCTCCGACCCTCTCGTTGGCCGATGCCGAGTTGACCGTCGTCCGCGGCCCGTTCCGCTGGGAGGCCGAAGCGCGCCTCTCCTTCGACCCGCTGGCCTTCCGTACCCGGCTGAGCTTCTCCCTGAGCTTCTGACCCCTCCACCCGCTGGGGAAGACCCTCCCGGGTGTGATCTCCACCCTTGACACATCGGTTTTCCCTTAGGTAGAGTAAAAACAATTAGTTGCATTTAGGAACACTCCCGAGACGGAGGGATCGCACCATGAAGCGGGAACTGCGGCGGAGAGGCGGAGCGGGGAAGTGGGTCGTGCGCAGCTTGGCGCTGACCGGGCTGGGTGCGCTGTTGCTCGGCTTGACCGGGTGGCCTCAGCCGACGCGACTGTTGTACCTCCCGACGTCGGAGTGGGAGCGCGTCCTCGACGAGAAAGAGGACGTTGCCTACGCCGTAGCCGTGGATGCCTCGGGCGCGGCAGTGGTCGTCGGAACGAGCGAGATCGTCAAGTACGCTCCGGAGGGGACGACGCTGTGGCGTCGCACGCTGGCGGCACCCGCACGGGCCGTCGCTCTGGATCCACAGCTGGGAGACGTGCTGGTAGCCGGAGAAAACGGGTTGGAGAGGTACACGAGTGACGGTCGTCTGCTCTGGCATCGAGGAGGAGCCTATCGCGACGTGGTCTGGCCGGAGGAAGGCCCGATCGTAGCCCTGACGGCCGACGGCGTCTTGAAGCTCCTAGAGCCTGACGGACGCGTCCTCCGAGAGCTGGATTGGGGAGAAGCCTTCACCCCAGAGGCGGAAGCGCGGGCGCTGGCCCTTGGACCTTTCGGGCTGCGGGGAGTGGCCGTAGTGGGTGAGGGCTTCCTCGCGCTCTGGGAGATCGATCCCGACGCCGCGAAAGGGCGCGTGCAATGGCGGATCGACTACGTGGGAACGGCACGCGATGCGGCCTTCACCTCCGGAGGGTTGCTCCTCGTCGTGGGCGATCAGGGAGTGGAGGCCTACGAGACGTCAACGGGCAAACGACTGTGGCGGGCGCCCTTCCCCGGGGAGAGCGAACCCCAAGCCGTCGCCACCGTTTCGCCCTCGTTCGAGGAAGCCCTGGAGCGGGGACTGACCGACGACGTGGCGTTCGTGGCCGGGGCGGTAAGGCGGAAGGGAGAGGAGGATTGGGACTTCCTCACGGCTAAGTACACGGCCACGGGCGAACTGCTTTGGAGCGTGCCGCACGACGGCGGCTACGGCGACGACGTCGCCTTCGGGGTCGCCGCTCAGCCCGGTCCGCCCAGCCGCATCTACGTGACGGGGTTTACCTCCCGGCCCCAGGAGGAGTCGGCCTCCTCCTCCAGAGGGGGTCCCCTCGATCGGGACTACCTGACGGTCGTCTACCGCGAGCGGGTCCTCCGCGCGCAGGAGGGAGGTCCCTGTCCGGGGCAGCGGCCCCAGGCGGGGTTTGAGGCAGAGCCCCCCGCGCCCGCGGTAGGGGAGTTCGTGCGGTTCTCCAACACCTCCACGGACCCCGACGGCTGGGTCGTCGGCTCGACCTGGGACTTCGGCGACGGGATCACCTCCCAGGCCCACAGCCCCACCCACGTCTACGCCCGTCCCGGGGTCTACACGGTGACCCTCACCGTGGTGGACAACGCGGGTTGCGTCGCCCAGGTCCGGCGCACGGTAGAAGTCAGAGAAGGACTCGGTCGCTTGGAAGGGTTGCGTTGGGAGGCCGAGCCGTTCGCGTCCGAAATCACCGCGGACTTCGCCTGGACGGTCACCCGCGAGACCCGTCCCAACGGGTACCCCCTGGGGTACACGCCGCCTCCGGAGCCGACGGACCTCGACACCGTGCACTTCGCGGACCTCTCGACGTCTCGGGTCACCCAAGTCGAAGTACGCTTCGACGTAAGCGGGCTCGACCCCGACGGCACCGCCGTGCTCTGGGAGTGGGACTTCGGCGACGGCACGACCGCCACGTTCCCCAGTCCTCAATCTCCCGTGCACGTCTATGAGGCCCCCGGCAGCTACACCGTGCGCGTCACGATCACGGACGCCGGCGGGAGGACCCGCGTCGTCGAGGAGACGCTCACCTTTGCCTCCGACCCGCTACCCCTCCTCTCCTGGGAGTGGGACCTCGACGGCGACGCTCTCGTCGACGCTTTCGGGCAAAACCCGAGCTTCGACTACCCCGACGACGGGCTCTACCCCGTGACCCTGCGGGTGGAAGACGCTTTGGGCAACACGGCCTCCGTCACCCAGTCCCTTCGCGTCGTCAACGTCCCGCCCCAGCCGGACTTCTTATCGGGGTTCTTGGGGTTTCCGGAGCTCATCAAGATCGGGGGCTTCCTCTGGAGGCGGGAAGCGAATTGCACCCCTGATGCAAGGGTGGCGGGCACGGCACGCTACACGGTGACCATGCCCCCGGACTCCGGCGGGCTATCCCTTGCGGATCTGTCTGCGGACAGCGAGCCGTGGGGGGCCGTCACGGGCGTGAGCTGGGCCTTCTCGGCGCCTGCGCCCGTGACGGTGCAGTATCTCCAAGGCAGCGATGCCGACCCAGAACCCATCGTGCTGCTGCTCAACGACCTGGGGCGCTTCTACCGCGGCCCGGTCGACGTGACGCTCACGACCACGGACGACGACGGGGACAGCTGGTCCACCACCCAAACGCTCTTCGTCGACAACATCCCGCCGTGCGCCGCCTTCGTCGCCGAGGTGACCACTAAGGCGTTGTCCGCCGCTTTGAACTGCGAGGTGTGCGTCAAGCAGTACGGCCGCGGCGACGAGTACGTGGAGACCAAGGCGGATCTGGGCCTCATCAGCCGCACGATCCGCCGCCCCAAGGGGAGCGAGAGCTGCCCCAAATTCAACGCGCTCTGCGGCCCTTCGGAGGCCGTCACCTACGGCTTCGAGGTGACGCTCTCCCTAAATGTGCGGGAGAGCCTCACCGTTACGGAGGCGGCCCCGCCGGGCTGGGGCATCGATTGCGCCACGGCCAAACTGCTCCCCGGCCTCAGCTGCACCCCCACCGAGATCAGCGGGACCCTGCTCAAAGGTGGGGGTGAGGTCGTCTACACCCTGAAGGCCCTGCCCGGGGTGACGGGCGGCCCGCACACGATCCAAGGGACGTTTAGCAGCGGGAAGCTCACCGTCACCCTCGACTCCGACGTGGTCGTCTGCGATCTGGCGCGACTGGGGAAGCTCGAGTTCAGCGTGGACGCCCTAAACGGCGTCGAGTGGCTCACCCCCGCCGGGGGCGACTGGAACGGCGACGCGCTCGTGGGCTTCGACTGGTTCTTCACCGACAGCCTAGGGAACGCCTGGACGGCGACGGGCGAGCGACCTACGGGCGGCTTCTGCTCGGGAGGGCTCTGCACGCTGACCGCCGTGGACGTCGTCTGCGACGATACGGGCTGGCGCTACGACGTGGACGTCGAGCTGACGGTCGCGGACGAGGGCGGCGCCGTCAACACCCGCAGCGCCTCGCTCTCGTCCTCCGGCCCTTGCAGATGAGCCCCTGTCGGACCTAAACCATCTCGCTCGACAGGAGACAGGCGACAAGGCGAAGCGGGGTCGGACGCCCCATCGATCCCCGGCCTCCCCGATCGGGCTCGGTGTCCGACCCCGCCGGCGCTGCCCAGCCGCAGCCGAAACGAAGCTCCCTGAGCACCACCGCCTCCCCATCTCAAGGTCGAGGGCTACGGATCCGACGTTGAGATCTCGTCGTGCTCCCGAAAGCGTCGGCCCAGCTCGCCTTCCCGCGTCCTCGGCAACGAGAACGAGCATGATGAATATCATATCATCACTATGATCTTGACATAAACCAACTGTAAAAGGTAGTATGCAAAAGATAAGGGTGTAAACTCACAGTCCGGCACCCAACCCGAACCGGAAGGGGGTATCGGCCATGGCGGTGCGCAGCGGAAGGCAGCGCTCGGCGTGCTGTACGATCGGGTTCCGAGGAGCTTTGCTCATCCCCCTGGTGGCGATCTTCGCCCTGTTCCCTCCCGCCTCCCCCTTAAACGCTCAGGACGGCGGATCGGCAAACGCGAGGCTTACCGTGCCCGTCTCCCGCTGGGCGGATGACTTCCACGCCCAGGAGGAGGACGTTGCCTACGACGTAGCGGTCGACTTCCGCAACGAGGCGGTCGTCGTGGGCACCTCTCCGGTGGTCAAGTACTCCGAAAGCGGTGTGGTTCTGTGGACGGCCGACTACGGGGGCGTGGCCTTCGGCGTAGCCACCGACAGCTTGGCCAACGTCCTGGTGGCGGGTACCGCGGGCTTGGTGAAGTACGCCTCGGACGGGCGTCGACTCTGGACGGTGCCGGGGGCGTTTCGAGACGTCGCCGTCGGGGCGGGGATAGGGGACCTCCTCGTCGCGTTGCGGGTCTTGGAGGAAGGCGAGGGAGAGAAGGGGGATCCATCCCCTGTGGAGGTCTACACCCCGTCCGGAGAGCTGCGGGATCGCCTGGTCTATGAAGGGGAACCGGTCGCTGTGGCCTTCGGGCCGGAGGGACGGCTGGCCGTCGTCGTCGGACCGAGCGAGATCGTCCTGTACGACGTGGAGAGCGGTCGGAGACTCTGGACCACGCCCCCTCCGGGCGAACCGCGCGACGTGGCGGTGGACTCGGAGGGAGCGATCCTGGTGGTAGGGGATTTCGGGATTGCAAAATACGGGCCCAACGGGGTGCGGGAGTGGCAGGAATTCTTCCCCGGCGAGGCCTACGCAGTCACTTCCCTGCCCCAGCGCCTCGCCTCGCCCGGAGGCGAGGCGGGGCCCTCCGGCGACTTCGTGCTCGTGACCGGGGCCCTCTACGGCGGGGGCGACTGGGACTTCCTCACCGCCAAGTACAACGCGCGAGGGGACCTCATCTGGGAGGTGCGGTACGACGGGGGCTTCGGCGACGACCGCGCCTACGGGATCGCCATCAGCCGCAAGGGCTTCCTCTACGTTACGGGGATGACCACCCTGCCGACGGAAGCCTCCCCGCGCACCCGATCGGAGCCCGCTCCCCTCAGCCGGGATTACTACACGGTGCAGTACGTCGAGAAACCCCTACCGGAGGTCGTAGGGGCTCCTGAGCCGGCCTGCCCTGCGGGGCGGACGTCCCCGCAAGCGGAGTTCACCCCCCAACCGGATCTGGCCGTGGTAGGGGAGCCCATCCGATTTCGCAACAACTCCTGGGATCCCGATGGGTACTTGGTGGCTTGGATCTGGGACTTCGGCGACGGGACCATCAGCACAGCGTGGGAGCCCGTCCACACCTATGGACGCCCCGGCATGTATCGGGTGACGCTCACCGTGGTGGACAACGACCGCTGTGTGAGCGAGGTCTTCCGCGAGATCGAGGTCGGAGGCCGGGCGTTGGAGGTGCGCTTCCGCTGGGAAGAGGTGGTCCGCGGGGAGCTGCGGGCGGACTTCGACTGGACCGTGGTGCGCGAGGTCTACGGCTCCTACCCTCCGGGCTTCGCCCCCACCGAGGCGACCGCCCTAGACGAGGTGCGCTTCGTCGATCGCTCCACCGCCGGTGGAGCAGGCGGCGTCGTCCGATTCCAAGCGGAAGTGGAAGACTTCGATGGGGTGATGGCGGAGTGGATCTGGGACTTCGGCGACGGGACGACCCTCTGCTGCGATGACCCGAGTCCGGAACACGAGTACGCCGCTCCCGGGACGTACCTCGTTACCCTCACCGTCACCGATGCAGAGGGGGTGACCGCCACCTACGAGGACACGGTCGTGGTACGCGGCGGAGCCAATGAAATTGTAGAGTGGGATTGGGACTTCGGTGACGGGACCTTCGCCGCCCTCCCGGACCCCGCCCACCGATACCTCGACGACGGGATCTACCCGGTGACCCTCACCGTCTACGATGCTCTAGGAAACTCCGATTCGGTGACCAAGCCCGTCCCGGTCGTCAACGTCCCTCCCATCGCTCGTTTCTCCTACGTCGAGGAGCGGATCCCCGGCGAGATCGTGGTCGATTTCACCTGGAGCGTTGCGCGCGAGGTCTACGGCTCTTACCCTCCGGGCTTCGCCCCCACCGAGCCCACCGACCTAGACGACATCCTCTTCGAGGATCGCTCGACGCTGTCCCCGGGTCGGGTGGAGTTCTCCTTCCTCGAGGCGGCGGAGGACGTAGACGGCAGCTTGGTCGCCTGGGAGTGGGACTTCGGTGATGGGACGATCTCCACCGATCCGAACCCCGTGCACGAGTACGCCGCTCCGGGGACGTATCGGGTCACGTTGCGGGTCCGGGACGACGATGGGGCCGAGTCCCTCTTTACCCGCGAGGTCACCGTGCCCGAGCTGGCAACGGAGATCGTCGCCTGGCGCTGGGAGTTCGGGGACGGCAGCCCTACGGGAGGCTCTACGTTACAAAACCCGATCCATCACTACTTCGATGATGGGACCTACCCGGTCCGGCTCACCGTCTACGACAACTTGGGGAACTCGGCCTCCCTGACCCAACCGATCACGATCCTCAACGTCCCCCCGGTCGCCGACTTCGCCGGGACGTTCCTCGGGCTGGAGGGATGGATCCGCACCTGTGCGGACTTCGGTCTGCCGTGGGAGGACCGGATCGGGGGAGTAGGCACCGCCTGCGGGGACCCGACCCTCCCGCTCGACGCCGGTCCGATCGAGCTCTCGGACCTCTCCTACGACAGCGAGCCGTGGTTCTCCATCAGCAGCTGGCAATGGACCTTGGGAGGCGTCGTCGTCATGTGCGTGTCGACGCCGAACTGCACCGCCGAGCCTTTCCCCCAGATCCTCCTCTTCTCCGACGACGCGCTCTCCCTCCTCTACCGCGGTCCGGTGGAGGTGACCCTCACCGTCGAGGACGACGACGGAGCTCCGGACACCCGTGTCGAGACCCTTACGGTAGCCAACATCCCGCCGTACGCGGTCTTCGATTGGGACGCGTCCGGTGGGGGGATCGGCGGCGGTCCGGCCTCCCCTCCGAGCCGGGACCCCCGTCGACCGAAGCCGACCCAGCTGGGGGGCTTCGCCAGCACCGCTTGCGATGTTTGTGCCTCCCTGTACGGGGAGGGAGACGCCTACCGCGAGGTCTCCACGGGTGGAGTGACCGTCTTCCGGCAGATCTTCACCGAGTGTGACTTCACGGGAAACCGCGCCGTCTGCGGCATCTGGAACGCTCTGAGCCTCGGGATCTACGTCGTCGTGACGATCTCCGGCCCTTCCGGGGTGGTGGAGATCGCCGAAACGGCTCCGGCCGGCTGGACCTTCAACGACTGCTTCGATTACGACGCTTCCTTCAACCCCGTCAACGCCATCACCTGCGGGGGGACGGAATCCCAGCTCCTCGGGACCGTTGACTTGGCTGCGCTGGGAGGACAGTACACCCTCGAGTACAGCCTCTACCCTCCGGACGGCGTGACCGCAGGGCCCTATCCCGTATCGGGTGCTTTCGTCGTCGATGGGGTCCCGGTAGACCTCCTAAGCGAGGTCGTCCTCTGCGATCGGGTGGACGTCAGCCTGGACCCCCTTCTCCTATGGGCCTATGACGACATAGACGCGCAAGATCTCTTGGGGATCGCGGCGATCGACCCCAACGGGGACCCGGTAAGCTACAGCTGGAGCTTCGGACCGCTGGGAACGGCTACCGGTCAAGCCCCCGAGAGCGCGGATTGCCTCGCCGGGGATTGCGCCTTCTTCGTGGAAGGCCTTGTATGTGCTTACGATGGGATCGACTGGATCTGGAACTACGACCTTACGATTGAGCTGGTGGTGCAGGACTCGGTCGGGGCTTCGACGACGGCCTCGGCAACCCTGCCCTTCCAAGGCCTCTGCAATATCGGGGGCTTCTAGTCGATCGATGAAGACCGGAGACAAGGAGGGAACGAAGCGGGCCGTAGAGACGGCTCCTTCAGGACTTGACAACGTCGCAGGTCCTTGGGGTACAACCTAAGCAACACGAGGGGGATCCTCTCGGGACTACGCTTAAAAAAGGTGCAAGGAGGCAGGACCATGACCGATGGGAGGGAGGCGTCGCGCACGACGACTCGCACGACCGCTGCTTCTGCCTGGGGGCTTCCGATCCTGGGAGCAGCCCTTCTCCTGGGAATAGCCTTCTCCGCGGGAGGACAGGAGCTATCGGGGCGCTTCGGACTCGAGGCCGACTGGGAACCGCTCTCAGGGTTCTTCCTCACGGATCCGGATGCGGGGACGGTGAACCCCTTCCCTCCGGAGTCGGAGGCAAAGCCGGGGGTGTGGGGACTGACTGCACAGCTGGACGTAAGCGTGCAGTACCCCGCCATAGGGACGGACAACACCTTTGTGTTCACGGGCTTGGGGTTGGGACTGGCTTGGCTGAGCTGGGAAGCAAACTTCCCCCGGGTAGAGGAGCCTCAAGCCACCCCGAAGCGGACCTTCCGCCGTAACGACTTCATCCAAGTGTTGCGAACCTTTCCCTCCGTGGCCCGGCCGGGAGAGACCTTTGAGATGACGATCTTGATCGAGGCCCTTCAAGACCTCCCGCCGGGGGTGGAGGTCACGGTGCAAGAGGAGCTGCCGTCGGGTTGGCTCATCGACCCGATCGAACCGGAGGCGACCCGGCTGAGCCGTGAGGCAGCCCGCTGGCGGGTCGAGCTGGGAGCGGCGGGATCCCGGGACACGATCCGGTACCTCGCTTCGGTGCCGACGGACGCCGCCGTGGGGCGGGTCGCGATAGAGGGGAGGGTTCAATCCGATCTCTTCCCCGATCTCGACTTGAGCGATACCCTTGAGGTGATCGAGGAGCCGCCTACGCTGCCGGGACGGATTCGCGTACGCCAGGATGTGATCTTCGCGCAGCGGGTCAGCGGCGGGATGCTCCTCGACCCTATTGCCTTCCGGACAGCCAACCTCCGCGTAGAAGCGCTTCTGCAGCCGGGTCTACGGCTCACCAACTTCCTGACCCTTCAGAACGTGGGCACGCAACAGACCCCCTCGTTTCGCTGGCGCGACACGGTCACCGTCCAAGGCCAGACCTCCGGGGGAGTCAGCACCCGTCTGTCCCTGCGCTTCCGCGGAGAAGAGGACCTCCGGATGCTCTTCGATCGCGGATCTCTACAAATCGGTGCGCTTCCCCTCCTCCCCGACGTCGCCCTCCGCCTGCGGGCGGGCTTCGACGTGTCCCGGGTCAGCGAGCTTCGCCTTAGCCTCAACCACGTCCGTCCCGTCGCGAACGCTCTGGGACGGGTGACCCTTGACGTCGCCCTGCGGGACGACCTCACGCTCGAGGTCCTCAGCCTGAGCGTCCGGCTCAGTTCCCGGATCGACGGGATCTTCCTCGTGGACGACCGCTACGGCCCCCTCCGGTTCGACGGGGACGACGACGGCGTGGAAGAGACCCACCTCGCGCTCGTCCGCCGCCAGGTTCAACTGCGCTTTGCGATCGACAAGCTGGATGTTCGTTGGACGACCCTCTTCCGCCCCGTCCTAGACGATGTCGACTCCGATGGGGCTCGAGAGCGCATCTCCCGGGGCAAGCTCGTCCGACAGGAGATCCGCGTACGCAGGTCCCTTAAGGACGTCGTCTTTCAAGGCCATCTCCTCCTCGCCGAGGACGACCCGACCGCACCGGTGGCCACCCTCTCCCCGGCCCGGGTCCGACTGGGAGCCACGGTCCTCCGTCCCGGCTTGCGCCTCTCGGCCCAAATGACCCTAGAGCTCCGGCCGCTCCGCTTGGAGACGACGTTCGGCTTCGCTCTGAGCTTCTGAGCGTCTTCGCGCGTCCCTCCTCGGGGTGGCAAGCGGCGGAGGTCCCCCTTACCATACGTGCCGTACCCAGGAGGAGCAGATGCGGATGAAACGGTGGATATTGATCGCCGTCATCGTCGCGGTTGCCGCAGGAATCGTCGTCCTTTGGCCCGCGCCGGACCCCTTGCAAGGCGTCGAGACCGTAGCCATCTCCACCCCCTCCGGGGAGGGAGTCAAGCTCCCCCCGGAGGTCTTCGACGGGCTGGAGATCGTTCTCAACGACCGCCAGATCCGCATCGTCTCCGACCCCGAGGAGGCCGATGCCCTCATCACCCTGATCCCGGAGGAGGTCACGGTCCGAATCAGCCGTGAGACGGGCCTAGAAGTCCGAGCGCTCCTGCAGCTCACCAAGGACGGAAAACTCTATCAGTTGAACCTCGTCGTCACCCTCAACGAGCAGGGTCTCACCGCCCGGCTCGTCTCGAAGCGCTTCTGGGAGTAGAGTGGATGCCTGCCCCACGGTGACGCTCCGGGCTCAATCCTGGCCGTCCGGGTTGGCAGTTAACCCGCCCGCCCGAGTCCACGAGTGCACCTCACTCGACGGTGACACTCTTGGCCAGGTTTCGGGGCTGGTCGACGTCGGTGCCCCGCAGCACCGCGATGTGGTAGGCAAAGAGCTGCAGCGGCACCGTGAAGACCATCGGCAGCACCCAGGGGTCGGCCTCGGGCACCTTGAGGATGTGATCCGCCACCCGGACCAGATCGGGGCTCTCGGTGTCGGTGAGCGCGATCACGATCCCCTTGCGGGCCTTGACCTCCTCGATGTTGGAGAAGACCTTCTCGTAGACGCTGTGCTTGGTGACCAGCACCACGACGGGCATGTTCTCGTCGATTAAAGCGATAGGGCCGTGCTTCATCTCCCCGGCGGCGTACCCCTCGGCGTGGATGTAGCTGATCTCCTTGAGCTTCAGGGCCCCCTCGTAGGCGATGGGGCACAGAAGGTCCCGCCCCAGGTAGAGGAAGTTGGGCTTGTCGTAAAACGTGCGGGCGAGCGTCTTCACCTCGTCCTCCAGCCGGAGGGCTTTCTCCAGCAGGCCGGGGGCTTCGGCCAGCGCCTCCAGCGCCCCCCGCAGGTCGAATCCGGGAGGGAGGCTCCCGCGCAGCTCCCCTAAGCGAAAGCCCAGGAGGGCCAACGCGGCCAGCTGCACCAGGAAGCACTTCGTGGAGGCCACCCCGATCTCGGGCCCGGCGTGGGTGTAGAGCGTGAAATCGGCCTCGCGGCTGAGGGTCGAGCCCATCGTGTTCGTGATCGCCAAGACCGGCGCGCCTTCCTCCCGTGCCAGGCGGACGCCCGCGAGCGTGTCCGCCGTCTCTCCCGACTGCGAGACGGCGACCACCAGCGTGTTCGGGGAGAGATAGGGTTCCCCGTAGCGGAACTCCGAGGCGAGCTCGACGGCCACGGGGAGGTTCAAGAGGCGCTGCCAGAGGTACTTGGCCGTCCAGGCGGCGTGGTAGGCCGTCCCGCAGCCGATGAGCGTGATCCCCTCCAGCTGCCGCGCCCGTTCGGGGGAGATCTCGATCTCGTCGAGGTAGATCTGCCCGCTCTCCAGATCGAGCCGCCCGTGGAGAGTGTTGGCCACGGCCTGGGGCTGCTCGTGGATCTCCTTGAGCATGAAGTGCTTGAACCCCTGCTTTTGCGCCGTGATGGGATCCCATTGGATGAGGGTGGGCTCGCGCTCGATCCTCCGACCGTCGAAGTCCCGGATCTCCACGGAATCCCCTCGGAGGACGGCGATCTCGCCGTCGGCGAGGAAGAGCATCCGCTTCGTGTGGGGCAGAAGGGCGGGGACGTCGGAAGCTAAGTAGTTTTCGTCCTCGCCCAGCCCGATGACCAAGGGGCTGGCGGTCTTGGCCACCACGATCTCGTCGGGGTGCTGCAGCGAGAGGACCGCGAGGGCATACGCCCCCCGCACGCCTTGGAGGGCCTTCCGGACCGCCTCCTCCAGACGGTCCGCCTCCGCCAGGTGCTCCTCGATGAGGTGAGCCAGCACTTCGGTGTCGGTCTGGGAGCGGAACTCGTGGCCCTCCCGCAGGAGCTCCTCCTTGAGTCGGCGATAGTTCTCGATGATCCCGTTGTGGATCACGGCCAGGGTCCGGGAGCAGTCGAAGTGGGGATGGGCGTTCTCGTCCGTGGGGCGACCGTGGGTGGCCCAGCGGGTGTGGCCGATCGCCGTATAGCCCTGCGGCATCTCGGGATTGAGCCCCGAGATCAGCTCGTCGATCTTGCCCGCGCGCTTCTCGACCCAGAGCTTCCCCTCGTGGACGAGGGCGATCCCCGCGGAGTCGTACCCCCGGTACTCCAGGGACGTAAGCCCTTGGAGCACGACGTCCCGGGCGACGGGTCGCGCTCCCACGTAGCCCATGATCCCGCACATCTCGGCTCCCTCCCCGTTCGGTTTGCGCCGGAGCGGAGTATACTCCAAGCGCGCGGGCGGGCCAACCGCCGCCGCGGCGCGGGCGCGGGGAGCGCGGACGGTGATCCCGATCGCTTTGTCTTCCCCCAAGGCCCCTGCTATAATGCCGTGGGCAAGCGACCCGGAAACGCGCAGTGAGAGGAGGCCGTGCCGATGCGTGAAGTGGAGATCAAGGCCCTGTTGGTCGATCCGTATCAGAACACGCCCGTGGTCCTCCTCAAGGACCAGGGCTCGGAGAAGGTCGTCCCGATCTGGATCGGAACCCCCGAGGCCACCGCGATCGCCATCGCCCTGCAGGAGCGCGAGTTCCCCCGACCTCTCACCCACGATCTCCTTCAGAACGTGATCGACGCCATGGGCGGCGAGCTGGACATGGTGGTGATCGATCACATCGAGGACTCCACCTACTACGCGACCCTCTTCATCCGCGACCGCGAGGGGGAGATCCACGAGATCGACGCGCGGCCTTCCGACTCCATCGCGCTGGCCCTGCGCACGGGAAGCCCGATCTACATCGCCGAAGAGGTCTTCGCCGCCTCGGCCATCGACCTCCCCTACGAGGACGACGACCAGCAACGCGAGCAGTTCCGCGTCTTCGTCGAGAAGGACATGAACCTGGCCGAGTTCAAAAAGTTCATCCAGTAGCTCCCGTAGTGGCCGTAGCGGCTCCCTAAGGAGCCAAAGGAGCATCGGCACGTATCGTTAAAAGGACAAAACGCACCGTGCTTCGCCTTCGCACCCTAAGGGACGTCGACGTCACCGAGAAGCGCACCCTCGTGCGGGTGGACTTCAACGTCCCCCTCCAAGACGGGACGATCGCGGACGATGGGCGCATCCGCGCTTCCCTTCCCACGATTCAACATCTCTTGGAACAACGAGCCCCGGTCGTTCTGATGTCCCACCTCGGGCGGCCCAAGGGGAAGGTCGTCCCCGAGCTGCGCATGGACCCCGTCGCCCAAAGGCTCTCCGAGCTCCTGGGTCGGCCCGTCAAGAAGCTGGACGACTGCGTCGGCCCCGACGTCGAAGAGGCCGTACGCTCCCTGAGCCCCGGAGATGTGGTGCTGTTGGAAAATTTGCGCTTTCACGTGGAAGAGCAGGCGAACGACCCCGAGTTCGCCCAAGCGCTGGCCCGTCTGGGGGAGCTGTACGTCAACGACGCCTTCGGGACGGCCCACCGCAAGCACGCCTCCACCTACGGGGTCGCCCGGCTCCTCCCGGCGGTGGCCGGGTTCTTGGTGCAAACGGAAGTGGAGAGGCTCTCCCGGCTTCGGGAGGGGCCTGAGAGGCCCTACTACGCCCTCGTCGGCGGGGCGAAGCTGAGCGACAAGATCCAAGTCCTGCGGGACCTCCTCCCCCGCGTGGACGGCTTCCTCCTGGGGGGCGGGATCGCGTTCACCCTCCTCAAAGCCCAGGGGTACGCGGTGGGCCGCTCCCTCGTGGACGAAGGGCTCCTCCCCGACGCCGAAGGATTCTTGAAGGAATCCGAAGCTCAGGGCAAGGTCGTGGAGCTGCCCCGCGACGTGGTGGTCGCGCCCGAGCTTAGGCCGGGCGTCCCCGCTCGGGTCGTCCGAGTAGAGGAGATCCCCGAGGGCGAGATGGGCTTGGACATCGGCCCTGCGACCGTGGAAGCGTTTCGCGCCCGCGTTGAGGGAGCGAGGTCCCTGCTGTGGGCCGGGCCCCTGGGGGCGTTCGAGACGCCGCCGTTCCACGAGGGGACCCGACGGGTTGCGGAAGCGATCGCCCGCTCAAGGGCGTTTGCCGTCATTGGTGGTGGAGACACAGCAGCAGCCCTTAAATCTTTGGGAATCGAGCTGCCCGAGAACGTCTACGTCTCCACCGGCGGCGGGGCGGCGCTGGAGTTCGTGAGCGGAAAATCCCTCCCGGGGCTGGAGCCCCTTCTCCCATGAGAGCTCAATACCGCCCACCTCTTGAGCGAGGTCACGATGAACGGGTTCACGGTTGGCGTCCCCTCTCCCATGAGAGCTCAATACCGCCACAGGGCCCCGATGCCCCCGTGAGGAGCTAAGCGCTCGGCGGCCGGGGCGCGGATCACCTCCACCTCCGCGCCGTGCCGGTGAGCTAGAAGGGGGAGCATCGCCCGCAGCGTCGTCTCCCTAGGGTCAGGGGAGGAGCAGCGGGGACACGCCTCGCCGTCCGGCGGGTAGACGTGGCCGCACCGGGCGCACTCCTTCAAGGGGGCTTCCAAACGGCGGTTCACGATGACCTTCTCCACCCGCCCCTCTTGGAGGGCTTGGAGGGTGGCGGGAAGCCCTACGCCCGCCTTCTCGCTGGTGGAGGCGCGAAGCAGCAGGGCGTCCACCAGCTTCTCCTCTTGTGCCCGCTCGTGGGCCTGGATGGCCTTCATGCTCGCCTCCAGGACGTCGCTTAGGGAAGCCTCCCGCGGGAGGGAGATCGGGCCGATGAGCCAGCGGGCCTCGGGTCCTAGGGTCTGCAAGAAGCGATCCCGCACGGCTTTGGGGCCCGCCAGCAGGAAGCCCTCCACGCCCTGCTCCTCCCGCAGGCGGCGGAGCACGTCCTGGGCCTGCCGCCAGAAGCGCTCGACGTGGGTTTGTACCCGCCCCTCGAACGCGTCTCGCAGGTTTCCCCCGCGCACGGCGCCCCGAATCGCGGAGCCGTGGGGCTGACCCGGCGGGGTCAGTTCCTTGCGGCGCCAGTCGTGCGTGTCCAGCTCCAGCGCCCGTTCGTCCAATTCCCGAATCTCGTTCATCGCCACCACGAAGAAGCGCAGGTGCTCCGAATCGGCCCAGATCACCGCGTAAGGCCGGTACTCCTCCAAGAGCCAGAGGAGCTGGGTGAGCTCCGGGTGCCCCCAGTGGACCTCGTTCTCCACCGGGACCCGGAGATCAAACGTCTCCTCGGTGCTCTCCCCCAGGAAGGCGACCCAGGACTTCCCCTGGGGCCGGTGGTCGCGCACGTGGGCCTGGGCCCGCTCGGCCAGCTCCTGAAACGGCTTCCTCTCGTCGGCGGGGATGTGGGCGGCCAGCCCCTTGAGGGCGTCCTTGAGCCAGATGCGGTGGGACGCTTTGGGGTCCTCCGCCGGATCGGTGTGGAGGTAGACGCTCAACACGGGGTTCTCTTCGAGGGCCAGTAAGCGTTCGAGATCGTGTCGGGTCAGCATGGTCATCCCTCCTTGCGCCTGAGCTCCCCATCTTACGCCCCCTGAGGGCGCGGGTGCAAACGAAGCTCTAGAAGAAAATCGGCTTGCATACGGACAAATCCCCACGATAGAATGCGGTCGTCATGGGCATGAGGCTGATGGTGCGCTTCTCCGGGGAGATCGGCACGAAGGCCCGTGGGACCCGGATGCGCTTCCTAAGGCAGCTGGCGCGCAACGTCGAGGACGCGCTGCGCTCCGCGGGGATCGAGTACGAGCTCCATCGGGAGTGGAGCCGCCTCTTCGTGGAGACCCGCGGCGAGAGCCCCCAGGCTCCGGAGGTGCTCGCCCGCGTCTTCGGCGTGCAGTCCCTCTCCGTGGTGGAGGCGCGCCCGGGGGAGACCCTGGAACGGGTGGTCCAAGAGGGCGAAACGCTCTTTCGGGAGCGCGTACGGGGCAAGAGTTTCGCCGTGCGCGCCCGGGTCCGGCGCGACCATGCCGTCAAGATCCCCTTTGGCGCGACCGCCGTGGAGCGGGAGCTGGGCGCGGCGCTGCTCCCCCACGCTCGCAAGGTCGACCTCACCCGTCCCGAGGTCACCGTCTACGTCGAGGTGCGCGACGGGACGGCGTACTTCTTCACAGAGCAGCTCCTCGGCCCCGGCGGGCTCCCCTTGGGGGTGGAGGGGCGGGCCGTGTCGTTGGTGTCCGGGGGCTTCGACTCGGCGGTCGCATCCTGGCGGATGCTCCGCCGCGGGGTCTCGCTCGAGTACGTCTTCTGCAACCTGGGGGGCGAGGTCCACCGACGGGACGTGCTGCGCGTCCTCAAAATCCTCTCGGACCAGTGGAGCTACGGCACCCGGCCCAAGCTGCACGCCGTGGACTTCTCCGAGGTCGTCAAGGAGCTCCAAGCCAAGACGGAGGCCCGATACTGGCAGGTGCTGCTCAAGCGCCTCATGCTCCGAGTGGGCGAGCGGATCGCCCGGGAGATCCGGGCGCAGGGGATCGTGACGGGGGAGTCCGTGGGCCAGGTCTCCTCGCAGACGATGCAGAACCTCTACGTGATCTCCGAGGCGGTCTCGCTCCCCATCTTCCGGCCTTTGGCGGGGTTCACCAAGGAGGAGATCGTCGCGGAGGCCCGTCGGATCGGGACCTACGACCTTTCCGCATCGGTGGCCGAATATTGCGCCCTCGTCCCCCGCCGCCCCGCCACGAAGGCCTCCCTGAGGGTCGTCCAAGAGGAGGAAACCAAGCTCGACCCCTCCCTGCTGGACCGGGCGCTGGAGGGGCGGGAGGTCTTCGATCTTAGGGCGGTGGATCCGGCGTCGCTCTCCGCCCCCGAGGTCGAGATCGAGGAGATCCCCGAGGGGGCCGTGGTGATCGATCTGCGGTCACCGGGGGCCTATCGGGCCTGGCACTACCCCGGGGCCGTCCACCTCGACTTCTTCCAGGCGCTGGAGGAGTATAAGCGCTTCCCTAAGGACAAGACGTACGTGCTCTACTGCGAGCTGGGGCTCAAGAGCGCCCACTTGGCGGAGCTGATGCGCAAGGCGGGTCTCCGGGCGTACAACTTCCGCGGGGGGCTCAAGAAGCTCATGGAGTACGCCTTAGAACACGAGGCGCTCCCCCCGGAGCTCGTGCCGCCGGAGTACCTGTTCGGAAAGGACTCTTAGGGGAGAGGGGAAGGCGATGAACGCCTGGTGGGAGCGCTTCTTCGACGCGGAGATGGGCGAGGTGATGTTTCCCGAAGAGGCCTGGCGGCGGGCCGAAGAACTCTGCGATCCCCTCGTCGAGCTTTTGGGAGTCGAGCCCGGTGCGCGGATTTTGGATCTGGCCTGCGGACCCGGACGATTTGCGCTTCCCCTGGCAAGGAGAGGGTTTCGCGTCGTGGGCCTGGACCTCTCGTCCGTCTACCTGAAACAGGGGCGTGCTCAGGCGGAAGAGCAGGGGCTTTCCGTTGAGTTCATCCAGGGCGACATGCGCGCGATCCCCTTTGAGGAGGAGTTCGATGCGGTGGTAAACCTCTTCACCAGCTTCGGCTACTTCGAGCGGGAGGAGGATCACCTCAAAGTCCTTCAAGAGGTGCGCAAAAGCTTAAAACCCGGCGGGCGGTTTTTGCTCGAGATGGCCAACCGCGACGGGACCGTCCGCCGCTTTCAGGCCCACGATTGGCACGAGTTCCCCGACTTCTTGGCCCTGGAGGAGCGTAGGTTCATCCCGGAGCGGGATCGCATCGAGACCCGCTGGGTGAAGATCTACCCCGACGGCAGGCGGAAGGAATACCTCAGCTCGCTGCGGCTCTTCACCCTGCGCGAGCTTACGGAGCTTTGCTCGCGGGCGGGGCTGAAGGTGCTCGGCCATTACGGCAATCTCCAGGGCGAGCCGTGGGGGTTGGACGGGAATCGCTGGGTGATTGTGGCGGAGTCAACGGGATCGCCTCGCCGGGGGGGGGTCGGGCAGCCCTCAAGCACGGACGATCCTCCCGTCACCCTCCTTCGATGAGGATGTATTCCTCGGTGATCTCCCGCACCATGCCGTCGATGCTTGCGTGCTGTGCCACGCTGAGCGTAGCGATGTCCTCGATCGGTCCCTCCAGGGGTTTAGCGACGAGCTGACCGCGTCGAACTTCCTCGCCGACCTGAACGCAGGGCACCGAAGGTTTGACAATAGGGGTAAGAGTGTGGGTGAGGTAGATGCGCACCCGTTGGATTTTGTCCCGCACATCGAGAAAATCCTCCGGATGCCAATCCAGATACTCCAAGAGGCCGAGCTTCGTCATGATCTCCGGGAGCGTGTCGTCCCAGGTGGGCACGGGCTGTCCCGGAAGCTGTCGGAACGCCATCTGATCGCCCACGTACAGGGATTTATCCACCACAAGCAGCCCGTTCGTCTTCTTCAAGATGGCGTGCGTGCGTAAGTCGACCAGATCGCCCATCATGGGTCCCCCGTCGATGACCATTAAGTTGTGGGACCGCTGGGTGTTGATCCCTGTCCATCCCAGCATGTCTACGCTGAAGGCCCCCACGGGGGTGCAATAGACACGGGGTTCGGCTACCTCGCCGTAGACGTTCACGTACTTGTCAAGGACCGGCTCTCCCGCAAAGAGGGCCCGGTGCATGTTGAAGAGGGTTTCGACGTTGTTGACCGTCACCCCCACGGTGGCGGGGAGGGCTCGGCCCGGGACTTCGCGCCCTGTGACGGCCTGCGTGAGCCAACGCTCCTCCCCGAAGCCGTACTTCGACGGCGTGTAGGCGATCTCGAAGCCATGAGATTCCCGTAAAGGATCGAGGAGAGGGCGGTCCTTCTCTTTGGCACCGATGAGGATCTGCTCGAACCCGAAGATCTCCCGGAGGGCGTCGAAGACCTCCCGAAACCGATCTGCGTACTTCCGCAGCAGGAGCTTGTCCGCTTCGTAGCCGGGTTCCCCCTCCTCACAGTTGACGAGGAGTATAGGGGTAGGACGGATGTATTTAAAGTACGTGGGGAACCCGGCGCCTCCGGCGCCGACCAAGCCCATCTCCCGGAAGAGGCGCACGGCTTCCTTAGGGTCCGTCGTCAGCGGTTTGCTCACCCTCGCGTCACTCCCCTTGTCCGTTGTCCGGCGGTCCGCTTTGCCGTTGCGCGAGTACGACTTGAGCCGCAATGCGCGCTGCTTCCTGTAGGGTCGCAGGGGGGGCACCCCCTGCGGCGGTCACCACCCCGGAGACCAAGATATAGTAGACCTGTAGACCCTCCTGCCAAGCCAGCCCTGCCAGGCCGACCGGTTCGTTGACGAACGAGGTCATGGACACCCCGTTCACGGTGATCTCCTCCGTCTCCTCCCCGAGCAGGAGAAGGGTCTCCCGGATCGCTGCCCCGGACGTTGCGTCGGTGAGTTGGAAGCGCGTGATGCCCAGGCTCTCCACTACGCCTTCGTAGGGCGACCCCTCGTCCGGAGCGAAGAAGACCGTGACGGAATACTCCTCGCCGGGGAAGGCCGGGTCGGCGCGCTCAAAGTTGACGAAACGAAACCCCTCGATCTTCAAGGGCAGGGGAGGGGGCTCCTCGGCGGATCCGGGCGGGGCCGGAGCGGGAGCGGGAGCAGGGGCACCCTCTTCCGGCGCGCCGGGAGAGGCAGAGGCCGGCCCCGGAGGGGGGCCGTCCGCCTGCCACAGGACCAACCCTGCAAAGAGCGCAACAGCTGCTCCCACCAGCAACACAAAGATGAGAAAGAGATCTCTCATGGTAGATCGCCCCTTTTATACGGCACGGATGCAGGGGCGTCAACCCGACCCTCCGGAGCGGCGGCGGAACGGGGAGCGTGTCCTCGATATAATCACGGCATGGTGAATCGGAACCGGGGACGCGTCCTGGTGGGGATGAGCGGCGGCGTGGATAGCTCAGTGGCTGCGTGGCTCCTCCTCCAAGAGGGGTACGAGGTCGTTGGGGTGACCTTGAACCTCTGGTCATACGAGGGCCGCCAAGAGCCCTATAACGAGTGCTGCTCGCTCGAGGTGCGGGTCGTCGCAGAACAACTGGGCATCGAGCATCACTTCGTCGACGCCGGGGAGGGGTTTTACCGGCAGGTAGTCCGGCCCTTCGTGCAGGAATACACGGCCGGACGGACTCCCAGCCCCTGCGGACGCTGCAATCGCTGGGTGCGCTTCCCCAAGCTGCTGGAACTGGCCGAGGAGTGGGGATGCGATGCCGTCGCCACCGGTCACCATGCCCGAATCCGCTGGGACGAGGAGGAAGGCCGCTATCGACTGCTCCGGGGCGCGGATCCTTGGAAGGACCAGTCGTACTTCCTCTATGGGCTGAATCAGGACCAGTTGGCCCGCCTCCGCTTCCCCGTAGGAGAGCACACCAAGGAGGAGATTTGGGAAATCGCACGGGCTCAAGGGTTGGTGGCGGCCCGCAAGCGGGAGAGCCAAGACCTCTGCTTTCTGCCCCACGGCGACCCGCGGTCGTTCTTGAGAGACCGGGCGGAAGGGGAAAGAGGACTCACCCCCGGAGAGATCGTCGATTGGAAAGGCCGCGTGCTCGGACGCCACGAGGGACTGGCCTTCTACACGGTAGGGCAACGCCGAGGATTGGGGATCGCCGCCGGGGAGCGGCTCTATGTTATAGCCCTTGACGTCGTGCACAATCGGGTCATCGTAGGTCCCGAGGAAGCCCTCTACTGCGCGGGGCTGATCGCTGAGGACGTCCACTTCATCGACCCGAAGCTGGGCGAAGCGGTATCCCGGCACGGGGCTCCCCCCGTATCGATAGAGGTCAAGGTGCGCTATCGCAGCCGGGCGGTGCCTGCCCTTCTCAGGGGGCGGCCGGCTGAGGCCACCTCGCGACTGCAGGTGGCGGTCGAGTTCACCCAAGAGCCTCAGCGCGCGGTGACGCCCGGCCAGCTGGCGGTCTTTTACCAGGGGGAGGAGGTTCTGGGGGGAGGCACCATCGTCCGTGCACTCCCCCGCATTCCCGAGGCTGCTCAAGGGCCTCAGAGCGAAGAGGAGGGGGAGGAGAACGGGGCAGACGAACGCTTGTCCCCGCTATCGGCGCTATCGGGTGATGAGGAGGGCTTCCATCCCCTTGGCGCGCCAGACGGGGTCGTAGAGTTGGTAACGGCGTCCGCCCACCAGATCGACCCATAGGACCTGGGTCTCCCCGGGGCGGATGAACTCCGCTTTCTCCTTTAAGACCCGCTGCTCCACGGTGTCGTAGAGCTCGATTTGATGAATGTATCTCCCCTGATTCACGAAGACGAGCTTGACCCGGCCGCCTTGGATCTCCACCCGGTTCGGGGTGATCTGGTACTCCGTGAGGGTGAACTGTGCCTCACGTTGGGCCTGGACCGCCCCTCCGAGGGGACCTCCACCCTTGGGGCCAAAGAAGGCAAAGCCGACAAGGGCCAAGATGGCCACGAAGACGATGATCGTGATCGCTCGCTCCATAGGGTTCTATCCTCCTTGCTCGCTCGCTCTCCGAAGCTGATCTAGAGGGTCCGGACGGCTTCGGCAGGGCCGATCCACCCGGCGGCGGGATGGAGGCCAGGGGAACGGCGTGGAGCTGGTCCCCCTCCCCGCCGTAGGCTGCGCCATCATACCCTACGGAGACGCCTTGTGCCAGCGCACCCGTTCCCTTAGGGGCAGACACCCGCCTCCCGCAGCGATGGCATCGAGTCCACACGGGGATCGTCCGGCCGAAGAGAGGAGCTACAGCCGCTCCACGGGGAGGGGACGCAGGAAGGACTCGGCTCGGCTTGCAACCCGGCCCCCTCGCTGTACACTACTACATACCAGCCTTCGGAGAGTGGCGCAGTCTGGTGAGCGCGCCTGCTTTGGGAGCAGGAGGTCGCCGGTTCGAATCCGGCCTCTCCGACCCGCTATGCCCCATCAAGCCCTCTACCGCAAGTGGCGACCTCAACGCTTCTCCGACGTTGTAGGGCAGCCGTATACGGTGCAGACCTTGAAGAACGCGATCGCCCGCGGAGAGGTGGCCCATGCGTATCTCTTCGCCGGACCTCGGGGTACAGGGAAGACCTCCGTAGCGCGCATCTTCGCCAAGGCGATGAACTGCCTACAAGTCCGAGACGGGGAGCCCTGTAACGAGTGCCCCCCCTGCCAAGCCATCGGGCAAGGGAACCACTTGGACGTCCTCGAGATCGATGGGGCCTCCAACCGAGGCATCGATCAGATCCGCCAGCTCCGCGAGGAGGTGAACTTCGCTCCGGCCCAGGGGCGCTACAAGGTCTACATCATCGACGAGGTGCACATGCTCACCCACGAGGCCTTCAACGCGTTGCTCAAGACGCTGGAGGAGCCTCCGTCCCATGCGGTCTTTATCCTGGCTACCACGGAACCCCACAAGGTCCCACCTACCGTCCTTTCCCGATGCCAAGCCTTCGAGTTCAAGGCGATCCCTGCAGAGCGGATTGCAGCCCATCTGCAACGAATCGCCCAAGCGGAGGGGATCCTCCTGAGTCCTGCAGCCCGGGATGCCCTGGCCCGCCATGCCCGCGGTGCTCTCCGGGACGCGTTGGTCCTCTTAGACCAGCTTGCCTCCCTCGCAGGGGAGGAGACGATCACCGCGGACGCCCTCTACGAGATGCTCGGACTGCCTTCGGAGGAGATCCTGGAGCGCTTCCTCAACGCACTGCTGAGACACGACCGGGCGACGGCTCTCCAACTGATCGCGAACTTGGCCGAGCGGGGTCGGGACCTCGAGCTCTTCGTAGAAGAGCTCCTCCGCCGATGCCGCGACCGCCTCCTCGCGTCCCCCGGTCAAGGCGCGCAGTCCGTTCCCCCGGAGGCCCGCCTCGTGAAGGACCTCCTCGAGTTGCGGCGAGAGCTGCGATTCGCCCTCGACCCACGCCTCTTACTGGAAGTGTTCGTGCTCGCTCGATCTCCGATTGCCGTCGAGAACGCCACCGAGCCCAAGCCCCCCTCCGCCCCTCCATCCCCGGTTCCCGCCGCTTCTGCTTCTGACTCTGCAGTCTCCCGGGAGGCAGGGCGCCGGGTGGCGGACCGCGCATCGAAGGCAGCTCCCCGGGAGGAGGAAGGGCAGAGCGAACGCCCCCCGCTGGACATCTCGCAAGCGTGGCGGGAACTCCTCGCGCGGGCCCGACGGGAGAAAGCGGCCCTACAGGCCCTCCTCGCCGAAGCCTCCCCTCGCGTCGTCGGAAGCACGCTCTATATCGAGTACCCTCCGGACTACACCTTCCACAAGGAGCGGCTGGAGCAGCCGACCCAGCGATCTTTCCTCCAGGCTCTGGTGCGAGAGATCTTCGGCGAAGTCCAAGTGGTCATCGGGTTCTCCTCCGGTTCCGGATCTGCCTCCGCTGCGTCTCCGGCCGGACGCGAGGCCCAGGAGGCAAGCCCGATCCGCTCCGGCGCAGACTTGCAAGAGGGCGTAAGGCGGGTCCGAGAAGCCTTTGCGGGCCACCTCCTCCACGGGACGGAGGGGGCCGAAGCCGAAGGGGAAGAGGGGGAACGAGAGACGAGATAGGAGCACGCCGCGTTGAACCGGCGCGTCGTCCCGGCTTATAATGGGGTACCTTTGAAACCCGTGGTCAAGCCCACGGAGGAGGAGACGATGCAGCTTCCCGGCGGGATGAGCAACATGCTCAAGCAGATCAAGAAAGTCCAAGAGACGATCCAGAAGAAGCAGGAGGAGTTACAGAACCTGCGCGTGGAGGCGTCGGCCGGTGGGGGTGTGGTTCGAGTGGTCGCCAACGGACGGGAGGAGATCGTAGACCTTCACATCGACAAGGAGGTCGTCGATCCGGAAGACGTGGAGATGTTGGAGGACCTCCTCCTCTCCGCGATCAAGGAAGCCCAAGCCAAGGCCAAAGAGGCCTCTCAAAAGGAGATGGACGAGGTCATGAAGAGCTTGGGGCTTCCCCACATACCGGGGTTGTTCTAGAGACGAGAGCGAGACGAGAGATGATGCACTACCCAGCCCCTCTACAGAACGTAATCGAAGAGCTGAAAAAGCTCCCGGGCGTCGGGCAGCGCACGGCGGAACGCCTGGCCTTTCATCTCCTGAACCAGCCTGCAGCCGAGGTGGAAAGCCTGCGAGAAGCCCTCCGGGCGCTCAAGGAGCGGATCACGCTGTGCCGGGAGTGTTGCAACTTCGCAGACGTCGACGGCGACGGAGGGAGCGAAGGGCCGGGGCCGCGTTGTGCCATATGCCGCGATCCCGGACGAGATCGCTCCGTCATCTGCGTGGTAAGCCACCCCCAAGAACTCTGGAAGATCGAGAAGAGCGGAGGATATCAAGGTCTCTATCACGTGCTGGGTGGGCTCATCTCTCCTCTTCGGGATGTCCACCCCGAGGACCTGCAGATCGAGAGCCTGATGAGACGACTGCACCGCGGCAGCATCCGAGAGGTCATCCTAGCCCTGGATCCTACGGTCGAGGGCGAGCACACCTCACTCTACCTCGCTCGACAGATCAAGCCCTTAGGGGTCGTGATCACCCGCATCGCTCAAGGGGTCCCTATCGGGCGGGACTTGGAGTTCACGGACGAGGCCACGCTGAGTCGTGCCCTTCAAGGGCGCGTGCGCGTGGTCCTCTAGACATGGGCATGAGGGGGGGCGTTGCATGAGATCCGTCCGCTTCCACGAGCACGGTGGACCGGAGGTCCTGCGGTATGAGGAGGACGTGCCCGTTCCCGAGCCGGGTCCCGACGAGGTGCTCGTGCGAGTCAAGGCTTGTGCCCTCAACTACTTGGACATTTGGGTGCGTCGAGGTCTGCCCGGTATCCCTCCCAAGCTGCCGCACATTCCCGGCAGCGACGTCGCGGGCGTCGTCGAGAGAGGGGCCGAAGGCTTCTCGCCGGGCGAGCGCGTGGTGGTCAATCCCAGCCTCAGCTGTGGCCGCTGCGCGTCTTGCCGCCGGGGGGAGGATCCTCTCTGCGAGGAGTTCCACATCCTAGGGGAGCACGTGGACGGCGGATACGCGGAGTTCGTGAAGGTCCCTGCGCGCAACCTGATGCGCATCCCTGAGGGCTTCTCGTGGGAAGAGGCCGCAGCTGCCCCCTTGGTCTATCAGACGGCCTGGCGCGCCTTGATCACCCGGGCCGGGTTGCGACCCGGTGAGACGGTGCTGATCCTAGGGGCTTCCGGGGGTGTGGGCACGGCCTGCCTCCAGATCGCCAAGCTCGTCGGCGCTCGGGTCTTCGCCGTAGCCGGCACGGAGGAGAAACTGCAAAAGCTCAAGGAGCTAGGAGCCGACGAGGTCCTCAACCATCGCACGGTGGACTTCGGAAGAGAGGCTTGGCGCCTCACGAAGAAGCGAGGGGTCGATGTGGTGGTGGACAGCATCGGAGAAGCCACGTGGGAACGGAGCTTACGGGCCTTAGCGAAGGACGGTCGGCTCGTCACCTACGGGGCTACCTCCGGGCCCACTCCCCTCACCGACGTACGGCTCGTGTTCTGGCGACAGCTCCGCATCATTGGAACGACCATGGGGAACCACCACGAGTTCACCCAAGTCATGGAGCTCGTATGGGAGCGGAAGCTCCGTCCCGTGATCGACCGCGTATTCCCCCTGGAAGAGGCTGCCAAAGCGCACCGACGTATGGAGGCCCGCGAGCACCTAGGGAAGATCCTCCTCGCCGTTTAACCGGCGCTTCATTCGCTCGATGAGCGCCACGGGCGTGGGGTCCACGCCGTTCAGCAGGGCGAGGTAGTAGCTGACCCAGTCCCCCAAGTAGCTTAGGGACAGCAGACGGGAGAGCAGACCCTTGCCTTCCCCTTGGGCTTCGAGCACGACACGCCCCCGCTCCGCTAGGAGTTCGCGGGTGAGGGCAAAGCGCGTTCGGACTTGGGGATGCTCCTCCGGGTCGCGGAGGAGCACGTAGACGAAGTTCTCCGTAAGGGGGCTCTCCCAACTCATGATCTCGTTGTGGTGCAGCTCCGGGAGGACGTCCCAGTAGGCGGGCTGCTTGGCGTTCTCGTTGATCTGGCCCTTCCAGCGGCGGGCGCTCGCCTCGGTGACCTCGCTCCCGTAGATCACGGGGATCTTCTGAAAGAGGGCCCGGGCCAGCCGTTTCGCGGGGTTCTCCGTTTCGGGTTTCTCGCTGTAGGTTGCTGCAAGTCTCCGGAGCGTGCTCACGGCTTCTTGGAACTCCCGCTCGATCTCCTCGCCCTTCTCGAATGAGGACAGAAGGACGCGCAGAAGAGGGGCAAACAAATATCCCAATGCGGTGCGCGGGGGCATCCCTCCCGGGATCCTCACCGCAGTCATCCCGTGTTCTTCGGCTACCGTTGCGAGTTGGCCCCCGGAGGTGAGCGCGAAGACCGTGCAGCCCCGCTCTAGAGCCTGTTGAGTGCACGAGAGGGTTTCCTCGGTGTTGCCGCTGTAGCTTACCGCGAAGACCAGCGTTCTCTCGTCGGCAAAGGGCGGCAGCTCATAGCCCCGGACCACGTTTATGGGCTTAGAGAAGCCCTTTTGTTGCAGATAGATCCGCAGAAAATCGCCTCCGATGGCCGAGCCCCCCAT
>Ga0256839_1000764_pt1 | contig 41112 bp, 35 predicted proteins | sample 354166metaG_FD_185968 | JGI IMG/M metagenome (GOLD analysis project Ga0256839, IMG submission 185968) | Hydrothermal vent microbial communities from Mid Atlantic Ridge, Atlantic Ocean - 354-166 | ecosystem: Environmental > Aquatic > Marine > Hydrothermal vents | place: Atlantic Ocean: Mid...
CTTGCGGGATGCCGCCCAGGTATTTCCCGGTCAGCATGCCCTGCGCCAGCGGCGTAAACGCGATCGAACCGATCCCCAGTTCCGCCAGCGTCTCCTTCAGCCCGTCGCGTTCCACCCAGCGGTTCAGCATGTTGTAGCTGGGCTGGTGGATCAGGCAGGGCGTGCCGAGGTCCTTCAGGATCGCCGCTGCCTCGCGCGTGCGCTTCGAGTTGTAGGATGAGATCCCCGCATAAAGCGCCCGCCCCGAGCGCACGATATGATCCAGCGCGCCCATGGTTTCTTCCAGCGGCGTGTCCGGGTCGAACCGGTGCGAATAGAAGATATCGACATACTCCAGCCCCAGCCGTTTCAGCGAGGCATCGCAGGAGGCCACCAGATATTTCCGGCTGCCCCATTCGCCGTATGGCCCCGGCCACATGTCGTAGCCGGCCTTGGAGGAGATGATCAGCTCGTCGCGATAGGGCGCGAAATCGGTGCGCAGGATCTCGCCGAACGCGGTCTCGGCCGCCCCCGGCGGCGGTCCGTAGTTGTTGGCCAGGTCGAAATGCGTGATCCCGTGATCGAACGCCGCCCGGCAGATCGCGCGCTTGACCTCATGCGGCGTGTCCTCGCCGAAATTGTGCCACAGCCCCAGCGAAACGGCGGGCAACTGCACCCCCGAACGCCCGCAGCGGCGGTAGACCATCCGCTCGTAGCGGTCCTCGGCGGCGCGGTAGGGCACGGGGAAAGCCCTGGGGGGGCGGGTCGGTGCAGCCATTTTCTTCACCATTCCTTCGACATGGGCGGTCACGCCGCCATCATTGCTCTTTCCTGTCGCCTTGGATAGACCGATCCGAAACGCGCACAAGAGGAAACGACCATGGCCAGCTACCAGTATGTCTATCACATGGATGGGGTCTCGAAAGCCTACCCCGGTGGCAAGAAGCTGTTTGAAAACATCCGCCTGTCGTTTCTGCCCGGGGTGAAGATCGGCGTTGTCGGGGTCAACGGCGCGGGCAAGTCCACGCTCTTGCGCATCATGGCCGGAATCGACAAGGATTTCACCGGCGAGGCCTGGGCCGCCGAGGGCGTGCGCGTCGGCTACCTGCCGCAGGAGCCCGAGCTCGACCCCGCGCTCGATGTGCGCGGCAACGTGATGGAGGGGGTGAAGGCCAAGAAGGCGATCCTCGATCGCTACAACGAGCTGGCCATGAACTACTCGGAGGAAACCGCCGAGGAGATGGCCGCGCTCCAGGACAAGATAGACGCCCAGAACCTGTGGGATCTGGATGCCCAGATCGACGTGGCGATGGAGGCGCTGCGCTGCCCGCCCGACGATGCCATGCCCGATACGCTCTCGGGTGGCGAGGTGCGCCGGGTGGCGCTGTGCCGGCTGCTGCTCGAAGAGCCCGACATGCTGCTGCTCGACGAACCCACCAACCACCTGGATGCAGAAACCATCGCCTGGCTGCAGCAGCACCTGATCGCCTACAAGGGCACCTGCCTGATCGTCACCCACGATCGCTACTTCCTCGACGAGATCACCGGCTGGATCCTCGAGCTCGACCGTGGCCGCGGCATCCCCTACGAGGGGAACTATTCCAGCTGGCTGGAGCAGAAGGCGAAGCGGCTGGAACAGGAGGCGCGCGAGGACAAGTCCAGGCAGAAAACGCTCGAACGCGAACTGGAATGGATCCGCCAGGGCGCACGCGCCCGCCAGGCCAAGCAGAAGGCCCGCATCGAGCGCTACAACGAACTGGCCGGCCAGTCCGAGCGCGAAAAGCTTTCCCGCGCCCAGATCATCATTCCCAACGGCCCGCGCCTCGGCAGCAAGGTGATCGAGGTCGAGGGGCTGAAGAAGGCGATGGGCGACAAGCTGCTGATCGAGGATCTCTCCTTCTCGCTGCCGCCCGGCGGCATCGTCGGCGTGATCGGCCCCAACGGCGCCGGCAAGACGACCCTGTTTCGCATGCTCACCGGGCAGGAGGCCCCCGACGCCGGCAGCATCGAATACGGCGACACGGTGAAGCTCGCCTATGTGGACCAGTCGCGCGATGCGCTGGATGCGGAAAAGACGGTGTGGGAGGAGATCTCGGGCGGGGCCGAGCTGATCGAGCTTGGCGATGCCCAGATGAACAGCCGCGCCTATTGTTCGGCCTTCAACTTCAAGGGCGGCGATCAGCAGAAGAAGGTCGGGCTGCTTTCGGGCGGCGAGCGCAACCGGGTGCACCTGGCGAAGCTGCTGAAGGAGGGCGGCAACGTGCTCCTGTTCGACGAACCCACCAACGACCTAGACGTGGAGACGCTGCGCGCGCTGGAAGACGCGCTGGTGGAGTTCGCCGGCTGCGCGGTGGTGATTTCCCACGACCGGTTCTTCCTCGACCGCATCTGCACCCATATCCTGGCATTCGAGGGCGAAGCCCATGTGGAATGGTTCGCAGGCAACTTCGCCGACTACGAGGAAGACAAGAAAAGACGCCTCGGGGCGGATGCGCTGGAGCCGAAGCGGGTGAAGTTCAAGAAGTTCAGGCGCTGAACGCCACGCGCACCGGAAGGGTTCGCCGAAAAGGGTGCGCCGAAAGGAACCCTGCTCCGCAGGCTTCAGCGACGCCGCTCCCCCGCGCCGTTTCCCCCGGCAAGCAGGCGGCGGGGCACCGTGCTGCTCCAGATGCGGGACATCGCCCTGTCGCCCTGCGCGCTGCGCGGGCCGCGCAGCGGATTGAGCCGGCCGTCCGTCCAGGCGGGGCGGAAGCCGGCCGGCACAGCGGCCGCCCGGGTGGCAGCGGATGCCGGTGCCGGACCCGGGGCCGCCTTCGCACCGCCCGAAGATGCCGCCGCCACCGCCGCCGCGCCCTTTCTGTCCTGCCGCGCCGGCAGGGCGGCAGCCCCGCCGAGGCTCGGGGGCTGGCCGCAGAGCAGCTTGCGGTCGCGGGTCACCCGCGGCACCCAGACGACATTCTCCCCGTAGCCGGCGCGCAGGAACACGCAGCCCCGGCTGTCAACGTAGCGATCGGCGGAATAGCCGGGCGGCGGCAGCTCCGCCGGGCCGTCCACCTCGCCCAGGGGCAGCGCCCCGGCCTGTGGCGTGCCGGCGGCAACGATCGGCCACAGCGCGGCCAGCGACAAGGCGATCAGACGACGGCGCAACCGGCCCCTCCTCCATGCAACGGCGAAAGGATGCCGCAGCCGGCACGAGCTGTAAAGCGCTCGTTGACCATTGCCTGCCATTGCCGCCATGGGAGCGCTACCGGGTTCCGAACATCCGGTCGCCGGCATCGCCGAGCCCGGGCACGATATAACCCTGATCGTTCAGCTTCTCGTCAACCGCCGCAGTGACGATGGGCACGTCCGGGTGCGCCTCCTTCATCCTGGCGATGCCTTCCGGCGCCGCCAGCAGGCACATGAAGCGGATGTTTCGCGCCCCGGAGGCCTTCAGCAGGTCGATGGCCGCAACCGAGCTGTTGCCGGTGGCCAGCATCGGGTCGAGCGCGATCACGAGCCGCTCGTCCAGACTGTCGGGAACCTTGTAGTAATACTGCACCGGCTCCAGCGTTTCCTCGTCCCGATACAGCCCGACGAAGCCGACCCGCGCCGCCGGAATCAGCTCCAGCACCCCATCGAGAAGCCCGTTGCCCGCGCGCAGGATCGAGATCAGGGCGAGCTTCTTGCCGCCGAGTGTCGGGGCGTCCATCGGCCCGAGCGGGGTTTCGACAGGGGTCGTGGTCATGTCCAGCTCGCGGGTGATCTCGTAGGCCAGGAGCTGGCTGATTTCCCGCAGCAGGCGACGGAAGGAATTGGTCGATGTCTCCTTTCGGCGCATGATCGTCAGCTTGTGCTGCACCAGCGGATGCTCGACGAGGTTGAGATGGTTCTGCATCGGTGCCGTATCCTCTTCTTCGGCTCGGTTTCTTCGGCTCGGTTGCCCTTCTGCACCCGGCAGGCGGAATCGCCGCCCCGGCGCGCCCGGCTCAGCCCAGGAAGCTGCGCCCCGTCCCTGCGCTGTCTATGCCCAAATGGTCGGCGACAGAAGCCGCGACATCGACAAATCCGACCAGCCCGACCCCCCTGCGCCCCCGGCCATGCGCCAGAACCGGCACCCGCTCGCGGGTATGGTCCGAGCCGGGCCAGGTCGGATCGTTTCCGTGATCGGCGGTGAACAGCAGCAGGTCGTCCCGGCGCGCGCGCGCCAGGATGGGGCCGATACAGGAATCGAACCATTCCAGCGCCCGGGCATAGCCGGACACGTCGCGCCGATGGCCGTAATCGCTGTCGAACTCGACGAAATTGGCAACGGTCAGGCTGCCCTCCTCGGCCGTGTCCACAAGCTCCGACAGATGCGCCATCAGCTCGGCATCGCTGCCCCTGCGCTCTTCGTCGATCCCCCGGTGGGCGAAGATGTCGCCGATCTTTCCGATCCCGTAAACCCGCCTCCCGGCAGCCTGCACCCGGTCGCACAGGGTCGGGGCCGGGGGCGCGATCGCATAATCGCGCCGGTTCTTCGTGCGCCGGAAATCCCCACAGCTCCCGGTGAAGGGGCGGGCGATCACCCGCCCCACCTTCATCGCATGCAGGACGGGTGCGAGATCTTCGCACAGCCGGTAGAGCCGCTCCAGGCCGAAGGCCTCCTCGTGGGCGGCGATCTGAAACACGCTGTCGGCCGAGGTATAGCATATCGGCCAGCCGGTGCGCAGATGCTCGGCGCAGTGACGCTCGATGATCGGCACCCCCGAGGCATGGCAGTTGCCCAGGATGCCCTCGGTGCCGGCCAGCACGCAGACCTTTGCCACCAGCTCCTCGGGAAAGGCCGGAACGGTGTCGGGGAAACGGGTCCACTCCCAGGGGACCGGCACTCCGGCCAGCTCCCAGTGACCGGAGGGCGTGTCCTTGCCGTTGGAAACCTCGGTGGCTGCGCCCCAAAGGCCCTGCGGCGCGGCGCCGAGACCCGGCGCGGCCTCGCCGCAGGAAAGGCGGATGGCGGCCCCGAGCCCCAGCCGGTCCAGATTGGGCAGGCGCAGCACGCCGCTGCGTCCCTCCTCGGCCCGGCCGGCGGCGCAGGCCCGGGCGATGTGCAGCAGCGTGTTGGCCCCGGTATCGGGCACATCGCCGTTGAAGAAGAGCCCGGCATCCGGCGCACCGCCGCAACCGACCGAGTCCAGAACCACCAGAAAGGCGCGCGCCATCAGCGGATGCTCCTGTGCACCAGCGGCGGCACCGCCGGCTTGCGCCGGGAAACGGTGAAGGCCGCCCGCACCCTGCCCTCGACCGCGTCCGCCGCCTCTTCCGAAGCGGCATTGATCACCGCAAGCGGCGTTTCCGGGCTGACCGCCTCGCCGATCGGAACGACCTCGCTCAGCCCTGCCGTCGGGTCGATCCGGTCATCCTGGCGCCGGCGTCCGCCCCCCAGGGCGACGACGGCAAGACCGAGCGCCGTGCCGTCGATGGCCGCGACATAGCCCCGCTCGCCGGCCGCGACCGGGCGCAGCACCCTGGCCGCCGGCAGCCGGTCGCGCCAGCGCTCGACGAAATCTCCCGGCCCGCCCAGCTCGGCCACCATCCGCCCGAATCGTTCGGCGGCGGAGCCGTCCACCAGCACCTCGCGGAGCTGCTGCGCCCCGACGACCGCATCGCCGGCCATGCCCACATGCGCCAGCAGCTCGCCGCCCAGCCGCGCCGCCAGATCCACCAGGATCGTGCCGCGCGCACCGCCGGTGAGGGCCTCCATCGCCTCCATGACCTCCAGCGCATTGCCCACCGAGGAAGCGCAGGGCTGGTTCATGTCGGTCACCAGCGCCGATGTCCGGCATCCCGCGCCGTTGGCCGTCTGCACCAGGGTTTCTGCGAGCCGGATGGCATCATCCGGCGTCTTCATGAAGGCGCCGCTGCCCGTCTTCACGTCCAGCACCAGCGCCTCGAGCCCGGCGGCCAGCTTCTTGGACAGGATCGAGGCGGTGATCAGGTCGATGCTTTCCACCGTCGCCGTGACATCGCGGATCGCATAAAGCCGCCGATCGGCCGGGGCGATATCTTCGGAGGCCGAAACGATCGCGAAACCGCAGCCTTCCACGATGGCGCGGAAACGCTCCCGGCCGACCTCGGTCCGCACCCCCGGGATCGCCTCGAGCTTGTCGAGCGTGCCGCCGGTGTGGCCCAGCCCCCGCCCCGACACCATCGGCACATAGGCCCCGAGCGCGGCCAGCGCCGGCGCGAGCAGCAGGGAAACCGCATCGCCGATGCCGCCGGTCGAATGCTTGTCGATCACCGGACCCGGCAGATCCCAGCGCATGATCACGCCGCTGTCGCGCATCGACAGCGTAAGTGCCACCCGCTCCGGCGCCGTCATTCCGTTCAGCAGCACCGCCATGGCAAAGGCGCCGGCCTGGGCATCGGTGACCGCACCGCTGGCAAGCCCGTTGGCGAACCACGCCAGCTGCTCCGGCGAGAGCTCCTCGCGGTCGCGCAGCCTGGCGATGACGGAGCGCGCGTCCACCGGCTCAGCCCCTGCCCATATGCGCCGCCCCGAAGGCCCCGGGCAGGAGCTCGCGCATGCTCATCACCGCCCGGCGCCCGCCGGTCGTCGCCATGTGGATCCGCGCGTCGGCCGCGGCAAACTCCGCCAGCTTCTGCCGGCAGCCGCCGCAGGGGGGCACCGGCTCGGGGGAATCGGCGATCACGAAGAGCTCGGCGATCTCCCGCTCGCCGGCAACCACCATCGCCGCGATCGCCACGGCTTCGGCGCAGCAGCCTTCGGGATAGGCGGCGTTCTCGACATTGCAACCGGCATGAACCCGGCCGGAAGCGCTGCGCAGCGCCGCCCCGACCCGAAATCCCGAATAGGGCGCATGCGCGTTGTCGCGCGCCTGCCTCGCGACCCGTTCCAGCTCTTCCAGAGACATCTCTCCCCGCGCCTTCCCCGCATTCCTCCGGGCCAGAGTGAAGCCTTGCCGGCCCGGTTGCAAGGGCTCAGGGAAACCGGGTCTCGAATTCTCCGGGCAAGGCGACCTCGAGCATCTCGAAGTCGTCACTGATCCGCGAAAGGCGGCTCGCCATCCCCGGCGGAATGACGAAGGCATCGCCGGGAGAAAGCTCGGCCGGAGACTGGCCGCGCCCCTCCAGCGTGGCCGCCCCTTCCATCACGAAACCGAACAGGATGTCACCCTCATGCACCGCCCAGGGCACCTCGCCGGTGCCGCGGCGCACGACCATGACCGAGGCAACCCCCCGGGTGTTCTCCCTGATCGTGGTATCGCGCGCAACCAGCCCCGGAATACGGAACGGTTCCCATCTGGCCCCTGCCGCCAGGTTGTGCACGAACCGCTGCCCCTGCCATTCGCGCTCCGGGTTCACGCGCCCCGTCGGCAGGGTCATGTCGTGGTCGATCTCGGTCACATGCTCGGCCGGCACGCCGATCTCGATCACCTCGATGCCCTCGGAGGCTTCCACCACCCGGTGGCGGATCTCCGGCGGCTGGATGAAGCAGTCACCGGCGTTCAGCCGCCGCACGCCGCCCTGATCCTCGTAGAGCACGTCCACCCAGCCCCGATAGCAGAAGATCAGCTGGAAACCGACCTTGTGATAATGCACCATGTCGGGCACCGGCCCGCCGTCGGGAATGCGGATATGGCTGGCGATCATCGCCCCGCCCAGGCGCGAGGGCACCAGGTCGCGGTAATGCATGCCCGCCCGGCCCACCACCCAGGGCGCGCGATCCCTCAGGCGGCGCACGACAAAGGCGTGCTCTGTCGGCGGCACCACAAGCGGCGGATCCAGCGGCGCGATCTCGATCCGCGTGCCGTTCGGCGCCCGCAGCTCCCGCGCGCCGCCGGCCAGGGAATCCGGCTCCGGCACCAGAAGGCGCAGGGCGCCGGGAGACAGCGCCGCCCCGACCTCGAGCCGCAGCCGCAGCCCGTGCCCGGAGAGCACCGCAACCCGCGGATTGTCGGCCGGGCAGATCATGTCCAGCCGCATGCCGAGCACGCGCAGGAAGAAGTTCATGTCATCCTGCAGACTGTCGGAAGGCAGCAGGAATTCGCCGCGCGTCTCGCCCATCGTCCCTCTCCCGTTTCCGGCAGATTGCGCCGTGCAAGACCGGTTTTCAACCCGCACCGGAACCCGCACCGCAGGATTTCGGCCAGAGACCTTGCAGCCCGGCCGAAAAAAATGGTTTAATGTTGAACATATTTCCCGGGCGGAGGCGGAAATGGCGGAACACAGGCAGGATGCAGCCCGCAGCGCGGCACTGGCCTACCACGAAAGGCCACGCCCCGGGAAACTGGAAGTCAAGGCGACGAAACCCCTGGCAAACGGGCGCGACCTGTCGCTTGCCTACAGCCCCGGCGTGGCCGAGGCCAGCACCGCGATCGTTCGGAACCCGGATTCGGCAAACCGATACACGACAAGGGGCAACCTCGTTGCCGTGGTCACCAACGGGTCGGCCGTGCTCGGCCTGGGCGATATCGGGGCGCTGGCGGCCAAGCCGGTGATGGAGGGGAAGGCCGTCCTGTTCAAGAAGTTCGCCAATATCGACTGCTTCGACATCGAACTGGACGAACCCGACCCGGAAAGGCTCGCCGAGATCATCTGCGCCATGGAACCCACCTTCGGCGCGATCAATCTCGAAGACATCAGGGCCCCGGACTGTTTTATCGTTGAACGAATCTGCCGGGAGCGCATGAACATCCCCGTCTTCCACGACGACCAGCACGGCACGGCGATCGTGGTCGGGGCGGCGGCCACCAATGCCCTGCATATCGCCGGCAAGGAATTCGCCGACATCAAGGTGGTCTCCACCGGCGGGGGAGCGGCCGGGATCGCCTGCCTCGACATGCTCGTGAAACTCGGCGTGCGGCGGGAAAATATCTGGCTGTTCGACCTCGACGGGCTGGTGCACGAGGGGCGCGAAGCCGGGATGAGCCCGCAGAAGGCCGCCTATGCGCAGCCGGGCGGCCCCCGTCCCCTGGCCGAGGTGATCGCCGGGGCAGACATGTTTCTCGGCCTCTCCGGCCCCGGCGTCCTGAGCCCGGAAATGGTCGCCGGCATGGCTGCGCCGCCGATCGTCTTCGCGCTGGCCAACCCGACCCCCGAGATCATGCCGGAAGAGGTGCGCAGGGTGGCCCCGGAGGCGATCATCGCCACCGGCCGGTCCGACTACCCGAACCAGGTCAACAACGTGCTGTGCTTTCCCTTCATCTTCCGCGGCGCGCTCGATGTCGGCGCGACCGAGATCAACGACGCGATGGAGCTTGCCTGCATCGAGGGAATCGCCGCGCTGGCCCGGGCCCCCACGAGCGCCGAAGCAGCCGCCGCCTACCGGGGCGAGCAGCTGACCTTCGGGCCGGACTATCTGATCCCCAAGCCCTTCGACCCGCGGCTGATCGGGGTGGTGGCCACCGCCGTGGCCCGGGCGGCCACGGAATCGGGGGTGGCGCGCCATCCGTTGACCGATCCGGATGCCTACAAGGCGCATCTGGAAGGCTCGGTCTTCCGTTCGGCGCTGATCATGCGCCCCGTCTTCGAGGCGGCCTCCTCGGCATCGCGCCGTATCGTCTTCGCCGAGGGAGAGGACGAGCGCGTGCTGCGCACCGCCAACGCCCTGCTCGAGGAAACCATCGACAAGCCGATCCTGATCGGCCGGCCGGAGGTGGTCGAAGCGCGCTGCGCGCGGGCCGGGCTGGGCATCCGCCCCGGGCGCGACTTCGAACTGGTCAACCCCGAGAACGACCCGCGCTACCGCGACTACTGGACCACCTACCACGCCATTGTCGAACGCCGGGGCGTAACCCCGGACCTTGCCAAGGCGATCATGCGCACCAACACCACCGCCATTGCCGCGGTCATGGTCTACCGCGACGAGGCAGACAGCATGATCTGCGGCACCTTCGGGCAGTATCTGTGGCATCTGAACTATGTCGCGCAGGTGCTGGAAACCGAAGAGCTGCACCCGGACGGCGCGCTCAGCCTGATGATCCTGGAGGACGGGCCGGTCTTCATCGCCGATACCCAGGTGCACCCGGAGCCGACCCCGGCCCAGATCGCCCAGACGACCATTGCCGCCGCCCGCCATGTCCGCCGCTTCGGGATCACGCCCAGAATCGCGCTGTGCTCGCATTCCCAGTTCGGCAATCTCGACATCGAGAGCGGCCGCAGGATGCGGGAGGCGCTGGCGATCCTCGACAGCGCCCCGCGCGATTTCGCCTATGAGGGCGAAATGCATGTGGACACGGCCCTGGATGTCGATCTGCGGGCGCGGATCTTTCCCAGGTCGCGCCTGCAGGGGCCGGCGAACGTGCTGATATTCGCCTATTCCGATGCCGCCAGCGGAGTGCGCAACATCCTGAAGCAGAAGGCCTCGGGGCTCGAGGTCGGCCCGATCCTGATGGGCATGGGCAACCGCGCCCATATCACCACGCCTTCGGTCACCGCGCGCGGGCTGCTGAACCTGGCGGCGCTGGCGGGAACTCCGGTGTCGCGCTACGGCTGACCGGCCGGGCGACACGGAAATGTCGCTTTTGCCATAGCCGGCGGCGGCCGTGCGGTGTTCCCTGTCGGAAGACCCCGCTGGCAGGAGGAATCGCCATGGCCCGGCCGCGCAAGGCCCTGTTCATCCTGATCGATCAGTTCCGTGCCGACTGCGTGCACGGCGCGCTGGCCGCCCATCTGCGCCTGCCCGCCATCCGGGCCCTGCAGCGGGATGCGGTGAGCTTCGTCAACCACTTCTCGGTGGTCACCCCCTGCGGCCCGTCGCGCGCCTCGATCCTGACCGGGCTTTACGCGATGAACCACCGCTCGGTGCGCAACGGCACGCCGCTGTCGGCCGGCATCACCAACCTGGCCCTGGAGCTGGAAAGGGCCGGGCACGAGCCGCTGCTGTTCGGCTATACCGACACCAGCCACGACCCGCGCGCCCTGCCGCCCGGCGACCCGCGCCTGCGCTCCTACGAAGAGGTGCTGCCCGGCTTCCGGGAGATCGTCGAGATGCGCCAGGAAAGCGGCAGCCACCCCTGGCGCCGCCATCTGCGGGAAAAGGGCTACGACACGCCGGACTACGCCGATTTCTACACCCCGGTCTCGCCGGACCCGCAACGCCCGCCCAGACCCGACGACCCGGCCTTCTACCGCGCCGAGGACAGCGATACCGCCTTTCTGACCGACCGCTTCCTGGAGCACATGTCCGGGCGGACGGGCGAGGGCTGGTTCGCCCTCCTCACCTATATCCGCCCGCATCCGCCGCTGGTGGCGCCCGCTCCCTACAACCGGATGTATCGCCCCGAGGAAATCCCCCTGCCGCAACGCATGGCCGACCCCGCCGCCGAGGAACGGGTGCATCCCTTCATCGCGGCCCAGCGCACCCGGCCGGCAATCTCGGCAATGGTGCAGGGATGCCCCGGGCAGCTGGACGAAACCAGGGATGCGGACGTGCAGATGCTCCGGGCGCTCTACTTCGGGCTGGCCACCGAGGTAGACCACCACATCGGGCGGGTGCTCGACTTCCTGCGCGAAAGCGGCCAGATGGACGATACCCTGATCGTCCTGGCCGCCGATCACGGCGAGATGCTGGGCGACCATCACATGTGGGGCAAGAGCCATGTCTTCGACCCGGCCTTCCGGGTTCCGCTCATCATCCGCCACCCGGCGGGGGCGGAGCATTTCGGCAAGACGGTCGATGCCTTCACCGAATCGGTGGATCTGGCGCCGACGATCCTCGAATGGATGGGCTGCCCCCCGCCGCCCGGAATGGACGGCCGCTCGCTGCGCCCCTTCCTGGAGGGGTGCGGCCCGGAGGGCTGGCGCGAGCATGTGTTCATGGAACTGGATTTCGGCGAACCGGACGCGCCGAGCCCGGCGCAGAAGGCCCTCGGGCTGGCGCTGCGCCAGTGCAATGTCTCGATCCTGCGCGGCAGGCGCTACAAGCTCGTGCATTTCAACGGCGGGCTGGCGCCGCTGCTGTTCGACATGCGCGCCGATCCGCAGGAGATGCGCGATCTCGCCCGCGACCCGGCCCATGCCGACACGCTCCTGGAGATGACCCGCCGGCTGCTGGATCACCGGATGAGCTTTGCCGAACACAGCCTGTCGGACATGAAGATCACCGGGAACGGGGTATTCGGCTACAGCCCCTGATTTCGGCCCGCCCGCGCCCCGCACGGCCCGCACCCGCTCCCGCCGCTCCCCCCCGCTGCTCCCCGGGCCTGCTCCGCACCGGCCCCGCACGGGCAGCGCTCGGCCCGCACCCCGGCGCATGTCCCGCAACAGCCGGATCCGCCCGGCGCCGGGCGGGCCCGTTCAGGCCCGCGCCCCCCCTTCCGCCAGTTCCTGCCAGCGGTGGCAGGCCACGTCATGCGCGCTTCCCTGCTGGCTGAGCCGCGGTTCTTCCCGGCGGCAGATGTCGGTGGCGAAGGGGCAGCGGGTATGGAACTTGCACCCGGGCGGCGGGTCGGTGGGCGAAGGGATCTCGCCCTCCAGCTTCTGCGCCCTGCCGCGATCGTCCGGATCCAGCGAGGGAATCGCCGACAGCAGCGCCTTGGTATAGGGGTGGCGCGGCGCGGCGAAGAGCTCGCGCGTGGGCGCGCTTTCCACCAGCCGGCCCAGATACATCACCGCCACGTGGTCGCAGACATGGGCGACCACCGAAAGGTCGTGGCTGATGAACAGGAAGGTCAGCCCCATGTCACGCTGGATGTCCTTGAGCAGGTTCAGCACGTCGGCCTGGATCGAGACGTCCAGTGCCGCCACCGCCTCGTCGGCGACCACGAAGCGCGGGCGCGAGACCAGGGCGCGGGCGATCGAGATGCGCTGGCGCTGGCCGCCGGAAAAGGCATGCGGGAAGCGGCGCAGGTGTTCGAGGTTCAGCCGGCAGCGGGCCGCGATCTCGCGCACCCGCTCATCGGTCTCGGCGCGCGTCTTCGTGAGCCCCATCACCTCCAGCGGCTCGGCGATGATGTCGCGCACCGTCATGCGCGGGCTCAGCGCGGCGTAAGGATCCTGAAAGATCAGCTGGGCGCGGGTGCGGTAATCCTTCAGCGCCGCCCTGTCGATCGCGGCGAGATCGTATTCCACCTCGCCGTCGTCGTAGATCACCTCGCCGCGGGTGATCGGGGCGGCGCGCAGCAGGGCACGGCCCAGCGTCGTCTTTCCCGAGCCCGATTCGCCCACCAGGCCGAAGAAGCTGCCCCGCGCGATCTCGATGCTGACGCCTTCGACCGCGCGCACGACCTGCCGCGGGCCGATCAGCCCGCCGCGCAGCGGGTAGTGGACGGAAAGGTTGCGGGTGGTGATCAGCGCGCGCTCGCTCATGCCGCCCCCCTTTCGCGCGCGACCAGGTGACAGGCCGCGCGGTGATGTTCGTCAAGATCCACGAACTGCGGCACCTCGCGCCGGCAGAGGCCCTCGATTGCCACCTGGCAGCGGGTGTGGAACACGCAGCCCGAGGGGCGTTCCAGCGGCGAGGGGATGTCTCCGGGCACCGGGGTCAGAGGCCGGTCGAGATCTTCCAGGTCGGGCAGCGCCTCCAGCAGGCCGCGGGTATAGGGGTGCCCCGGGCTGCGCAGCACCTCGCGCACCGGACCCCGTTCCACCAGCCGGCCCAGATACATCACCGCCACGGTATCGGCGGTCTGGGCGATCACTCCCAGGTCATGGGTGATGAAGATGATCGCCATGCCGAACTCGGCCACCAGATCCTTCATCAGCTCGATCACCTGGGCCTGAATGGTGACGTCGAGCGCGGTGGTGGGCTCGTCCGCGATCAGCAGGCGGGGCCGGGTGGAAAGCGCCATGGCGATCATCGCCCGCTGGCGCATGCCGCCCGACAGCTCGAAGGCATACTGGTCGAAGCGCCTGGACGCATCCGAAATGCCGACCCGCGCCAGCATCTCGATCGACAGTTCGCGGGCCTGCTTCTTCGACATGTCGGTGTGGATCAGCAGCTGTTCCACCATCTGCTTGCCGATGGTGATGGCCGGAGCGAAAGAGGCCATCGGCTCCTGGAAGATCATCGAGATCGCCCCACCGCGCACCAGCTGCAGCTCGGAGCTGGTCCTGAGAGACATGATGTCCACCGACCCGTCGTCCAGATGCAGGGCGATCCTGGTCTGCGGGCCGTAAATCGCATTGCCCGGGTTCAGCTTCATCAGCGATTTCGCCGTCACCGACTTGCCCGAGCCACTTTCGCCCACCAGCCCCAGCACCTCGCCCTGTTCCAGCGAGAAGGAGACCCCGTCCACCGCGGTGATCCGCCCCTCGTCGGTGTCGAACTGCAAGGTGAGGTTCTCGACGTCGAGCAGCCGGGTCATTTGCGCGTATCCGAATAGGGGTCGGCGGCGTCGCGCAGCCCGTCGCCCACGAACACGAACGCCAGCACGAGGGTGATGAAGAAGATGACGGGGATGAAATACCACTGGTAGTTCAGCAGGACATCGGCATCGGTCACGTTCTGGAGCATCACCCCGAGCGAGTTCACCGGATCCTTCAGCCCCAGCCCGATGAAGGACAGGGCGGTTTCGCTGAGCACCATGTAGGGAAAGGAGATCACCAGATCGACGATGATGTAGCTGGTGAAGCTGGGCAGCAGGTGGCGGCGGATGATATGGCCGGAAGAGGCGCCGCACAGCTGGGCGGCGAGCACGTATTCCTGGTTGCGCTCGCTCAGCAGATGGGTGCGCACCCGGCGTGCCAGCGTCGGCCAGCCGATGAAGCCGAGGATGATGGATATGAAGAAGAACCTCTGCTCGGCGCTCCAGGTGTCGGGGATGAAGGCGGCCAGCGCCATGAACAGCGGAATCGCCGGCACGGTCCGGATCGCATCCGTGAACATCTGCAGCAGGCTGTCGACCCAGCCGCCGTAATAGCCGGATATGCCGCCGATGATCAGCGCCAGCACGAAGGCGATCAGCACCCCGATGGTGCCCACCGCCATCGACGTCTTGATGGCATGGAAGGTGCGCGAGAAGATGTCCTTGCCGGCGCTGTCGGTGCCGAAAAGATGAATCTGCCCCCTGTCCACCCCGAACAGCCGGGTGCGGAACTCCATGCCGAACAGCCTGTAGGGGCTGCCCTCGACGAAGAAACGGACATAGCGGCGGTCCTCCAGCCCCGTCTTCTTCGTCGTCACCCAGCGGAAATTCGTCTTGATCGAACGTTCGCGCTCGTAGCTGTAGACGAAGGGGCGCCAGGAAAAGCCGTTCTCGTCCCAGAAGCGGGGAATCTGCGGCGCGCCGTTGAGATATTCCTTGTCGCGCCCGGCAATGGTCGGGTCGTAGGGGGTCAGGAAGGGGGCGAAGATGCCGGACAGGATCAGAACCACCAGCACCCAGGCCGCCACCACCGCCGATTTCTGCCGCCTGAAGCGGGTCCAGATCAGCTGCCCCTGGGAGGCGGTGAAATAGGCCTCCTTGCGCTTCTGCTCGATGGCGGCATCCGGCTGCGTGGTTTCGGTCATGGCCCTACCCCAGGATGCTGCGGCGCACGCGCGGATCTGTCAGCGCGAGGATGACGTCGGTGGCGAAGTTCACCGCCACGATCGAGCCGGTGAGCAGGAAGATGATGGCGCCGGCAAGCTGCTGGTCGTTGGAGCGCGCCAGCGCCTCGATCAGAAGCGATCCCGCCTCGGTGAGCGTCAGGATCAGGGCGACGACGGGAAGCTCGTTGAAGATGCGGTTGAGGTCGAAACCGAGGCTGTTGATGATCGGCCCCAGCGCGTGGCGCGCCGGGTAGCGCCACAGCAGCCGCCTTCCCGCCACCCCGCGCGCCCTGGCCGCGGTGACATAGAGCTTGCCGATCTCGTCGCTCATCAGCGCCCGCACCGTCTGGATGGCGAAGGCGGTGGCCGACCAGCCGAGAATGAAGATCGGCAGCCAGGCGTGCTTGAGGAAATCCGCCACCCGCTCCCAGGACCACGGCGCATCGCGGAACTCCTTGGAAAACAGCCCGGTGAGGCTCTCGCCCCACATCACGGTGGCGAACAGCATGATAATCAGCGCCAGCAGGAAGTTGGGCAGCGCCAGGCCGAGGTAGGAAACCAGCCGCAGGGTGTTGTTGAGCAGCCTGGAGCTGGAAGTCGCCGAGATGATGCCCACCGGCAGGGCGATGGCATAGGCCAGCGCCAGGGCCGTCAGGCAGATCCCCAGCGACAGCAGGAACTTGTCCCCCAGCAGACGCGAGATGTTGAGCCGCAGGATGCAGGATTCTCCGAAATCCCCCTGGAAGGCATTGGTGATCCAGATCACCCAGCGGGTGAGGAAGGGCTTGTCGAGCCCCAGGCGCACCCGTTCGGCCTCGATGTCGGCCACCGAGATCGCGCTGCCCTGGGTGTTCTTGAAAGCCAGGTAGCGCTCGGCGCAGTCGCCGGGCACCAGCTCCATCAGCGAGAACACGATGAAGGAGACGATCACCAGCGTGACCACCGCCATGGCGGCGCGGATCGCCACGAAGCGCGCGAAGTGAAGCATCCCCGTTTCCACCCTGCTGCCCCGCGCCGCGCACGGGGCGCGGCCGGTTCCGGTTTCGGGTGCCGCGGGCGGGCGACCCGCCCGCGAGCTGTTCCTTCAGGCCCTTCAGCCCCGGATCATTCGTCGAGCCACCACTGCACCGGACGGTAAGGATAGGTCCGGTAGTATTCGTAGGAGGCGGTCTTGAACGGAACGAAGTTCTTGAGCGCGTTGCGGTGGTAGATCGGCGCGGGCGCCTGGACGGTGCCGATGAACAGCAGCTGGCTGGTCATCATCTCCACCAGCTTCGCGCCGAGACTGGCCTGCTCGTCCGAGCCGGGCGAGGCCGACTGGAAGGCGTCGATGGTATCGGAAAGCTCATAGACCCACTGCGGCGGCTTTACGCCCTTGGTTCCGCCCGAATCGATGTATTCGGCCCACAGCATGCCGGTGCGGTGCGCGAAGTAGTTCTCGAACGGCGGCTTCCACAGCTCGGCCACCCCCATGATGATCGGCAGCGGCTGGCCCTTGTTCCACATGCCCACGTCCAGCTGGTTGGAGGACTGGGCCGAGCGGTACTCGTCGGGGGTGACCTCCTTGACGGTGGTCTGGATGCCCACCTCCGACCAGTACTGGCCGACCAGCTCGACCACCTGGCCGGGGATGCCCTGGGTGGCGAACTGCAGGTTCAGCACCAGCTTGTCGCCGTTGGGCAGTTCGCGGAAGCCGTCGCCGTCGAGATCCTTCATGCCGATCTCGTCAAGCAGGGCATTGGCGCGGGCCGGGTCGTACTCGGCCTTGTAGCTCAGCCACTTGGGATCGACGAAATCGGGCGTGGGCGAAAACCCGATGTACTGCTTGGGCTCGCCGAGGCCGAAGAAGGCGGTCTCGTTGAGCTCGTCGCGGTTGATCGCCACCGACATCGCCTCGCGGAAGCGCACGTCGCCGAAGACCTCGCGCTTGGCCGGATCCTCGGAGGTGACGTTGAACGAGAAGGTCGGCATGGCGATGGTCGGCTTCAGATCCACCGTGAAATCGCCCTTTTCCTGGTTTTCGAGCAGCAGCGGCGCCGAGGGCAGGGTCAGGGATTGCGCCTTGTAGGTGACCTCGGCGTTGACCAGCTTGAGCAGGCGCACCTCGTTCTCGTTGGCATAGGTCTCGTCCTGCTCGTTGATGTAGGGCAGCTGGTTGCCGGCGGTGTCGACCGCGAAGAAATACGGGTTGGCGACGAACTTCCGCCCTTCCGTGGTTTCCTTCACGATCTGGTAGCTTTCCAGCGTCGGCATCGCGTCACGCGGCAGCCTGGCCACCTTGTCGGGGCTGTTGAGCATCGGCGTGCCGGTATCGGTCCAGTCCGAGTTGCCGTAATAGGCCTTGATCAGCGCATAGCCGTTCTCGAACCCGTAGGATTGCGCCAGCTTGTCGGCATCGGGGTTGAGCGCCGGGTGGAACTGGCCCAGGAAATGCTTCGGCTGGAAGGGCTGGGCATAGATGGTGGCGAAGGTCGCCAGCAGCCCGGGCTTGGGCGCCGGCAGCTTGAAGACCACCGTCTGCGGATCGGGGGTTTCCACCGTCATCGGCTGGCCGGCCACGAGCGCGTAATCCTTCGGCTTGGAGAACACGTTCGGGTCCATCATCAGGTTGTCGTACCAGAACTTGATGTCGGCCGAGGTGAACGGCGCCCCGTCGGACCACTTGTGCCCCTTGCGCAGCCGGAAGGTCAGCTCGGTGAAATCCTCGTTCCATTCCCAGGACTTGGCCACATAGGGCACGATGGTCTGCAGGTCGTCCGAATAGCGCACCAGGTTGACATGGCGCACCGACAGGAAATCGGAGGTGCCGGCCTCCGGCGCGTTGGAGAGCGCATCGAAGACGCCGCCGTAGCGACCGATCGATTCATAGGGCGCGATCACCAGCGGTTCCTCGGGCAGGCGCTCGGAAAGGGGGGGCAGCGCGGGGTTGCCGCGGATCCTGGCGTTGAGCTCCGCGATCGCCGGGTTCTCGGCGAATTCCAGCGTGCAGCTGGCCAGCGACTGGAATTCCGCCAGGTCGTATTGCTGCGGATGTTTCCCCGGCGCCACGCCCTGCATGTCGCTCACGGTGACCGGAGGGCACGGCGCGGCACCGGCCGCCGCCGTGACTGCCAGCAGCGCCGCTCCCGAAAGGAACACTCGTTTCATGATCAGTTCTCCCTGTTTTGGATCCCGCGGAGCACGAGGCAGAAACCCCGCCCGACTCCGGTTGCCGTTCTGGCGCACCACTGTGAAGCCCGTGTGACACCGGCACGGATTCCGTTCGTTTTTCTTCCCTTTTCTTCTTCTTGCTTCTTCTTCGCCTTTCCTTCTTCTGCAGCCTCCGTCCCTGCCGCGCGAAAAGACAGCCCGGCGACCGGAGCGATTCTGCAGATCGCTCCCAAGCCGCCGTTTGAAAAGAGTTGTCCAGCCCGCGTGCGCCTGTCAACTGATTTTCAGGGGGCCTTCAGGCGCGCCTGCGGGCGCGAACCGCACCGATGATGCGGATGATCCGCAGGAGACAGGCGCGGACGGTGGCAGCGGAGCGCAGGCTGATGCCGGTGCCGCACCCCGGATCGCACGCCGGAAAGCGGCGGCTCCACCGCGAAAGGCATGCAGCGGGGGCCGCGCAAGCGCCGGCCGGGGAGAGCGCGCCTCGGGTTCGAGGCGGGGCTGCGGCCGCCGGCACCTGCCGGCGGCCGCGGAGGCGGGGGATCATCGGCCGATCAGGGCCTTTCGCCGCGGGCCAGGCGGGCGTTGATGTCCTCGATCACCGCCGGCAGCTCCACCAGGCTGTCGATCACGTAATGCGCCCCGCTCTGCTCCAGCAGCTTGCGGGCATGGGCCATGCGGCGGGCGATTTCCTCCTCCGAGAGGGTCTTTTCCTCTTCCAGCGAATTGATGTTCATGTAGTTGGAATAGCGCACCAGCCCCACGCCCCAGCAGCCGGCATTGAGCGCCTCGCCCACACCGGAGGTGGTATCGTCGCATTTCACCACCGACTTCACGTCGTCGATGTCCAGCAGGTCCATGTTGCGAAACACCATGTGCGGCTTGGGACGGGCGCCGTTGATCACCTCGTCGCCGGCCACGGTGGCATCCAGCTTCAGCCCCTGCTCCTGGGCCGCGCCGTGCAGGATGTCCACCATGTCGCGGGTGAAGCCGGTGGAAGCGCCCAGCCTGATCCCCTGCCGCTGCAGATCGAGGCATACCTCCTTCACCCCGGGCAGCAGAGTGGTGTATTCGGGCAGGCATTCCAGCTGGGCGGGCACGAAATCGGCGAACATGGCGTCCACGTCCTCCTGCGTGGGGTAGCGGCCCTTCACCGCCTTCCAGCGTTCGCGGATTTCCGGCACCTCGGTCAGGGCCTTGATGTGCAGGTCCTTGCGCAGCCCCATCGGCCCGCGCGCCTCTTCCATGGTGATCTCCACCCCCTGCCTGGCGAAGACCTCGACGAAAACCACCGCCGGCGCGATCACATAGGCATCGGCCAGGGTGCCGGACCAGTCCAGCACCACCGCCTTGATCCTGCCGCGATACTGGCGCTGGTAGGTGTATTCGGAAAAATTGCTCATCTTTCGGGTTCCTTTGCGGTTGGTTGGCAACTTGCGGGACGGGCGGGTGCGATCAGGCGGCGGACAGCCGGGCGCGTTCGGCCAGGGCCTCGGGGGGCGGCGCGGCGCTGCGCACGCCCATTTCGGCCAGGGCCTCGCCGGCGGCGCGCACCACGCCGCGCATCACGGTTTCGTCCAGCCGGCCGATGCAGCCGATGCGGAAACTGTCCACCACCGTCAGCTTGCCGGGGTAGATGATGAAGCCCTTCGCCTTGAGCAGCTCGTAGAAGCGGGCGAAGGAAAAGGCCGGATCGGCGGGGGTGAAGAAGGTGACGATGATCGGCGAGAGCCAGCGCGCGTTCAGCAGCGTCTCGAAGCCCAGCGCGCGCATCCCTTCCACCAGCACGTCGCGGTTGCGCTCGTAGCGCGCCAGGCGGCCGGCCGTGCCGCCCTCGGCCGCGTGCAGCTCCAGCGCCTTCAGGAAGGCGGCCACCACATGGGTGGGCGGGGTGAAGCGCCACTGGCCGGTGCGTTCCATGTAGGCCCACTGATCGTGCAGGTCGAGGCTCAGCGAATGGCTGTTTCCCTTCGCCCGCTCGAGCGCCTGCCTGCGGGCGATCACGAAGCCGAAGCCCGGCACCCCCTCGATGCACTTGTTGGCCGAAGACACCATCGCCTCGAAGGGCACTTCGGCAGGCGCCAGCGGCAGGGCGCCGAAGGCGGACATGGAATCGATCAGCAGCCTCCTCCCGGCGGCGGCGGTGGCCTCGGCGATTTCCTCCACCGGGTTGAGAATGCCCGAGGAGGTCTCGCAATGGACGACCACCACATCGCTGATCGACGGATCGCCGGCCAGGGCCGCGGCCACTTCCGCGCCGCGCGGCGGCAGGTAGTCGCCCTTGTCGATCACCACGTGATCGCGGCCCAGAGTGCGCAGTATGGCGGCGATGCGCTGGCCGTAGGCGCCGTTGGCCAGCACCAGCGCCTTGCCGTCGCGCGGGATGAAGCTGCCCAGCATCGCCTCGACGGCGAAGGTGCCCGAACCCTGCATCGGCACGCAGTCATGCGCCTCGCGGCCGCGGCCGGCCATCTCCAGCAGGCAGGCGCGCAGGCGGGCAGTCATTTCGCGAAAGTCGGAATCCCACGACCCCAGGTCGCGCAGCATCGCCTGCCTGACCTCGGCGGCGGTGGTCAGCGGCCCCGGGGTGAGCAGAAACGGTGCATCGGCACCGGGCTGCGTTCCGCTGGCTGTGTCCTCGGCCATTGCCGCCCCCGGGTAACTGCTTCCGCAGCCGGTCTAGCCCGGTCCGATTTCATATGTGAAATCGTTATTTTATATTATATGATCGAAATCATCGATATATCATGCCGGGAGTCGCCGATGCGCCATGTCCAGCTGCGCGCCTTTCACTTCGTCGCCACCGAGGGCGGGTTTTCCCGTGCGGCAAGGGCGCTCGGACTGACCCAGCCGGCGATATCCGATCAGGTGCGCGCACTCGAACAGGCCCATGACGTGCTCCTGTTCGACCGGAGCAAGAAGCAGATCAGGCTGACTCCGCAGGGCGAGCAGCTGCTGCGAATCACCCGGGCCATGTTCGAACACGAGGCCCGCGCCGCCGCCTTTCTCGCCGAATCCCGCGCGGTGGTGGCCGGGCATCTGCGCATCATCGCCGACAGCGCCCAGCATGTTGCCGGGCTGCTCGGCCGGTTCCGCACCCGCCACCCGAAGGTGCGCATCACCCTGAGGTCGGGCAATTCGCGGGAAGTCGAGGCCGCGCTGGCCGCCTACCGGGCCGAGATCGGCGTGCTCGGCGGCTCCCTGCGCGCGGCCCGTTTCGAAAGCCTGTTGCTCGGGGCCAGCCCGATCGTCGCCTTTGCCGCCCGCGACCTTCCCGGCCGGCCGCACGGCCCGGCGACACTGCAGGAGCTGGCGCGCCTCCCGCTGGTGCTGCGCGAACCGGGCTCCGTCACCCGCAGCAAGCTGGAAGAGCAGGCCCGCGAAGCCGGCATGGAACTGTCGCCGGCGATCGAGGCCGAGGGCCGCGAGGCGGTGCGCGAGATCGTGGCCGCCGGCGGCGGGATCGGCTTCGTCTCCAGGGCCGAATACGGCCACGACCCGCGGCTGGTGATGATCCCCCTTGCGGGAACCCCGCCGACGATGGAGGAAACCGTGCTCTGCCTCTCCCAGCGAAAGGAGCTGCGCCTGATACGAGCCTTCATGGCGCTGGCACGGCAATACGCGCAGACCGTTCCCCGCGACGCCCCTCCCGGCAGCTGAACCGCGGGGACAGGGCGGCGGCCCTGCCGGCGGTTGCTCAGCAGCCGATCTCCTCGTGCTCGGTCAGGCATTCCGAATGGTCGCGCAGGATTTCCAGAACCCGGCATTCGGCCACGCTGTCGCCACTGCATTCGCGCAGCATCCGCTCCAGCTCGGTCTTCAGCGCCTGCAGGCGCAGGATCCGCCGTTCCACCTGCACCAGCTGGCGGCGGGCGATCGAATCGGCCCCGGCGCAGGGCCGCTCGGGGTGGTCGGCCAGTTCCAGCAGTTCGCGGATGGCATCCAGCGAGAACCCCAGCTGGCGCGCATGGCGGATGAAGGAAAGCCGGTCCAGGTCGGCCTGCCGGTATCTGCGCTGCCCGCCGGCGCTGCGCTCCGGCTCGGGCAGAAGGCCGATCTGCTCGTAATAGCGGATCGTCTGCACCTTGGTGCCGGTCCTGCGCGACATGGTTCCGATCGAGATCATGCCCTGCTCCCGCGCTGCGCTCCGGCCCCGCCCCCGCAGGCACCCCGCCGGGCGGGACCGGCCCTCGCCAGTCTAGCCCGCGGAAGCCGGCGGTGGAACCTCCGATGCGCGGCGGCCAACTTGCGAATCATTCTCAAATGCTCGATATCGGGCCGGCCCACACCCGGGCCGACAGGCAAGGAACACAGCATGGATGGCATGTCACCGATTCTCCTGGGGTTTCTCGGCAGCCTCGCCGCCGGTCTGATGACCGCCGTCGGGGCCTCGCCGGTGCTCTTCGGGCGCACGCCGACACGGCAGACCCGCGACATCTCGCTCGGCTTCGCCGCCGGGGTGATGCTGGCGGCGTCCTTCTTCTCGCTGATCATTCCCGCGCTCGCGGCCGCCGAAGCCCGCTACGGACCCGGGGCCGTGCCCGCGCTGATCGCCTGCATCGGCATCCTGATCGGCATGGGGGCGTTGGCGCTCATGAACGAGCGCCTGCCGCACGAGCACTTCAGCTCCGGACGCGAGGGGCCGGCGGCCGAATCGATGCGCAGGATCTGGCTGTTCATCATCGCCATCACCATCCACAACCTGCCCGAAGGGCTCGCGGTGGGAGTCGGCTTCGGCGCCGAAGGATTCGCCGGGGGTTTTCCGATCGCGCTCGGAATCGGGCTGCAGAACGCCCCCGAGGGACTCGCGGTGGCGGTGGCGCTCCTGGGCGAAGGCTATTCGGCCCGGCGCGCCTGGACGGTCGCCGCGCTGACCGGGCTGGTGGAACCCGTTACCGGGCTTCTGGGCGCAACCGTGATCGTGGTCGCCCAGCCGCTGCTCCCCTGGGGGCTGGCCTTCGCCGCCGGCGCGATGCTCTATGTCATCAGCCACGAGATCATCCCCGAAACCCACCGGGCCGGACACCAGAACAAGGCCACCACGGGGCTGGCGGTCGGGCTCGTGGTGATGCTGTTCCTCGACGTCTGGCTGGGCTGAACCCCGCCGGGAACCGCCGCGGCGAGCGGGACGGGAGCAGTGGCGGGAGCGGAGCGGAGGGCGCCGGCCCGCCCCGGCGCCCGGCCCGCGTGCGGGGGGTGTCCCGCGCTCACGGCGCGCGCTCCCCGGGCGCGGTGCGCCCTATTCCAGCCGCAGATTCTCGATCACCCCGCGCACCTGCCCGCCGGTATCATCGCTGTCGGCGCTCACCGCAAGCGCCACCAGCCGGCCCGCCGGCCTGCCGAACAGCCGTTCGAAATCGTTCCGCGGCGCCACCTGCTCGGAAAAGCGGCCGGTGCCGGCCTGGCGCAGCACCACCAGCCCCAGGCTCCCCTCCGCCCCGTAAGGGCTGATCAGGCGGGCGCCACGCGCGTGGTTCCCGCCCCAGACATAGACCACCATGCGCGCCGTGCCATCGCGCAGCAGCCGCCGGGCCGCTCTCGGCGACAGGGCCTCCGCCCGCTCCGGGGGCAGGAACACGAAGTAGAGCGCGAGATTGCGATCGTCCGCGCCCTTCACGTGCAGCGGCGTCGGCACGACGGAACGGCTGACCGACCACTCCCAGGAAGCGCGCTCCGCATCCTGGAAGCGCCGTTCCAGCGGAGCATAGAACATGGACACGGTGCCGTCGGAAACCACCTCCAGCCGCGTGCCCTCGGCACGATATTCGTTCGACCAGAGGCGCAGGAACCCCTGCTCCTTCCAGCCGCGATCGAACCGTAACGCCTCGGCCGCAGCGCCCCCCGGCCAGCCGGCCAGCGCAACCGCTGCCGCCGCCAGTGCCGCAGCCGGCCGCCCCGCCCGCATCCGGGCCGAACCCGTTCTGCCCCCCTGCCGCCGCATGCCCATGCCTCCTGCCGGTTCCGCTCCCGCCTGCATCCTGGCGCAGATCCGGCCGGGCCGCATCCCACGCGCCTTCACATCGCGGTGAGCGCGGCAGGGTCCGGCCGGCGACCGGAACCGTTCAGAGCACCGTGAACTGGCCCATCATCCCGGCATCCTCGTGTTCGAGGATGTGGCAGTGATACATGAAGGGCAGATCGGCCGGGGCAGGCCGGGTGAAGGGGATCAGGATCTCCGCCTGCCCGTTCACCAGCACCGTGTCCTTCCAGCCCCGGTTCTGCAACCGCGGCGGGCCGCCGTTCTCGGACAGCACCTGAAACTTCACCCCGTGCACGTGGAAGGGGTGCATCAGCATCTGCCCCGAGATCACCCAGCGTTCCAGGTCGCCAAGCCGGACCTGCTGGTTGATCACATCCATGCGGAAGGGCGCGCCGGAAATCGAGAACGGGGTCTTCGAGAACATCATCCGCGGCCCCATGGCCATTTCCAGCACCAGTTCGCGGCTGCGGGCCACCGGCTGTCCGGCGAGGTCGGGCATCTCGCCGTCGAGCGCCTCGGGCAGCCGGTCGATGCGCGGCGTCAGCGCGGAATCGACAACAAGCGGCAGCACCGTGAAGGCAGTGGCCGGGTCCACCGGCCCGCCCAGCGGCAACGGCTCGATGGCGCCGCCGCCCATCATGCCGCTGCCCATCATGCCTCCCATGCCGCCGCCGCCTTCGGCATTGACCTCGAGGCCGGAGACCAGCGCCACCTCGCGCCCGTCGGAAAGGTCCACCAGCACCTCGGCCCGCTCGCCGGGGGCCAGCACCACGGAGGGCATCGCCAGCGGCCTGTCCAGAAGCCCGCTGTCGGTTCCGATCAGGTGCATCTCGCGCCCGTCGGAAATCGCCAGCGTGTAGATGCGCGCATTCGAGCCGTTCAGCAGCCGCAGCCGGACGATGCCCGCCGGCACCACGGCGCTGGCCCCGATCTGCCCGTTGACGAGCATCCGGTTGCCGGCAAAGCCCATCATCCGGTCGTGGTTGGTGATGTTGTAGACCATCCGCCCGCCGGCGTCGAAGCGGCGATCCTGCAGGACCAGCGTCAGGTCGTCCACACCGTATTCCGAGGGCAGGCCGCGGGCGTCGTCCTGCCCGTCGGTCAGTTGCAGCACCCCGGCCAGCCCCTTGTAGACCTGCGGGCCGGTCTTGCCGTGGATATGCGAATGATACCAGAGTGTCGCCGGCGGCTGGTCCACCGGAAGCACCGGCGCCCACTCGGCCCCCGGGGCGATCGGCTGATGCGGCCCGCCGTCCACCTCGCCGGGGACGATCAGCCCGTGCCAGTGCACGGAGATTTCCTCTTCCAGGGCGTTGGTTACCCGCGCCGCCGTCTCGCCGCGTGCATCGAGGCGCAGCGTCGGCCCCAGAAAGCCCCCGTTGAAGCCCCAGCTGTGGCTGCGCCCGAGCCCCGGAAACTCCACGCTGCCGGCCGCCGCGTTCAGCGCGAACCGCCCGGTGGTCGTGGCATCGAGCAGCGGCGGCATCGCCAGCCGGGGCGGCGCGCCGCTTGCCCGGAGCCCCCCCGGAAGGCCGAGCGCGGTCGCTCCGGCGGCCATTGCCACCATGAATTCTCGTCTGTTCGTCATCGGTTTCTTCTTTCCCGTTCTTCCCGCATTCCCGGGATGCGTTCGTTTCCCGTTTCCCGGATCCCGGTGCCCGGTGCCCGGTGCCCGGTGCCCGGAACGGCTTCGCGCCGGTCCTCGCACCTGTTCCGGGCATCTGCTGCTCTCAACCCGGCTCGCGGCCACTCTCGCGCCAACCGCGTGCGATGTCGATGTCGCCCGATGTCGCGGCTTCCGGGCACTCCGTTTCCAGCTGCAGGGTTGCGAAGTGGAATCCGAACCGCTCCTTCAGAAGCGCATGGGCCTGTTGCAGGGTCCGCTCGCGCCCGGCATCCGGCACGCCCGGCGCTACCAGAAGATGGGCCGAGAACACGTATTTGCCGCTTGTAAGTGCCCAGCCGTGGATGTGGTGCACATCGGCAACGCCCGGCAGTTTCTCCAGCGCCGCGGCAATCTCCGCCAGGCTGATGCCGGCAGGGGTTCCATCCATCAGCAGATGTGCCGAATCGCGCAGGATTCCCCAGCTCGCCCAGAGCAGCACGAAGCCGAAGGCGATCCCCAGGATCGGGTCGATGGCCAGAAAGCCGGTGAAGTGGATCACCAGCGCGGCGACGATGATGACAAGGCTGCCCACGAAGGTCTGGATGATATGCCAGAATGCGCCCTTGATATTCAGATCGCTCGACTGCTGCCTGAACAGCAACCCGAGCGATATGAATTCCGTGAACAGCCCGCCCGCGGCGACCCAGAGCATCGGACCGGTGGCCAGTTCGACCGGATTTCCCAGCCGCATGAAACCCATCACGATCACCAGCAGCGCCATGCCCAGCAGGAAGGCGCCGTTTGCCAGCGCTCCGATCAGCTCGGCCCGATACCAGCCGAAGCTCCGCCGCTCGTCGGCCGGGCGGCGGGCGAGCCGGGCGGCGACGAGCGCCACCAGCACCCCCCCGACCGCGGAAAAGGTGTGAAACGCGTCCGAGATCACCGCCACCGAGCCGGTCCACAGGCCGACAGCCAGCTCGATCAGGAAATATGTTCCGGTCAGCCATGCGGAAATGGCCAGCGCCCGACCGCTGGAGGGCAGGTGGCCGCCATGCCCGCCGCCATGCCCGCCGCCATGCCTGAGCGCACCGGAACGCGCCGGAACGGTGGCCGGATGCGCCTGCGCTTCGCTCACCCCGCGACCTTTCGTCCGCCCGGGCGGGCCAGATCTTCGAGAATGGGGCAGTCCGGGCGGTGGTCGCCGGCGCATTCCTCGATCAGATGGGTGAGGGTGGCGCGCATCGCGTTCAGGTCCCGAATCTTCTGCTCGATCCGCTCCAGATGCTGCTCGGCGATGCGCTTCACGTCGGCGCTGGCGCGGGTTTCGTCCTCGTAAAGCGCCAGCAGCGCCCGGCAGTCCTCGATCGAGAACCCCAGCGCCCGGGCCCGGCCCAGGAAGATCAGCTTGTGCACTTCCTTTTCCCGAAAGGCCCGGTAGCCGTTGCTGTCGCGCAGGGGCTTCACGAGCCCGATATCCTCGTAGTAGCGGATCGTCTTGGCCGGAAGGCCGGAACGGGCGGCGACATCCCCTATGTTCATGTCAGCTCCTTTCCATTCTATTCGGCCCTATTCGGCCGGGGCGGGCTTCATTGCTCCTGCCGGTGCAGGCCCAGCGGCCGTGTCACCCTCCATCACCGGCCTGACCCAACGCAGGCGCAGCGCGTTCGACAGCACGAAGACGCTGGACATCGCCATGGCGAAGGCCGCCAGCATCGGCGAGAGCAGCACCCCCCAGACCGGGTAGAGAACCCCTGCCGCCACCGGGATCAGGACGGTGTTGTAGCCGAAGGCCCAGAACAGGTTCTGGCGGATGTTGCGCATGGTCTTCTGGCTGATGTCGAAGGCATTGACCACGCCGCGCAGATCGCCCGACATCAGCACCACGTCGGCGCTTTCGATGGCGATGTCGGTGCCGGTGCCGATGGCGATGCCCACATCGGCCTCGGCCAGCGCCGGGGCATCGTTGATGCCGTCGCCCACGAAGGCCAGCTTCCCGCCGCCCTCGCGCAAGCGATGCAGCGCCTCGACCTTGCCCTCGGGCAGCACCTCGGCCACCACGTGGTCGATGCCGAGTTCCCGGGCGATGGCCTGCGCCGTGCCGCGGTTGTCGCCGGTGATCATCGCCACCTTCTTGCCCAGCACGTGCAGCGCCGCGATCACCTCGGGCGTGCTCTGCTTGATCGGGTCGGCCACCGCGATCACCGCCGCGGCGCGCCCGTCGATGGCGGCGTAAAGCGGCGTCCTGCCCTTGCGGCCCAGCGCCTGGCCCGCCTCGGCCAGAGCGCCCAGATCGACCCCCTCGCGCCTCATCAGCCGGTCGGCGCCGATCAGCACCTTGTGGCCCTCGACGGTAGCCTGCACGCCAAAGCCGGTGATCGAGTCGAAATCCTCGGCCCCGGCCAGATCCAGCCCGCGGGCCCTGGCCGCGCGCACGATGGCCTCGGCAATCGGGTGCTCCGAGGTCGCCTCGACCGAGGCCACCAGGCGCAGCACCTCGGCCTCGTCCTGCCCCTCGGCCACCGTCAGGTCGGTCAGTTCGGGGCGGCCCTCGGTGAGCGTGCCGGTCTTGTCGAGCGCCACGATTTCCGCGTCCTGCAATGCCTGCAACGCATCGCCCTTGCGGAACAGCACCCCCAGTTCGGCCGCCCGCCCGGTGCCGACCATGATCGAAGTCGGCGTCGCCAGCCCCATCGCGCAGGGGCAGGCGATGATCAGCACCGAAACCCCGGCCACCAGCGCATAGGTCAGCGCCGGATCGGGACCGAAGAGGAACCATGCCGCCACCGTCAGCGCCGCAACGCCCATCACCACCGGCACGAAGACCAGGGTGATCCTGTCCACCAGCGCCTGGATCGGCAGCCTGGCGCCCTGGGCCTGCTCCACCATCCTGATGATCTGGGCCAGCATGGTGTCGGCGCCCACCCTGGTGGCGCGGAACACCAGCGCTCCGGTGCCGTTGACGGTGCCGCCGACGACCTCGGCGCCCTCCTTCTTTTCCACCGGGATCGGTTCGCCGGTGATCATGCTTTCGTCAACCCAGGACGCGCCGCTCACCACCTCGCCATCCACCGCGATCTTCTCGCCCGGGCGCACGTGGATGATGTCGCCGACCGCGATTTCCTCGACCGGCACCTCGACCACCTCGCCATTGCGCTCCACCCGCGCGGTCCTGGCCTGAAGGCCTATCAGCTTGCGGATCGCCTCGCCGGTGCGGCCCTTGGCACGAACCTCCAGGAACCGGCCCAGCAGGATCAGCGTCACGATCACCGCCGCCGCCTCGAAATAGACGTTCCGCGCCTCGGCCGGCAGGGCCGAGGGGGCGAAGGTGACGACGGTGGAATAGACCCACGCCGCAGCCGTGCCCAGCGCCACCAGCGAGTTCATGTCCGGCGCGCCCTTGAACAGCGCCGGAACCCCCCTGGCATAGAAGCGCAGCCCCGGCCCGAACAGCACGATGGTGGTCAGGAAGAACTGGATGTAGCGGTTGAGCTGCTCGCCCAGCACGTTTTCCCTGAATTCGGCGATGAAGCCGAAGAGGTAGCTGCCCATCTCCAGCGCGAACACCGGCGCGGTGAGAACCGCCGCCAGCAGCGTCAGCCGCCACAGCCTGCGCGCCTCCTCTTCCCTGCGCGCGCCCGGGTCTCCTGTCGCGCCGGCATCCTTCACCCTTGCCGGATATCCCGCATCGGCAGAGGCCCGGAGCAGATCGGCAACCGTCACCGCCCCCTCCAGAAAGGTCACGGTGGCGGTCTCCGAGGCAAGGTTCACCCTGACCTCCAGAACGCCGGGCAGCGCGGCGATGGCCCTGTCCACCCGCCCCACGCAGGAGGCGCAGCTCATCCCCTCGATCGCCAGCGTCACCTCCTGCCGGCGCGGCGGGTAGCCGGCCTGCTCGGCCGCGGCCAGCAGCGCCCCCGCCTCCGCGGGCGGGGCGAAGCGCACGGTTGCGGTTTCGCTCGCCAGGTTGACGCCGACCTCGCGCACCCCGGGCACCGCCCGCAGCGCCCGCTCCACACGGCCGACGCAGGAAGCGCAGCTCATGCCTTCCACCTGAAACACGAGTTCTTCTTCTCTTTCCTCGTCTGCCATCTGTCTGCTCCTTCCGGGGGGCGCGCCGACAGTCGCCGGCACGGCGGCCGCCCGCCGCGACTTTCGCTCTCACCTGCCACATGGGGGTTCCAGTTGCTGGAAGGTCAAGGCCTTCCATGACATTCCAGCAAAAAATTTCGCCCCTTCCCGCGCGGGAAGCACCTTGACCTTCCCGCGCCGGAACATCTAGCTGCCGGCGGCAGGGAAAGATCAGCAACGGAGGAACCGATGCGCAGGTTCAGCGTGCCGGAAATGAGCTGCGGCCACTGCAAGGCGGCGATAGAGAAGGCCGTGAGCAGGGCGGATTCCGCCGCCAGGGTGGCGGTCGATCTGGAAAAGCGCACGGTCGAGATCGACTCGACGCTCGACGATGCGGCCCTGCTCGCGGCGATCAGGGCCGAAGGCTACGAGGCGGTGCCGGCCTGAGCGGCCACCCGCCGGCGCCTCTGCCCGGCTGCACATCCTCCGCCCCGGCGCCCCCGGCCCCGGCCGTTTCGGCCGCCGCGCATCCGGCCACCGCGCACGGCCGGCAGGGCATCGGCCCCGCGCCACCCTCGCCGGAAGCCACTGCAGCGCGGGCGCTGCGCTCACTCCGCGGCCCGCGCCGCGGCCACCATCGACTGCAGCTGTTCCAGCTCGACGAACCCGGGCGCCAGCGCATCGCCGATCACGAACGAAGGGGTTCCGCTGAAACCCAGCTGCTCGGCCAGCCAGCGCGAAGTTTCCAGATGCTCGTCGATTTCCGGCGCCTGCATGTCGGCCTGCAACTGCTCTATGTCCAGCCCGATCTCCCGGGCAACGCGCAGCACCGCCGCCTCGTCGACCCGACCGCGAAGCCCCATGAGCCTTTCGTGCATCTGCGGGTATTTCCCCTGCCGCCGCGCGGCGAGGGCAGCGCGGGCGGCATAGACCGAGCCTTCGCCCAGGATCGGCCATTCGCGATAGACGACGCGGATGTCGCCATCCCCGTCCAGCAGCGCGGCCACCTCGCCCGCGGCACGCTTGCAGTAGGGGCAGTTGTAATCCATGAACTCGACCACCGTCACGCTGCCCTCGGGGTTGCCGACCACGGGGGCGTTCGGATCACGCTCCAGCAGCATGCGCTGCTCCGAAAGCAGCTCCCGCTGCGCCGCGGCTGCGGCTTCCGCCTCGCGCTGGCGGAGGATGGCGACGGCATCGAGCACGATCTGCGGGTTTTCCAGGATCGCCTCCAGCGCCAGGCGCTTGATCTCCTCCTCGGTGAATTCCGCGGCCGCCGGGGCCGGAAGCCCCGCCGCCGACAGCGCCAGCGCCAGCGCCAGTGCTCCCCTTCTCACGACATCGCGCATGTCAGTCGCCCCTTTCCCGTTCGGCTTCCGTCTGGCTCGCCTGGAGAGCACGGATCCGCTCCGGCCAGTTCGACTTGATATAGGCCAGGATATCCCAGATCTCCTGCTCTGTCAGTGCGGCGGAAAAGCCTGGCATCCCGCTCCTGAAGCCGGCAATCCCGCGCTTTTCCAGAGCCCGCGCGCCGCCAAGGCTGACATAGTCGAACAGGATCCCGTCGCCGTGATGCCAGGTATGCCCCGCGGCATCGTGGGGCGGGGCGGGCAGAATCCCGTCAGGCCCCGGCGTCTGCCAGTCTTCCTGCCCCTCCAGCCGGGCCCCGTGACAGGAAGCACAGTTCTCGGCATAGAGCACCCTGCCCCGCTCGGGCGAGGAATCCGGCGGCATGACCGGCGTCCCCCCGGCAACCGCCGCCGGGGGGCGCAGGAGAAGGCGCAGGAGCCCCCCCTGCCCCGCCGCCAGCAGCACCAGCCCCGCCAGCCCTGCCCCCAGCGCGGCAAGGACGATCGGTTTCGCGCCGGGCCGTCTTCTGACCTGCCGCTTCACCTGCCGCCTCTCCGCCCGGGGCTCCGGGAGAGCCTATCTGACCCCGTTCGCACGCTGGAGCTCGCGTATGTAGGCCACGACATATCTGACATCGGCATCGGTCAGCCCCTCGACCGGCGGCATGTTGCCGAAATTCCAGTGATGGGCGCGCACACCGTTCCTGACTGCAAGCAGGAAAGCCGCGTCGCCGTGGTGCGCCGGTCGGTAGATCTGGTGGACCAGCGGCGGGGCTACCCCTTCGCGGCCTGCGGCGTTCCGGTTGTGGCAGGCCGCGCATTTGGCGTTGAATATGCGCTCGCCGATAAGGGCGGAATCTCCCAGCGCTTCCGGCAGGAGCACCTCGGCCAGCGCCGCGGCCTCGCCGCCGCCGGCCGTTGCGCCGGCCCCGGAGCCGCCCTGCGCGGCCGCTCCCTCGCCCATGCCGCCGGCCGCCTCGCGCACCGGCTGCGGCCCGAAAAGGAAATAGGCCCCGCCCCCGATCAGCACGGCAGCAAACGCGACCGCAAGCAACCTGCCGCCGTTCATCTCCGCTCCTCCATCTCGCCGGCCTTTCCGGCCCGTTCGGGCGACATCAGATCAGCTCATCAGATCAACTTCACCTGGGTGCCGACCTTCGCCAGCTCGAACAGTTCGGCGATCTGCTCGTTATACAGCCCGATGCAGCCGTTGGACGAACGCCGCCCGATCTTGCGCGTATCGTTGGTGCCGTGGATCCGGTAATACTGCCAGCTGAGATAGAGCGCATGCGTGCCCAGCGGGTTGTCGGGCCCCGGCGGCACGAAATCGGGCCAGTCGGGGTTGCGCCGCTTCATCGCCGGCGTCGGCGCCCAGGACGGGCCCTCGACCTTGCGGACCACCCGGGTGTAGCCGCGCCGGGTCAGGTCTTCGGACATCGGAACGCTGGTCGGGTAGATCCTGTAGATGCTGCCGTCTTCGGACCAGTACTGGAGCATGCGCGAACTGGTATCCGACAGGATGACACCGTTCTTCAGACTGTCGAAGTGATCGCGCCAGTCGTGCAGGCGGAAGGCCGACACGTTGCGCCGGACGAAGGTTCCGCCGTCGCCCCGGGCGAACACCGCCGGAGCGGGGAAGGCGCCGGCGGCGGCAAGCCCGAGCAGGACCGACCGGCGCGAAGCTCCGGTTCCGCCGGTCCGGCCGGGTTTTCCTGTCTGTTTCATGCCAACCTCATCTCGTTATCCGTGCCGACTTCTCATCTCTTCATGCCGGCTTCTCATGTCAAGCTCACGCCAGGCCCGTGCCGGGGTGCGGCGGATCGGGTCGCACGCCGCGATTCGCATGCCCGATGCCTCCGCGGCCCCTTCGGCACCCGCCGGTGTCAGGCCCTGCGTCCTTCCAGCGCTGGAAAGTCAAGACCTCAGGGCTCACGATTTCTTGAAATCTTCCCGCCCCCCGCGCCCGGCCCGGAAGCCTCCCCCGGGGGACGCAGCGGAAGAAACTTCGGAAGGCGCAGCCAGCAGCCGGCGGAACAGCTCGAAATTCACGCCGACCATGGCCAGGCGCTCCTCGGGCGTCATGTCGTCCCAGTGGGTCAGCATCCAGGCGTCGATCGCCTCGCCCAGCGCCATCGCGCTGTCAACCATCAGCGACTGCGGCAGGTCGGTGCGCACCACCCCCAGCTCCTGGCCGCGCAGCAGCGTGGCCTCCACAAAGCTGCGCGCCGCCCGGTAGAGCCGGTTGCTCCGGTCCATCCCCTTCGGCAGGCTGCGAAAGCGCAGCATCATCCGCCCCAGCTTCACATACCAGGTATTGCGGTTGGACAGTTCCAGCGCACGGCGCACCCGCCCTTCCAGCACGGGCCAGTAGCTTTCGGCCGTCAGCGCCTGCGGGTCGAAGCCGCCGATCTCGCACATGAGGATTGCAACCGAGCGCTCGGTCAGACTCATGAACAGATCTGCCTTGTCCTCGAAATAGTGGTAGAGCGAGCTCTTGCTCATGCCCGCACGTTCGAGAATCTTGTTCAGCGAAGCCCCTTCATAGCCATGTTCGGCAAATTCCTCGGCGGCGCTGTCGAGCAGGCGCTCCTTCTTCTGCTCATCGAGGTTTTCAAACCGGGTCCTGTTCATGCGCTTGACTGTATCAGGGGCAGCAGTTAGACACCAGCAGGTATGGACTGCCCGGTCCAGTCCGTTTTCCGCCGACAGCCCGGCCGACATCGGGGCGGGGCTGGCGGCGGGTGGCGTGCATTTCCCGGAGGCGGCCGAATGTTCTCACCTGCATTTTTCCCGCGTGCATTTTCTTCCCCGCGAGCATTTTCCCCGCGCCGAAGGACCATCCTTGCCGCTGTCGCGGCCGCGCTCCACCTGGCCGGGGCCTCTCTCGCGGCGGCCCAGGATGCCACGGCACTGCTGCGGGAAGCCCATGACAACTGGCGCTCGAAAACCTCGGAAACCACGGTCGTGATGACCATCCACCGCCCGAACTGGGAACGAAAACTGACCATGAAGGGCTATTCGCGGGGCGAGACCGACGCGCTGGTCCGCTTCATCGCACCCCCCAGGGAAGCCGGCAACGCCACGTTGAAGCTCGGCAACAACACCTGGGTCTACAACCCGAAGATCAACCAGGTGATCAAGCTGCCCGCCTCGCTGCTGGGGCAAAGCTGGATGGGATCCGATTTTTCCTATTCCGATCTTGCGCGTTCTGACGACGTGCTGCGCCACTACACCCACAGGATCATCGGCAGGACGCGCGCCGGCTCCCGCACGACCTACCGGATCGAGGCCGTGCCGAAGCCCGGCGCCCCGGTGGTCTGGGGCAGGCAGGTGGTGGAGATCCGCGATGACGGCGTTCTCATGGGCGTGACCTTTTTCGATCAGGACATGCGCCCGGTGCGCGAGATGAAGACAGAAAAGGTCCGGACGTTCGGGGGGCGCCCCTATCCGGCGGTGATGACGATGCGCAAGAGCGCCGCCCCGGACGAATGGACCCGCCTGGAAACCATCGAGGCCAGGTTCGACATTCCCCTTCCCGACCATCTGTTCACCAGGTCGAACCTCTCCAACCCGAGGGACTAGGCAGATGCTCGCGTCCCTGGCCTGGCGGAATCTGTGGCGGCAGAAAACCCGCACGATCATCAGCATGATCAGCATGGGCTTCGCCAGTCTGCTTCTGGTATTCATGCTGTCGCTCCAGATCGGCAGCTATGACACGATGAAAACCGGCACCCTGCGCCTCCAGGACGGGTTTGCACAGGTGCAACCGCCGGGTTACGCCGACGATCCCGACATTTCGAACCTGATCGAAGACCCGGCCCCGATCATCGCGGAGCTGAAAGCGGTCGAAGGGATAGCCGAGGCAGCGCCGCGCGCCGGCACCTTCGTGATCCTGGCCAACGGCGAAACCAGCTATGGCGCGGCCGTGCTCGGCATCGCACCGGAAAGCGAGGTCAATGTCTCCACCCTCGGCGCAGCGCTCGGCCAGGGCAGATATCTCGAACCCGGCGACACCGATGCGATCTATCTGGGCGAAACCCTGGCCCGGAACCTGGGCCTTGCCGTCGGCGACCGGGTGAGCCTTCTGGGCTCGGGCGCAGACCGCTCGGTGGCCGCCGACAGCCTGGAGATCGTGGGCCTGTTCCGCACCGGCGTTCCCCAGATCGACCGCCAGCTCGCGCAGATGCCGCTCGACCGGTTCCAGGAGACCTTCGCCCTGCAGGGCGAGGTCAACGTGATCGCGCTGAGCGGCAAACGGCTGGCCGATGTGAACCGCGCCCTTCCCGAACTTCGCCGGATCGCCGCCGCACATGGCCTTGTGGTGCGCGACTGGGCCGAACTGCAACCGGCCCTGAAGCAGGCGATCGCGCTGGACGTTTCGACATCGGCGGCGATCTATCTCAGCCTGGTGGCCGTGGTGACCTTCATCATCCTGAACACGCTTTACATGTCGGTGCTGGAGCGCACCCGCGAATTCGGCATACTGCTGGCTCTCGGCATGAAGCCGGGCGCGATCGGGCGCATGATGTGGCTGGAGCTGATCCTGCTGGCCGCGCTGGGCTGTGCGTCCGGGGTGGCGCTGGGGGCGCCGCTGGTGCTGTGGTTCCAGCAACACGGCATCCCCGTGCCGGGAATGGAGAACATCATGGCGCAATTCGGCCTGCCGTCGCGGATCTACCCCTCGCTCGACCCGATCAGCGCGAGCGCAGGGCCGCTGGCCATCCTGGCCTCGGTGGCCTTGGGCGGGCTCGTTCCCTGTCTGCGGATCCGCCGGCTGCACCCCGTATCTGCGATGCGGGCCGCGTGATGGAGAGCCTGAAGCTCCTCGCCCCGCTGGCCTGGCGCAACATCTGGCGCACGCCGCGCCGCACGGTCATCACCCTGATCGTGGTATCGGTGGGAATGTCGTCTATCCTGCTGTTTGCCGCATTTCTCGAAGCCTGGGCGGCTTCCAGCCGGGACCGGACCCTGACGCTGCTGACCGGCAGCGCGCAGATCCACGCCGAGGGGTTTCTCGACGACCCGACCGTCAAGCGCATGTTCGACGAACCCTCCGGCGCCCTGGCGGATGCGTTGCAGGATTCCGGCATTTCCGGCTGGGCCCCGCGCCTGATCGTTCCTGCGATCCTGCAAAGCGAATACCGGACAATGCCGATCACCCTCGTCGGGGTGAGCCCCGCGCATGAACGCGCCGTTTCCGTCCTGCCCGGGAACGTGGTTGACGGAAACTATCTGCAGGACCCGGCCGACCCCGGTATCGTCATCGGGCGGAAGCTGCTCGACCACCTGAAGACCCGGCGCGGCAAGCGCGTCATCCTCCTGGCCCAGGCCGCAGACGGTTCGCTGGCCGAGCGCAGCTTCACCATCAGCGGCGCCTTTGCCGGCGACAGCGCCATCGAGGAACAATTCGTCTTCGTCGGCCTGCAGGTGGCGCAGGGAATGCTGGGAACCGGCGAACGGCTGTCCGAGATAGCCCTGCGGGTGGAAGACCCCGAGGCCCTCGGCCCGATCGTCGAAAGGCTGCGCCATGCCGCCCCCGGGCTCGACATCCGGCCCTGGAAGGAGCTTTCGCCGCTGGCCGCCGCCGTGGACGAGACGATGGGGCTCATGATCTACATCTGGCTGTGGGTGATGTTCGTGCTGATAGCTTTCGGCATCGTCAACACCCAGCTCATGGCGGTCTTCGAGCGGGTGCGGGAATTCGGCCTGATGCAGGCGCTCGGAATGAAACCGCGCGCCATTCTCGGACTGGTGACCCTGGAAAGCGGCATTCTCGTCGGGCTTGGGGTGTTGATCGGCATGGCAGCAGCGGTCGTTGCAATCAATTCTGTCACCGACGGCATCGACATCAGCTTCTTCGCCGAAGGCGCCGCCATGGTCGGGGCCGGCACCATGCTGTTTCCGGAAATCGATCCGGCCCGGATCGTTCAACTTTCATTCGTGGTCTGGGCATTGGGCGTCGGAGTTGCGCTCTGGCCCGCCCGCAAGGCCGCGAAATCGAGCCCGATGGAGGCGATGAAGCATGTGTCCTGAACGCGCAGGCACCCGAAACCGGATTGCACGCGGCCAGCCGGAAGGAGCGCTCCGGGAACGGAGCCCGCTCGTCTCCTGCCGCGGGCTGATCAAGACCTACGTGCAGGGCGCGATCGAAGTGCCGGCGCTGCGCGGCGTCGATCTGGACCTTGCCCGCGGCGATTTCGCCACGCTGGCGGGGCCCTCGGGTTCGGGCAAGACGACGCTGCTGAACATGATCGGCGGGCTGGACCGGCCGAGCGCCGGTGATGTCGTCCTGGACGGTCGGAACCTTGCGACCCTCGGCAAGGCCGAACTGGCCGAGCTGCGGCTGCACAGGATCGGCTTCGTCTTTCAGTCCTACAACCTGATCCCGGTCCTGTCGGCGCTCGAAAACGTCGAGTTCATCCTGCGCCTGCAGGGGATCGCTCCGCGCGAACGCAGGCAGCGCGCCCTGGAAGCGCTTGCCGATGTCGGGCTCGAGGGGCTGGAAGGGCGCCGCCCGGCGCATCTTTCGGGCGGGCAGCAGCAACGGGTGGCCGTGGCCCGCGCCCTCGTCGGCAGGCCGGCGATCGTGCTTGCCGACGAGCCGACCGCCAACCTCGACACCCGGAATGCCGAGGAGCTGATCGAGCTCATGGCCGCGCTGAACGCGCGCCTTGGCACCACCTTCCTGATGGGCACCCATGACGCGCGGGTGATCGCCCGCGCGCAGCGGCACATCGAACTGACCGACGGGAGGATCAGCAGCGATGAGACCCGCCCCGCAGGCTAGACGGCCCGGCGCGCCACGCGCCGCCGCCGTCTTCATGGCCTTCACGGCGGGGCTCGCGCTGGCCCTCGCGCCAACCGCCGCCGCGCGCGCCGGCGCGTTCTCGGGCAACCTCTCGGGCGACCTCGAACTGGGCCTGCAGGGGGCGGCGGCGGCCGACGCCGCGGGCCGGGACGGGCTGTCGGGCAGCCTGCGTCTCCGCTGGGAACGCCGGTGGGGCGATTTCGAGGCGGAGCTTCACTATCTGCTCTCCGCCCCGGCCGGTTCCGCCGCCGGAAGCGGAACCGTGCCCGGCAATCCGCTCGCGCTGTCGTGGACGCATGTCACCGCCGGCGGCCGGCGCCTCGAACAGCGGATCGACCGGCTGTCGATCGGCTGGTCGCGGCCGGGTTTCGTGCTGCGTATCGGCCGGCAGGCGCTGACATGGGGCACGGGAACCGTCTTTCACCCGATGGATATCGTCTCCCCGTCGCCCCCGGCCGCCACCGCCACCGGCAACGACTTCAAGCCCGGGACGGACATGATCTACGCCCAGTTCCTGCTGCGCGGCGGCGCCGATCTGGAGCTGGTCGCGGTGCCGCGCAGGATCGCGCCGGGCGGGCCGGTCACGGCTGCCGCCAGCACATTCGCGCTGCGCTACCGCGCGCAGCGCGGCGCGCTGGACACCGAGCTTGTCCTGGCGCGCTCGCGCGGCGAGCTGATCGCCGGGCTGGGCCTGTCGGGCGCGCTCGGCGGCGCGGTCTGGAAGCTGGAGCTGGTTCCCGTCCGGCTCGGCGACGGCCGGCTGCGGACTTCGGGGCTGGCCGGAATCGGCACCGGGGCAACGCTGGTGGGCCGACCGGCGTTCCTGTTCGCCGAATTCCACCGCAACGGCTTCGGCGTAGCCGGGGGGCGGGCCGCGCCGGATGCCCTGCCGCCGGAACTGGCCGAGCGGCTGGCGCGCGGGCAGGTCTTCACCCCGGCGCGGAACTCCCTGGCGCTCGGGGCAACGCTGTCCTGGAGCCCGCTGGTCGAGCTGAGTGCCGGCACGGTGCTGGACCTCGACGCGCGGAGCGGCCTGGCCTCGCTGGAGCTGGGGTGGTCGCTTTCGGACAACGCCGAGCTGACCCTTGGCGCGCAACGATCGGTCGGACGGTGCGGGAGCGGCATCTTCGGCGTGCCCTCGGCCAGCGGCGCGGGAACGGTCTGCCCGGCGCCCGCCGGCGGCTTCTACCTGCGTTTCCGGCAGCATTTCTGAGCCCATGTCCGGGCCATCCGCGCGCGGCGGCCTGATCTGCGGATCCGGTCCGCCCACCGGAGCGCCGGAAAGTCGCCTCTACCGCAGCGGACCGGAGCCGGCACCGAGTCGCCCCGCGCGGGGATTCGGGCGAAACGCTGCCTGACGAAGGTGGGGAAATTTCCACTTCTGCCATCGGACAGCGGAAACGAAAAAATGCAACCTGCTGACTTTCAATCGAAAAATTTGCAAGAAAGAAAAACAGAAAACAATTTCAAAAAAATTGAGGAATTTTTCCGGAAGGTTTAGAGTCCGGCTGTCGATGTCTTCCGGAGCGGGAAAAGCCTGTTTTGGTCGCAGCGGAGAGCAGAGGCCGGAACCGGCCCGGGGGAGGCGTTTTCGACCGCGCCCTGGGGCTTCCGGCCGTGCCTTCCGCCTTCGCCGCTCCGGCGGGCGACAGTGGCGTTCGCCGGGAGGAACGGCGGTATCGCCTTCGGACGCCGGCACACGCCATCGGCCCATCTGCCTGCCCGTACACGGGCAGCGGGCATCTGCAACGCCGAGCGCATCTCGGCATCAGGGAGGAGACGAGATGAACAAGCCACTCAATCGCAGGAAGTTCCTGAAAGGCGGCGCGATCGCCGCCGGCGCCAGCGCCCTGGCCACGCCGGCGCTCGCCCAGTCCAAGCCGATCGTGCTGAAGATGCAGGCGGCCTGGGGCGGCGGCATCTTCCTGGAGAACGCCCAGTCCTACGTCAAGCGCGTCAACGACATGGCCGGCGGGGCGCTGAAGATCGAGCTTCTGCCGGTCAACTCGGTGGTCAAGACCAGCCAGATGCAGGACGCGGTGCACCGCGGCGTGCTGGATGCGGCGCATTACGTGCCCGCCTACTGGTATTCCAAGTCCAAGACCGCCTCGCTGTTCGGCACCGGCCCCTGCTTCGGCTGGTCGAGCCAGGAGGTTCTGGGCTGGGTCCATTACGGCGGCGGCATGGAACTGTTCAACGAGCTGATGGAAAATCTCGGCCTGAACGTGGTGTCCTTCTTCAACTCGCCGATGCCGGCCCAGCCGCTGGGCTGGTTCAAGGAAGAGATCACCGACGCCGCCCAGATGAAGGGGCTGAAATACCGCACCGTGGGCCTGGCGGCCGACGTGATGCTGGAGATGGGCCTGTCGGTCGTCCAGCTGCCCGGCGGCGAGATCCAGCCGGCGATGAAATCGGGGCTGATCGACGCGGCCGAGTTCAACAACCCCACCTCGGACCGCGACTTCGGCATGCAGGACGTGGCCAAGCACTACATGCTGGCGTCCTTCCACCAGAGCCAGGAGTTCTTCGAGATCACCTTCAACAAGAAGAAGTTCGAGAAGCTCCCGACGGAACTGCAATCGATCATCAAATATGCCTCCGAGGCCGAGAACTCCAACTTCTACTGGAACAACACCAAGCGCTATGCCGAGGATCTGGTGAAGCTGCAGGAGGAAAGCGGGGTCAAGGTGCACCGCACGCCGGACAGCGTGATGGCCG
>Ga0256839_1000765_pt1 | contig 41096 bp, 25 predicted proteins | sample 354166metaG_FD_185968 | JGI IMG/M metagenome (GOLD analysis project Ga0256839, IMG submission 185968) | Hydrothermal vent microbial communities from Mid Atlantic Ridge, Atlantic Ocean - 354-166 | ecosystem: Environmental > Aquatic > Marine > Hydrothermal vents | place: Atlantic Ocean: Mid...
GAATCGGGCATAGGTGTCCGCGATATTGGCCGAGCACGGTACGGTAAAGCCCAAGACGTTGGCACCGGCGTTAATGGCTTGATTGGCGATGACTTGTTCGCCGGGATCAAACTGGCCGTTGCCGTCGAAATCAATCCAGGCTTCCAGAATGCCGGGCGCATTGGCCGTGGCGGTGATCTGGCTATTGACGCAGGCAATCAGCGGCGTGTCGAAGCTGATACCGTCCTCGTCGTCATTGCCGCTACAGACACCGGCTGTGCCGGTGCCCACCAGGTTGTCATCCAGCAGAGCGGTTACATCTGGTTGACCATCGGCTTCGGCATCGACGCAAGCGCCAAGGTAAAGTGGCACCGATGTGCTAACCCCATGCAGGGCGCCGTTACTAAGCTGTGTGGTGCCATAGCTGTCAGGCGCGTCTCCCCAGTCAACACCATATACTTCAACCAGGTAGTCTTCCACTTCGCCATCGGGCGCCGGGCCATCGAAAGGCAATCCGCCACCGGAGCTGATTCGGAAGCGGCTGTAGGTGTTGCCGACAATGGCGTCGCAAGGCACCATGACCGATACGGTATTGCTGCCGGCCAGCACTGGCTGGGCGGACAGGACCTGTTCGGTGGCCGGGTCGAAAACGCCGTTGGCATTGAAGTCGATCCAGGCATCCACGAAGGCGTCCTTGTTGCTAACAATGGTGATGTCGTTACTCTGGCAGGCAAACAATTCATTGCCATTGATAAAGCTGACGCCATCTTCATCATCAAAACACGGACCGATGGTTGTGCTGCCTGCGCTGGTGTCGTCACCCGTGGCCGGTGCACCGAAGACGGCAGGCTGGCCGTCGCTTTCCAGGTCGGTGCAGGACCCCAGAAGCAGCGGATCGGCCGGATCCACGGTGTGTGAGGGGCCATTGCTGGCCGCCTGGGTGGCGTAGCTGTCGGGTGCGTCGCCCCAATCCTGGCCGGTCACATAGATGCGGTAGTCTTCGACTTCACCATCGCTGGCCAAGCCGGTGGGTCCAATGCCCATGTCGGTGGTGCAGCGCCAACGTATATAAATTGGGCCGGGTGGAGTCGAGGCGGAAATGGGCACATTGCTTATAATAAAATTGCCGGATGGGATCGAAATAGCGCCATCGATAATGAGTTCGCCGGGGTTGCCGGGGGTTTCGAAAACACCGTTCCGGTTCATGTCTATCCAAGCGTAGGGCCGACAAGCACTGCCAGCCGGTCCGCCGACAGTGACTGTCATTTGAAGCGTATTACCAGGGGCGACCGTGGTGGCGGAAAAGACCACACCATCCTCATCGTCTCCGGGGGTGGCGCAGCTTGATGAGATGTACTGATCCAGGTCGTCCTTGTCGGCGGCGGCATTTTGGTTTTGACCGTTGTCTGCATCCACGCAGGCGCCGAGGAACGCTGCACCTGGAACCAGGGTATGCGCCGGCCCACCGTCCAGTTGCGTGGTCAGGTAGTCGAAGGTCGCGCTGCCTGGCAGGATGTCCGGGGCATCACCATAGTCGTAGGTGATTTGCGCCGAAGGCGGCACGGCATCAGTAAAGCAGAAATCCAGTGTCAGGTTGGAGTCCGGATCGGCATCGCCGTCGGTGATGGGCTCACCGCCGGTGTTCAGGGTAATGGCGAAAGAGCCAACCAGGGCGCCGATGGCCCCGCCGTTGTCATCACCGTTTACATCGTTGTCAGGATCGGGCGCCGGTATATTGGCAGAACAGTTGCTCCACCCGCTCAAGGCGCCGTTGCCGCTGAAGTTGCTGGGGTCGACCACCACCAGATAATCGCCTGGTGCCAGATCCGTAAACAAATAGCGGCCGTCGAAGCCGTTGGCAATGCCAGTCTGGGTGGCGCCCACGTATTCATTCAACGAGGGCAGGCCATCGGCGTTGGCGTCCCGGTACAGATTCAGCAGTACGCCGCTGATGCCGGTTTCGCCATTTTGCGGCTCGAATACCTCGTCGTTGTCGGTTTCGAACCAGACCTGGTTGCCAAGGGACAACGTGCCTTGCGGGAAAATCAGCCCGCAGTCGATGGTGTCATTGTATTCGCCGGGTGAAAGTACCGTCATGGGTGTTACGCCGTTGGCCGGACTGGCATCTGAATCCTGGCTGTCATCACTGCCACTGTCGGCGGTGGTGAAGTTGACTGCCGGAGCCGGCTGCAGGCACTGAACAAAGTAGGTGACGCCGGGAATCAACTCGTCGAACAGGTAATAACCGGGCTGGCCAAAGGAATCGTTGCCGGTGACTGTCGCTGCCACTTGCACGTCGTCGGTGCCGGGCTCAGGCAGTCCGTCTCCGTCATCGGCGAACAGCAAGACAGTCACGCCGTTAACGCCGTTGTAAACAGGTTCGTTTTGCACGCCATCGTTGTTGATGTCGTTCCAGACGTAATTGCCCAGTGCGGCCTTTTCCAGCGGTTTCAAGCCCAGGTCGATGCTGGGGTTGTTCTCGTTGACGGCGAGTGTGGTCACCGGCGCGCACAGGGTGCTTGGGTCGGCGTCTGAATCCAGAGTATCGTCACCACCGGCGTTTGTTATCGTGGGCTGATAGGGAGGCGGCGGGCTGAAGCACACCTGGTAATCACCGGCGGCCAGACCGGGGAATTCGTACCAGCCGGGGTTGCCGGAGCCATCATTGGTGGTAAAGGTCGTGGCTTGCAGTATGTCATCGAAGGTGCCGATAATGCCGTCGGCGCCGCCGGAGTACAGGTCCACCTGCACGTTGTTCAGGCCGGTGCCGGTTTCGTTCTGGGTACCGTCCTGGTCATCGTCAATCCAGACATAGTCACCCAGACTGGCGCCGGCGCAGGCGCCAATGGTAACGCCAACCTTGACCGGTTCGGCAGCGAGATTGCCAAACCCGTCGGATCGCTCGCCCAGGTAGGCGAATGAGTTGTAAGCGATTTCGCCATTGGTGGGTGCGTCGCCAGGCGCTGTCATGGTGAACGAGAACGTCAGATCGTCGTAAGCGGCGACCACCTGGTTATTGAATTCGGTCTTGAACGATTTGACTGAGGTGATGGGGTTGGGTGGCGTGGTGCTCCAGTTGGGGGCGTCGCAGCCAGGTGCGTTGACACCGACTTCACTGCGGCAGGGGTTGCCCGATGTGCTGTAGTATACGGTTACGCCGGGTGGAGCCTGAATGGGGCTGGTTAGTACCGGCTCCCATTGTGATCCGCGGGGTGTCAGGTCGCGAACACCGGTGTCGCCGACAAACGGCAGGATATCGACGATAACGAAATTTTCCATGGCCAGGGTGCCGCGGTTTTTGATGGTGAGGTGGTAATCAATGGTGCCGCCAGGCAGGGTTTGAGCTGTGCCTGTGGTCCAGCCGGCATCGCACACGCCTTTGACTTCCTTGCTGGCTTCTACCTGGGCGATGGGCGCAATGGTCAGGTTTCGGGTGCTGATGCAGACATTTTCGGTGGTGTCTCCGTCGTTGTCAAAATCGAAGTTGTCCGGATTGCTGGAGAAGCATCGTTGACCCAGGGTCGGGTCATTGTGCTGCAAGCTGGCGGTATTGCCCAGCAGACCAAATTGGGCGCCCTGGCGAACCGTGGTGTCATAGGTCACGATGACACTTTGGGTGGGACTCAAAGTGCCGGAACCGGCCGGCCAGGTCCATTGCAACAAGGTGCGGCCGGTGTTTTGGTAGTTGTCGATTTGTGTAAATGTTGGCGCGCCAATGCCGGTGCCATTGGCATTGTAGTTCTGGCTGCCGGGAACATAAATCAAATCCACCGGCAGCAGATCGCTAACTGTCAGAAATTCGGCATTGATGCCCACTGAGCTATACTGGTGTAAACGGGCGGTCACTTGCCAGTTGACGGTGTCACCGGCATTGTAGCTGGTCTGGGGGTTGAGGATGTTTTTGGTGGGTTGTAGTTGCACGAAATCATCGGACACGGAAAAGGCATAGCAGTCATTGCGGTTGACGTTTTGGACATTATTGTTTTCATCCAGGAAGGTGCCATCCAGAGTGGCGCAGTTGTTGACGTTATCGCCAAGGTTTACCGGATTGCCATTGTTGTCCGGGTTGATGACTTCGGCATAAATGCGGGGGTGGTTGGCATAATTGATTGGCGCCATGCCGACATCCGCAGAGCCGAAAAGCCAACGCACACGGGTGATATGCTCTCCTGCTGGCAGGCCGGCTGGTGGATAAGTCAAAGCGGTGTTGGTGAGTGTGTCAGGTGATGCGCCCCACAGATTCCAGGTGCCAGGTGCGCCGGAATGTTCAAACTCCACCCGCACACCTTCGCCGGGGCTGTAGTTGTTTAAGGCGTTGTAGGAGCCGGTGGTGACGCCGGTGGCTGTGATTTGTGTTTGCACAGGCAACGTATCCACCATCACCAGGTTATCAATGGCGACGTTGCTGGTGAGATTGTCCGGTACCAGGTGATAAAAGAATTCCTGGTTGAATGTGGGTGGAACAGGGCCGCCAGCGCCTTTGGCGAAACCTGGCGTGCCCACGGCCACAAACCGGTCGACTGTGTGGTCTATTGCACCAATGCCGAAATTTTGTACGGGTTGGCCCAGTGGCTCACCATCCGCTGTAAACTCATTGTGGGCATTGTAGCCATCGGAAAAATCACTGGAAGGATAGGTGACGGTCACGGCGATTTGCAGGTTGCTGCCCAAGGCGGTTGACAGGCCAGTCCAGGTCAGGGTTGGCACGGCAGTGCCCACGCAGCCTGGCTCACAATCGGCCGCCGGGATGGCGCCATTGAATACCGGCGGGTTGGCATTTAAGTCGCCTACAGGCAGGGTGTCGGTAATCACCAGGTTGTTTACATTCAAAGCCCCGGGGCTATTGGGAATGTCAACATTAAGCAAATAAACGGTTGTGCGGTCCAGATAGGCGGGACCGGCCAGATTTTTGCTCAGGTTGACCTGGGAAGTGGCCTGGGAGGTGACATCCACCGGCGGCGTGGTATAGGTGCCGGGCGTGGTTTCCAGGTTGACGGCCTCGGCGGTATTGGTGGCGGTGGTGCCATCCGGTGTGACGCCATTGGGAAAGCGGACGTTGATAAGCAGGTCGCCGCTGTTACCGGCAGTCAGGGGGGAAACCAGGGTAAATTCCACCAGAGTCTGGTTGTTGCCGGGCCCCTGGTTGGGGGTGATGGTGATGGCGGCCACATCGCCGGTGGGGGCGGATGGGACGGTGCTGACATAGACCACTTCCGGCGGCAGCAAGTCGCGCACAACGGCATTCAGGCATGGGCCGTTGGTGTTGCTGCAGTTGTAGGTGAGCCGGTAAGTGAACTCCACCCCGGAATCAATGGGATCCTGCGGAAAGGTATAACCGGGTTTGACCGCAGTCTTGATGAGCGGTTGAGCCCACAAAGGCGAAGCATAAAAAAACAGGCACAGCAACGCGCCCAGCAGAGTGAGTTTGGTTTTCATCACACATCCCCGTTAACGGTTTTGGTTTTCACTACAGCCAGTCACCACCGGCCATCCCACAGAGAGAGTATAACGGATTAATGTGTTGAAGAGAGGCGACTAACCGTCCCTCCCTTCGTTGTCTAACATTTATTGACAAATCTTGGTTGAATGATGAATCACCTGGCGTGTCTGTTGTTTGTAGTGACCAGATAATGGGATAAACGGATGAGGTATGTGACAAAAATTGCCGGATTAAGGGGGATTAGGTGACAAAAGTTGTCACATCTGAGGGCAATTATTGGAAGCCGTCGGCGAAGATAAGATCGCTGAGTTGACTTTGTACAGCCGCCAGGGCATCGATGCGGCCCCAGCCGTAAGTGTTGTTGGGTGACTGGTTGCCTGGCAGGTTGCCACAGTTCTGGGTTGTGGTTTTGGCCTCGGCACTGCCGGTCAGTATGGCTTTAATGGCTGCGGGTTGGCCGGCCAGAGACGGGGTGGTGGAAAGCAGCAAGGCGGCAACGCCCGCCACATTGGGGCTGGCCATGCTGGTGCCGCTTTTCAGGCTGTAGCCACCACCCAGTTGCGCGGAACGGACCGAAGAGCCGGGCGCGGATAAATCAGGCTTCATGCGGTTGCTGCCATCCACCGTGACCGGGCCACGGCTGCTGAAGCCGGAAATGGAGTCACTGCTGGTGGTGGAGCCCACGGTCAGGGCGCTATCGTAGATGGCCGCAGGTGTGGTCACTGTGGCGCAGGCAGCGCCGCCATTACCAGCGGAAACCACCACCACAATACCGGCGGCGACCACATTGTCCACCACGGTTTTCAGTTGGTCAGGGTCGGTGCAGCCCTCGCTGGGCGCGCAACCCCAGGAGTTGTTGATAATATGGGGCGCGCGGGCCGGGTCAGGGTTTTGGTCATTCAGGTCGGTGGGGGCCATGAACCATTGGAAGCACTCGGTATAGCTGGCGGGCGTTCCCCAGCCGGAATCCATGTTGCGGCAGCCAATCCAGCGTGCGCCAGGGGCCACGCCTACCTGATTGCCCAGGCCGTCATCTCCCACGATGGTACCCATGGTGTGGGTTCCGTGCCCGTCGTCATCGCAGGGGACAGGGCTATTAGCGCCACAAATGCCGCCGCCTGTGTGAATGGCGTCATGCCAGTTGTAATTGTGGTTGGCAGTAGAGCCATTCCAGCCCCGATAGGCGTTAATCAGTGCCGGATGATCCCATTGGTAGCCAGTGTCCTGGCCGCCCACAACCACGCCTTGGCCGGTATAGCCCAGGGCCCAGACTGCTGGTGCATTGACCATGCTCACATTCCACTCGATGCCGTTAATGACTTGTGGCAACCGTTGGCCTGGAGGGCTTTCATTGGCAGGCAAAGACACTTTGAAAGGCGCATTGGAAAAGCCTTGGCGGATTTCCGGCCAGTCCAGCATTTGCTGAATTTGACGCTTGCTGGCGGTTACCAGGATGTCATTGCTGATCCAGAAAGCGCGGTAGGGTATGTGCATTTTTTGCAAACGGGCCAATACTGGCGCTTGACTGCGGCGGGCATGTTCGGTGAGTTGCCGGTATGCACTGGATAACCGTTGGAGTCGATTGGTTTTGGCGGGAAACTTCAGTATCGCCGGCTGCAGACGAAGAATGGCTTGTACGGGTTGGTTTGGCGCTGTGGCGTTCAGCTCGTTTTGTAATTGCCTGGAAGGTTGCCCGGCGTGAGCCGCCAGCGTTATCAGGGCGATCGCCCCGACTATGGCCAGTGGTCGTTTATTTGTGTGGCGTGGTCGGGACATGGCGTTAAAACAGGAAAAGACTACTCTTTGAATATGCCGAGTTTTTTACCATATTTTCGGTATAGCTGCTGCTGTTTGCCGTTCAGATCGATTTCACGGCCATCAATAAAGGCGTGACTTAACTGATTGCCTGCCATGTCCAGGGCGTTGCCCGTGGATATGAATAATGTGGCTGACTTCCCTGTGGCGAGGCTGCCGTATTTATCAGCAATGCCAAGAATACGGGCATTGTCGAGGGTAATCATTTGCACGGCTTCCTCGGGCTTGAGGCCGTAAGCGGAGGCGGTGCCGGCGGTAAAGGCCAGGTTGCGGGCACTGGCGCTCATGCCGGCCTGGTAAGCCAGTCCGGTCTGGATGCCGTGCTGGCGCAGAAAAGCTGGCAGCGAGTAACTTTCCTCAATGGGCGCATCTTTTTGGTGCGGCAGGTTATGGACCGAGTCGATGATAACAGGCACTTGCCGCTGTTTGATAAAGTCCACCACCGGCATGGCGGCTGTCCCGGTGACCAGGACAATGTTGTCCGCCAAGGCGGTGTTTTTGCCTAATTGTTTGAAAAATGTGACGGACTCAATAATACCCTTGGGATCGGATGCGTGCAGAAAGACTTTTTTGCGGCCGTCAAAGACACCGCTGAGGCTGGCCAGTTTTTGATTCGTGAGGTCGGCAGGCGGTTTTTTCCACCAGCTTTTTGCATCTTCAAACAGGGTTTTTATCGTGCGGATTTTATCAGCGAATTTCTTGTCCTTTTTCATGGAAACCATGAAGGTGCCCAAATCGAACTGGAGCCGTGAACGGGCCGGCCAGTTCACATGCACAGCGTCGTCCATGTTGACTGCGGCATCTTCCCAGTTCCAGGCGTCCAGCTGCACAATGGATGATGTGCCGGACACCAGTCCGCCGGTGGGCGTGGTCTGGGCCAACAGAATGCCATTGAATTTCATGGTGGGGATGCGTTCGCTTTCGGCGTTGTAGGCCACGATGCTGCGAACATTGGGGTTAACCTGGCCCACTTCCGTGGCATCCAGCGTGGCTTTCAGGGCATCCACTTCGCGCAGTCCCAGATCCGTCACCGGCAAAATAAACCCCGGGTAGATATGCGCCCCATGCGCATTGATAATGCGGTGGCTGGATTTGACAGTCGGCATTCTGCCTGCGGCGATATCGGTGATGATGCCGTTTTCAAAAGAGATTTGTGCGTTTTTCAGCACCTGGCCATCGCCGGTATGAATGGTGGCGTTGGTGATGGTGATGCCCTGTTTTTGCGGTGGTGCGGGTGTTGGCGGCATGGCGTGCGCGGCTGTGATGAGTACAGCACCAGCGAGCCATGCCCGCAGAATATGGGTGATGCGAGTGGTGGTTTTCATTGGGCGCTCTCCTCTTGCAGCAGGTACTCGTAGCCATGCAGGCTATCGCAATGGAAATGTTTTTCCGGCATGGGCATGGCCGGTTTTTTGTCGTCGGATGTCTTTTGAGCCTGGTTGATAAGTTCGGTTTTTTTGCTGACAATGGTTTTTTCCAGTTCAGCATTATGTTCCCGATCATACAAAATCATGCCATCCACCAGGGTTTTTTCCACTTTGGACTGAATGGACAAGGGTTTGTCACTCCATAACACCACGTCAGCATCTTTGCCGACAGCGATGCTGCCCATGAGGTCGTCCAGATGCAGTAATTTCGCCGGGTTGAGCGTGACCAGCTTCAGCGCTTCTTCCTCGCTTAACCCGCCATATTTGATGGATTTTGCGGCTTCCTGGTTGAGGCGGCGGGACATTTCCGCATCATCGGAGTTGATGGCCGTGGTAATGCCCACTTTGTCCAGCATGGCGGCGTTGTAGGGAATGGCGTCATTAACTTCCCACTTGTAAGCCCACCAGTCCGAAAAAGTGGATCCACCGGCGCCATGTTTTTTCATTTTGCCAGCCACCTTGTAGCCTTCCAGAATGTGGGTGAAGGTGTTGACACGAAAGCCAAAATCTTCGGCCACGCGCATGAGCATGGTGATTTCTGACTGCACATAGGAATGGCTGGTAATAAAACGCTGGCCATTCAGTATCTCCACCAGGGTTTCCATGGCCAAATCGCGGCGTGGCGGTGGTGTTTTTCTCTTTTTCGCAGCACTGAGGCGATTGTATTCCGTCCAGCGTTTTTCATAATCCCGTGCCTGGGCAAACTGGTCGCGGTAGACCTGCTCCACGCCCATGCGGGTCAAGGGATAACGAATGGATTGCGCCGCCCGTGAGCGTTTGACATTCTCGCCCAGGGCAAACTTGATAAAGGGGTCGGCATCTTGAATGAGCAAGCCATCGGCATCAGCCCCCCAACGCATTTTGATAATGGCGGACTGGCCGCCAATGGGGTTGGCCGAACCATGTAATAGCTGGGCGGCGGTGACACCTCCGGCCAGGTTGCGGTAGATATTGACATCTTCCGGATTGAGGGCATCAGCCATACGCACCATGCCGGAATTGACGGCGATATCGTTGACCGACAGCAAGGCAATATGGGAATGTTCGTCGATAATGCCGGGCGTCAGGTGTTTGCCGGTGGCGTCAATGGTTTGTTCCGCCCGGCGATTCAGGTTTTTGCCAACAGCGGCGATTTTTCCGTTTTTGATGAATACGTCGGTCTGCTTTATCACGCCTTTGTTGGTATTGGTCCAGACGGTGGCGTTTTTAATCAGCAGGGTTTTGGGTTTTTGCGGCTGATTAAAACCATAGGCGCTGAAGGGCGTGGGCAATGCTGGCGGAGTCTTGTCTGCCTTGTGTGGTTTGTCTGTGGTTTCTGTGGCATCGGCCACGCGCACCACTTGCCAGGTTTCGTGGCTGTTGATGGGGACAATTTGTTGCCTGTTAATGGCATAACCAGAAAACTTGCCTGTGGGTAGAGAGTCCGGTTGGGAGCGCGGGCTTTCTTCTGCCGAGTCGTTCTTTTCTGTGGCTTTTTTTGGCGAGACGTTAAGCGTGAAGAATTGCTGGTCTTGGGTCAGTCTTATCTGCACGGGAGCGCTTTTATCCACGGGTTTGACCGTAGGCTTGCCTGCGGCCCACTCCAGATTGAAAGACAGAGTTTTGTCGTTGTCGCGCAAGGTCCACTTTCCAGCGAGCGCCGGGGGGATGCCATCCACGTCATAAGGGATGCCAAACACCCAGTTTTGGGCAATGCGGGCCTTTGAATGCGGCTCAAAAAGGTCGCCGGTGGCAATCAGTATGTTGGCGCGCGCTCCGGGCTGCAGATGGCCCAGATCAGACTGGCCAAGTATTTTTGCCGGTTCGCTGGTCAAGGCGGCCAGGGCGGTGTCCTTATGTAACCCGTTGGTGATGGCTGTGCGCAGGTTTTTCCAGAATTTTTTCGGTTGTGCGCCGGGAGCCAGCGCAAAGGGGATTCCGGCTTCCTGCAGATAACGGGGGTTAAACGGGGCTGCCTGCCAGGCCAGTAGTTCCTCGGTGCTGGTGTTCCAGGCATCCAACGAGTCCTTGATATCCGGTGCTTTTGGAAAACTCAACGGGACTATCAGGCGTGCGCCGGTTTTTTTGATGGCATCGAGGTTTTTGTATTCATCGCCTGTGGTGGCAATGACAAAGTGCTGGCCGCTTTCATCAGCCAGCTTGTCAGCCAGTGCGGTTTGTTGCCAGTTGGTGGTGTGAAAAATCTGCGGCAAGTGCGCATTGTTTTTAACGGCTTTAAGGTCCAGATCCACAAAACCGGGATTTTTCTGCCGGGCATACCAGTCGGCATCCAGCCAGGTCTGTCGCAACAGTGCAGCGGCACCCATGAGGGAGACCGGATAATTCTGTTTTGAACTGCCTTTGTCAAAAGACAAGTGCGCCGCAGCGTGGGCTGAGATAATGACGGCAGGGTCGTTCCGTTCGCTCAAATCAGCCAGTAACGAGGCGCCGCGCATGATGCCGTCAGGCCGGTGGCTGAGTGCTGCGCCAAAGCCCAGGGCGCGGAGCTCCTTGGCCTGTTTCGGGTCTACGTGGAAATCTGTTGCGGCGTTGTAGCCGGCTTTGATGGCTTCGTTGCTGTTTACCGGTCCTTTGAGCGTGGTCTGCATGACTTCTTTCTGAAAGAAGCTGAAGGGTGGCCTTTTGGCAGGTTTAGGCAGGCCGTAATGGCTGTCCAGAAGAATAAATCCCGGATAGATGTGCAAGCCATTGAGGTCAATGGTTTTGGCGTTGGCCGGTATTTTGATTCCATGACCGGCAGCCAGAATGTGGCCGTCTTTAATCAGCACGGTGGCGTCATCGATGGTGGTCTGGCTGTCCAGATGCGCCGTGGCGTGGGTCAGGGCGGTAACCAGTGGGCGCTGATCGACCATGCCATTGGGCGTACGGGTGGGAATATCCGGGGTATTGGCCTGGCTGGCTACGGTAAAAAACAAAGCAGTAAAAAAGCAAATGAATCTGGATCTCATGGTCGAATTCTCATCATGGTTATATTCAGAAAACCGCCATGCTGTTCAAAACCACAGCAAAGCAGGCGGGTTTTCCGGGCCATATCTCAGGTGCGTGGCACACCCGGGTTCTGGTGGGTTGACAAACAATATGAATTCACCGGGCGTTTTGCCGTTGAATCAGTCGATTGAGAAGTTGGGCAGTGGTCACCGGGTTGTCATTCAGCCAGTTTTTCAGCAAAGCCCGGTTTAAATGCGCGCCGACTGCGTGGTGAATTTTTTGCTCGTCAACAAAAAACAGCGTACCAGCATCGGGGTCATAGACTATATGCCAAAGGTCATGTTTTTGGGCGGCAGGCAATGCCTCGAGCAGCTTTCTGATGGCTGGAAAATTGCGCTGGAATGCTTCGGCGCTGGCGAAGTGTTTTTGCAGTCGGGACTGGAAATACCGGGCGACTTTTTCCCGGGGCGTTTTGGGCGGTAGCCATTTCAAGGTGAAACGCAATGGTACCAGACCTTGTTTAATGTCGTTAATGCTGGTTTCACCATAGGGCACTTCCAGCCCGAGGGTGAACATGTAAGTAAAGTTCCAGAGGACATCACTCTTGCCAACGGGCACCCATCTGAGCTCGTCACCGGGCTGGCCAAAAGCGGTGCCCGACAGCCACGGGATGGTGGCCAACATAACGGACAGCAACAGGGTGAAGCGGAACGTGCGCATAGGCATTGACATGTATGAATCACCGCCATTATGCCGTCAGCAGGGTGGTTGTGGCAAGTGTGCGGTTAATCGTGCCAACAGGCGCAAGAAGCTGCGCTGGAAGTAAAAAAGCCCATGCGGGGACATGGGCTTGCGGAGAGTTTAAGACAAAGTTTGTTAATTGCCGCCCTTTTTTTGGCCTTCTTTCTGGGCTTCCTCGTCAATCTTCATTTTGAAAAAACCGTACATCCAGAAGGCCATGCCCACCATGAACAAAATGGTAAACGCTGCCATCAGCCCCACGGGGTTATCCATAATACGTGAAAATAGTTCCATGTGCTCTCCTGCTGTTAACAAACAGTTGCTGTGACATTAGATACGGCTAATATTAGCACAAAGCGCCGCTGCGGTTTCCGATAAAGTCTTGACCGCTGTCATATTTTCGCCTTATTGGGCCTTCAGTCGCTCGACGCGTAACAAATTGGTGGTGCCTGAGGTGCCAAAGGGCACCCCGGCGGTGATCACAAACCGGTCGCCGACTTCGGCCAGCTTGTGTTGATGGATAACCCGTTGGGCGATGTCCACCATTTCTTCGGTATTGTGAGCATCCTCGGTGAGAACGGGCTGGACGCCCCAACTCAGGGTGAGCTGGTTACAGGTTTTTTCGTGTGGCGAGATGGCGGTTACCGGTGTGGGCATGCGAAAGCGGGAAACCCGCAAGGCGGTGGCGCCGGAGCTACTGAAGCACACCAATACGCGGGCGTCCAGTGTGCGGGAAATATGTGTTGCCGCCGATGATACGGCATCGGGGGTATTGGTTTCCACCGTCAATGGCCGCTCTTGCATGTGCAGCTGGAAGTCTGGATCTTGTTCCACGCTCAGGGCAATTTTGTTCATGACCTGAATGGCTTCAACCGGGTACTTGCCCACCGCTGTTTCGGCTGACAGCATGATGGCGTCGGTGCCGTCATAAATGGCATTGGCCACGTCATTGGCTTCGGCCCGTGTGGGCACGGGGCTGTCAACCATGGACTCCAGCATTTGTGTGGCCGTAATCACGGGTTTTCCGGCTTCGCGGCACTGGCGAATCAGCTTTTTTTGAATCATGGGGACTTTTTCTGGTGATAGCTCAACACCCAGATCACCCCGGGCCACCATGATACCGTCCGCTTCTTTCAAAATATCCCGGAAATGATTGACGGCACTGGGTTTTTCAATTTTGGCCATGAGTTTGGCGTCTGACTGGCGCAGGTTCAGATAATGACGTGCCAGTTTCAGGTCGTCCACATGGCGCACAAAACTAAGAGCAACCCAATCCACTCCCAGTTGGGCGCCCAGCGCCAGGTCTTCAATATCCTTTTCAGTCATGGCCGCCAGACTGAGATTGGCATCCGGGACGTTAATGCCCTTGTTGTTGCTGAGTGGCCCGCCCACCTGAACGGTGGTGATAAGCTTGTCAGAGCGGGATTCAATCACTTGCAGGCGGATTTTACCGTCATCCAGCAAAATGATGTCGCCAGGCGCCATGTCCGCGCACAGTCCGGCATGGCTGATGGACACGCCGCGCGCATCACCAGGTTGGTTGTCATTGCAACGCAGTTCGAATTGCTGGCCCGGTTTCAGCGTTACGATCCCTTCAGCGAACCGGCCCACGCGGATTTTCGGGCCTTGCAAGTCTTGCAATATACCCACACGCAGGCCATTGCTGTGAGCCGCATCCCGAATGTGTTTGACGTGTTGGCGGTGTTGCTCGGCTGAGCCATGGGAAAAGTTGAGACGAAAAAGATTCACACCCTGTTTTATCAGGCGGTCAATCATTTCCGGGCTGTCGCAGGCTGGGCCCAAGGTAGCGACAATTTTTGTACTGCGATTTTTTTTATGGCTCATGTTGGGGTTATTTCTCCATATCACAGTGTTGAAGCGGTTTGGTCCGGTTGGTCGATGCCTCATGATGTCAGGTCAATGCGACATGTTTGTGACATTTGCGTTTTGCACCGGGTACAGCTTGTTGAAAAAGCATTTTTCGGGCTACCATGGCCGCAAGGTATCACGAAAATGCTAAAAATAACAGGCACAAGCCAACAGGAGAATAAATTCCGGTTAAAATGGTATTTATTGATAACTAAAGCCTTCGTGGCAAGGAGTAAATCATGGCATTAATCCAGTGTCCGGCGTGCCATAGGCGGGTCTCCAATATGGCCAAGACCTGTCCTGAATGCGGGTTTAATCTGGTGAGTGGCCTGGCGGATGAAGCAACTTTGCAAAAACTGCGCCAACGGCAATACCGTGACCGCATGTATGTGTTGAAAATGCTTTCTTTTACCGCCATGGCCATTGCCCTGATTGGTGCGATTCCTATGCTGTTTCATTACATTCAGGGCATTGAAGCGGGGGTGCCAGTGCGTTTGGTTGAACATTGGGGCGTGTATCTGGTGGCCGCCGGATTTGTGTTTTATGCCACTGTGCGGGTACGGATGATGTCGCTAAAGGCAGCTTACCAGAAAAAACGCTAGACGGCTTTCCTCGGTTTCCAAGGCGGGGAGTATGAACCCGGCTACCTCGGGCATAGGCTTTCTGCATAAAAAACCCGCCTCGAGCTGTGCTCCGGGGCGGGCTTTGAGGGAGTCTTTTCAGGCTGTCAATCAGGCAGCCTGGTTTTCGGCGGATTCCTCTACCGAGGATTCCAGTAAAGACTGATCGCCAATTTCGATGCGTCTTGGCTTCATGGCTTCGGGGATTTCTTTCACCAGCTCTATGGTCAGCAGGCCGTTGTCCATGTGCGCGCCAACCACGCGAACATGATCGGCCAGCTGGAACTTGCGCTCAAAGGCTCGGGTAGCAATGCCCCGATGCAGGAACTGGCGATTTCTGTCCTCTTTAATTTCACGAACCTTACCCCTGATTGTCAGCAGGTTGGGTTCGGTCAGGATTTCAATGTCATCCTTGTTGAAGCCTGCCAAGGCCAAGGTGATTTTATACTTGTCATCGCCTTCCACTTCGATATTGTAAGGCGGGTATGACAAGTTGGTCTGCTCGGTGCGGGCCACCTGATCAAGCAGGCTGGCCATGCGATCAAAACCGATTGCGGTCCGGAAAAGCGGTGTGAAATCAACGTTCATAACATATCCTCCTTCTCAGCAATATGTTTGATTTTTCCGGTGTTTCCTCTGAAACCACCAGGAACCCACAGTGATCCGTGCTGCAGCGACGGACACTTTCAATATGGGGACTGGGCTCCAGATTTCAAGAGAGAAAAAGTAAAAATTGTTGGTTGTGTGTCATCCAAGCAACGTCACAAATAGGCGGCAAGGATGCCGATAAAAATGGCCATTCCCACCCAGTTATTGCTAATAAAGGCTTTGAAGCAACTGTCGGGGTCACGTTCCTCAATCAGCATTAACTGCCAGGCAAACAGGGCGGCGGCTGTGAATAATCCCAGGTAATACCAGCCGTTAAAGTGTTGTTTTAGCCCCAGCAGCAACATAACAAATAAAAACAGCGCCTGGATAATGCCGGTAATGACCCGATCCAGCTCGCCAAACAGGATGGCTGTGGATTTGACGCCCAGCTTGAGATCGTAAGGGCGGTCAATGAGGGCATAAATGGTGTCATAGGCAGTGGTCCATAACACAGCCGCGATAAACAGCAACCAGGCTTCTGGCGGTATTTTGCCTTGAACTTCCGCAAAGGCCATGGGAATGGCCATGGCAAAAGCCATTCCCAAATAGACTTGGGGCAGCCAGGTAAAACGTTTCATCAACGGATAGGTGATGGCCAGAAAAGCGGCCACAAATGCCAGTTTGACAGTCAAGGGCTTGAGGGCGAACAACAAGATCGCCGCTAGCAGCAACAACCCGGCGAACAAGGCATAGGCATGGGCAACGGGGACCTCCCCGCGCGCCAGCGGCCGCTGGCGGGTGCGTGCCACATGACCATCAAATTTCCGGTCGGCAATGTCGTTGATGACGCAGCCGGCAGAACGCATGAAAAACACGCCCAGGGAGAACACCAGCAAGGTTTTAAATTCGGGAAAACCGCCACTGGCGATCCATAACGCCCATAGTGTGGGCCATAGTAACAACAAAGTGCCAATGGGGCGGTCCAGCCGCATCAGGCGGAAGTAGGGGTCAAGTTTTTCTAGCAGCGCTTTCAGGCTGTGGGACATGGGAGCAGACCAACGTATAATTGAAACGACTATTTTACCAGAAGGCAGACCAAACCATGTTTCATGTGGTGCTTTATGAACCGGAAATCCCACCCAATACCGGCAATATTATCCGCTTGTGCGCCAATACCGGTTGCCAGTTGCATCTGATTCATCCTCTGGGGTTCTCCATGCAAGAAAAGGCGTTGAGGCGTGCGGGGCTGGATTATCGGGAGTGGGCTCGGGTCAAGGAATATGCGGATTTTGCTTATTTTTTACGCGGCAATCCGGACATGCGGTTGTTTGCGGCCACCACCAAAGCGCAGCGGTTGTATACGGACCCACGCTATCGTCATGGTGACGGGATTATGTTCGGACCGGAGACTCGGGGATTGCCAGCGCCGATTCTCAAGCAGATTCCCGCCAGGCAGCAGATTCGGATTCCCATGTGTCCGGAGAGTCGCAGCCTGAATTTGTCCAATAGTGCGGCGGTGGTGGTGTATGAAGCCCTGCGTCAGACCGGTTTTGCTGGTCTGGTATAAGAGGCTCTTTGTCACCGCATAAAAAAACCGGTTCAAGACCGGTTTTTTTATGCAAAAGATGTTAGTCGGGTTACTCGAATCCATGCATGAAGATCAGATCCGTGCAGGCAACAGCGGGTGTCGGGCTGGTGGCCGTGGGGGTAATGGCCACGGTCAGTCTGGCATCAGGCGCATTGCCGCTGGTATCGCTGAGCAGAACTTCAGAAAATACCGGACTGGACACGACGCTGTTCACCTGGGCGCAGAAAGTAACATCGACGCTTTCACCGGGTTGAAGTGTGAAGTTTGATGGCAGTGATGTCATGGTATAGGCGACGCTGCCGGGTAGTTGAATGGACCAGGTGGTTGCCTGGTTGCCCCGGTTGGTGAAAGTGCGGTACCAGACACAGGTGCCATTGCAGTCATTGTCGCGCAGACTGGGCAGGTTCAAATTTGCCGGGTTGCCGCCTGTGGCGGGATTGGCTGCCAGGTAGTTGGCATAGGTTTCATTCATGGTCAACGCAGATTTTGCCGCCAGTCGCAAGTCCACCATGCCACTGCCCACGTCATCAGGCGTGGCCGGGGCGCTGCCGTCTTCGATGCGTGTGGTTTTGTCGGCGGTCATCATCAAGGCCGAACGCACTTCAGCCGGGCTCCAGGTCGGGTGTGCGGCGATGATTAACGCGGCGGCGCCAGACAGGTGCGGTGCGGACATGGATGTGCCGCTAATCATGCCATATTGAGGCGCGGCGCCAGCGCTGTCAGCATAGGCGGCCATAATATTGACGCCGGGGCCGGTAATATCCGGCTTGGTGACTGAAAATGAGTCATTGGGGCCGCGGAAAGAAAATGAGGCCAGCTTGTTACCCAGGGAATCAATCAAGCGCCATGTGGTGGCGGCAAGAATCTCGATAGTGGCCGCGGCGGGCAAGCTGCTGGTAATAAAATCGCGCAGATTGGTGCCGTCAGTCAGTCCGACCATCACGGATGGAATGCTGGTGCCAGACAAGCCACCCATGACAATGGGCGCGTCATCGGCGTTATTGTAAACCACCACGGAAACCGCACCGGCATTGGTGGCGTTATTGACCTTGTCGGCAAAGGTGCATGCGCCCCGGCTGATCAGCGCCACAGCGCCGGAGAACTCATTGCCATTAGGCCAGGGATTGCAGCCCTCGAAATTGGCCGGGTCCACATTGCCGGCATAAATGGCTGGTGCGTTGATATCGCTGCTCAGGGCAGGCCCGGAGCCTTGCAAACCGTAGAGGTTTTGCGTATTGGCCGGTGGCGTGCCCGGGCCGGTGGCGCTGACATCATTGCTGTTGGCGCGGTGATGGGTAGAGGCGGCAACGGTTAGCATCCAAGGCCCCAGATGATTCACATTACCCACTGGGTTGGGCACGCTTGAGCTGGTGTTACCCGCCGAGGCGGAGACCACAATACCGGCATTGACGGCGTCCAGAAAAATCCGGTCGCTGTCATTCCACGGATTCAGTCCGCCGGAAATGGAGAAGCTGATGACATCGACACCATCGGCAATGGCCTGGTTAATGGCCGCAGCGATGGCCGAACCCGGGCAGCTTTGATCGCACACGTCATAGTTAATGATGTGCGCATGCGGCGCCACGCCGGAAATGCTGGGCGCATTCAGGACGGCTCCGGTCGTGGTGACGATAAAACCGCCAGGAGGCGCGCTGATGGTGTTACCCGCAGCGGTACCGGCGGTATGGGAGCCGTGGCCATTGGAGTCTTCAGGGCCATCATTTTCCGAAGTCACCGCATCAGCGAAATCCCAGGCGCCAATGTGTTTGTCGTTGCACACAAACGCCGGGTCAAAGTTGGGGTTGGCCGGGTCGCACCAGCCGATAAAATTGCCGGCACCCAGCGGGTTGGCTGATGCAAAATCATAGCCGTCTTCCGGGGTGTCGGAAAAAGATGGGTGATCGAAGTTGATGCCAGTATCAATGACGCCGATAACCACGCCTTCGCCCTTGTTGGGCACATTGCCCGGCATGTTGCTGCCATTCCAGATAGTGTCAGCGCCAATGAGCAGTGGGCCGGCATCGGTGTGTAATTCGTATGTTTTGTCCGCTTCCACGCGTTTGATACCGTCCAGGCGGGCGACTTGGGCGGCTTCTTCAGGAGTCAGTTTGACGGCCATGCCATTGAAAGCCACTCTGTACTCAAACACAGGCTTGATTTCTCGGTTTAATGCGCCCTGCATAGCGGCCAGTTTTTCTTGCTGACGGGCTTTGAGCCATTCAAGGTACTGTGTGCTGTCTGGGGACTTGACATCCAGCTTGCCTGTGCCGGTTACCTGTGGGCTGGTGGCCCGCAGCCCGGGAATGTCGCCTGTGTATTGGCTGAGCCCAGGCTCGTCGAATTGAATCAGATAGATTTGTTTTTCTTCCGCCTGGGCAGTCGCTGCCAGAAACAATCCCAGCATTGTGGCGGTGATGGACAGAAAGAGGTGCTTTTTGAATGTCTTCACACGTGGCTCCATATGGTTGGCGATGATCGATTTGAGTTGCGAAAAACAACACAGTACGGGGACACTACATTTTTTCTGTCTCTGAATCAAGCGGAGCGACAAAAAAGTCCATAGATTGCCGGGGTTTGTTAAAATGCGCTCCTTGATTTTTGCGGATTGTGTTAAATGACTGTTAAAACCCGTTTTGCGCCCAGCCCCACTGGGGTTTTACATATTGGCGGTGCTCGCACAGCCTTGTTTTCCTGGCTCTACGCCCGTCATCATGGCGGGCAATTTGCCTTGCGTATTGAAGACACAGACAGAGAACGCTCCACCGAAGCCTCGGTCCAGGCCATTTTGGATGGAATGAGCTGGTTAGGTTTGGACCACGATGGAGAAGTGGTGTTCCAGACACAACGGTTTAATCGCTATCAGGAACTGATCCAGCAGCTTCTGGATGAAGACAAAGCCTATTACTGCACCTGTTCCAAAGAGCGGCTGGAAGCCTTGCGGGAACAGCAAATGGCCGCAGGTGAAAAACCACGCTATGATGGCAAATGCCGGCATGCCAAGATTCCGCCGGGAACCCCCGGAGCGGTGGTGCGGTTTAAAAATCCCACCACGGGCTCAGTCACCTTTCATGACCATGTGCGTGGCGATATTACCGTGAGCAATAGCGAACTGGATGATTTGATTATTGCCCGTGCCGACGGCACTCCCACCTATAACTTTACCGTGGTGGTGGATGACATGGACATGGGCATGACGCATGTGATTCGCGGGGATGACCATATCAACAATACCCCGCGGCAAATCAACCTTTACCATGCCCTGGGCGCGCAACCGCCGGAATTTGCCCATGTGCCCATGATTTTGGGCGAAGACGGAACACGCTTGTCCAAGCGCCACGGCGCGGTGGGTGTCATGCAGTATGCAGAAGACGGTTATTTGCCAGAAGCGGTTTTGAATTATCTGGTGCGTTTGGGGTGGTCCCATGGTGACCAGGAGATCTTTAGCCGCGAGGACATGATAAAACTGTTTGACCTTAAAAACATTAACCGGGCGCCATCCATCTTCAACACCGACAAACTCAACTGGCTGAATCAATACTGGATGCAGCAGGCGGACAACCAGCGTCTGGCCGGTTTACTGGCCAAACGCCTGCAAAAAATGGGCATAGATGTGCCGTCTGATATGGACTTGTCAGCCGTTGTGGATTTATTCAAGACGCGCAGTGTTACCATCAACGATATGGCTGGTCAGGCCCGCTTTTTGTTTGAAGACATTAATGGCTATGATGCCAAGGCGGAAAAAAAGATTTTCAAAGCCTCAGCCCTGGAGCCCTTGCGCCAGTTGCGCGAGCGTCTTGCCGGTATTGAGGACTGGCCACAGGCGGATTTACATGCGGTGATTGAGGGCGTGGTCAGGGATCTGGGCGTGGGTTTTGGCAAAGTGGGGCAACCATTGCGCCTGGCTTTGACGGGGCAGGGAAGCGGCCCGGCCAATGATGCCATTATGCGTATTCTTGGCCAGGAACAGACTGTGCGCCGCCTTGATCGGGCCATCCGGCATGTGGCTGCTAAATTTCCCCAGACCAGCTCGCCTTTGTAAACCAGCATTTGTCGTGGGCTAAACAAAGCGAGTGCGCCGGCCATCAACAAGGCCAGGAGCGCGCCCGGCCTTGTTGAGGTGGCACAAGGCTTAAGCAGGCAACTAGCTGCCGTTAAATCGTGCCGGGCGTTTTTCCAGAAAGGCGGCGGTGCCTTCATTTTTGTCTTCTGTGGCACAGCACACGGCAAAGGCTTTGGCTTCATAGGCCAGTGCTTCCGACAGGGCGCATTCGGCGCCGTGGTTGATGCTGTCAATAATCATGGCCATGGCCACAGGCGCGGATTGGGCCAGTTTTTTGGCCATTGCTTCGGCGGCGGGCAATAATTCATCTTTGGGCACCACCTGATTCACCAGGCCAATGCTTTCGGCACGGTGAGCATCGATCATTTCGCCCAGCAAATTCATTTCCATGGCGCGACCTTTACCCACCAGTCGCGTGAGTCGCTGGGTGCCGCCAAAGCCGGGAATAACCCCCAGCTTGATTTCTGGTTGACCAAAGCGGGCATTGTCGCTGGCCAGGCGTAAATGGCAAGCCATGGCCAATTCGCAACCACCGCCGAGGGCAAAGCCGTTGACGGCGGCAATGACTGGTTTGTGGGTGTTTTCAATCACATTCATCACGTGTTGGCCAAACTCGGCAAAACGCAACCCGGAAATGGCGTCGGTTTTGGCCAGTTCGCTGATATCGGCGCCGGCCACGAAGGCTTTGTCGCCGCTGCCGGTAATGATGATGGCCCCAACGGCCTTGTCGGCAATGGCTTCTGTGATGACTTGTAACAGCTCGGTCAGCGTTTCGTGGTTGAGGGCGTTGAGTTTTTCTGGCCGGTTGATGGTGATGGTCAGAATCGCATTTTCACGGGTCACAAGCAGGTTTTTCATCGGGTCTTCCCCTGGTTTTGGTGTTGAGATGGACGATGTGTGATAACCCGGTATTGTAACATTCCCGGAACCTGTGGGGCTGACGGCTTGTCTGATAAATCGCTTGTGCCGGTGTCGGCGGTGGCATAAAATACGCCATCCGCCGGCCAAAGCCATCCAGCGGCTGAAAAATGGCTTTGGCCTTAACGCCATTGCTGAACGGCTTTCGCGGTTTTCCAATTATTTTGAGGGTATTGCATGAAAATTCGTCTTTTATTCCTGGCCGGGCTGATGTTTTCCGGTTTTTTCGCCTGGGGCCAGCAGACCGAAATCAGCTCCAAGGATATTCAGTTTGACAAGAGCAAAACATCTTACGCCATGGGTTTTCAACTGGGTCGGGATTTGGCTGCGCGCAAGGGCACCGAGTTTGAGCTGTCCATGGATGAGGTTATCAAGGGCGTGCGCGATGCCTATGCTGGCAAGGAGCCGGCCTATGCCAAGGAAGACCTGATCAAGAACATGAAGGCGTTTGAGCAGAAAATGCGGGCCAAGCAAATCGAAATGTTCAAGAAGCTGGCTGAAGAAAACAAAAAGCGTTCTGAACAGTTTTTGGCCCAGAACCGCAAGAAAAAAGGCATTAAGGAATTGCCTTCTGGTGTTCAATACCGGGTTATCGAAGAAGGCACCGGCAAACGGCCCACGGCCGACAGTGAAGTCACCATTCACTACCGCGGGTCGATTCTTGGAAAAGACAACTTTGACAACTTACGGGAGTTTGATAGCTCGTTTATTCGCGGTGTGCCACGCACTTTCAAGGTGAGTGAAGTGCTTAAAGGTTGGCAGGAAGTGTTGCCTTTGATGAAAGTCGGCGCAAAGTGGCAGGTGTTTATTCCGCCTGAGTTGGCTTACGGTATCCGTGGTCAGGGTCCGATTGGCCCGAATGAAGTGCTGGTGTTTGATATCAATTTGCTGGATGTCAAATAGCGCCAGACAACAAGCAGGATTCTGGACGGGCAGGTGTCAGCACTTGCCCGTTTTTTATGGACAGTCCCAAAAAGCATGACTATCAGCGCGGAAACAGATCAGGAACCGTTGTCACTGCATGCATGGGGCGATAAGGATTTTCGGCAGCGTTTGCAGGCGGCCCTGAAGCCTCCAGAGGTATGGCGGCCGTCTGAAAACAGTCCTTTGCGCCCGGCGGCGGTGATTATTCCCTTAAGCCATTACAATGGCCGCTGGCATGTGTTACTGAACAAGCGGGCTGAAAATCTTGCCCATCATGCCGGGCAGATCAGTTTTCCCGGAGGCGCCTTTGAAACCGCTGATGGCACGATTCGCCATACGGCTTTGCGCGAGATGCAGGAGGAACTGGGTATTGAGCCCCGGTTTGTGGAAATTGTGGGTTATCTGGATGAACTGGAAACCTTGAGTGGTTACCGGGTGACGCCGTTTGTGGCCGTGCTCAGCCCCGGTTTTCGCATGCAATTGGACTCAAGCGAGGTGGCCGAAGCATTTTGGACGCCACTGGATTTCTTTCTGGACCCGGCCAATCGTCGCTCCCAGGGCTTTCGCGCGGCAGGTAAACGCTGGCAAACCTGGGTATTTCACTACCAGGGGCACACCATTTGGGGCGCCACCGCCCAGATGCTGGTTGATTTGACAGAAAAACTGCAATCAGGCAGTGCAAACGACGTAAATACGCAAACCACGAGTAAAAAATGACAAGCAAAACAGCAACACAGGCAGGCACCCGCAAGGGCAAGTTGTTCATCAAAACCCACGGCTGCCAAATGAACGAATACGATTCAGCCAAGATGGCTGATGTGCTTAAAGCTTCGCATGGTTTGGAACTCACCAACGATGAGACCGAAGCGGATGTGATTCTGGTCAACACCTGCTCAATTCGTGAAAAAGCCCAGGAAAAAGTGTTTTCCCAACTGGGGCGTTGGCGGGAGCTGAAAGAAAACAATCCCCAGGTGGTGATTGGCGTGGCCGGTTGCGTGGCCTCTCAGGAAGGCGAGGCGATTATTCAGCGTGCGCCTTTTGTGGACTTGGTGTTTGGTCCTCAGACGTTGCATCGTCTGCCGGAATTGCTGGAGAAAAAGCGTCAGGAAAACAGGCCGCAGGTGGACATCAGTTTTCCGGAAATTGAAAAATTTGATCACTTGCCAGCGCCACGCAAGGAGGGCCCCAGTGCGTTTGTCTCCATTATGGAAGGTTGCAGCAAATATTGCTCCTTTTGTGTGGTGCCCTATACACGCGGGGAGGAAGTCAGCCGTCCCCTGGACAGCGTGTTGACCGAGATTCTGCAATTGGCTCAGCAGGGGGTTAAGGAAACCAACTTGCTGGGGCAAAACGTCAACGCCTATCGGGGCGAAATGGCCGACGGCGGCATCTGTGATTTGGCATTGCTGATTCACTATGTGGCGGCCATTGATGGCATCGAGCGCATTCGTTTTACCACCAGCCACCCGGTGGAGTTTGGCGACGGCCTGATTGAAGCTTTTGCTGAAGTGCCCAAGCTGGCCAATTATTTGCACCTGCCGGTTCAAAGCGGCTCTGACCGGGTTCTGGCCATGATGAAACGCAATCACACCGTCCTGGAATACAAGCAGAAAATTCGCAAACTACGTCAGGTGCGGCCGGATATCAGCTTGTCCTCGGACTTTATCGTCGGTTTTCCGGGCGAAACCGACAAGGATTTTGAAGACACCATGAGCCTGATTGAGGAATTGGGTTTTGACCAGAGTTTTAGCTTTATTTACAGCCGTCGTCCGGGGACGCCGGCGGCCAGCCTGGAAGATGATATCCCCATGTCGGTGAAAAAACAGCGTTTGCAGCGCTTGCAGGCGGCCATCAATGCCAACGCCCGCCGCATATCCGAGTCCATGGTGGGCAGTACCCAGCGTGTGTTGGTGGAGCGGTCTTCGAAGAAAAACCCTGCCGAAGTGGCCGGACGGACAGAGAATAATCGGGTGGTTAACTTTGTTGCCCCGCCGCAGGTTATCGGCCAGATGGTGGATGTGGTGATCACCGAGGCCATGCCCAATTCCCTGCGCGGTCGTCTGGTGGTTTGATGGCAAGGGCGCACAAACACAAGAAAATCGTGACGCTGGGAACGGAGAACAACAGCACGCTGGTATCGTTGTATGGCCAGCATGACGCCAATATCCGTTTGCTGGCGGATAAAACCGGAACAGCCATTCAGGCCCGTGGTAACCAGGTGCAAATCAGTGGCCAGCCTGCCGACATTCTCAAGGTTGAAGCCTTGCTGGATATGATGCTGGAAGAAGCCAGCCAGGGTGATTTGGCGCTGGATACGGTGCATGTGATTATCCAGGGGTTTGAGGCGGATGCCGTATTTGAACCCCAGGACGTGGTGATCCGCACCAAGGCCGGGAGCATTTCCGGGCGCTCCCCCAACCAGAAACGGTATTTGCACAATATTCTTACCCACGACATTAATTTCGGCATTGGTCCGGCAGGCACCGGCAAGACTTTTCTGGCTGTGGCCGCCGCGGTGGACGCCATTCAGAACGACCAGGTGCAGCGCATAGTGCTGGTGCGCCCGGCTGTGGAAGCCGGTGAACGGCTGGGTTTTTTGCCAGGCGATTTGTCTGACAAGGTTGACCCTTATCTGCGCCCGCTTTATGACGCCCTGTATGACATGCTGGGCACACAAAAAGTGGAAAAGATGATTGAGAAAAAAATCATCGAAGTGGCACCTTTGGCTTTTATGCGCGGCCGCACCCTGAATAATGCCTTTGTGATTCTGGACGAGGCCCAAAACACCACCGTGGAACAGATGAAGATGTTCCTCACCCGCACTGGATTTGGCACCACCGTGGTGGTGACCGGCGATGTCACCCAGGTGGATTTGCCCCGCGGACAAATATCCGGCTTGAAACATGCCATCGATGTATTGCATGGCATCGAGGGCATCAGTTTTAGTTGGTTCAAACCCAAGGATGTGGTGCGGCATTCGCTGGTGCAGGATATTATTCGCGCCTATGAAGGCAAGCATGACTAGCTGGCGTTGCATGACTTGACGATGACCAACACCACCACAGCATTTTCTTGGGTGGATGTATTGAATCCAGAGGGATTTGACATTCCCGCGGAGGCTGACTTTCAGCAGTGGGTGGCGGCCACGCTCCAGCACCATGACGGTTCCGCATGGGAAACCGGCGGGCCCGAAGCGCCGGTGAGCCTGAAGGTGGTATCCCGGGCCGAAAGCCAGGCGCTCAACAAGGCTTACCGGGGGAAGGACAAACCCACCAACGTGTTATCCTTTCCTGCCGAGCTGCCGCCGGAACTGGGTTGCACTTTATTGGGTGATTTGGCTATTTGTGCCGAGGTGGTGTCCGCCGAGGCGGCACAGCAAGGCAAACCGGTCAGGCATCACTGGGCCCACATGGTGGTGCATGGTGTCTTGCACTTGCTGGGTTATGACCACATAAAAACGGCGGAAGCCGAAGCCATGGAGGCCATGGAGATAGCCATATTGTCACAACTGGGGGTGCCCAATCCCTATGAAGACCGGGATGAATAAGCTCGGCCTTCTGGAGTGACGGGGAATTGAGTGGTGGCTTCTATTGTCTGTTTGAGTCGGCTTGAGAGCATCGATGGACGATTTATTCCTCCAGTTGGGACGCCGCCCAGGCCTTGTCAAAGTGCTGAATGCAATCCAGCGCTTCGCAGTTTGCCGCGTGGACATAGAGCTCCCGGGCTCGGGATGCGCCTTTGTCTCCTTGCAACAGTATCAGGCCATTGCCATATTCGATAGCGGTAATGGGCACATCAGCGGCCAACTCCATGGAGCGTTCAAAATGCTCAAGTGCCTGTCCGGTTGACGCGCCATAGGTAAGACGGCCAATAGTTGCACCAATTTTGTTGATGATTTCAGCATGATATAACCCCGAGGCGGTATGAGCCTCGGCGTGGTCTTCAGCCAGCGCCAGCGCCGCATCCAGCAAAGCTTTGATCTGCCCGCCAAGGCCCATGGTGAGGGCTTTGGCCACTGATATTCTCTGACTATAGCGGCCACCGGCCAAAGCGGCGGCAAACAGGGCGTTGGGATCATCGTCCCACGCTTTGGCATGGTCGCTGGTTTGCTCAAAAGTGTCCTTCAAAATGGCGATGGCCGCCTCGTCATCCTCACAGACATAATCGGTGTAGGCCGCTGCCGCCTTGGCCATCAGGGCCGCGCCGGCCGGGCCAAGCGCCTGTCCCGTGAGCCAGGCATCGGCAAAGTGTCCCTGATGGTAATTCATCCATCCGGAAATCAATGCTTGTTGCTGGGCAGGTTCCAGCCAGTCCATGTGTTCAGGCCAGGGCATCAGGTCCGGCGCATGTAATTGGTCCCACTGCTGATGTAACTCCTGCTCGTCAAAGGCGCACAAGAAATCAGTTGGTGTCGGCTGCCACTGGGTGGTATTCATGATTGATTCCGTGTTTTTGTAAAAAAAGTGGTGATTAGTGTGTTTGCTCTAGACCTTGACCCTATTATTCCCCATAACGAAAGCAGACGCAATGAACGGAGGTTGATATGACAACTCAAAGCCAAAGCACAAAAAACACGCTGGATATCGAAAAAGTCATCAAGCCGGTGATTGAAACGGTTGAAAAGAAAGTAGAGCCGGTTATCGAAACAGCCAAGAGTGTGTTTCTGGCTGGTCTGGGCCTGATTGCCCTTGCCAAAAAAGAAGGCGAAAAGCTGCTGCAAGACAGTGAAAAAACCTTGAAAGCGCTGGCCAAAGAAGGCGAGAAGTTTGAAAAAGACCTGGAAAAACAGGCCAAAACCACTGTTAATAAAGTGACCAAAAAAGCCGAAGGCCGCTTGCAGGCTGTTCGCAAAAATGTAGAAAAGACTTTCAGCAAGGCAGAAAAAATCGTTGAAAAGCGTGTGGAAAAAACCATGGAGAACATTGGAGTTCCCACTGTTGACGATATCAAAAAACTGGACCGGCGCATTGCCGAGTTACAAAAGGAAATCAAAAACCTGAATGAGAGCAAACGTGCCGCCTGATTGTTCTAACCGTGTCCCCTTTGAGGCCAGGGACGGCCTCATTTTATTGATTAACTTCAGATGAGGTGCTCTGGCACTTCAACCGAGGATAGAAAGCCATGACTGTGACAGATTGATGACAGCAGTTATCAAAGCAGTCAGGTTCGATTGATTCGCAGGCCGCTGGCCTGTCCCCGTGTCCCCTGTGTTATCAGAAGTCATTCTGATGTCACATTAACCGCTTGTTGCGCCAGTCTCCTCCTTTGGGCGTGACAAGCGGTTTTTTCTGTTTTAACCCGCGTGATTTTTTTGTGCTCCAGGAATGCTGGTTGACCGTGGTAAAATAACAGCACCGCTAGTGCTCACTTTTTACAGGCTTTTTACAGAATTATGGCCATTTATCTCACCAAGCAAGCCGCCGAACGCATCCGGCATTTTCTCGACCGTCAACCAGACAAGCGGGCTTTTCGCCTGAGTGTGAAAAAGACCGGCTGTTCCGGCTGGGGTTACGAGGTGGGTTTGACAGACACCATTGATGCGGATGAGCATCGGTTTGAGGACAAGGGTATTCCCATTGTGGTGCCCGACTCAGTGCTTGAGTTGGTGGATGGCACCACTGTGGATTTTGTCCAGCAAGGCATCAATAGCACTTTTGTGTTTGACAACCCCAATGCCAAGGGCGAATGTGGCTGTGGCGAGAGCTTTACTGTCAAGGACGTTTCCGCTGAAGCCTGAACGTCACAGGCCATACATCTTTTACGTTTTTTCAACAGGCGTTTTTGACCAACCTAATGGCAGCGCCAGGTGTGATTCTGCAAGCGGATGCGGCCGCTATTGGCGATAATCAGACTGCGGCCGCTGTCAACACCCCGGGAATCACACAGCCAGAGACTGGCGTTGCTGCCCGGGGAGAAACCCATCTGGGTAAAACGCAGTATATTGCGGTGGCTGGAACTGAAAACATGCACATCGTGCGGTATGGCGGATTCCACCAGTACCAGCCGCTCCCCGCGATCTTTGCGGCGGTTGCGGTTGTTGTCTTCAAAGGCGACCCAGCCGTGATGCCACTGGTTGCTGCCAGAGCATCCGCTCGTATCCCCGGGACAGATAACCACAGACACTTGTTTTTTCAACGCATATCCGCGGGCGTGAGCCACGCTGGCCGCAAGGCTTGTTTGTGCCGCCTGTAATCGCTGGTTGCGGACAAAGTCGGCCCATTCTGGGATGCCATAGCCTAACAGGATGGCACCGATGACCAGCGTCATGAGCATTTCCACAATGGTGAAGCCTGACTGGTATGGCCGGTAACCGCTGGCATTGAGTGTTTTTTGTGACATGGGCGAATGGACAATGTATGACGATGCCCATTAGCTTAATGCCGCCTGGAATGTGAAAAAATCGGTGGTTTTCCCGACAGGCAGGACGGTTTTGCCCGCAGTCGGTGTACGAATGTATCGAACAGACCGTGAGAAAATCCCAAAAATCGTCTCAGCCTTTGAAAGCCAGGTCACGGAGCGCCTGGATTTCGTCCCGGATTTTGGCGGCTTCCTCAAATTCCAGATCACGGGCGTGCTGGTTCATTTGCTTTTCCAGTTTTTTGATGAGCTTGGCTGCCTGTTCGGGAGTGGAAACGGCATATTTGGCGGCGCTGTCAGCCACCTGCGCCCCCACTTTCTGCAGGCCGTCAGCATCTGCTTCCGTGCGCAGTTCGTGAATTTTGCTAACGACACTGGCCGGGGTAATGCCATGGGCGCGGTTGAAATCCAGTTGCCGCTGGCGGCGCCTTTGGGTTTCATCAATGGCTTTTTGCATGGACTGGGTGATTTTGTTGGCATATAAAATGGCCTTGCCGCGGACGTTGCGGCTGGCGCGACCAATGGTTTGGATCAGGGAGCGGTCCGAGCGCAAAAAACCTTCCTTGTCGGCATCGAGGATGGCCACCAGTGAAACCTCCGGCATGTCCAGGCCTTCCCGCAAGAGGTTAATACCAATGAGTACGTCGAACACACCTTTTCGCAAGTCGCGGATAATCTCTACCCGCTCCACGGTTTCAATTTCCGAGTGCAGATAGCGCACGCGCACGCCGTGATCATTGAGATAATCGGTCAAATCCTCGGCCATGCGCTTGGTGAGTGTGGTCGCCAGCACGCGCTCATGCCGGGCCACCCGCAGGTTGATTTCGCTGAGCAGGTCGTCCACCTGGCTATCGGCCGGGCGCACTTCGATTTCCGGATCCAGCAAGCCGGTGGGCCGAACCACCTGCTCAACTATTTGGGAGGATTTCTCGGACTCGTACTGGCCAGGGGTGGCGGAAACCATAATCATGCGCGGAGTGCGCGCCTCCCATTCTTCGAACCGCAAAGGCCGGTTATCCAGCGCCGATGGCAGGCGGAAACCGTATTCCACCAGATTTTCCTTGCGCGAGCGGTCGCCTTTGTACATGCCGCCAATCTGGGGGATGGTGACGTGGCTTTCATCCACCACCAGCAAGGCGTCATCCGGCAAATAGTCAAACAGGCAGGGTGGGGGTGTGCCCGGCGGGACACCCGTCAGATGCCGGGAATAGTTTTCGATACCCTGACAGTAGCCCAGTTCCTGCATCATTTCCAGGTCATAACGGGTGCGTTGTTCCAGGCGTTGGGCTTCCACCAGCCGGTTTTCGGCATACAGCACCTGTAAACGCTCACGCAGTTCTTCGCGGATGGTTTCCATGGCCCGGACTATGCGCTCACGGGGCGTGACAAAGTGTGTGGTGGGGAAAATGGTGATTTCTTTTTCACGGGAAACCGTGCGGCCGGTGAGGGGATCAAACCAGCTCAGGTTGTCCACGTCATCGTCGAATAATTCCACACGGATGGCCAGTTTTTCCGATTCCGCCGGAAAAATATCAATAATTTCCCCGCGCACGCGGTAAGTGCCGCGTTGCAGCTCGTAGTCATTACGGGTATATTGCAGTTCCGCCAGGCGGCGCAACAAGGTGCGTTGGTCGATGCGATCGCCAATTTTTAATGGAATCACCATTTGCAGATAGGACTGCGGATCGCCCAGACCGTAAATGGAGGAGACCGTGGAGACAATAATAACATCCCGGCGTTCCATTAACGCCTTGGTGGCCGAAAGGCGCATTTGTTCAATATAGGCGTTAATTGAGGCATCTTTTTCGATATAGGTGTCCGAGGCGGGAATGTAGGCCTCGGGTTGGTAATAGTCATAATAGGAAACAAAGTACTCGACGGCATTCTCGGGAAAGAATGTCTTGAATTCGTTGTATAACTGGGCAGCCAGGGTTTTGTTATGCGCCATAATCATGGTGGGCCGCTGCAGGTTCTGGATAACATGGGCAATGGTAAATGTCTTGCCCGAGCCGGTTACACCCAGCAGGGTCTGATTCTTGAGCCCGGCATTGAACCCTTCTGTCAATTTTTTTATCGCCTGGGGTTGATCCCCGGCGGGGTTGAAGGGGCTATGAATTTTGAAGGATTTGTATTTTTTGCTGACCTGTAACTCGACTCTTTCCATTTTTTCTCAGCGCGCGGGGGTAAACTGGCTTATCATAGCCTTTTTCATTCCTCAGGAGACCACAAATGCCCGATTATGTTTCCAGTCTGGTCAAAAAAATCAAGCCTTCCGCCACCATTGCCGTTAGCATGAAAGCCGCGGAACTGCGCCGTGCAGGCAAGGACGTGATTGGCCTGGGCGCCGGTGAGCCGGACTTTGACACGCCCGAGCACATCAAGCAGGCAGGTATTGAGGCGATTCGCGCCGGCCAGACCAAATATACCGCTGTCGATGGTACACCAGAGCTGAAGCAGGCCGTGATTGGAAAATTCAAGCGGGAGAATCAGCTGGAATTTGAGCCTCAACAGATTATTGTTTCCAGCGGTGCCAAGCACAGTATTTTCAACCTGATGAAAGCCGTGCTGAACCCGGGCGATGAAGTCATTATCCCCGCACCTTACTGGGTGTCCTATCCGGACATGACCGTGCTCACCGGCGGGGAGCCGGTCATTGTGCCCACAGATCAGTCGCAACGGTTCAAAATCTCGCCGGAACAGCTGCAAAAAGCCATCACGCCAAAAACGAAATTGCTGATTCTCAACTCACCCTCAAACCCGACTGGCATGGCTTATTCCCAGGCGGAATTGCAGGCTTTGGGGGAAGTATTGAAGGCATATCCCCAGGTGCTGATTGCCACCGATGATATTTACGAGCATATTTACTGGGGCTATGAGCCCTTGTCCAACCTGGGTGTGTTGTTCCCCGAGCTGATGGATCGGTTGGTTTTTATCAACGGTGTTTCCAAGGCCTATGCCATGACCGGCTGGCGCATTGGCTATGCCGCCGGGCCACAGGCCATTGTCACCGCCATGCGAAAAATCCAGAGTCAGAGCACCTCCAATCCATGTTCGATTTCTCAGGCTGCTGCGACCGCTGCGCTGAATGGCGATCAAAGCTGTCTGGAGCCCATGCGTCAGGCTTTCAAGCAGCGCCATGATTATCTGATTGACGCTTTGAATCGGTTGCCAGGTTTTTCTGCATTGCCTGGTGATGGCGCGTTTTATGCCTTTCCGGACGTAACCCGGGCCATGGCCAGTCGCGGTATTGCGGATGATGTGGCGTTTTCCACCTGGCTATTGGAGAATGCGGGCGTGGCAGTGGTGCCGGGGACGCCATTCGGCGCGCCAGGTCATGTGCGGCTTTCCTTTGCCATCGGCCTGGATGTTTTGCAGCAGGCGATAACACGCATCGGGCAGGCCTTGGCGAACAGCAGTTGATATAGGCTCTTCACTTTGTCCATGCCAGAAAAAAACCGCCATTCGGCGGTTTTTTTCTGGCCCTGTGGCTACACACCCATTTTACTGTTGTTAATAAATGTGTCACCCCTCGGTCTGAATCGTATCTTGCCTTGAGTCTGTTCCCCGATTTTGTTAAGTTGTTGGCCAGGAATGGGTTCTGAACTGTCACAGCTTGGTGCAAAGCCACGCTGCTTGGCAGTATTTTCAATATGCCGTTGTGGGAACGGCAGATCTGGATTATCAGAGATTTGCTGTGTGGGCTTGCCGCATTTGCCTGAAATGGCGGTTGCGGCGGGTGAGTTGAAAGTCACGGCAGACAAGGGTTGTCTGCCTGGCTTTCATTTTGGATGGGATGTGTGTCGTATGAAGGTATTTGCCAGACTTTTTGTTGGTGCTAGCAGCTGGCTTCGCCACAAGCGAACCTGGGTTGCCATATTAGCGCTGGTTTTTTTCTTTCTGCCGGCTCATGGCGCCTTGCTGGTTTACGAGGACACCACCACCCGGGCGATTCCGGACAACGCGTGCCCCAATGGCGCCGTGGTCACATTTACTGTGCCGGTGGCGGCCGTGGTGCAGGATGTGAATCTTGGGCTGGTGATCGAACACACCTGGCGCCAGGATCTGATTGCTACCTTGCAATCGCCGGCTGGCACCACGGTGGAGCTGTTTAACCAGATTCATGGCAGTGAGAATAATCTCAACGTTTTGCTGGACAGCGATGCCGCCAATCCCATTCCCACAGGCGATCATCCACTGACACCGGACTATTTGCATCAGTCCTTGCCGGAAGTGGCCAATGCGCTGAATGCCTTTGACGGTGAAAACAGCGCCGGTGTTTGGACCTTGACAGTTTGTGATAATGCCAATGCCGATATCGGCAATGTGCTGAAAGCCAAACTGGAAATCACCATCCCCAATACATCCGGACAAGGGCAAAACCTGCAAAGCTGCGCCCTGATTACCGACCAGGTCGTCAATCTGCAGGCTGGTGATATCTATATCATGAATACCACCACCGGCGCCCAAACCCTGTTGTACCAAACCGGAACCGGCAATGACGCCAACGCATTGGCGGGTAACACCCAAACCGGCATCATTTATTACGGCGAAAACCAGAACGTTCATGCCTACAACCCGGAAACCAACACCGATACAATTGTTTATGACATCACCGGCCAAACGCCAAACCCTACCGGCGTGCCCGGCACACCGACCTTGACCAGTTCGGCAGGGACTTTTCATAATGGCTATTACTATTTTTCACCGGAAATCGCCGGTTCCAACCCTCGCCGGGTCCGCGGAGTCTTCCGCCTGCGGGCCAGCGCCGATGGCTTGACCCTTACCGGTCCGCTGGAAATGGTCATGGACTTTGAATCGCCGAATATCAATAGCCAGATTGCCGGTGACCCGCCCATTATCGACTGGGGTGATATTGCCGTGACGTCGAATAATGGCGATATTTTCATTTATGGTGCGTTTTTCCAGAACAATGGCGGGGCGTTCAGTAATCACCTGTTTCGCTATGACGTCACTAATAACAGTTTCTTGACTGTGCAGGTTGGCACCGGCCAGGTGAGAGCCCATCAACTGGCCTTTGATATCAATGGCGCCCTGTGGGCGGCGGAAATCAGCTCCGGCGGCGGTCCAGGCAGCACCCGGCCGTTATTTACCGTGGATCTGAATACCCTGGCCCTGACCCCGCAAGGCAACTACCAGGTGCTGGGTACCAATAACACATTTGGATCCTATGATTTGGGTACGCCGGTCTGCAAAGACGAGCACTCCACAGTGGGCGACCATGTCTGGCTGGATGAAAATGCCGACGGCGTGCAGGACAATGGTGAACCGGGCATTGGCGGTGTGAGCGTTTATCTGTGCTGGGCCACGGCCACATCCTGCAATGCGGGCAATGCCCTGCAAAGCACCATCACCGATGCCAACGGCGGTTATGTTTTCGCCAATATTCCAACGGCCCAGTACCAGGTCACCGTGGATACAGCCACACTGCCAGCGGGTTTGGCGGCCAACCCCACCTGGGATGAAGACAGCGGTACCGTTAATCCCGATCATCAGACGACGGCGAGCTTGACCATTGACGAGGAACACATGACTGCGGATTTTGGTTATAGCTGGAACTCGCCAGGTGATATCAACAACCCACCGGCTGGCGCTCTGGCCGCCATTGGCGACCAGGTCTGGAATGACGCCAATGGAAATGGCCGGCAAGATCCGGGCGAAACGGGCTTGAGCAATGTGACCGTCACCTTGTACAGCGACCCGGACGGCGATGGCATCTATGACACAGTGGCGGCCACGACCACCACCGATACCGGCGGTCATTACATCTTTGACAACATTGCCGCAGGCGCCTATGTGGTGGCGGTGGACAACACCACCTTGCCGGCCGGAGTCAACTGGAGCCAGACCGGTGATCCAGACGACTTTGGCCAAGCCGCCACGGCGCCGGATAACCAGACCAGCGCGCCAGTCATCGCAGCCCCGGGCGATGTGATGCTGAATATCGACTTTGGTTACCAGGGTGCCGCCGCGCAAACCCACAGCATTGGCAACACGGTGTATTTCGACGCCAATGGCGATGGCGTCCCGCAAGCGGGTGAATACGGTCTGGCCGGTGTCACGGTCACTTTGCTGAATGGTGGCGGAAATGTCTTGGCCACGACCATAACGGATGCCAATGGCAACTATTCCTTTGATGGCTTGCCGGATGGTAATTACCGCGTTCGCGTCACCGACACCCGCAATGTGCTGGGCAATTTGAATTTGACGGATGATCCTGACGCCACCCTGGATGGCGAAACCGCCATCACATTAGCCGGAGCGGATAACAACACCGCCAACTTTGGCTATGCGCCCAACGCCCAGGCACCTGGTGACGGCCTGATAGGCGATACGATATTCCTGGACCGGAACAGCAATGGCGCGGCCGATGCGGGAGAGGGTTTGGAAGGCGTAACAGTGCGTTTATATGACAGCAGTAACAACCTGGTCGGGATTACGCAAACCAATGAAAATGGTCAGTACTGGTTTTCCGCCCTTGTGGCTGGAACCTACCGGGTGGTTGTGGATACCGGCACCATGCCCAATGGCGGTGTCGGATTGAACAACAGCGTGGATCCGGACGGCGGCACAGCCAGCGAATCCACGGTGACTTTATTGGCAGGGCAAAGCGATCTGAGCCAGGATTTCGGTTATCAGGTGACCACGCCCAACAGTGTGGGCGGTACCTTGTGGCAGGATACCGATGCCAATGGCAGTCAGACTGGTACGGAGACAACCGGTTTTGCCGGCGTCAGCATTGATTTGCTGGATGCCAATGGCCGCATTGTGGCCAGTACCGTCACAGATGCCAATGGCAACTATGCTTTTTCCGGATTGCCCGATGGCGCCTATACCATTGCGGTGACAGACACCGCTGGCGTATTGCATGGCCAGTGGCACAGTATTGGCCCCAACCCTGGCGCCGATGGCAATTCCCAGCCCATGAATTACACGGTCAACCTGGCCGGTGGCAACAATAACACAACGGCTGATTTCGGCTACTACAGCGCCCCGGGGGCTGTGGGTAACAAGGTATTTCGGGATGATAACGGCAATGGCCTGTATGAGTTGGCCAGTGAACCGGGCATGGCGAATATACCAGTGACCTTGACCATCACCTATCCCAATGGAGACACCACTACACTCACTACACACACCGACCAGGCGGGGTTTTACGACTTCGGCAATCTGCTGGCTGATGAAGACTATAACGGTGCAGGCGCCGGACAACCGGGTTACACCATTCATGTGGGTAGCGTTCCCGTCGGTTATGCTTCTACCTGGCAAGGCGTTCCCGACCCTGCCGGTTTTGGCAACGGTATTGATAACAATGCCGATAATGCAGGGGGTGAAGCGGCTTATCCCTTGCAGGGCTTGACGGATGCCAGTAATGACTTTGGTTTTGCCCCCGGCAGCGCCATTGGCAACCGGGTATGGCGGGATCTGGATGGAGACGGCGTACAGGATGCCAACGAAGATGGCATTGCCGGAGTCACGGTGCAGCTGACGCCACCGGCGGGCATCGACCTGGGTAACGGGGCGGGTGTGGCCATTACCACCATTACTGATACCAATGGCGCTTATATTTTCGGGCATTTACCGCTGGGCAGCTACACAGTCACAGTGCTGACTCCACCTGGGGCCAGCAACCAGACCTACGACGAAGACGGGCTGGGCACGCCCCATACCAGCACAGTGAACCTCACCACCGGCGGGCAGGAACACCTTAGCGCCGACTTTGGTTATGCGCCGCAACCTGGCACCATTGGCGACTACTTATGGAATGACGCCAATGGTGATGGTCAGCAAGACCCGGGTGAAAGCGGTCTTGGCGGCGTTACGGTTTACTTGTGTGCGGTCACGGTGACCACCTGTAACAGCGGCAACGCCCTGCACACTGCGGTGACAGACGCCTCAGGTTTTTATGCCTTTACCGGCGTGAACGCCGCGAATTACCACGTGGTGCAGGTGGATGTCGCCACAGTGCCAGCGGGCTATACCCAAACGGGGGATCCTGATGGCGTGGGCGTACCGGACAATCAAACCACTGTGCCCCCATTGAACACCTCCGGTGGTGTGAATCTGGATGCTGATTTTGGTTATCAACCACCAGCCGTCGGCCACAGCGATATCGGCGACCGGATATTTGTGGATGTCAATGGCAATGGCGCAGAAGATGCCGGTGAACCGGGCATCCCCGGGGTGTCTGTCACTTTACTGGCCGATACCGACAATAATGGCATACCCGATACGCCTGTCGCCAATACCTTGACCGATGCTAACGGCAACTATCTGTTTCCATCCGTACCTGATGGCGTGGCCTATCAAGTTATGGTTACAGACTCGGCCAATGTGCTTAACGGCCAGGCTAACACGGCGGATCCGGATGGTGGCAATGACAATCAATCACTCATTGCCAGCCTGGCGGGAGACCGCCTGGATCAGGACTTTGGCTATGCGCCCCTGCGTTCAGGCCAGGGCGTGATCGGAAACTTTGTTTTCAATGACGTCAACAACAACGGCGTTCAGGATGCAGGCGATCAGGGCATGGAAGGCGTCACAGTTAACCTGTATGACAGTAACGGCAACTTGATCGATGTGGCTGTCACCGATGAAAACGGCCAGTACCTGTTTACCGGATTGAACCCTGCAGGCAGTTATACAGTGACAGTGCTGACAAACACCTTGGCCGGAGGCAGTGCCAACTGGAGCAACACTGTCGACCCCGATGGCGGTGGCGATGCCACTGCCGTGGTCAATCTGGCCGCTTATGCCAATGGCCAGGCGCTGGATCAGGATTTTGGCTTTGCCGGGGCTGCCAACAACACCATCGGCGGAACCATTTGGAGCGACAACGATGGCAATGGCCTGCTCACCGATGGCACAGGCGCCACACCGGATGAAACCGCCAATGGCCTGCAGAATGTCACCGTGGTGTTGCTGGACGGCAACGGCGACATCATCGCCACGGCGGTCACCGATGCCAACGGCGACTACCAGTTTACCGGCATTCCCGACGGTACCTACGCGGTGGTGGTGACAGACGACAACAATGTCCTGCCAGCATTGCAGCATACTCTGGGGCCAAATCCGGGGCAGGATAACAATAGCCAGGATGACAGTGGCTATGTTGTCACTGTAGCCGGTAACAGCACGGACACCACAGCGGACTTTGGTTATATGCCCATTGTCACCACGCCAGTCACCTTGTCCTGGTTCAGCGCCAGCCAGGACAAGGCCCGCGGTGTGACCGTCATTGAATGGGCCACGGCCACGGAAACCGGCAATATAGGCTTTGAGCTGTACCGCCATGACAAATCCGGCTGGGTCAAGGCGTCGGGCTTGATTCCGGCCACAGGCGTTAACAGCACCACCGAGCAGCGCTATCGTTATGAATACTCCGGGCCGCCCAGCCGGCAATGGATTATTGTTGATGTGGACGCCCGCGGTGCCAAACGGCCTCATGGTATCTGGCAGACTAACCGGGAATACGGCAAACGCCAGATGCAGGCCAAGCGCACTGACTGGTCAATGTTACGGGCAATTTCTCACAGCAAACAGCAACAACGGCAGTCGCAAAGCGCAAAAATACTGAACCAGTATCTGGACCAGTGGCGAATGAATACCGGCAAGGCCCACAGCACACAGGAGAATGCCCATGAATAAGTTATCCCATCGGCCATTTTCCCGCCACAATGCTCTTTTTCTGCGCATGCTGGTGATACTGCTTGGTTTGACTGTTAAACCGCTTATGGCTGAAGACAGCGCAGTCTCCTCAGGCATGTTGCCGCCACCGGTGATCGCCACCATTCAGGTGACTGAAGATGGCATTCAGCGCGTACCGGCAACAGCGTTGGCTGATCTGGGACTGGACATAACCGGCATCCCGGGAAGCGCCTTTGCCTTGTACAGCCAGGGTCAGCCGGTGCCCGTGCATGTTGTGACGAACCGTAATGCCCCGCCGGCGCCTGCCGACCGGGTTTTTCATGGCGACTTTGATCCGGCGCCACTGATGACCGTCAATGGCTATCTGGAATTTGTCGGCTTTGCCGGAAACAGCCTCTACCAGCAGGGCCAGGTTTATGAATTGCGCATGGGTCAGGGCGTGTCCATACCCGCTGACAGCCGCCAGGCTACTGCGGGCATGGCGGTTCCAGCCTACTACTGGCAAAAAACCACCGAAGCGCCGGATACCGCCTACAGCTTCGCCGCTCCCATTGAAGACCCGTGGTATGCCAAACGCATACTGGCGGTCAACGGCCCTGCATCTGAGGTTTTGTCCATCGCTGTGTCCAACCCTTATGCGGCTGGGCCGTCAGCCGAGATAACAGTGCGCTTGTGGGGTGGGACCGACTACCCGCAAAATCCCGATCACCACCTGCAACTGGCTGTCAATGGCCAAATGCAGGCCGATCTGCTGTTTGACGGTGTCACAGAAAGGCAGGTGAACATGACCATCCCCATGAGCGATATCACCACAGGTGAACAGCACATTATTGTGACTTTGCCCAAGGATTTGCCCACGGCCGCTGATCTGGTGCATGTGGAATCCTGGTCGATCCGCTACCCGCGGCAGCCGGTGCTGACCAATGGCGCCTTGAGCCTGGAAACCGACCAGCCAGCCATTGAGCTGCGTGGCGCCCGCGCGGTTGACTATACCATTTATCGCCAGCAGGCCGATGGCACAGTGCAGCGTATCCGCCAGTATCAACTGAGTGAAAACTGCACCGCCCAGCCCGGCAACACATGCCGCCTTCGCTTTGTGGCTAGTCCGGATGGTCAGAATGCCCGCTACTTTGTGGCGGAGGAAAATGCGCTCAAACAACCCGCGCTCGGCATACCGCCGATGCCCGAAGACATTGTTTCGGAAAAAGCTGAATACCTGATTATCGCCCATCCGGACTTTATCGGCCCGGCCTTGCAGCCGCTGATTGATCACCGTGCGGCGCAATACACCACCAAAGTGGTGGATGTCCGCCAGATTTATCTCTGGTTCAGTCATTCCAATGTGGATGCGCAAGCCATCGCTGACTACATTGCTTTTGCCGTGGCCAACATGGGCACCCGGCAAGTGCTGCTGGTCGGCGGCGACACCTACGACTACCAGGACAAACTGGGCCAGGGCGCCATCAGTTTTATTCCCACGCTTTATGCCCAGACCGATGATTTGATTCGCTATTCGCCCGTGGATGCCAAACTGGCCGACGTGGACAACGACAACGTGCCGGATGTGGCTTTGGGCCGCCTGCTGGTGCGTAGCGAAACCGAGCTGCAAACCGTGGTTGAGAAGACGCTGGCCTTCGAAAACAAAAACTATGCGCAAACGGCGGTATTCGCCGCCGATGCCTATGACGCCGGTCAGGGATACTCGTTCAAGCAGGATGCGCTGGATCTTATCGCTGGCTTGCCGCCTGCCTGGCAGGCCAATATTGGCGCCGCACAGCAAGCCTTTGTCGATGATGACGGTGTGACTGGCGCCCGCGCCAAAATCACCCAGGCCATTGAAAACGGCGTGGCCTTGACCAGCTTTGTTGGTCATTCCGGGCCCAAAGACTGGACCTTCAGCGGCCTGTTCAAAGTCAGTGACGCACTGGGCCTGAACAATCCCGGCCAGCCAACGCTGGTGACGCAATGGGGATGCTGGAACACCTATTTTGTCTCACCGCAAGAAGACACCATGGCCCATGCGTTTATGCTGAACGCCAATGGTGGCGCGGCGGCCGTGCTAGGGGCCAGCACATTGACCAGCGCGGATGCCGAACGTGGTTTGGCCAAACTGGTTCTGGAAAATCTGACCCATCATGGCATGAGCCTGGGACAAGCGGTTTTACAGGCCAAGCGC